>Ga0209581_1000419_pt1 | contig 94000 bp, 86 predicted proteins | sample Coa_R2_FD_187160 | JGI IMG/M metagenome (GOLD analysis project Ga0209581, IMG submission 187160) | Surface soil microbial communities from Centralia Pennsylvania, which are recovering from an underground coalmine fire - Coalmine... | ecosystem: Environmental > Terrestrial > Soil > Unclassified ...
GCCTTGGCGTAATCCGGAGCAACCATAGGATAATCGGGCGGCAGCCCCCATTTTTCGCGGTATTCGTCCGGCGACATGTTGTATTGCGTCCGCAAATGCCGCTTCAACGATTTGAATTTCCGCCCGTCCTCGAGGCAGATGAGGTATTCTCTGGTAATCGATCTTTTGGGCGGAACAGCTGGCTTAGGCGCTTCGGATACAGGACTGGCTTCTCCCGACGTGACCCGCAGCAGGGCGGCATGAACCTCGCTGATCAAGGAAGGCAAATCGTTCGCTGGGACGGAGTTGTTGCTGACATAGGCCGAGACGATGCCGGCCGCGAGCTCGATATAGCTGTTGGGAGCTGAAGAACCAGAGGTTTCGCTCATAAGCCTCGATATCCCCGAGTAGAAGGTGTCACCGGCAGTATTTGGAGCAAGCTGGCCTGCGCTATCTTGGCCCCGCTGAGGGCAAGACCGGCCAGGCAAAGGTCCTTTTTAGCGATTTCGACGATCAACTTGCAAGAACTTGGCTCTTTCTAATGGTGTTTGCAGATTTATGCAAGTAGCAACGTGCGCACTTTATTGGACGAAGTCAAAAAAATGTTGAAACATCTGAGGGGCGCAGCAATAACGCAGCGCTGATGGCGAACTTGCCTGACCTTTGCAGGAAGGCCCAGAGAACTGAGAATGGAAAAGAAAAAATTGCTTGCCGCGTCTCAGCCCCCCGTGCCACCGGCTCCCGCCCGCCGGCCTTGCGTGAAGTTCCTCCATGGATCCGCGCTGCGGGACGATTATGCCTGGCTCAGAGCCGAAAACTGGGAGGAGGTGCTGCGCGACCCCGGCGCCCTCCCAGGCGAGATCCGCGCCGCCATCGAGGCGGAAAACCTCTACGCTCAGGCTGCGCTTGCGCCGCTATCCGCACTTAAGCGCGAGCTTGTGGCCGAGATGCGCGCGCGCATTCACGGCGAGGATTCCGGAGTGCCCATCAAGGACGGCCCTTGGCTCTACAATTCAAGGTTCCGCGAAGGCGGCCAGTATCCCATCTTTTGCCGTGAGCCGCTCGAAGGCGGGCCAGAGCAAATGCTCCTCGATGGGGATGCCGAGGCCGAGGGAAAAAGCTTTTTTGAAATCGGGTCGGCCAGCCATTCACCCGATCATGCCAAGCTTGCCTGGAGCGCGGATGATACGGGATCGGAGCTTTATGCGATTCGTATCCGCGATCTGGGGCAGGGCGGTGATTCCGGAGCACAACAGCGCCAAATCGTTTCCGATACCGGCGGCGAAATTGTTTGGATGGCCGATTCGCTCGGCTTTTATTACGTCTGGATGGACGAGAATCACCGCCCCGCGGAAGTCCGCCGGCACAGAATCGGTGCCGGTCCGGCAGCAGACGCGTGCGTTTATAGGTCGGATAATCCGGGCCTTTTCATTCATATAAGGCGCAGCCAGTCAGGTGCCTATGGCATCATAAAAATCGAGGATCACGATTCAAGCGAATGCCGCCTCATTGACCTCGGCAATCCAAATTCCGAGCCTTCCCTCGTTGCGCCGCGGATGCCCGGCGTGCGCTATGACGTCGAGCCTCACGGCAGTGAGCTCTTTATCCGGACAAACGCCGATGGGGCCGAAGACTTCAAAATCGTCACGGCGCCTTTGGAAAATGCGCCTCAGCGGTGCTGGGTTGAAGCCGTCCCTCATCGCCCGGGGAGGATGATCATCAACATGGCGGTTTACCCAGACTATCTTGTGCGCATCGAGCGCGAGAACGGGCTGCCGCAGATTGTGATCCGCCAGCTTGCAACGGGCGATGAGCACACGATCGCATTCGAAGGAGAAGCCTATTCCTTGGGGCTTGAGGAGCGCCTGGAATATGATTCGGAAATTTTGCGGTTTACCTATTCGTCACTGGCCGTCCCATGGGAGACCTATGACTACAATCTCAAGACTCGCGAGCGCCTCTTACGCAAGCGCCAGATCATCCCCTCCGGTCACGATCCGGCGCGCTATGTCACGAAGCGCTTGTTCGCACGCGCCACCGACGGTGCAGAGATCCCGATTTCCATTCTGCACCGCAGAGATTTGCAGTTTAACGGAAAGGCGCCGCCTTTGCTGCTTTATGGCTATGGCGCCTACGGCTCCCATGTTCCGGCCTCCTTTTCTACGCATCGGTTAAGTCTTGTTGATCGCGGATTTATTTTTGCGATCGCGCATGTGCGGGGCGGCACCGACAAGGGCTGGCGCTGGTACACCGACGGGAAGCTCGCCAAGAAGCCGAATAGTTTTACCGATTTCAACGCCGCCGCGCGCCACCTCATCGAGGCGGGCTATACAGGCGAGGGGAGAATCATTGCCGAGGGCGGCAGCGCAGGCGGAATGCTCGTTGCCGCCGCCCTCAATCTTTCGCCGGAGCTTTTTGCGGGAGTGATTGCGGATGTTCCGTTCGTGGATGTCCTGAACACAATGCTCGACCCAAGCCTTCCTCTGACCCCTCCCGAATGGCTCGAATGGGGAAATCCCATCTCCGACCGCGATGCATTCGAGCTCATCCGCTCCTATTCGCCCTATGACAATGTGAAACCCGGAGAGTATCCGCCGGTGCTAGCGCTTGCGAGCTTGAGCGATCCCCGCGTGACCTATTGGGAGCCTTTGAAATGGGTGGCGAAGCTCCGTTCTGCGGCGGCGGGCGGTCCTTTTTTGCTGTGCACCAACATGGAAGCGGGGCATGCCGGCGCGCCTGGCCGCTTCGATCATTTGGAGGAGATCGCGCTGAAATACGCGTTTGCTATCGCTTGCGCGGAGGGCCTATTCCGGAAGAGCCGTTGAGCTGCCTCGCGGCTGACCATGCGAGCCTGGCGCCTGCTTTTCCATGAATGCTCTGAGCTCGTCCATCGACTTAAAATGAAACACCGCATACTGTGTCCGGGCTTCGATTGAGCCGTCGGAGTACATGACGTAAGACGTGCCGTCCGACTCGTAGCGGCTCACGATGGCAAGGTTCTCATCGGTATAGACCGGAATAGGAGGGCCATCGGCCGCAAGGGGCGCCTCGGAGGGGGGCGGCGCTCGCGTTTCGGCCTCTCTCCCTAAAAGCTCTTGGTGAGGATGCTCCGGAGGCGAAGGGGTCTCCTGGGTCTCCTCCTCGTCATCTTTCCGCGCATGGCTTTTTAACTCTTCGCCGCTTTGCTCCGGGTCTGGGGCCAACTCCGCCAAACCTGGCTCTGAACGAGGCGGCTCGAAGGCCTCCCAAGAGGGGAGCAAAAAGTCAGGCGGCATTACCGGAAAGTTAGTCTCGCCTTCATTTGCTGCAGGTCTCTCTTCTTTGCCAGATGAGCTTGCGTGTTGGCCAGACGAGCTTACCTGCAGTCCTGTCCCGCTTTGCTGCTCCTCGCGGCGGGCGCTCCGTGAAGAGTCTTCGAAATCCCAAGGATCCGGGCTTGCCGGCTCCTCCCCCTGCTTTGGCTCAGCCAAGGCGGACGATGCGGGTGAGGAAGGTCCGCCATAGTATTCTGGGTTCTTTGCGGAGGGCTCTTGGTCAAGAGCGGGCTCGCGGCCGGAAGCGATTGGCCGGGCAGCGGCCGGAATTCCGGCCGCTGCAGTCCGCGCTGCGTTTGGCTGCAAGACGCTGCGGGCGGCCGCGAGACCGGAGCGCGCGCGGCGCTGCAGCCCAGACACGGCGGCGGCAACCCGCCCGGAGGGCCGTTTACCTGGAATTCCCCCCGCATGGCTATGGCCCAGCCTCAGAGCGGCGGCTTCGCCTGCGGCAATCCCGCTTGGCCTTCCTGCTCCGGTCCGTCCGCCTTTGAGGAGCGCGGCCAAATCCGTCAGGCGCTGCAGAATCAATCCGAGCGCGACCGTTACGATTCCGCAGGAAAGTGCCGTTGCGCCCGCGATCACGCCGGCCCAGCCCCGCTCGATTTGGATGACCGGATAGCCGGCGAGAATTGCCAGCGCGCCGCAGAGCGCAAGGAGCGCTCCCAAAGCGAGAATCAAATAAGTCATTCGAGCCTCATACCCATCCTAACCGCGCTCTCTGGCTGCAACCCTTGCGTGCCTTGCGGCGAACGTCCCCGGGTTTCCTCAAAACCGCTAAAACCGCACTGGCGCAAGCGCTGCCGGAAGTTGCCGCAATGCACTGCGGCAACTATTTATGCGCCGATCGCTTCTGACGGACGGCACTCCGTCAGCCAGCACCGTTTACTGGAGGAGCACCAGATGTCTTTTTCCTTGCCCGACCTCCCTTACCCCTACGAGGCCCTTCAGCCTTACCTCTCAAGAGAGACGCTCGAATATCATCACGACAAGCACCATGCTGCCTATGTGAATACGGCCAATAATCTTCTAAAGGGCAGCGGTCTTGAGGGAAAATCACTGGAAGAGGTAATAAAGCAATCGCACGGCAAAAATGTGCCACTTTTCAATAACGCCGCTCAGCACTATAACCACTGGGAATATTGGAAGTCAATCAAACCGAATTCGAACGGCAAAATTCCTGGCAATCTAGAAAAAGCGCTCATTGCAACCTTCGGATCAATCGATAAGGTCAGACAAGAGCTCGTTGAGGCTGGGACAACCCAGTTTGGCTCTGGCTGGGCTTGGCTCATGGTCAAGAACGGCGAGATCTCCGTGGTCAAGACCGGCAATGCCGAGAATCCGCTGATCTTGGGCGGCAAGCCGATTTTGACGATCGATGTCTGGGAGCATGGCTACTATATCGATTACCGCAACCGGCGTGCCGATTACCTCAAGGCCTTCGTCGATAATCTCATCAATTGGGAATATGTCGCAGACCAATACGAAGTGGCAAGCTGACAGCACGCCCGGGGGCAGCGGGCCGCGACGGGCTCGACGCGCCGGTCTTAGACTGAGTTTTGCGGCTCGGCTCGACACGCTGCGCACCTGACGCCTATAGAAACGGGAAGTAAAGGCAAGGGTCCCGCACGAATGAGCTTTTGTCAGAATGTCATCGAGGCCATCGGAGGGACCCCTCTCATCAAATTGCGCCATGCCTCCAGGATCACAGGCTGCACCATTCTGGGCAAGGCCGAATTCATGAATCCGGGCGGCTCTGTCAAGGACCGCGCCGCGCTCGCAATCGTGAACGATGCGGCCGCAAAAGGGACCCTCCGGCCGGGAGGAATCATCGTCGAAGGCACCGCTGGCAACACCGGCATCGGGCTTGCTCTCGTTGCCAATGCCTTGGGCTACAGGACGGTGATCGTCATTCCTGATACCCAGAGCCAGGAAAAGAAAGATATGCTGCGGCTCCAGGGGGCAGAGCTGATTGAAGTTCCGGCCGTTCCTTATTCCGATCCCAACAATTACGTCAAGTTCTCCGGCCGGCTCGCCGCAAGGCTTGCTAAAGAATCGCCTGCGGGGGCGATTTGGGCCAACCAGTTCGACAATGTTGCCAACCGCCGGGGCCATTTCGAAACGACAGGCCCTGAGATTTGGGCGCAGACCGAGGGAAAGATCGACGGCTTTACCTGCGCCGTTGGCACCGGCGGGACTCTTGCCGGGGTGGGAATGGCGCTCAAAGCCAAGAACCCCAAGGTCAAGATTGCGGTTTCTGACCCCATGGGGGCAGCGCTTTATGCCTACTATACGAGCGGCGAGCTCAAGGCTAAAGGCACCTCGATCACCGAAGGCATAGGGCAGAGCCGGATCACGGCCAATCTCGAAGGGGCGCCGGTTGATCTTGCCTATCAAATCTCCGATGAAGAGGCTCTGCCCGTCCTCTTCGATCTTGCCGAAAATGAAGGCCTGCTCCTTGGCGGCTCATCGGGCATCAATGTTGCGGGCGCGATAAGGTTCGCAAAGGATCTGGGGCCTGGTCACACGATTGTGACGATCCTTGCCGACTCGGGTGCCCGCTACCAATCGAAACTCTTCAATCCGGAGTTCTTGCGATCGAAAAATCTCCCCGTTCCTGGATGGATGGAGCGCCCGCCCGCGATCAAGCCAGAATTTGCGTGACGCCTTCTTCGTTTTCGCGTCGCGCAAGCCGGTCTGCCCAGGATCTAACCCGGACTCAAGAACAGGCATTTCATGTCAGCTCCTTCGCAAAACCAGTTTTTCGTATCGGCCGCATGGCTCGATGAGCACTTGCGAGACCCCGGTCTCGCCATAATCGATGCAAGTTTTTATCTGCCCGGCGAAGATCGCAGCGCAAAGCGGGAATTTCTCGAGGCGCACATTCCCGGCGCGGTTTTCTTCGACATCGATGAGATCGCTGATCGCGGGACCGGTCTGCCGCACATGCTGCCGGCGCCAGAGGAATTTGCAAGCGCGATGGAAAAGCTCGGCTTCGGCGACGGCATGCGCTTTGTCATCTACGACAGGACCGATCTCATGGGCGGCGCCCGCGTCTGGTGGACTTTACGCGTCTTCGGCGCGCAGGATGTGAAGATCCTCGCGGGCGGCTTGCAGCGCTGGCAAGCCGAAGGCCGGCCCATCGAGCGCGGGGCAGTTCATCGGGCCCCCCGGCGCTTTACTGTGAAATTCAATGCAGCGGCTGTTGCCGATTGGGCGGCGGTCAAAGAAGCCAGCGAAATGGGTTCAGCGCAGATCGCCGATGCGCGCGCGGCTGCGCGGTTCAAAGGCGTTGCGCCCGAGCCCCGGCCTGCTTTGCGCTCTGGCCATATTCCCGGCAGCCGCAATGTCCCTTGGCGCAGTGTCGTCGAATCGGGAGAGCTGAAGCCAGCGCGCGAGCTCGAAACAATTTTTCGTGCGGCGGGGCTCGACTTGCAGCAGCCGGTGATCACGACGTGCGGCTCGGGCGTGACTGCGGCAATTCTTCTGCTGGCACTGGCGAGCCTCGGTAAAAACGACGTGAAACTCTATGACGCCTCGTGGGCGGAATGGGGAGCCCGCTCCGATCTGCCAGTTGCAGTTGCCTAAGCGTCAGAGGTTTGTTTGCCGCTTGGCCGGGCGCAATTCGCAGCATCAATGGCCGTACCTGGACAAAAAAATGTGCACGCTCGAAAAAAGCTTGACGGGCCATAAGGTTGCGCTAGCATCGTTAAAAGCGCGACCGCTTTGAAACTTTGACAGGTTCTAACGCGTTCGCAGCTCAAAGTGGACATCCGGCGGCCGCCGGGTGGGCTTGATCCAGCGCGGCACGCGCCAGCGTTTTTCTCCCGGACCGAGCCGGTAGGCCCTAAGAGGCTTCCACGTGTCCCCCCTCCCTGCTCAGGGGGCCTTTATCTCCCAATCTCCGACATCGGCCGCGGCCTTCCATCTTGCGCAGCGGTGGGCCGCTACCGAAGGGGATGTAACCGTCTCGAGACATCAGGAGTGACACAATGTGTGACTACTCACTAGAAATGTACGCCTCCCGGCCTGCGCGCGAGTCTGAGAAATATGTCACCACCCGCTTCCCCTCCGGGAGTATTGGGCTTGCCTCGCCCGGTGACTGCACGACTGCGGTTTGCGTGCAATATGATACGCGCCTCAAGCTCGAGGGCATATCGAGCGATCTCCAGACACGCCTCGGTGTGAAAGAGGAAGAGGCCGTGACCTTTGCGAGGCTAGAGCACGGCGCTTACCGGGATGGAGTCAAATTCAGCAACGGTAAGGAGATCTCTTTGCAGCTGCTCGGCTCTGGCGTGACCGCGATGCTGGTCCCGGCCGCCGAAAAACCCGAAATCCGCCGGGTCCGCCGCGAGGCTCTCGAGGCCGTAGAGTAGGCCACGCCTGCACGGCCGATATAAAGACCCCGCCGCGTGGCTCGGGCCGCGGCGGGGTTTTTTTCATTTCCAGAGGCCCCCGGCGCCGCCCCCTGGCGCCCCCTCTTCTCTTGCCCTCTCCGCCTCGTCTCGCGCCGGTCTCTAGCGAGAGGCCGGGCCGCGAATTCTCCTAATAGCCTTCCCTCCTTTTGAGAGCTCTCCTGGGCGCGCTGGCCGGTTTGGCGCCCGGGCCGCGGGTTTTCCTTGGCAGCTTGGCCTGGCAAATGCTAAGAGCCGGGCTGAGCGCCGCCTGCCGCTTTCCGTCCGCTCCAGGGTAGATAAAGCCAAACAATGCCGATGAAAAAGATTGAGGCGATCATCAAGCCGTTCAAGCTCGATGAGGTCAAAGAGGCCCTGCGCGAAGCCGGCGTCTCGGGAATCACGGTGACGGAAGTGAAGGGCTTCGGCCGCCAAAAGGGTCATACCGAGCTCTACCGCGGAGCAGAGTATATCGTCGATTTCCTGCCCAAGGTCAAAATCGAGATCGTCGTCCCTGCTGCGAATGCCGCCCTTGCCGCCGATGCCATCCGTAAGGCCGCGCAAACAGGGAGGATCGGAGATGGAAAAATCTTCATCTCGGAGGTGGAGGACGCAATTCGCATCCGGACCGGGGAAACAGGGACGGACGCGATTTGAAGCCCTTGGGCTGGCCGGGAGATGACAAAGGCTTAGCTTTGCTCGCGCGACGCCAATCGAACCAGAGAGGACGGCTATGAAGACTGCAAAGGATGTGCTGAAGCAAATCAAGGATCAGGATATAAAATATATCGACTGCCGCTTTACCGACCCGCGCGGGAAATGGCAGCATGTGACCTTCGATGTTGGTGTATTCGATGAAGAAGCCTTTGCCGAAGGTGTTATGTTCGATGGCTCCTCGATTGCCGGGTGGAAAGCGATCAACGAATCCGACATGACCCTGAAGCCCGATACGGCGACGGCGGCAGTCGACCCTTTCTTTGCCTCGCCGACGCTCTCGATCGTTTGCGATATTCTCGAACCCTCGACGGGCGAGCCCTATAACCGCGATCCGCGCGGTATTGCCAAGAAGGCGGAGGCCTTCGCAGCATCGACTGGCATCGGCGATGCCGCTTACTTTGGCCCAGAGGCCGAGTTCTTCGTTTTCGATGATGTCCGCTTCAGGACCGACCCTTACAACACGGGCTTTACGCTCGACTCGGTCGAGCTGCCGATTAACAGCGATACCACCTATGAAGGCGGCAATCTCGGCCACCGGATGCGCACGAAAGGCGGCTACTTCCCCGTCCCGCCGCAGGATTCGGCGCAGGATATGCGCAGCGAAATGCTCGCCGCGATGGCGCAAATGGGCGCCAAGGTCGAAAAGCACCACCACGAAGTCGGCTCGGCGCAGCATGAGCTCGGCCTCAAGTTCGGCCCCCTGACGACAATGGCCGACCACCTTCAGATCTATAAATATTGCATCCATCAAGTCGCGCAGAGCTACGGTAAGACCGCGACCTTTATGCCGAAGCCGGTCTATGGCGATAATGGCTCGGGCATGCATGTGCACCAATCGATCTGGAAAGACGGCAGGCCGCTCTTCGCCGGCAACAAATATGCCGATCTGAGCGACGAATGTCTCCACTACATCGGTGGAATCATCAGGCACGCGCGCACGCTCAATGCCTTCACGAACCCGACGACGAACTCCTATAAGAGACTGGTCCCGGGCTTCGAGGCGCCGGTGCTGCTTGCCTATTCGGCCCGCAACCGCTCGGCGTCCTGCCGTATTCCCGTCACCTCGAATCCGAAGGCAAAGCGCGTCGAGGTGCGTTTCCCGGATCCCGCCGCAAATCCCTATCTTGCCTTCTCCGCGATGCTGATGGCGGGGCTTGACGGGATCTTGAACAAGATCGATCCGGGCCAGGCGATGGATAAGGACCTCTACGATCTGCCGCCGAAGGAGATGAAGCAGATTCCGACCGTATGCGGCTCGCTGCGCGAAGCTCTCGCGAGCCTCGATAAGGACCGTGCCTTCCTCAAGGCTGGTGGCGTGTTCGATGACGATTTTATCGATAGCTACATCGAGCTCAAGATGGGCGAGGTGCTGCGGTTCGAGATGACTCCGCACCCGGTCGAGTTCGATATGTACTACTCCTGCTAAACCGGCGAGAGGCGCAAAGGCTCGGAGGGCGGCCCCAAGCGGGCCGCCCATCTTGTCTCTGGCTTGAACCATTCGTAAACCAGGCGGGAATAAAATTAAATTTTACCTTATTCTCGCAGGTCATTTGCCCAAAATCGGCAGGCTCTACTGATATGTCGAGAGCTTGTGCACAACCCCTTTGCTGAACAGTTTGAGCATGAGCATAACGCCAAGCGCGATAAAGAAGTACTTTTTGATCCTAGCGTCAGCCACCATTTTCGCAGTCGGTCTGCTTTATGGGGTTTCACCCTATTGGTTTGCTTCCCAGTTTCTTGGCGTTTCCGGTCTCGACACGAACCTCGCCCATATCCTTAGAGCATTCATGTGCTTATATATAGGCTTTGGATTCTTTTGGCTGTTTGCTGCCTTCAGCAAAAAATATCGCAATGCGGCGGTGTTGACCACCGTTCTCTTCCCTGCAGGGCTTGTGATTGGGCGAGTCATCAGTTTTCATGCGGACGGGCGGCCTGCCCCGCTGTTGCTTTTCTATATGGCTGCGGAATTCATTCAGGCGCCGATCGCGCTCTGGGTGTTCAGGCTTCCTGAATAAGGATGCACGTCGAGGTTTAGGGAGCGCATGGCACGAAACGGCGATCTCTTCGGCAATGCGGCGCGCAAGCGCCTGCCTAGGGACGAGAAGATCCGCACGCAAGCCCCCGTGCCCCCAGGAGGAGTCGATATCCCTTCAAGCCGCGCCACCGCCGGCGAGCTTGGCTACACGGCCGCCTCGATTGAGGTGCTCGAGGGCCTTGAGCCGGTGCGGCGAAGGCCCGGCATGTACATCGGCGGCACCGATGAAGCCGCGCTCCATCACTTGTTTGCGGAAGTCATCGACAATGCGATGGATGAGGCCGTCGCGGGCCATGCGACGCTCATCGATGTGCGTTACGATGATTCGGGTTTCCTTTCTGTTGCCGACAACGGGCGCGGCATTCCGGTCGATCCGCACCCGAAATTTCCAAAGAAATCGGCGCTCGAAGTCATCATGACGACGCTTCATGCGGGCGGCAAGTTCGACTCGAAAACGTACCGGACCTCTGGCGGCCTGCACGGTGTCGGCGTTTCCGTGGTTAATGCGCTCTCGGAGCGCCTGGAGGTCGAAGTCGCCCGCGGCCAGATCCTCTACCGGCAGATTTTCGAGCGCGGCCACCCAAACTCTCCGCTCGAAAAAATCGGCAAAGTGCAAAGCCGCGGCACGCGCGTGCGCTTCAGGCCCGACGAGCAGATTTTTGGCAAGGGCGCGCATTTTAAGGCCGCGCGTCTCTTCAAGATGGCCCGCGCGAAAGCTTATCTGTTCGGCGGCGTCGAGATCCGCTGGCACTGCGCGCCGGAACGGATCGAGCCCGGCACGGATACTCCCGCCGAGGCGGTCTTCCATTTTCCCGGCGGCCTGAAAGATTGTCTGCTTGAGGACATCGCGGGCAAGGAGCTTGTGACCGGCCAGATCTTTGCAGGCAAGATCGAAAAACCGGGCGGCCATGGCTCGCTCGAATGGGCGCTTGCTTGGCTCTCCTTCGATGATGGTTTTGTCCGGTCTTATTGTAACACTGTGCCAACGCCAGACGGCGGCACGCATGAGGCGGGGCTTCGCTTAGCGCTCATCCGCGCGTTGAAGGACCACGCCGAGCGGATCGGCCAGGCCAAGCGCGCGGCGCAAATCACGGGCGATGATCTCATGGGGTCGTGCGCGGCGCTGATCTCGGTCTTCTTGCGGGAGCCAGAATTTCAGGGCCAGAACAAGAGCCGTTTGCTTTCGAGCGAAGCGCAGCGCATTGTCGAAAGCAGCGTGCGCGATGCCTTCGATCATTGGCTCGCGGATTTCCCTTCGCATGCTTCAAAGCTTCTCGATTGGACGGCCGAGCGCGCCGAGGAGCGTCTGCGCCGCCGGGCCGAGAAGGATGTCGCGCGCAAGAATGCGGGGCGTAAGCTCCGTCTGCCCGGAAAGCTTGCCGATTGCACCAATAGCGGCGCGCAAGGCTCCGAACTCTTTATCGTCGAGGGCGATTCCGCGGGCGGATCGGCGAAGCAGGCGCGCGACCGCGCGACCCAGGCCGTGCTGCCGTTGCGCGGAAAAATTCTCAATGTCGCGAGCGCCGGGCGCGACAAGCTCATGTCCAATCAGCAGCTGAGCGACTTGGTGCAAGCCCTGGGCTGCGGCACAGGCGTGCATTATAAAGAGCAGGATCTGCGATACGAGAAGATTATCATCATGACCGATGCGGATGTCGATGGCGCGCACATCGCCTCGCTCCTCATCACCTTTTTCTTCCGCGAGATGCCAAAGCTCATCGAGGCGGGCCACCTCTATCTTGCTGTCCCGCCGCTCTACCGCTTAACGCAAGGCGGCAAGCATTTTTACGCACGCGACGATGCGCACCGCGATCAGCTGATTGCAAAGGCGTTGACGGGCAAAGGCAAGATCGAGGTAAGCCGGTTCAAGGGCTTGGGCGAGATGCTCCCGGCGCAGCTCAAAGAAACGACCATGGATCCGAAAACAAGGAGTCTTTTGCGCGCCGTGATTTTGCCCGAGGAGTGGAAAGGCACCTCGGAGCAGGTCGAGCGCCTCATGGGCAACAAGCCCGAGGCGCGCTTTGCCTTCATCCAGGAGCGTGCCGCCTTCGCCGAGGCCGCCGAGCTCGTCGATGTGTGAGGGCGCAATTGTACCAAAATGCTTTGCGTGGAGCGCGCCTGGACCTGCGGCTATAAGAAAGGAATAGCCGGAAACTCATGCCCATCTTGCATTTGCTTGGCCGGGAGCAGCACGTCAAGGCGGCCGAAGCCGTGCCCTACCGGCTCTTGGAGGCGGATGAGGAGTTTAGCGCGGGCGATGCTAAGACGCCCAACATGCTCATCCAGGGCGACAATCTTGAGGCTCTCGAAGCTTTGCTTCCCTATTATGCTGGGCGCGTGAAGTGCATTTTCATCGGCCCGCCCTATAACACGCGCAGCGCATTCGAGCATTACGGCGATAATGTTGAGCACACCCAGTGGCTCGCCATGATGTTCCCGCGCCTACAGATGCTGCGCAGCCTTCTAGAACTTCGCGCGAAAACCGCGCGGCGCTTAGCTCGTCGCACAACACCATCATGCTTTATGCGCGCCTTCCAGCAAATCAATGGAAAGATCATCGGAATCTGCTCCTGCCAACCGGCACGCGAATTATCTTGCGAGCGAAATGCGCGCAAGAAGCCTTTGTTAAGACTGAGCTTGGCCGTGAGGTCCACCAATGGGAGCAGTTGAATTTGTCGTTAAGGCGTTTGAACAATTCCAGAATTTGGCCGGGGCACGCAGGAAAGAGCGTGATCTGGTCAGCGAATGTCTGAATCGGATAGAGCATATCCGAAAAGCGAACAATGAAGTCATCAAGCGCGGCTCAACGCCGGGCAGCCCGTGGCAGAAGCTCTTGAACGGCAAATACAACCAGATTTGTATTTTCTCGGCCCGGCTGGAAGAAGGCGTGGCGTTGAAAGATCCTTTTTACGATGCGGATCGGGGCTACTTTGACCTCGTCTGTTACGACTCTGATGTTAAAACCGTGTGCAAGCAGAAGGACGCACCTGGCAGGGTCAAAGACCGTTTAAGTAATAGCGGCCTCAAGAACCGTATATGGGAGATAACCATACCGGACTTGCCGCCTCAAGAGCTGCAAGAAAGGTTGGAAGAGGCGATAAAAGTCGCTGAGCGCCTCAATTCGGCTAATACCTCTTAAAAGCACCTATATTGCTGTACCCTGGTCACCAAGGCCACGATTGAAGCAAGCATAAACTCCGCAAGGCAGACTATGTCGACGTTGCAAACCGGCGTCAACGAGCCAATATGGAACACTTGACGTGGCTCCTCCCCTCGCCGCCGCAGCCCTTCGATCCAACGGGGTTCCAAAAGCGCACCCTTGCGACGGCCCTCTCAGGCAATGTGGTTGCATTCTCGCGCGGGGGCGCGATATTGGGCGCTGCAGCTCGATCACGCCTCTCCTTACCGGGACGGCGAGCCAGGGTTGATCGCAAAAGATGAACGGGGAGGTCCTCAATGGCGAAGAGCGGGCAGCTGAAAACGCTCATAATCGCAGCCATCGTGCTCGCCTCGACGGCTGGCAAGGCAGGCGCCGCACAGTGCGGCAACGGGCCGGCGGGATTCGAGGCATGGAAGAGCCAATTCGCCAGCGAAGCGCGGGCAAGGGGGGCGGGCACCTCGGCCATCGCAGCTCTCATGTCGGCTAACTATTCGGGTGCCACCATTGCGGCGGACCGCGGCCAGAGGAGCTTCCATCTGTCGCTCGATCAGTTTCTCGCAAAGAGGGGCGGACCGGCGATCGTCGCGCGCGGACGCGCGCTCAAGCAATCGAACGCCGGGCTCTTCGCCTCCATTCAGCAGCGCTATGGTGTCCCGCCGGGTCCGCTCCTCGCCATTTGGGGAATGGAGACGGGCTTCGGGAGGGAGCACGGGAATCAGAACCTCCTCTCGGCCGTGGCAACGCTCGCATACGATTGCCGGAGACCTGCCTATTTCACCGACCAGCTCTACGCAACTCTGACGCTGATTGATCGCGGGGTTCTCTCGGCCCACACGCGCAGCTCCATGCATGGAGAGGTCGGCCAGACACAGTTCCTGCCCAAGACTGTCTTGGAGTATGGCAACGGCGGCAATCTCGATGTCGCGGCCAATGCGCTGGCCTCGACGGCGAATTTTCTCCGGGCGCATGGCTGGAGCGCGGGCGGGGGATACCAGCCCGGCGAAGGTAATTTCGGAGCGATCCAGGCATGGAATGCTGCTCCCGTCTATCAGCAGGCCATCGCCCTGATTGGCCGGCAGATCGACGCAGGGCAGGGTGCATTGAGGCACTGAAGGGCCGCGCTGCTCTCTAGCGCTCGAATACGCCTTTGGCCTTCCAGTTTGGAAGGGGCGCGATATCTCCTGCTTCAAGCAAGCCTGGCGTGCGAATGTTCCGGTGCCAGAGGCCTAGAGCCCGTCACCGCTAATTAACCATATCAAGAAATGACGCCCCTCGCCGGCATTTAGCTAAAAATCGCCCAAATCTCGTTCCACGAAGAGTGTGAAGCTCCTTGTGCGCGTCCGGATAGGCGGCGAGACGCTTCTTAACTAGCTCTGGCACTTGATGCGCTTTCCGGCGCCACAGAGGACGTTTGCTCAAACGCACCTCGAAATAAAGTTCACTTGCAAAGCAAAACAAAGGACTGAGTTGAACACGGCCTCGCATCATTTCATACCACGCAAGCGTGGTCATTTATTTTCCCGAATTTTCTCGCACACCATTCCGGGTGCCGCCGCTCTTACATCGAGCATCGTGTTTGGTGTCTGGACGCTCTACGTGCGCCCCGCCGCCCCCCATATTGCCGAAGCGCTTGTTGAAGCGCCCCGCGCAGGTCCCGCAGCGGTCGCCTCAAATCCCTATGGCGCGTTGTCCGATCCTCGAGTCCTGCAGGCACGCGCCCTGGTTGACTTGATGCAAAGCTTCCCGATTGTGGCAAGCGTCGAGCCGGCCCCACCGGCACCCTCTGCCGGCGCCGCAGGGCCGGAGAAGATTGTGCCGATGCCAGTGCCAGCGCCTGCACGGCTTGCCGAGGGCATCCCATTGCCCGTTCCGCGTCCGCCCGGGTTCGGATCTTTGGAGAATCCCGCCCCGCCCGCCGTGACGGGCCGCCGGTTTGCGCAGCAGAATAGAAAGCCCGCCCCCCCAGCCGCTTCTCCCGATAACCGCTCATTTTTCGAAAAGCTTTTCGGAACAGGGCAGCCTTCCGGGCCCGTCCTCGCCTATGCGGCTCCGGAAACTGGGGTCGTTAGCAGCCTGCGGAATATGACCTCGAACCCGGCGGGCCGTTACGACCGGTGGACCGCCGTTTACGACATCGCGGCGCATACCGTGTACATGCCCGATGGAAAGAGGTTAGAAGCGCATTCGGGCCTCGGCAGCAGGTTAGACGACCCGCGTTACGTCAGCGAGCGGATGCGCGGGGCCACGCCGCCGAACGTTTATGAACTTCAGCCGCGCGAGCAGCTCTTCCACGGGGTGCCAGCTTTGCGGCTGATACCGGTTGGCAACGGCGAGCTCTATGGCCGGACGGGTCTTCTCGCCCATACCTACATGCTTGGCCCGAATGGCGATTCGAACGGATGCGTGTCCTTCAAGGACTACAACGCATTTCTGCAGGCGTTCCGCAACGGCGAGATTAAACGTCTGGCCGTCGTCGCTCGTTCAAATTAAGAGGCCATCGGCATCTGAGGGGCGTGGACGGGCGTCTGCCTTGAACTCAATCGCCGCGCCGGAATGAAATTCGTGCTTCAATGGCGAAGATGCTCGCAACGCCGGTTCGCCAAAGGCGCGGCAACTGCGCTCTCGTGCGCCGGAGGTGCGCAGGCTCAAGCGGGCGCGGGCTGCACTGGCCGGGCGCCCGGGTATGGGAGCACCACCACGCGCGTTCCGATCGGGGTTTTCTCGTAGAGATCCACCGCATCCTGATTGATCATGCGGATGCAGCCGGAGGAGAAGCTCTGGCCAATTGTCCAGGGCTCGTTCGTGCCATGGATGCGAAACAGCGTATCTTGGTTTCCCTGCCAAAGATACATGGCCCGGGCGCCGAGCGGATTGGCAGGGCCGCCATGCATGCCAATGCCGCTTTGCAGCTCAACCATAGACTTGAGAAGTTCGGGCCTGCGGTCGAGCATTTCTTTCGGCGGGTACCAGTCTGGCCACTCCTGCTTGCTCTTGATCGTGGCCACCCCAGCCCAGCCGAACCCTTCGCGGCCGACCCCGACTCCATAGCGGGTCGCCCGGCCACCGCCTTGCACATGGTAGAGCAAGTGATTGGCGGGATCGATCACGATCGTGCCCGGCGGCTCCTGGGCCGCGTAGGCGACGCTGGTGCGTAGAAAAGCGGGATTGATCTGCCGGTATTGAACGGCGGGAATGACGAAGGCGCCGTCTTTCATCTCGGCATAGATCGCATCGTAATTTGGCTGGACGCCATCCGCAGCCGCGGTTGCAGCCGGCGAAGGGAACGCGCCGCCATAGGCCGCTGGATTGGGATTCGTATTGGCGCATCCGGCGAGGCCTGCAGCGGCAGAAGCAGAAATCCCGGCCATGATCTCGCGGCGACTCAGCAGAGGCATTTTCCACCCAATCGAAATGGCTTTAGTTGGAGTTTACCATTTGTAAATGATAGACGTGACCGGGGATATGACAATAATGTCACGCTCGCGATTTCTCTTGGGCGGGAGGCAGGTTCTTGCGCCATGGCAAGTGTGCGCCCGGCAGCACGCAGACCTGTGAAACGCACTCATTCGTGAGGGGGCGGCGCTTGCGCTTGTGGGCCCGGCCTGCCGGGGTCTTTCGCTTCACTACAGCGGAAAACCCGGATCAAAGGCTGCTCCATCACGCTCTGGGAACGCGCACTCCCACTTCCCGAGAGGAAATCATAATTGAGCCAATTAAAAAGACTCTCTCCAGCTTGGAACCAGAATTCTGGCCCGGCTAACCCGCCGTCCCGTAAAGATCATAAGCGTCGGCCCGCTCTATCTTCACGCTTACAATCTCGCCCTGCCGCAAGGGCCGCCGCGAGGCGATGTAAACCTTGCCGTCGATCCCGGGCGCATCGCCCTTGGTGCGCCCAATGCCGCCGCGCTGGCCGCCGTGATCGACGATGACAGGCGTGTGCATGCCGATTTTTTCCTTGAGCTTGCGCGCGCTGATCTTTTGGCAATGCTCCATGAAGCGCTTGTAGCGGACCTCCTGCGCCTCTGGCGGCACGAAGGTAAGGCCCAAGTCATTCGCCGCCGCGCCCGCGACCGGCTCATATTTGAAGGCGCCTGCGCGGTCGATCTTTGCCTCTGAAAGCCACTCCAAGAGCAGCTCGAAATCCTCCTCAGTTTCGCCCGGAAAGCCGACAATGAAGGTCGAACGTAAGGTCAAATCGGGGCAGGCGGCGCGCCAATTCGCGATCCGCTCAAGCACTTTCTCGCTGTCGCCCGGGCGGCGCATCGCGCGCAAAATCTTGGGGCTTGCGTGCTGAAACGGAATATCGAGGTAGGGCAGGACCTTGCCTTCCGCCATCACCTCGATGACCTCGTCAACATGCGGGTAAGGATAGACGTAATGCAGCCTCACCCAAACGCCGAGCGCACCTAGCTCGCGCGCAAGATCGATGAATCTGGCCCTGACCGGCCGCTCGCGGAAAAGGCTTGCGGAATATTTGAGATCGAGCCCATAGGCGCTTGTGTCTTGGGAGATGACAAGGATCTCCTTGACGCCCGCGGCGGCGAGCTTTTCGGCCTCGCGCAACACATCCGCAGCTTCGCGCGAAACAAGAGGCCCGCGCAGCTTCGGAATGATGCAAAAGGTGCAGCGGTTGTTGCAGCCTTCGGAAATCTTCAAATATGCATAATGGCGCGGCGTGAGCTTGATGCCTTGAGCCGGTAAAAGGCCGAGAAAAGGATCGTGCGCCGGCGGCGCGGCCTCGTGCACCGCGCGGATGACAGCGCCAAAATCCTGCGGTCCGCTGATCCAGCGAAGCTCAGGAAACTTTTGTGAAATCGCCAACGGCTCGGCGCCCATGCAGCCGGTCACGATCACCGTGCCATTTTCCTCGAGCGCCGCGCCGATCGCGGCAAGCGACTCGGCCTTGGCGCTATCGATAAAGCCGCAGGTGTTGACGATGACCGCCGCTGCGCCCTGATGCGATTTGGTAATCTCGTAGCCCTCCGCGCGCAGCCGCGACACAATCCGCTCGCTGTCGACAAGCGCCTTGGGGCAGCCAAGAGAGACGAAAGAGATCTTCGGCGAACATTTGGGTCCGGCAAGGCTTGCGGCCTCGCGCAAAGCGTCGCGCGCTGGGTCGAATGTCATACGGCTCAATTTGCACGGCGGGCGCGCTCGGGCAAGCCGGAGCGGCTGACCCAAGTTGGAGCTTATTCCGGCCCGTAAAAGCCCCCGAAGAAGGGCGTGCCGACGCCTTCGATCGGGTCAAAGACGCCGTAGCGCCAGCCTTGGTTAGCCGGGATAATGTCGTAATAGTAGCGCGCCGCATCGGCCATGATCGCAAAGTAAACCGGGTTTGCCCATAGCGGGCGGGGGTGGCGCAAATGGTAGCGCCAAGCGCGATAGCGGACGTCCGGCGGCAGCGGATAAAAGCCAAAGCCGCTATAAGGATCTCCCGCAAGCTCGACATAGCGGGGCGGGCGCGGTCTCGAAATATGGCCTCGGCGGCCATAGTAGAGGCTTTCGGGCCCGAGGCTGCGCAGATAACTGCGATGGGAGTTCGCCGGCGAGTGCCTGCCGTGAGCCGCCTTTGCTTCTGCGGCCGTCGCGAGAGTAGAGACGGCAATGGCTGCAAGGAGGCCGGCTATGAAGAGGTACCGCATGTGTTCTCCCCGGCGCGCCCAACCGGAAATAAGCAGATTGCGCCGCCCATTCCATAGGTTCCCGCGCACCGGCCCGGCATTCGCGCTAGTCTAGCAGCAGAACAGGCGGTCAGCCATCCTTCCCGAAGGTCTCGTCGAAGGCATAACCCGCGCCGCGCACCGTGCGGATCGGATCTTTCCCGGCGGATGCCGAGAGCGCCTTCCGCAGCCGGCCAATATGAACATCTACGGTGCGCTCATCGATCTCGGCACACAGGCCCCAGATGCTGTCGAGGAGCTGCGCGCGGGAGAAGACCCGGCCGGGCTTCGCCATCAGGTGCTCGAGAAGGCGGAATTCGGTCGGGCCCATATGCAGCTCGCGGTTCGCGCGGCGAACGCGCCAGCTTTGCCGGTCGAGCTCAAGTTCGCCTGCCGAAAGCACGCTCGTCGCAAGTTCCGGGCGCGAGCGGCGCAGCAGCGCCTGAACGCGTGCCATGAACTCGGGAAGGGAAAACGGCTTGACGACGTAATCGTCTGCGCCGGTCGAGAGGCCGCGCACGCGCTCGCTCTCTTCCCCGCGCGCGGTGAGCATGATCACCGGCAGCGTGCGGGTCGCGGCGCGCGCGCGGATCCTGCGGCAGATTTCAAGCCCCGATAGTCCCGGCAGCATCCAATCCAGAATGACGAGGTCGAACGGCGCTTCATTAAGCCGCATCTCGGCGTCATCGCCGCGCTCGGCATTTTCAACGGCAAATCCTGCGGCCTTTAGATTGTAGGTAAGGAGCATCGCAAGCGCAGATTCGTCTTCGACGACAAGAATCCGCGCGCCGCTTTGCGCGGACTGCCCCGGGCGGGGCGGCGCTGGCCATCTTTCGATCGCATCCTGCATGTCTTTCGTCACATCAAAGGCCCCTTAAGCGGTGTCCGGCACGGCCGAGCGGCCTTTCGGCCGGTCCATTGGCAGCGTTTCGCCGGTCACGACATAAACCACGGTTTCGGCGATGTTCGTTGCATGATCGCCAATCCGCTCGATGTTTTTCGACACAAACAGAAGATGCGCGCAAAACGAAATGTTGCGGGCATCCTCCATCATAAAAGTGAGGAGATCACGAAAGACCGAGTCTTCGAGAGCGTCAAGTTCAGCGTCGTGCGTCCAGACGGAGCGGGCGCGCTGAGCATCGCGCAACGCGTAGGCGTCGAGCACCTCTTTGAGCAGCATCGCTGCCGAATCGTGCATCGACTTAAGCCCGACCGTGCAGCGCGGAATGAGCAGCTCGGAGCGAATCTTAAGCGCGCGTTTAGCAATGCTCTTGCCAAGATCGCCAACCCGCTCGAGGTCGCCAGAGATGCGGATTGTACCGATAATTTCCCGCAGATCGATCGCCATCGGCTGGCGCCGGGCGATGGTCAGGACTGCTTCCTCCTCAATTTCGCGCTGTAGGAAATCGAGGCGCAGGTCGGTATTGATCGTCTCTTGGGCCAGCGCCGTATCGAAGCCGGTCAATGCGTCCATCGCGTCGGACAGCATCTTTTCGGCGATGCCGCCCATTTCCGCGATCTTGCGGCCCAGTGACTCGAGTTCCTTATCGTACGCTTTAACAATATGATGGTCAGTCATAAACCCGTCCTCAGCTGATTAGCCGAACCGCCCGGTAATATAATTTTGCGTCCGCTCCTTTTCAGGTGCGGTAAAAATTTGTGTCGTCGCTCCGAATTCGACGATTTCGCCAAGATACATGAAGGCCGTGTGGTCTGACACGCGCGCGGCCTGCTGCATGTTATGGGTGACAATTGCAATCGTGTAGTTCTCCTTGAGCTCATCGATCGTCTCCTCGATCTTGGCCGTCGAGATTGGATCGAGGGCGGAGCAGGGCTCATCAAGAAGGATGACATCGGGCCGCAGGGCCACCGCGCGGGCAATGCAAAGCCGCTGCTGCTGGCCGCCAGAGAGCGACAGGCCGGGAGCACCGAGCTTCTCTTTGACCTCGTCCCATAAAGCCGCCTGTACGAGAGCCTCCTCGACGCGTTCGGCAAGCACAGCCTTCGGCAGCTTTTCATAAAGGCCGACGGCAAATGCGACATTGTCGCGGATCGACATCGGAAAAGGCGTTGGCTTCTGGAAGACCATGCCGACGCGCGCGCGCAGCAGATTGACATCCTGACCGGAACGCAAGATGTTTTCGCCTTCGAGGATCACTTCGCCTTCTGCCCTCTGATTGGGGTAAAGGTCGTACATGCGGTTTAGCACGCGCAGGAGAGTTGATTTTCCGCAGCCGGAAGGCCCTATGAAGGCCGTTACTTTATTGGCATAAAGTGCAACATTGATGTTTTTCAGCGCGAGCGTCTCGCCGTAGTAGAAGCTAAGATTACGCACCAAAATCTTCACTTTCGGGGGGAGGGCGCCGGATGCTCTTTGTTTTGCGGCTGGCGCTGCGGCGTCCGGCAATGGACCGGCTGCGGCCCCGTTTTCCCGCTGACGCGGAGCGCTGCTTAAGGCGTTCATCTTGGCTGCCCTTTCCCGTGCAGGGCACGCGCCGCAATCGACAATGCCAGCACAGCCGCCGTGATGATGAGTGCCCCTGTCCAGGCCAGCTGCTGCCATTCTTTATAGGGGCTTAATGCGAATTGAAAAATGACGGCCGGCAGGCTTGCCATTGGCCCATTCAAATTAATGCTGAAGAATTGGTTGTTCAAAACCGTAAAGAGGAGCGGCGCAGTTTCGCCACTGATGCGGGCTACCGCAAGCAGGGCGCCGGTGATGAGCCCAGCGCGGGCCGCGCGGTAGGCGATTTTACGGATAATCGTGACCCTAGGCAGCCCAAGGGCGCTCGCAGCTTCGCGCAACGAGCCTGGCACAAGAAGCAGCATATCTTCGGTCGTCCGCACGACAATTGGAATAACGATCACCGCGAGTGCGGCAGCGCCTGCAATGGCGGAGAAATGGCCCATTCGCACGACAATGACCTCATAGATGAAGAGGCCGACGACAATCGAAGGTGCGCTGAGCAAAATATCGTTGATGAACCGGATGACAGAGCTGAGCTTCGAATGCTGGCCATACTCAGCCAAATAGGTGCCTGCGAGCAGGCCAAGCGGGGTGCCAATTGCCATGCCGAGGGTTGTCATGATGGCGCTGCCGGCAACCGCGTTGAGCAAGCCGCCCCCAGAGCCTGGCGGCGGCGTCATCTGCGTGAAGATGGAAGCCGAAAGATTGCGCGAGCCCTCAAAGATAAGCGTGCCCAAGATCAGAGCGAGCCAGCCAAGGCCGATCGCAACGCTCAAATAGCAAAGCCCGAAATAAAGCTGTGCGCGCCTGCGGCGCCTGCCGTAGAGCGACATCGTCTAGCGCCCCTCCTGCCGCACTAGTCGAACCAAGAGAAGACGCGCGAAGGCGATGATAATAAAGGTGATAACGAAAAGAATAAGGCCAAGCTCGATCAAAGCCGACGTGTGGAGGCCGCCGACGGCTTCGGTGAATTCGTTGGCGATCGTCGCAGAAATCGATGTCGCCGGGGCGAGCAGGGAGAGCCCGGCCTTATGCGCATTGCCAATCACGAAGGTGACCGCCATGGTCTCGCCAAGGGCACGGCCAAGCCCCAGCATCACGGCCCCAATGAGGCCTGCCCGGGTGTAGGGGATGACGATGAAGCGGACGACTTCCCAGGTGGTGCAGCCAACGCCATACGCCGCCTCCTTCAAGATGGACGGCACCGTTGCGAACACGTCGCGAGAGATCGACGTAATAATCGGAAGCACCATGATGGCGAGAATAATGCCCGCCGTTAAGACACCGATCCCATAAGGCGGGCCGCTGAAGAGGCTTGAGAGCACGGGCACATTGGCGAATGCCGCAATGAGGGGCGGCTCAATGTGCTGCTGCAGAAATGGGGCAAAAACGAAGAGACCCCAGATCCCATAGATGATCGAGGGAATGCCGGCGAGGAGCTCGATGGCAATGCCAACCGGCCTGCGCAGACGATAGGGACAGAGCTCGGTTAAGAAGATCGCAATTCCGAGGGCGGAAGGCACTGCAATCACCATCGCGATGAGCGAAGTCATGGCCGTGCCGTAAAGGGGAGCAACCGCGCCGAATTGCTCGGTAACTGGGTTCCAAGCCTCGGTCCAGAGGAAACTAAGTCCAAAGGCTTTGATCGCGGGCATCGAGCCCGCAATCAAAGAAACAATAACGCCTCCAAGCAGGATGAGAACGCCCCAGGCCGAGGCGAGCGCCAGAAGACGGAAGGCGGTGTCGCGGAGCCGGAAACCAAGTAAAACCCTGGCGAGCTGGTCTTTGGCCGGCCTGCTTTCGGCGCTCTCGATTGCCATCTCACTCGCCACACGCATCCTCAGGACTCTAGGTCAACGCATATTTTGCCAGCGGGCGCGGCACAAGCTGGCAAGGTGCCGTTGCCGCCTGCGCCAGCCAGTCAGTCGAGCAGCGGCTTGCCATCTGCGCCCTTGATCTGTTTGGCCCAGGACTTTTCGATCAGATCTTTAACTTCTCTTGGCAAGGGCACATAATCGAGATCTTCGGCCATTTTGTCGCCCTTGGCGTAGGCCCAGCGGAAGAACTTCAGAGCTTCGGCGGCGGCTGCGGGATCGGGCGGAGTGGCAGGCATCAAGATGAAGGTAGCGCCAGCGATTGGCCAAGAGTTTGCCCCCGGCTGATCGGTGAGAATTTGATAAAAGCCCGGGGCATTCGCCCAATCGGCATTGGCAGCGGCGGCTTGGAAGCTTTGCGCGTCCGGAGCAACCGCTTTGCCATCCTTGTTGATCATGCGAGTGTAGGTCATCCTGTTTTGCTTGGCGTAGGCATATTCGACATAGCCAATCGCGCCATTGGTCTGCAGGACGTTGTTGGCGACGCCTTCATTGCCTTTGGCGCCTATTCCCGTTGGCCATTCGACAGCGGTGCTCGCGCCGACCTTCGACTTCCATCCGGCGCTTACTTTGGAGAGATAATCGGTAAAGATGAAAGTTGTCCCGGAGCCATCCGAGCGGTGAACGACGGCGATCGGCTGTGAGGGCAACTTTACTTTGGGGTTGAGCTTTTGAATACTGTGGTCGTCCCATGACGTCACTTCGCCAAGGAAGATGCTGGCTAGCGTTGGGCCATCGAGCACGAGTTCCCCAGGATTGACGCCATCGAGGTGGACGACAGGAACATCGCCGCCTGTAACTGTTGGAAACTGAACAAGCCCTTCCTTTTTGAGCTCCTCGGGCTTGAGCGGCATATCCGTCGCGCCGAAGGTGACGGTCTTGGCCTTAATCTGCTTGATGCCTCCGCCGGATCCGATCGACTGGTAGTTGAGACCGGTATTCGTCTCTTTTTTGTAGGCATCCGCCCATTTGGCGTAGAGCGGATAAGGGAACGTGGCGCCGGCGCCCGAAATCTCGGCGGCTCCGGCAAAACAGGCCGCCCCGACCAAAAAAACAGCGGCGGCAACGGAGATCTGCGCATTGGAAGGTATTCTCATCAAGGCCTCACTTGAGCAGAGCAGAGCCCCGCGATTTCGAGCATTGGTTGATTTTGGCTAGCAAAACCAATTGACGGCACACGTGGTCAAAGCAGACCGGCTTCGTATTCCCGTTCAGCGGTGCTCATAAGCAGGCCGCATGCAGGCAGTATGAAATCCGCATGACAGTTTGATGACAAGCAGGTCACCCATGCAGTGGAAGTGACACTCTAAATATCGCTCCTTTGGTGAGCTTCGATTCGATATCGAGCCGGCCGCGGTGGCGCGCCACGATGTGCTTTACAATGGCAAGGCCCAGTCCAGTCCCGCCCTTGGCGCGGCTTTGACCGGCATCGACCCGGTAAAATCGCTCGGTGAGCCGTGGCAAGTGCTCAGGCGCAATGCCGGGGCCGTGGTCGCGCACGGTCAAAATGCACTGGCCTGGCTCCGCCTTGAGCGCGATCTCAACCTCTCGCCGCGCACACTGAGGATGCGACGCCCCGTATTTGATTGCATTTTCAATGAGATTTTCCGCAAGCCTCAGCAATTCGTCGCGATCGCCCGCGACAATTGCCTGCTCCGATAAATCGAGCTTTAACACAACCTCGTGGGCGGCAGCCATGGGCGTGAGCGTATCGGCGATGTGGCGTAAGACCGAGGCCATATCGACCGGAGTTTGCGGCCGCAGATGCAGGCTTTGCTCGATGCGCGATAATGAGAGCAGGTCGTCCACGAGCCGGGCCATCCTTTGCGCCTGTTCGCGCATGATCGAAAGGAAGCGCTCTCTCGTGCCGTTATCATCGCGGGCAGGCCCCTGGAGGGTCTCGACAAAGCCCAGGAGCGAGGCAAGCGGCGTCCGCAGCTCGTGACTGGCATTCGCGATGAAGTCCGCTCGCATGCGCTCGGCCCGCCGCATTTCCGTCATGTCGCGCAGTGTCACTAAAACCAAAGGCTCAAGAGGTGCCTTTGCCGTCAACGCGGCGCTTAGCTCGAAAAACCTTTCGACTGGCACGCGTTCGAGCCAGGCCGCCCGCACCGGCATGCCTGAGTCGCGCGCGCGTCTAATTGCGCCAAGCACATCTGGCGCTCTCAGGGAGCGGGCGAGGAGATCGCCATCTCTCAACGCCGGAAAGAGGTCGCGTGCGGGAGCGTTGGCGGCCACCACGCGGTCGGCTATGTCGATCGCCATCGCCGCCTCAGGCAAGGCGTCAATCAGGCTCTTCAGAATGAGGCGGTCGCGCTGTTCCTGGCCGGTTTTCAAAGAGTGTCTTGCATCCAAATTGTGAGCAGCCGCCAAAGGATCGTTAAAATAGCAATGTTCGCCCTTGTGCCCGCAATCAGGAGATTTCCCGCGGAAACCTGCTCCAGGGCTGGCCCGTTACGATCCGTTTTTGCGCCAGCTCCCGCGGAACCAGCGCCGGAGCGGATTGATTTCATCCTCGAGAATGACCTCCTCCTCGCTCTGGCGCATGGCCTCGCGCAGGCTCTTCCATTGGCGGAATCCGTGATGCGCGCCAAGAAAAGCAAGAGCCAGCAGAAAAGGAAGAAGGTAATAAATCACCCGGAAGAGGACGAGAGAGGCGAACAGCGCCTCGCCCGAGGGCGCAGGGATCGCCTTTAGCATTGTTGCTTCGAATACGCCAATTCCGCCCGGCGCGTTGCTCGCAACACCGAGGATGCAGGCAAAAACATAGATCGCCGCGAAGGCGTAATAATCGATGCCGGACTGGGCCGGCAGAAGGACAAACAGCGCTCCGGCAGCCGCCGTCTGATCGATGACGCCGAGCACGATTTGCCCAAGCGTCAAACCTGGCCCCGGCAGCTCCAGCCGGAAACCCTTAATCGAAACCTCGCGGCGGCGGATCGTGACCCACGCGAGGTACGCAAAGATCGCGCTGAGCACGGCTAGCCCGAGGAGGGCGTTTAGGAACGCATAAAGGTGATTGATCGTGCTGATGGCGCCTGCATGAAACGCAAGGCCAGCGCCGAGGACAAAGATGTTGCCGAACCAAAAGGTCACGCCGGCAATAAAGGTCAGGCTCGCGACCGTGCCTGCCGTCAAGCCTGCCTGGGAGTAGATCCAGTAGCGGACCGTGCCTGCCGTGATCAGCGGGAAGCCGAGCGTGAATGCAATCGCGTAGCTCGTAAACGAGGCGAGGGCGGTGGTCTTGTAGCGCACGCGGGCGCCGAGCTGGAGCAAGGCAAGGCCATCATAGCCGGTCAGCGCGAGAAAAGAAAGGCATGTCAAGAGGAGCGCGGCAGCGATCTGGCCAAAACTTGTTTCTCCCATCGCCTGCCGCAGCGCGCTGAAGCTCAGAGACGAAACAGTCCGGCCAAGGACATAGACCGAGAAGGCTGCGATCGCCAGGCTCAAGCCAATGGCAATCACCTGCCCGGCCCTGCGCCTCAAGACGCTCTGGGGCGCGCCAAAGCGGCTTTGGGCCGGGCTTCCGGCAGAAGCCAAAACGGCGGCCTTCGCCCTGCGGGCGAGATGGGAGAAGCCCACGCCCGGCTCGTGCTTATTTTTCGGGCCAGGTATACGTTGTTCCAATGCCTGCGCCTGCCTGCTGCTGCCTGCACCCGGCCGCCGGACCGGGTCGAGTTCCAGGCCCGGGTTATGGAGCGTGATCTATGTTTGGGCAACCCCCTGGGCGTGAAACGATTTTGCCTTCGGATTAAAACTGAGAATCCGCAGGGCAAACAATTTCCTCTTCCGGACGTTGGAATCTCAAGCTCCGCCCGGTCTAACTCCAGCCTTGCTTTGGCTTGACGAAGCACGTAACGCTCGCGGATTGTCATGACTAAGAAGCTCACGCTCTTATCGCAGCCGGACGACGGCTCCGGGGATGCCATCAAAACCGTAAGCCCGGAAGAAAGGGTTGCGAAAGAAGCCGGCCAGCGCCGCGCGCAAGCCCTGAGGGCTAACCTTGCCCGGCGCAAGGCGCAGCAGCGCGAGCGCAGCGCGAATAATTCCAAAGAAAATGCAGCAAATGAGCATTCAGGCGAGTAGCGGCCAGCAATCAAATCTCCACTATTTCACCACACTGTTTCACCACATTATTTTCCCTAATGTAAGCGAGGTGCTCTTTGGACCGGATCAGGATCATTGGCGGCCAGAGACTGAAAGGAGCTATCAAGATCTCTGGCGCCAAAAACGCGGCCCTTCCGCTCATGATTGCCTCGCTTTTGACGAGCGAGACCCTAACACTCGAAAATGTTCCCGATCTCGCCGATGTCGGCATGCTGTTGCGCATTCTCGGCCATCATGGTGCCGATCATCTGATCAATGGCAGGCGGGCCGGAGACCCGCCAGATGCAGGCCGCGTGGTTCATCTCACCGCGCGTGAGATCGTCGACACGATGGCGCCTTATGAGCTTGTCTGCAAAATGCGGGCAAGCTTTTGGGTCGTTGCGCCCCTCCTTGCGCGGATAGGGGAAGCCAAAGTGTCTCTTCCCGGCGGATGTGCGATTGGCACGCGGCCGGTGGATCTCTTGATCATGGTTCTGGAAAAATTGGGGGCGCGGATCGAGATTGAAGCGGGCTATGTCCATGCGACCGCGCCCCAAGGGCTCAAAGGGGCCGAGATCCATTTCCCGAAAGTGACGGTCGGCGGCACCCATACGGCGCTCATGGCCGCTTCGCTTGCGAAGGGCCATACCACTCTCGTCAACGCCGCGCGCGAGCCGGAGATTGCCGATCTTGCGGCCTGCCTCAACAAGATGGGCGCAAAGATCAAAGGAGCGGGCCAGACGGTCGTCGAGATCGAGGGGGTTGCGAGCCTTTCCGGCGCAACCCATAGGGTCATGCCGGATAGGATCGAGGCGGGCACTTATGCGATGGCGGCTGCAATGGCGGGCGGAGATGTCATGCTCGAAGGGGCGAGCGCCAGCCTGCTTGAGAGTGCAATCGAGGCACTCGAGAAGGCCGGCGCCGAAGTCGCGGAAACCAACGAGGGCATCCGGGTAACGCGCAATGGCGCGGGACTTTCACCGGTGGATGTCACGACGGCGCCGTTCCCGGGGTTTCCGACGGATCTGCAGGCTCAATTTATGGCCCTCATGACGATGGCCAAAGGCACCTCGCGGATTACCGAGACGATTTTCGAGAACCGCTTCATGCATGTCCAAGAGCTCGCCCGCCTCGGCGCAAGGATCAGGCTTGAGGGTGATGCGGCCGTGGTCGAAGGGGTGGAGGCGCTGCAAGGGGCGCCGGTGATGGCAACCGATCTGCGCGCTTCGATGTCGCTCGTGATCGCGGCGCTCGTGGCGCAGGGTGAGACGATGATCAACCGGGTCTATCATCTTGATCGCGGTTTCGAACGGATCGAGAAGAAGCTTGGCGGCTGCGGCGCCCTGGTCGAGCGCATTACAGACCGGCATTGATGCCTCAGCGCCCGTCGAGGAAGGCCGCGATCTCAGGATTCGCTCTGAGCTTTGCCAGATCGCCTGCATCGGGGAGCATTGGCCTATCCCGCCTTGCCTTGACTAGGCACAAAAATCCCAAGCGCGCCGCCTGATCGGCCCGGAACTGGTGCCAGGCCCATGGCTCGATGGTGATGAGATCGTAAGGGCGCACCGGGTAAATCGCTTCTCCGGCGAGGCAGCGGCCCTCGCCGCGCAAGATCATGACCGCATGCACATGGGCATGGCGCTCAAGGGTCGTAAATCCGCCCGGCGCAATCTCGAAGTACCGCAGCTCGCTTTCGAGTGGCTCGCCCGAAAACAAGATTTGGCGCGAGACGCCCTTGAAAGGGGCCGCGCCGTCCTCTTTGTAGGGGAGGCAATCGATGCGCTCCCAGCGCAGCCCGCCGAGCGCCCGGCGCAGCGCTCCCTTGGGGCCTGCTCCCGTCTCTTCCATAGATTCACCTGCCAATCCGGGCGGCCTCGCGCACAAAGTCTTCGGCCGCATGCACGATCGACTCGGCCGGGGCTGATAACAGCGAGCCGCCGATCAAGAGCATGACATCCGGCCCGTAAAAGTCCAGCAGCCCGGGGAGGCGCGCAAGGTCCATGCCGCCGGCGGGCACGGGAGCGGCTCGCTTCAGCACGCCGGCTCCTGTGCGCAGGGCGGCGGCGATTTTCCGGCACGTCTCGGGGGTGAACGAAAAGCGCCCGCCAGGGTTTGGGAAGATGAAAGCGTCGGCGCCAAGAAGACGGAAGAGCTTGGCAAAAGCATGCGGGGCGATCCGCGCCGCGCCGGTCATCGCCGGATGCGCGATGAGGGCGAAATCCGGCGAGGATTGGCGCAAGGCCTGAAGCGCACATACGCCTGAAATCATCGGCGCAATCATCACCGTATCAAGCCCCTCGGAGCGGGCGATTTCGATCTCGCGCTCGATCTCTCCGAAATGGCCGTAAAGATTGGGCACGTAGCGCGAGTGCTTGCCGCTGATCGCATTGGCTTTGCGAATTGCCTCGGCGCAGGCCCGCACACGCTCTTCAAAAGGGCTGAACCGCTGGTTTGCAAGCCCGTGATCATCCTTAATAAAGTCAATTCCCCCGAGGGCGAGCTTAAACGCGAGGTCCGCGAGCGCAGGCGCAGAAAGCCCCTGCGGCTTTAGGGCCACGGCCGTAAGAGCGCGGCCCTCTGCTCCGGCCCGCGCGCGCAATGCCTCCAGACCGTGGCGAGGGCCGCCAAAGACCGCTGTGAGGGCAGGAGGGCTTACGAAATCATCGAGAATGACGTCCTCGTAAAGCGAGCAATTGCCAAAAAGCATGTTGAGGAGCTGGCCCGCATCCTCGCCAATGGTCTCGGCGGCAAGATCGATTCGGACGTCGAACCAGCCGCCGCTCTTCTCCTCAATCGAGGCGACGGTGCCGGCGATCCGCCTCAGAATGGCGGGATCGCGTATCGCCGCAAGAGGGGTCTCGACGCTCTGTTCAATGGCAATCCCGCGGGCGCGGTCCTCGATTAAGCGAGGCTCGCTCCTCACCTTGTAGACGGCCTGCAGCCGGGCGCTCAAATCTCGCCGCGTTTCTTCGTTTCTAATGGCCGGAACTCCCTGAGCTCTTTCTAGACGGGTTGAGAGACCAATAGCGCTGCCGTATAAGCTCCCCTGCACACTGCGTGCGAGAGGCTGATTGCGTTAATTGATTATTAATAATAACATTCATTCACTGCAAGTGGAGCAAAGCTGATGGCGGCACCCAAAGCCTCGCCGCAGGCACCTGCATTCGCCGGACGAATGGAGGAGGAGAGGAGCGAATTCCTCGACGTCTCCTGCCTGAAGGCGGGCGAGATTCCAGGCATCGACGGGATGCGCGCCATCTCGGTCCTGCTCGTCATGCTCGGCCATTATGGCTTTGGGCGGCTTCTACCCGGCGGATTTGGTGTCACCGCGTTCTTCTTCATCAGCGGTTTCCTCATCACGGCGCTGCTGCTGCGGGAGGCCTCGATCTGCGGAACCATCTCGATCCGCAATTTTTACATCCGCCGTTTCTTACGCCTTCAGCCAGAGCTCTTCGCCTATGTCGCGCTCTCGGCCCTGCTCGGCCTCCTTTACCTCGGCATTCCCCGGATCGCCGATTTCGCCGCGGCCTTCCTCTATGTGACCAACTATTACGAGCTCATGGCCAAGCCCGAATTCGACTTGGCCGAAGTCCGCTGGCCGCAGCTTTGGTCTCTCGCCGTCGAGGAACATTATTACTTGACGTTTCCCTTGTTGTTTGCCGCCCTTTTCAGAAGCCCGGCACGCTTCGTCAAAGCAGGCATCATCTTTTGCGCGGTCCTACTCGTGTGGCGCAGCCTTCTCATTTGGAGCGGCGTTCCGGGGATTTATACCTATATTGCAACCGACTGCCGCCTCGATTCGATCGCCTACGGGTGTATCGGCGCGCTCCTTCTGTGGCATTTCCATGCCACCTTAAGCTCCTTGCGCTGGCTCAGATTTGCCTTACCGCTCGGCATCGCCGTTCTCGCTGTTTCCCTGTCCGTGCGATTGCTGTTCATTCAAGACACGGTCCGCTATTCGGTCCAGGGTATCGCTTTGCTCTTGATCTTCGTTGGTCTCTTCACCCCCCTGGGCCGGAGCGCCGCAGTTTTTCTCGATGCTCCAGCCCTGCGTTGGATGGGGCGGATGTCTTATGCGGCCTACCTCTGGCATGGCGAGTGGGCGTATGCCGTTGAGCATGTGCTCGGGCGCGAGCTGCACACTCTAGGTGCCGGTGCAATGGCCATTTTGGCCGCCGCCGGATGCGCGGTGACCTTCGCGATTGCCGCTCTCTCGCACCGCTTCATCTACAGGAGGGTGGTTGCACTGCGGCGCAGGTTTGGCTCGCACGCCACTGCTTGACTCATTGGCTGCGGGCCTTCGTCACGGATGCGCAGCCTCGCGAATTTGCCCAATTTGTTCGCCGCAAGAAGGCCAGCAAAGGCGGCTGCATTGATGGCGAAGATCCGCGCGGCAATCGCCAGTGTGTAGTCCGCGGCGCCGCTCTGGGACATCAGCGAGACAATGAACAAAATTCCCTCATAGGCTGCAAACGCCGAGAGGAATGCCACGGCCGGAGCAATCTTCGCGTTAAGGGCCGCAAGATGCTTCGCGCCAAATTCGGCCGCCAAAACCGAAATGAGCGCAATCACGCCGAGCCCGCCTCCCCAGGCGAGACTATCCACCGTCCAGGGGTAATGCAGCACGCCAAAGCCGATGCCTTGGTTGGCAAGCCAGAGTGCGCCAACGAGAACCATTGCCCTGCGGCGATCGAGGGTCAGTGCCGCCGCGGCGGCGATGGCCGCAAACGGCGCCGCGCAGGCAAATCCAAGACTGAAAGCGATGCTCGCGGCGGCCAGAAATGCCATCCAAGCGGGGCGGCGCCAGCCTATGCTCATGGCATGCGATTGGGGATGCATGGACGTTCTCCTCGATGAGTTTGATCCTATCTTCAACCCTGCGGGCTAGCCGTGGTGAAAGCCCTGGCCGCTCCGGTCCACCGGATCGGGCTCGGTCTGTCCGAGCCAGCGGGCCCGCAGACTATCCCAAAGGACAAGGTGCGACCACTCTGGCGTTTGCAGGCATTTGTCACCGTCTTGATCTAAGAAGGGGTTGGGAAAGAGCACCGTGATCTGCTGCTCACCTTCGCCATTGAACAACCGGAGCCCCCAGGAAACCGGAGCGCCGGAACGATCAAGACGGCGGTAAAGCTCGGCCCGCGCCGTCCGCCGGTGGCGTGCAAGCTCTGGCGGCGCCGGATCGGCGGGCGGGCCTTTGTGCGCGCCAATGCAAATGTGGAAATGCGCGGCGCCAAAAGCGATTGTGAGATAACCGTCGAACATGCCGATATGGGTTGGCGGCGATGGCGCCCTGAACTCGTAAGCCGCCCCCTGGATGATGGGTCCAAAAGTGATCTCGCGCCAGTGGTTCTCGAACAGATCGCGCAGCAAAGCTTCGAGCAGAGTTTCCTCGACGGGCAAGGGGAACACGTCATTCACCGAGCCGTCGGCGTCGATGACGCGCGCCGGCAGATTGATGCCGGATTTCAAGGCATCCTTTTGCATTACAAAAAATCCTCGCCGAATGTGACTTTGAGGCCGCCAAAAGCGCCGAAGCCGGGAGCCAGGAAACCGGTCGGATTCTGATAACGCAGATTGAAGAGGTTATCGATCCGCCCGAAGACAGAGAAGAGCTCGTTGGGGGCGTAATTTGCCGCGAGATTGACGACCGTGTAGCCCGGTGCAGTGAGCCTTGGAATTGAAAAGTCGCGGTTGCCGTCGATAAAGCTGCCAACCAAGACGAGGGTTGCCGACAGGGAAAGCTTATCAACCGGCCTCCAAGCGGCTTGTATGCTGAACTTGTTGCGCGGCCGGCGCAGCAATTCGAGCCCGGTGATCTCGTCTTTGGCGATCGTGAACGTGTAGTCGACCCGGAACGTTAGCCGGGGCGTGAGGCGGAACACAGAAAACGCCTCGCAGCCGTAGGTCTTGGCCCGGCCGATGTTGCTCCAGGAGGTCCCGGTCTCATTGATGTCGATGAGATCTTTGATGTTGTTTTGATAGTAGGTTGCACCAAAGCGGACCAGCTCATCCAGCACCGGCTGCTCGAAGCCGACATCATATCCGCTGCTTTCCTCCGGCTTCAGGTTGGGATTGCCGAAAAAACCAAAGGCGGGAAAATCAACGAAGAGCTGGCTCAACGACGGCGGCTTGAACCCCGTGCCATAGCTGCCCCGCAAAATTGTTCCCGTCCAAGGCACAAGTAAGCTCGGCGCAACCCGGATCGTCGCGCGGCTGCCAAATTGGCTATTGGCATCGTAGCGGACGTTCGAGGCGAGGAAAAAATCCTCGGCATGGTGTGTCAAGAGCTGGAAATATCCGGCATTGTTGGAATAGCGGGCGAAGGTTGGCGCAGAGAATAATTGCTCAGTTTTGCTCTCGAAGCCGCCGATCAAGCTCCACACTCCGGAACGAGCCCAATTGCCTTGCCAGTCATATTGCAGCCTTTCGCCCAAATTGCTGACCAGAGGGGCAGTTCCAAACGCTACGCCGGGGTCTTCTTCCTGGGTAAAGGCTCGCGTGTAGTTCAGCCCTAAGCGATTCTTGAAGGCACCATCGAACATGACCCAATTGGCCTCGCCGCGGGTAAACAGCTCGTTCACGCGCTGCACGCTTTGCGACGCCGCGGGCGTTGCAGGAAAGGTTGAAAAGTCGTCGCCGGTGAAGCGCAGCGTCGAGTCAATATAGCGGGCGGCAAGTTTGACATCGACATAATCGCCGAGCTGGGCGCCAAATTTGCTCGAGAGAGTCCAGTTATCATAGGCATTGCCGATCGCCAGCCGGCCTGGCGGCACTAATTCCGGGGGAGTGACCGGCGTGTTCGCTACGTCGAAATGGGCGAGATTCATGTAGTAGCTGAAGATTGGCGTTGACCCGCTAAATCCCATCGTCTCGTTCAGCGTGCCAAACGAGCCGCCTTCGATCAGCCCCTTGGCCTTGGGCGGCCCCTCGCCGCCCTTTGTCGTGATCGAGATCACGCCGCCGATGGCGTCCGCGCCATAAAGCCCGCTTTGCGGGCCCCGCAAGACCTCGATGCGGGCAATGTCATAGGTCAACAATTGACCGAAGTCGAAACTGCCGTTTGGATTGCTTGGATCGCTCGCGTCGATGCCGTCGATCAGAACCTTGATTTGGTTCGGATTGGTTCCCCGGATGAAGACCGAAGTCGTGCCGCCTGGGCCGCCCGTCTGGACGATGTTGAGTCCTGGCACAAGGCTTAGAACATCGGGAGCGGTGCGGCGCTGCTCGCGCTCGATCTGTGCCGAATCGATGACCGTGACCGAGCTGCCGATCTCGGCGACTGGCTCTGGCGTGGCGGTTGCGCTGATCGTGATTTCCGGGAGCTCGGAGATTGCGGGAGGCGGGTTCGGCTCCTGAGCGGCAAGCGGCCTGGGAACGGCCGCGATCAGAACTGGCGCCAGTTGAGCGATTGAAACAACAATTGAGCGAGCGAAAAGAAAAAGGCAAGCGACACTCGATCCGCGCTTCGCGGACTGCAGGGGAGGGGCACGCACTGAAAACCTCGCAGCGGACGTGGACCGTCACTGCGAATGGAACTTGGCTTGCCTCTGTGAGCGAGCGGCGAGAAGCCTTGTCCGCCCCGGTGCACCCCGCCCGGCGCTTTCGCACGTGACCACGGATTGGCGGCAGGTCTCCTGGCTCGCAGGTCCTTGCTTGCGGCCGCCTTCCCAGGGGCTAAACCCCAGTGGCATTGTGGCTGCAGGCTCGCTGCTGACAGTTGCGGGGGCAGCTGCGGAGTTGCGCGTGATTGCGCGCACCGCATTCCCTCTTAGTCCCTTGCGGGAACCGCCAGCCCCAAGATTGGGCGCACGGCGCAAATCTGTCAATACGTACTCTTTAGCCCATCCCGGCTCAAAAAGGCCGCGGCCTTTATCTTATTGTCTTCATCATGGGCAGGCATAAGACCCGGCTTCAATTTGCTCATCAGAAGGAGTGTCATGAAGAGGATCCTTTTAGCAGCCGCGCTGGCACTTGCGCTCTTTTCGAAGGCTCAGGCTCAAGAGCGGCTTGGCGATGGCGCCCTGGGCGCCCTGGCGGGCGCCCTCGCCGGCGGTCCGGTTGGCCTCGTAGCGGGCGGCGTGATCGGCTACACCGCCGGGCCCGCCATCGCGCGGAGCTGGGGACTAAGGGGACAGAGATATACGCGCCATGTGCGCCATCGCCACCGCCGGGGAGGCCCTTAGAGAGGCGAGGCTGCAGCAGCGGGCGCGCAGATGTTTGCGTTTCTGCACTCAGCGTACCTGTGCCGGGGCCGAAGCTTCGGGCTGAGGGCCTTCGATGCGTTTGAATACCGTCGGCACCTCCGTATCCGTCTCGATCAGGTCAAAGCGGTTGGGCATGTCGGCATGGAGCTCGGCCGTATAGAGCCTTCCGCCCCCGAGCTTCACCCAGAGCGTGCCGAAGTAGTTGATCGAATAGGTGCCCAATTCCTGGACAGGGCCGTTCTTGCTGACCACGGTCTTATCCGGCCGGAAGCTCAGATGCCAGGGCTTGCCCGGAGACTCCCACTCGCCGACAACGGGTGGAGTGTGGAGCGTGATTTGGCTGAACATTCCGCGCGTGCCGAGCAGGACGAGGCCGATGACCCCAATCGTGCCGAGGACCATGAGCACCCGCGCGACCGGAACTCCCTTTTTTGGCTCTTGCGCTTGCATGCTCATCCCCGGCTCCCCCCATGTGATTTGCCGTACTAGAAATAGTTGCAGGTTAATATAGATGGGGCCAAGTCGCTGGCAAGCGCACCCGCGAGGGGGCCTCGGCGCCGTTGCGGGTGCCGCGGTGCGGCCAAACGGCTCCCGCGGGAAAAGGCCTGTTGACGCCGTGGTGCTGTTCGGCTAACGGGGTGCTTTCCGGCCTGCCGTTTGAAAAGTCCTGGGGCACTGCCCGCTCCGGGATGATGCGTGCCGGGCATCCGCGTGGCGGAGGGTTGAGAGCCTTCCCGCGCAGCATGAAATGGAGACTCAAGCTTTGGCTCGTATTGCTGGCGTCAATATTCCAACGAACAAAAGAGTTGAGATTGCGCTGCGTTATATTTACGGCATCGGCCCGGCTAAGGCCAAGGAGATTTGCGGGCGGGTGAATATTCCGCCGCAGCGGCGGGTCTCCGAGCTGACCGATTCCGAGGTGCTGCAAATTCGCGAAGTGATCGACCGCGACTACATGGTCGAGGGCGATCTGCGCCGCGACGTCGCCATTAACATCAAGCGCCTCATGGATCTTGGCTGCTATCGCGGCTTGCGCCACCGGCGCCAGCTGCCCGTGCGCGGTCAGCGCACGCACACCAATGCGCGCACCCGCAAAGGCAAGGCCAAGCCGATCGCTGGTAAGAAGAAGTAAACGAAATTTAGAGGCCCTCATCGCACGTCCCGCGGCGACGGGGAAGGCCCGCAGGCAAACAGCCCGGCGCTCTCCGCCGGCATCGCGCCCGAAGGAACAGGTAATGGCAAAAGACTCGACCCGCGTGCGCCGCCGCGAGCGCAAGAACATTGCCTCTGGCGTCGCCCACGTCAACTCGACCTTCAACAATACGATGATCACCATCACCGACGCCCAGGGCAACACGATTGCCTGGTCATCGGCGGGAACAATGGGCTTTAAGGGCTCGCGGAAATCGACGCCCTATGCTGCTCAGATGGCGGCCGAAGATTGCGCGAGAAAAGCTGCCGACCACGGCATGCGCACGCTTGAGGTCGAGGTCTCCGGCCCTGGGTCGGGGCGCGAATCGGCTCTCCGGGCGCTGCAAGCAGCGGGCTTTACGGTGACCTCGATCCGTGACGTGACCCCCATTCCGCATAATGGCTGCAGGCCGCGCAAGCGGCGGCGCGTTTAGCCGCGCCCCGGTTCCAGCACGGGCATTGCGCCCATTTCCCGCGCCAGCAAACTGCATCAAGGAGATCCGTCGTGATTCAAAAGAATTGGCAGGAGCTCATCAAGCCCGGCAAGCTTGAGGTGATGCCCGGCGATGACCCTAAACGGATTGCCACCGTCGTGGCCGAGCCGCTCGAGCGCGGATTCGGCCTGACGCTCGGGAATGCACTGCGCCGCGTTCTTTTGTCTTCGCTTCAAGGCGCGGCAATCACCTCCGTCCATATCGATGGCGTTCTGCACGAGTTCTCTTCCATTCCCGGAGTGCGGGAGGATGTGACCGACCTTGTCCTCAATATCAAGGACATCGCCATTAAAATGGGGGGCGACGGGCCGAAGCGGATTAGCCTCAAAAAGCAAGGACCCGGCAAGGTAACGGCGGGCGATATCGCAACGACCGGCGACATCGTTATCCTCAACCCCGGTCTGCCCATTTGCACCCTCGACGAGGGCGCTGAGATCCGCATGGAATTTACAGTCAATGCCGGAAAGGGCTATGTCCCGGCCGAGCGCAACCGCACGGAGGATGCCCCGATCGGCCTTATTCCCACCGACAGCCTCTATTCGCCGGTCAAAAAGGTCAGCTATCAAATCGAAAACACGCGCGAGGGCCAAATCCTCGACTACGATAAGCTCATCATGCAGGTCGAAACCAACGGCTCGCTCTCGCCCGAGGACGCGATTGCGTTTGCGGCGCGGATCCTCCAGGATCAGCTCAATGTATTCGTCAACTTCGAAGAGCCCCATCGCGTCGAGGCCACGCCTTCGATCCCGGAGCTTGCCTTCAACCCGGCGCTCCTCAAGAAAGTCGACGAGCTCGAGCTTTCGGTCCGCTCGGCCAATTGCCTGAAGAACGACAATATCGTCTACATCGGCGACCTCATCCAGAAGACCGAAGCGGAGATGCTCCGCACGCCGAATTTCGGCCGCAAGTCGCTTAACGAGATCAAGGAAGTTCTGGCACAAATGGGGCTCCACCTCGGGATGGATGTCCCGGGCTGGCCGCCCGACAATATCGAAGAGCTCGCCAAGCGCTTTGAAGAGCACTATTGACGACGCGGTTTGACGTCAAAAGCCTATTGGAGACGTGCCGTCCTGGCGGGGCGGCGAGGGGTGAAATTCATGTATCACGGACATGCCAAGCGGCGCTTCGGCCGCACTCACGAGCACCGTAAGGCGATGTTCGCCAATATGTGCCAGGCGCTCATCAAGCACGAGCAGATCGTCACCACTTTGCCGAAAGCCAAGGACCTGCGCCCCATCGTGGAAAAGCTCGTCACGCTTGGCAAGAGAGGCGGTCTTCATGCGCGCCGGCAGGCAATCGCCGAAATTAAAGATGCCGCGCTGGTTAGCAAGCTCTTTGCCGTGCTTGCGCCGCGCTACAAGGACCGCAATGGCGGTTACACAAGGGTGCTCAAGACGGGTTTCCGGTATGGCGACAATGCCCCTATGGGGGTCATCGAGTTCGTCGATCGCGATGTCAGCGCCAAGGGCCAGGATTCGGGTCTGCCTCTTGCGAGCAAAGAGGAAGGATCCGCCTAAAGCCGGGCTTGCGCCTCTCACTGGTCCTGGCGGATTGGCATGCGCTTCGCGATTTCTCAAGGGCCGCTGGCTTCAGGGCAATGCATGAGCCCGCTTCCTGCCGCTGTGCTTTGGGCGTTGGCGCTCCTGCTTGCGGTCCCGTGGCCGGGCTTTTCCGCCCAGGCGGAGGCGATCCGCCAGCTCCCCGCCACGCAAACGGACATTTTGCTCTCCTTTGCGCCGGTGGTCAAAAAAGTCCAGCCCGCGGTCGTCAATGTCTATGCCTCGCGCACCGACAGGCGGCCGGCCAATCCTCTGTTTGACGATCCGATCTTCCGCCACTTTTTCGGCGAGCGCGGGCCCGCCCGGCCCGGCGGCCCAACCGCGCGGTCATTGGGGTCTGGCGTGCTTGTCGATCCCTCGGGCCTTGTGGTTACAAACCATCACGTCATCGAAGGAATGACCGACGTGAAGGTCGCGCTCGCCGATAAGCGCGAGTTCGAGGCCGAGCTGGTGCTGAGGGATCAGCGCACCGACCTTGCTGTGTTGCGCCTCAAAGGGGGCGGTAATTTCACGGTGATGGAGCTTGGCGATTCCGACGCGCTCGAGGTCGGCGATATTGTCCTTGCGATTGGTGACCCTTTTGGGGTCGGGCAGACGGTGACGCAGGGAATCGTCTCGGCGCTGGCGCGCACGCAGGTCGGCATCTCCGACTATGGCTTTTTCATTCAGACCGATGCCGCGATAAACCCGGGCAATTCCGGCGGCGCCCTGGTCGATATGCAGGGAAAGCTCGTTGGCATTAACTCGGCGATCTTCTCGCAAACCGGAAGCTCGATCGGGATTGGCTTTGCAATTCCTGTCAACATGGTCAAAGTCGTCCTCTCTGCGGCAAAGGGCGGCGGCCACGCGGTGAGGCGCCCCTGGCTTGGCGCGAGCTTGCAAAGCGTCTCGCGCGAGATCGCCGATTCGCTCGGCCTCGACCGGCCTTCGGGCGCCCTCGTGGCCGATCTTTCGCCGGTGAGTCCGGCCGCCGAAGCGGGCGTTCAGCGCGGCGATCTGATCACTGCGGTCGACGGGCAGAGCGTCGATGATCCCGAGGGGCTCGGCTACCGGCTGGCGACGAAGCCGCTTGGGGGCGCGGCGTCTTTGACGGTCATCCGGAGCGGCAAAGAGCTCTCTCTGCCGATCAAGCTCCTTCCGGCGCCAGAGGTTCCGCCGCGCGATCCGGTAAAGCTCACCGGCTCCTCACCCTTTTCGGGGGCGACGGTCATCAATGTCTCGCCCGCCGTTTTGGAGGAGCTTTCCTTGCGGGGGGTGAGCGAAGGAGTGGCGGTCAGCGAGATCGAGGAAGGCTCCCGGGCGGCGATGGTCAATTTCCAAAAGGGCGACGTCATTCTTGCCGTGAACGACAGGGCCGTGAAGACAACGCGCGAGCTTGAAGAAGCGCTCAAGTCTCGCCGCGCCTATTGGAAGCTGACGATCGCGCGCGGCGGCGAGGTCATCACCACTGTGATCAGCGGCTGAGGCCGCTCTCATTTTACGGATCTCGTGCAGGGCCGAGGGTGCGATCAATGGCCCGCCAGAGGGCCCTGAGCTCCTTCGCTGCATCTCCCTTTGGGTCGGCCTCGGTCACGCCTTTCCCCTTGGCCGCCGCATCGAGGAACATATTGCGCGCACTCACATAGGGACGCAAAACCGTGCCAATAGGACTGAGAGCGGCCGCCGCCTCCTTGATCCGGGAAGATTGTGCCGCTCGCGGGCACTGGTTGAGGACGAAGGCGAAATTCTTATCCATGAGCCTTAGCCGCCGGCCGGTCACCTCGCTCGTCCAAATGTCGAAGATCGCGGGCCGTGCGGGGATGAGCGAAAGATCCCCTGCCTCGACCGCGGCGAGCGCAATCGGCGACTCGAGCGCCGGTGTGTCGATGATGGCGAGGCTCACGTACCTTTTCGTGAGAGCCCTCAGGGCGGGCCTTAGCCTTGCCGAGGGCACGGCGCGGACCTGGAGGTCCGGGTCATTGCGCCTCGCGCCCCAGCGCAGGAGCGACCCTTTCGGATCCATGTCGAGCAAAAACACCCTTTCCCCTGCTTCTTGTGCGGCAACGGCGATGCAAGCGGCGAGAGTGCTTTTCCCGCAGCCCCCCTTTTGGGTGGCAAATACGAGCGTGCGCATTGACAAAAGTTTACTTTCTTCAAAATTGCTTAAAGAGCGGAATTATATTATGATAAATACTTGCACATCAGCCCAAACGGTGCATGACCTGTCTGGGTATGCGGCGTAATCAAACCTTGGCGTCTCTTAAAACGCATCGTTTAACCTTAATTTCATCAGCCTTGACTTGCGCCCATACTCGCTCCCGGCGCAAACAGCGGACTAGGCGCCCCATGAGTGACCTTTTCGCGGCCGCCAATCTTGAGAAGGATGCGCCCCATCCGCTCGCGGACAGGCTGCGTCCGCAAAGTCTCGCCGAAGTTTCAGGGCAGGAGCACCTCCTTGGGCCGCACGGCGCGCTCACGAGGTTGATTGCTGGCGGGAGCCTGCCTAGCATGATCTTTTGGGGCCCGCCTGGGACTGGCAAGACGACGGTTGCCCGCCTCCTTGCCCGCGAGACAAAGCTCGCTTTTGTCCAGATCTCGGCAATCTTCTCCGGCGTTGCCGAGCTCAAGAAGGTGTTCGAGGAGGCCCGCGCCAGGCGTCAAACCGGCCAGGGCACCTTGCTTTTCGTGGACGAGGTGCACCGCTTTAACCGGGCGCAGCAGGACAGTTTTCTGCCCGTGATGGAGGACGGCACGGTCACGCTCGTTGGCGCAACGACCGAGAACCCCAGCTTCGAGCTCAACGCATCACTCTTGTCGCGGGCACGGGTGATGGTGTTCCGCAGACTCGGCGAGGCGGCCATCGAGCAGATTCTTGCCCGCGCCGAAAGCCGCGAGGAAAAGCCGCTTCCGCTTATGCCCGAAGCGCGTGCTGCCCTCGTGCACATGTCGGATGGGGACGGCCGGACGGCGTTAAACCTCGCCCAAGAGATCTGGGGTGCCGCCAAGCCGGGAGCCACCCTCGGGGCTACCGACCTCGCAGCACTCTTGCAGCGGCGCGCGCCTGTCTACGACAAGTCACAAGAGGGCCACTACAATCTCATCAGCGCTCTGCATAAGTCGGTGCGCGGCTCTGATCCGGATGCGGCGCTCTACTATCTTGCCCGCATGCTCGACGCGGGCGAAGATCCTCTTTTCATTGCAAGGCGCGTCGTCCGGATGGCCGCCGAGGACATCGGCCTTGCCGACCCCAATGCCCTCGCGGTCGCCCTTGCGGCCAAGGAGGCCTATGATTTCCTGGGCTCCCCCGAAGGGGAGCTTGCAATCGCCAACGCCGTGGTCTACGCGGCTGCCGCGCCCAAGTCGAACGCGGGCTATATGGCTTTCAACAAAGCTATGCGTCTTGCTAGAGACTATGGCTCCTTGATGCCACCCAAGTTCATTCTCAACGCGCCAACAAAGCTCATGAGAGGCGAGGGTTATGGTGCCGGCTACGCTTACGACCATGCCGAGCCCGATGCCTTCTCGGGGCAAGATTACTGGCCGGAGTCGCTCGGCAGGCAGACGCTTTATGAGCCGGCCGGGCGCGGGTTCGAAAACGAGCTGCGCGCCCGGCTCGAGTACTGGGCCAGGCTCAGGAAAGAAAAAAATCAAGGCTGACCCGCTGCCGCAAACTCTCTCAGGCAAGGGCAGCCGTTTCTAATTTCATTCACGTTAAGCTGCGGTTCACCACCAATAGGGTAGCGCGGATAGCCGCGAAAAGAATCAAAAAAGCGCCAAGATCGCGCCAGGGCTTCTCCATGATTGATCGCAACGACCTGCGCTGGTATCGCGATGCCATCGTTTATCAGCTCCATGTCAAATCATTCTTCGACGCAAATAACGATGGGATCGGCGATTTTCCGGGGCTGACGCAGAAGCTCGATTACATCAAAGATCTCGGCGCAACGGCCATATGGCTGATGCCTTTTTATCCCTCGCCGCTGCGCGATGACGGCTACGATATTGCCTCTTACCGCGGGATCAATCCGGCTTATGGCACATTAAGGGATTTCAAGCGGTTTATCCGCGAGGCGCACGAGCGTGGCCTGCGTGTCGTGACCGAGCTTGTGATCAATCATACCTCGGATCAGCATCCCTGGTTTCAGCGCGCAAGGGCGGCAAAGCCTGGTTCGGCCGCGCGGAACTTTTACGTCTGGTCGGAGACCGACCGCGCCTACAAAGACGCGCCAGTTGTTTTCATCGACAGCGAGAAATCGAACTGGACTTGGGACGAGGAGGCGAAAGCCTATTATTGGCACCGCTTCTACTCCCACCAGCCGGATCTCAATTTCGATAATCCGCGCGTCATCGAGGCCGTTCTAAACGTAATGTCCTATTGGCTCGAGATGGGTGTCGACGGCCTGAGGCTCGACGCCGTTCCTTTTCTCATCGAGCGCGAGGGCACGACGTGCGAGAATCTGCCCGAGACCCATGCCGTCATTAAGAAGCTTAGGGCAGCAATCGATGCGCGCTATCCCGACAGGATGCTCCTCGCCGAAGCGAACCTTTGGCCCGAGGAGACCGCGCAATATTTCGGCGATGGCGATGAATGCCACATGGCATTTCATTTTCCGCTGATGCCCCGCATCTATATGGCGCTTGCCCAAGAGGACCGGCATCCGATCACAGATATTATGCGGCAGACGCCAGAGATCCCGGAGACAGCCCAGTGGGCGATCTTTCTTCGCAACCATGACGAGATGACCCTCGCGATGGTCACGAGCAAGGAGCGCGATTATCTCTGGTCCTTTTATGCCGCAGACCCGCGGGCGCGAATTCACCTCGGGATCCGCCGCCGCCTAGCTCCCTTGCTTGAGAACGACCGGCGCAAGATCGAGCTTTTGAACTCGCTCCTGTTCTCCATGCCCGGCACGCCCGTGATCTACTATGGCGATGAGATCGGCATGGGCGATAACATCTATTTGGGCGACAGGGATTCCGTGCGCACGCCGATGCAATGGTCGCCCGATCGCAATGGCGGCTTCAGCCGCGCCGATCCGGCCAAGCTCTTTTTGCCTGCAATACAGGATCCCGTGTATGGATTCAGCGCCGTCAATGTGGAAGCGCAGCTTGCAAGCCCATCGAGCCTGTTGACCTGGATGAGGCGGATGATCGCCGTGCGCCGCGCGCATCTTGCGTTTGGGCGCGGCACGCTCCGCTTCCTTTATCCTTCAAACCGCAAGGTGCTTGTTTACTTGCGCGAACATGAAGGGCAAAAAATTCTTTGCGTCGCCAATGTCTCGCGCGCGCCGCAAGCGGTCGAGCTCGATCTGAGCGAGTTTAGGGGCTCCGTTCCCATTGAGCTCACCGCAGGCAGCGTATTTCCGGTGATCGAATCCCGCTCTTACCTTTTGACGCTTCCTTCCTATGGATTCTTCTGGTTCAGGATCGAGCCAGCCGAAGCGGCCAAGCCCCGCACGGAGGAGCCGGCGCCAGGCCTATTTACGCTCGTGGCCACCGGCAAGCTCGAGACCATTTTCACCGGGCGTGAGCTTGCTGCCTTTGAGCGCACCGTTGCGCCGCGCTATCTCGCCTCCCGCGTTTGGTTCGGCCAGGCGGGCAAGAAGGCCGCGCGGATTTCGGTGAAGGATTTCGCCGTTCTCCGGGACGGCAGCCCCGACTGCCGGCTCATTCTGCCAATTCTCGAAGTTGAGCTGCAAGACCGCGAAACTGAGCTTTACTTTGCACCCTTTGCCGCCGAGCCTGAGAGGGAAGAGGGCCCTGCGCTCGCCCATGCCGCCGCCCGCCTGCGCCGCGGCGCCACCACAGGCCTGCTTTACGAAGCAGAGGCTTGCCGAAGCTTCGGCTTGGGTGTCGTTGCGGCGCTCCGGCGCAACGAAATCCTGCGGACGCCCATGGGCGGCAAAATTGCCTTTGTTGCCGCGGCGCGCTTTGCCGGCGCGGCCTTGCCCGCTACCCCAGATATCCGCCAGGCGGGGAGCGGCCGCCAGAACGCCGTGCTCGTTCTCGGCAATCAGATCGTGCTCAAAGTGCGCCGCCGCCTCTGCCCCGGCGAGGATGCCGAGGTCACGGCCCTGCGGTTTTTGACTGAGGTTGCCCACTTTGCCCATTGTCCCCAGCTCCTCGGGACGGTGGAGCATATCGACGGCGCGGGAAAGTCGACTCTCCTTGCCATGGTGCAAAGCTGCATGCCAAACCAAGGCAACGCCTGGGATTGGATCCTCGGAGCCTGGAAGCGCAGTCTCGAAGATGCAGCCCTTGTGCCTGGCGTAGATAGCCGCGCAGGCCATGATGAGTTTGAAGCCTATCTCCCGCTCGTGCGCAGGCTTGGAGAGCGGTCGGCCGGAATGCATATCGCCCTGGCTACGCCCTCGGCAGATCCGGCGTTTGCCGCTGAAGCGCTGACGTTCGATGAGATGCGGGAAAGCGCGGCCGCGGCACGCGGACTTGTCAAAATGGCATTTACGCGCCTGCGCGCGCTGCCCCAGATCCTGACTGGTGAGAAGCGCGCAAGAGCAAAGCACCTCCTTGGCCGCCGCCAGGAATGCTTGGAGCTAATCGGCAAGCTTGTGCAAGAACCGCTTGGGGCCATCAAGATTCGCGTCCACGGAAATTACGACCTTGGCTCCCTGCTCATTGCCGAAGACGACGTGATGGTCGCCGGTTTTGGACAAAGACCGTCTCCGGCTTTGGGCCAAAAAAGCGTTAAGACGTCACCGCTGCGCGACGTCGCCTCGCTCCTGCGCTCCTTCATGCATGCGGTCGCCGCAGCCAAGCACGACGTGGCGCGCCTCATCCCCGAGCCGGAAGCAGCCGCCGAGAGATTGCGCAGGGAGCTTATCGAGTTTTCGCAAATTTTCCTCCGCGCCTATTGGGAAGCCGCGCGCGGGAGCTGCATTTATATCGAAGATGAAGGAACACGCCGGCGCCTTCTCGTTCTTTACTTGCTTTTGGAGCTGCTCGAAGACATCGCGAACGAATCGGAAGACCGGCCCGAGTGGATTGATACCTCCGTCGACAGCATCAATACGCTGCTTGACCGGGCGGCCGCAGCATAGAAAAGGCTCGAGCAGCGCCGTTCCCAGGCTGACTATGCAACTATGTTGACGCGCCCGGCCGCTCGTGATTATTAGCGCTGCCGCGCGGGGCCGCCTTTCCGGATCCGGGGGCGGCCTCCCCGCCTGTTTTCTTTCTGGGGTTTTGAATGCCGAATACGCCATCTGCCAAGAAGGCCGTCCGTAAGATCGCCCGCCGCACTGCCGTCAATCGCATGCGGCGCAGCCAGATGCGCACCTACATACGCAAGGTCGAGGAGGCGATTGCGGCCGCTGATCCGGCGAAGGCGGTTGAGGCTCTGCACCAGGCCGAGCCGGTGATCAAGCGTGCTGCCCAGAAAGGTATCGTGCACGTGAACACCGCTGCGCGAAAAGTCTCCCGTCTGGCGCGCAAGGTCAACGCTTTGAGTAAGTCAGTAACTTCCTGACGCAGGCGTTCCGTTTCTGCGGCGATAAGGGCCTGGCAGTTTTGCCGGGCCTTTTTGCTTTCGCGACTTAGGCATGATGCTGCGCAACCTTCATACGTCCTCACGTTTTACGCTGCGCAACTAATCGCCAAGCAACTCAACGGCTTGCCGTCAAAGCAACGATAAGGGCTCTATCACACGGCTCGCCGCTGCTGCCGTCCTAACCACATGAGAAATTTTTTCATCTGTGCGCGCCGGGCTTTTAAAACTGTGGACGAGCAAAGAATGCGCGTACAATCATAGGCTTAGGCGAAAAGTCATGACCAATATCGCTAGTTATCATAACTCATGTATTTCGCGTGGTTAAAGAGCCCTTGCGGACCAGCTTGCCTCTGCTAATTTCGGCTGCCGTCTGAAACTGGGTTTCGCCGGTCTTCGAGACAAGCCTCCAAGAGTTTTCGGGTACCATTCCGAGTTTTGCGTGAAAAAGCGCAGTGCGGATCTGCGCATTATTACAAAGACGTGTAGATCTACAATGCCAAAGGTGGGGAATAGATCCGGGGGACTTAAGAATGACCTTCCACTGGTCTCAATAGCGCTGATCTGAAGCATGCAACGCTTTCGCCCATGTTGATCGGCTAAGCTTGGCGCGAGGGCATGGTTGAGCTTAGAGGGGGGTCTTAACTGTGGCCGCTGTCTTTCCATATCGTTACCTTCGGATTGCTGGCGCAACGGGAAATGGCGTAACCTCGCTTGCCTCGAAGGGCATTTCGCACGCCTTGGCGCCGCACAAGATCCCTCCGGGCGGGTAGCGCCCGCCACTCTTATCTCACGTTTGAATGTTAGTTCCATTGCTCCTGGTTCTTGCCGGGAAGCGCCGCCTCACGCACCTCTCCTGAGTCGATGAGCCAATGCCGGAATCACAAAGACAGACTGCAAATGTCGGCAGCGAAGCTGCTTCATCTCGCCAAGGCTCGGTTTCGAGCGAAGCATGGGCAAGAGTGTGCCGCAGGATGCGGGCTGAGCTTGGCGAAGATGTGTTCGCGGCCTGGCTCAAATGCCTTGAGCTTGAGAGTCTTACCGGGAAAGATGCCTGCCTTTCGGTGCCCACGAAATTCCTGAAAAGCTGGATCGTGTCGCACTACGCCGACAAGCTCCTGCCAATGCTCGCGGCCGAGTTCCCAACCATTAAGCGCATCTCGCTCGTCATCCGCTCCTCGGCGCGGCCGGCTCTGGCCTTGGCGGTTCCAGCCTCATCTGGCAGCCCGCCGGGGCGAGCCGCCGCAGCACTTGCGCCAGCTCCAACGGCCTCTCAGGCCGCAGCGGCCCCTCCGGTTGCGAAGAGGCCTGCCTTCGCGCAGCCCGACGACGAGACGCTTGCTGGATCTCCGCTTGACCGCCGCCTGACGTTCGCAAATTTCCTGGTCGGAGCATCCAATCAGCTCGCCCACGCTCAGGCCCTCAGAATCGCGCACGCCGCCCCAGGGGAGGCGCTTCTTTACAATCCGCTTTATGTCCATGCCTCAGTCGGGCTCGGCAAGACGCACCTGCTGCAGGCTATTGCCCATGCCGCCGCGTCCGAGAGGCGGCGCGTCGTTTATCTCACGGCCGAGCGCTTCATGTACGGATTTGTCTCGGCTCTCAAGGCGCAAACGGCACTCGCTTTCAAGGAGAAGCTGCGGGCGATCGACATCTTGGTGATTGACGATATTCAGTTTCTTCAGGGCAAATCGATTCAGCAGGAGTTCTGCCACACTCTCAATGCCTTGATCGATTCCGGCCGGCAGATTGTGACCGCAGCCGACCGCCCCGCGGGGGACCTTGAAAGTCTCGACGAGCGCGTGCGCTCGCGGCTCGCGGGAGGGCTCAGCGTCGAGATTGGCGCCCTCGACGACGAGCTCAGGGTCAAGATCCTCGAGGCCCGCATCGCCGCTGCCAAAGCCATCCATCCCGGATTTGATGTCCCCGCTCCCGTGGTCGCCTATGTCGCAAGCGTCATCCGGACGAATGGGCGCGATCTCGACGGCGCGGTGAACCGCCTCCTTGCGCATGCGTCTTTGAACAGCACGCCGATTTCGGTCGAGACGGCTGAGGGTGCGATCAGAGACTTGGTCCGCACGCCGGAGCCCAAAAGGGTGAAGATCGAGGACATCCAGAAGCTGGTCGCAACCCACTTTAATGTGAGCCGCGCCGATATCCTGTCCTCGCGCCGCACGGCAAGCGTGGTGCGCCCGCGCATGGTCGCAATGTTCCTCTCCAAGGTGCTCACGCCGCGCTCCTTGCCCGAAATTGGACGCCGCTTCGGCGGCCGCGATCATACGACCGTCCTGCATGCGGTGCGCAAGATCGCGGGCCTCGTTGCGAGCGATCCGGCCCTTTCAGAGGAGATCGAGCTTTTGAAACGCATGCTCTTGGAGTGATTGCGCCCGAACCGCAGCCCGGTTCCGCCGCTCCAGCGGCCTGCTAGGGTCGCGTTATGGAAGGGTCGGCGATTCGAATCATCGGCATTGATCCTGGCCTGCGGGCCACTGGCTGGGGCGTTATCGAGGCCACGGGCTTGCGGCTCAGCTATATCGCAAGCGGCGCCGTCATTTCGAGGGACGCCAATTCCCTCCCACGCCGCTTGCGCCAGCTCTTCGACGGGCTCGCCTCGGTCATGAGAGAACACGGCCCCGCGGAGGCGGCCGTCGAGGAGACATTCGTCAACCGCGATCCGCAGTCTGCCCTAAGGCTTGGCCAGGCGCGCGCTGTTGCCCTGCTTGTTCCGGCCCTCGCCGGCCTTCCGGTTGCCGAATATGCAGCCAATCTCATCAAAAAAACCCTGACCGGGAACGGGCACGCTGAAAAGGCTCAGGTGGCCTTTATGGTCGGAGTGCTTTTGCCGGGAAGCGGCGAGCTGGGCGCGGATGCGGCCGACGCGCTCGCCGCGGCCATCACCCACGCGAGGCTGCGTGCTGCCCGGAACCGCGGACTCGCATAAGAAAAGCTGCGCGCGCCTTTATAGTTCGAAAGGCTTAGGCGAGTCTTGTCTTACGGCGGCTGTAGCGCATCAAAATTGTTACGTTGACATCTATAGAAATACATGATCGCCTACAAGTCTCAGCCCCCGGCGCAATAGCAAAAATGGCAAAGCTTTGCTGGAAGCATAATAGCAAATCGGATACATAATTTATATACAGTGAAGAATTATAGGCTTTTTTGCAAAGCTTTGAATAAGCTGCCAGTAGCGATCCCGCCGGAGGTCGCTTATCAAAACCGGCCATGCAAGCGCATTTGACCATCAATAGGGAGGTCTGATCTCTCTCAAGCCATAGGAGGCAAGTATGTCTTACGTGCACAAGCTTGGGACTTCGGAAATTATGCAGGAAGCGCGGAATGACGCGGCTTCGCCTGTGATCTGCCGGCGGGGGGCGCTGAAAGCCGCGGGAACAGCGATGGCGGGTGCCGCCGCCGCAGGTCTTCTGGGTGACCGGCCGGCGCATGCGGGGACCGTGAAAGAATATCTCAACATCTTGGCCACGGGAGAGGCACTGTTCGTTACCTTCTATAGCCAAGCCGTGGCCAAACATCAGGAGCTCGACCTGCACGGGCCTGCGTTGAACGCAATCAAGGCTATTCTCGCGGAAGAGCAGCTCCATTATGATCTTGCAGTGAGGCTCGGCGGGAGTCCTGCCACCACGCACTTCAGTTTCCCTGACGGCCACGATACATTCAAGCAGCGCCACCTTTTCTTGAAGACGCAGCAATTGGCTGAAGAATTGACGAATGGCGCTCTGCTCGCGTGGATCAACGATTGGGCCGCACTGAAGGTGCCTCGTCTCGCGCAGCTCGGAGGGCAGCTCATGCAGGTGGAGGGCGGCCACCGGGTGGTGGGCCGCGTCATCCTGGAGGCGAAGCCTTGGGATGATTGGGCATTCGGGCCCATTTCACCCGAACTCAAGACCTTTTTGGATGTTCCGGGGGTGGTGGCGAAGGCCGGTTTCCTCAGCCCAACGCCGGGCAATGACTTTAAATTCGAGCCGGTAAATCCGGATTTCCCCGGGGTCATCAACACGACGCCAGGACATCTCTGGAGCTAATTGACAGCAGGCGAATTGCCGGCGTGTCATAGTGGTTTGCCCTGCCGGGCCTTGGCTGCGCCCGGCAGCCGGGCGGCAGGTCAGAAAGCCGCTTTGCGCGACGGTGAGGGTGAGGACGATTCCAGCGCTTCAACCCCTCGCCCGCTCCAGGCGAGCGTAGATTAGCGTGAGCTCCCCAAGCGCGCCTGTTGCGGATACTAAATCACGGCCCTATAGAGGGTGATCTACAACGCGGGCGCGTTCTAGTGATCGGCAAGCTTAGGGGCCTCCTCGACTCAATTGGCGAGGATTTTCTGATTCTTGACGTCCAGGGTGTCGGCTATACCGTCCATTGCTCAGCGCGCACGCTCAATGCTTTGCCGCGCCCGGGCGAGGCTCTCGCGCTCTCGATTGAAACTCAGATGCGTGAAGATTCGCTGCGCCTCTTCGGTTTTCCCTCTGAGGCCGAGCGGGAATGGTTCCGGCTGCTGCAGTCGGTCCAGGGCGTCGGCGCCAAAGTCGCACTCGCCATTCAAAGCGCGCTCGATACTTCGGAGCTTGCTCTTGCAATTGCGTGCGCAGATAAGGCTGCGCTCGCCCGCGCGCCGGGCGTCGGGCCGAAGCTCGCCGCGCGCATCATTGCAGAGTTGAAAGACAAGGCCGCAAGCCCAGAGGCCCTGGGTCCAGCGGTGCAAGGGCCCGTTGCGGCCGGAGGGGAAACCGTTGCCGCGCGAGATGCGATCTTGGCCTTGGTCAATTTGGGTTATGGCCGCACACAGGCGGCAGCCGCTGTTGCAGCCTCGTTTGCCGGGGCTGGCGAAAAGGCTGCAGCTTCTGACCTGATTCGTTCGGCGCTTAAAGAGTTGACTCGCTAAGCCGCTTTCCCCGGGGTGCTTTAGAACAAGCCAGTTGTCATGGGTTCGCGAGTTAAACCCGGGGATGAGCCGGTTATCCAGCATGCGCGGGATCATTTCGGTTTATATGCCCGGCTCAAGGCTGGCGGATGGCAGCAACAAGCGATGCGCGTCTGATTAGGCCCTGCCTAGCCGCGCAGCCTCGGCCCGGGCATCAAGAGGCCAGCGCGCCCGGGCCGCGAATGTCAGGTCATCCATGAGCCCAAGTGAGAGCCGCTCGATCCCCGCCCAGGCGATCATGGCGCCATTATCGGTACAAAGATTGATAGGCGGCAAGATGAGCCGCAGGCCTGCCTCTCCGCAAAAGCGCATCAAAGCACGGCGCAAGGCCTGATTTGCAGCAACACCGCCCGCGACGACCATAGCGCCCGGCTGGCCAATAAGCTCACGGAAGAGCCGCAGCGCCACGCGGCAGCGGTCGATGATCGTGTCGACCACCGCGGATTGGAAACAGGCGCACATGTCGGCGATGTCAGCCGCCGTCAGCGGCTCGATGCGCTCAATCTCTTGCCGCACTGCCGTTTTGAGGCCAGAGAAGGAAAAATCCGGCAGCGGCCGCCCAAGCATGGGCCGGGGGAGATCGAAGCGCGCCACATTGCCGCCTGCCGCAAGCTTTTCGACCTGCGGCCCCCCGGGGTAGGGCAGCCCCAAGAGCTTTCCCACCTTATCGAAAGCCTCGCCCGCCGCATCGTCGACGGTCGAGCCAAGTTCGACATAATCACCGACGCCTTTAACGGCGGCGAGCTGCGTGTGGCCGCCCGAAGCAAGAAGCAAGAGATAAGGGAAGGTGACCTCGTCGGTGAGCCTGGCGGTGAGTGCATGGGCTTCAAGGTGATTGACGGCGACAAAGGGCTTGCGGGCGGCGAGCGCCAGGGCCTTTGCCATCGTGAGCCCAACGATGACGCCGCCGATCAGCCCAGGGCCCGCGGCGCCCGCGATCCCGTCGAGGTCCTTTAGTTCCACTCCCGCTTGGTCGAGCGCGCGCTCGATCAGCCGGTCGAGTGTCTCGATGTGCGCGCGCGCGGCGATCTCGGGCACGACGCCGCCGAAAGCCGCATGCTCGGCAATTTGGCTCATCACCTCGTTCGACAAGATTTCGCCGGGCCTCCCGGGCACGGCTTCGACCACGGCCGCAGCCGTCTCGTCGCAGGTGGTCTCGATGCCGAGGACGCGCATAGCTTTCCTTTAGACCTTTGGTTCTGGCAGGGACGGCGGAAATCTGCCATGGAGGTGCCGCAGCCCGCCAGTCTTCTATCCAGCCTTCTATAGTGCCATCGCAGGCGTAAGGAAACGTGCCAAATCTTCTCAACACTTCGCAGCCCTGTTCTGGCCGAAAGCTCAGGCTCGGCACGCGCGGGAGCCCGCTGGCGCTCGCTCAAGCGCGCGAGCTTATGCGGCGCCTCGCCGCCGCGCATGCCAGCGAGCCGGAAGCGATTGAGATCGTGCCCATCAAGACGGCGGGCGATACGATCTTGCACGTGGCCTTGCGCGAGGCGGGCGGCAAGGGGCTCTTCACGAAAGAGCTCGACCAGGCCTTGCTTGCCGGCGCGATCGGGGCCGGGGTGCATTCGGCCAAGGATCTTCCTGCCGTTCTCCCGGATGGAATAGCGATCGCAGGCTATCTTCCGCGCGAGGACGTGCGCGACGCGTGGATCTCGCCTCTTGCGCCGCATCCGAGCGCGCTGGCCGCGGGCAGCACCATCGGCACGGCCTCGCTCCGCCGCGCCGCGATGGTCAAGCGCCTGCGCCCGGATGTCAAGATTGCGCTTCTGCGGGGCAACGTCGAGACGCGGCTTGCGAAAATCGAAAAAGGGGAGGCGGCCGGAACCCTTCTGGCGCTCGCCGGGCTCAAGCGCTTGGGGCTTGAGGCCAAGGCCTCGTGCGTGCTCGATGCGAGGGAATTCGTTCCCGCCGCAGGGCAGGGCGCGATCGCGGTGACGGTGAGATCGGGCGATGAGGCAGCCAAGGAATTCCTCGCGCCCGTGCTCGACCATGCCACAGCGATCGAGCTTGCCGCGGAGCGGGCGTTTTTGCGGGTGATCGACGGCTCCTGCAAGACGCCCATCGGCGCCAATGCCCGGCTTCAGGGAGACATGGTCTCCTTTCACGCAATTGTGCTCTCGCCTGACGGTTCCCAATATTTCGAGGCGGCATCGTCGGGACCTCTGACCGAGGCTGGATTTATCGGTGCATCTGCCGGGCACAAACTCTTAAATCAAATCCCGGCGGGCTTCTTAAACGCTTAGGCCCTGCACTGAAGGCCCAGCGTTAACGGCGGGTCCCCGCGGCGCTGAAGCCGTGCCGCGTTATCTGGCCTTTGCGCGGCTGCCACATTTGGCCTACCATTGCCGCCAACGATAGCCGGAACGGCAGGGGGGAAGCATATGGGAGATTCCTTAATAAAAGGCGCCATTGCCGGGCCCCGGTCGGTCGCTCTGATCGGGCCTTATGGAAGCGGCAAATCAGCATTATTCGAGGCCTTGATGGCCGCTTCCGGCGTGCCGGTGAAGCGCGGCGATATGCGCAAGCATATCGCGACAACCGAAGTGCGGCTCGGCCACTGCACCTTTTTGGGCGACCGCTGGTCGATCATCGATTGCCCCGGGTCTGTCGAATTCATTTATGAGATGTTATCGGCGCTTGCCGCGGCCGATCTCGCCATTGTCGTTTGCGATCCCGCGGCCGCACGTGCCTCAAATCTCCGGCTCCTCTTCCGCGCTCTTGAAGATTTCGGGCTTCCGCATCTCGTCTTTATCAATAAGATCGACACGCTTGCTGGCCCGTTCGAAGAGACGCTCGAAGCGCTGCAGGCCTGCTCCAAATTCCCGCTAGCCCCACGCCAGCTCCCTCTTGCCGAAGGCGGCGCGGTCACCGGCTACGTCGATCTCGTGCGGGAGCAGGCCTACCGTTATGGAACGAGCCAAGATATTCAGCCAATCGAGCTTCCTGCCAATCTGCGCGAGCCCGAGAAGCATGCACATGACGAGCTGACCGAGGTGCTCGCCGATCAGGACGACACTTTGCTCGAAAAGCTCATCGACGAGATTGCGCCCCCGCCGGCCGAAATCTACCAGCATTTGCGCAAGGACCAGGCGAGCGGCACCATCGTCGAGGTGCTGCTTGGCGCGGCAGCGTTTGGCCGCGGCATCCTCCCGCTTTGGAAAGCACTGCGCCACGATGTGCCGGACCCGTCGGTGGCGGCCGCGCGGCGGAGCCTCAAGCCATCAGGTGAGCCGCTCGTCCAGATTTTTAAGACCGTGCAGGCAGGCAAGCTTTCCTATGGGCGTGTCTGGCGCGGCGTGCTGCGCGACAGCGCTACTTTCGATGGCGTGCGAATCGGAGGAATCCAGCGCTTTGCTGGTAGCGAGGCGGTGCGGATTGCCGAAGCCGAGGCAGGCGAGCTTGTGGCCATTGGACGTCTTGAGGGCGTGGCGACAGGCGCGGTTCTTGGAAATTTGGCTCCAGGAGAATCGTTGCCTTTCCCCGAGCCGCCGCCGCCCGTCTTTGCGCTCGCCATCAAGGCCAAGGACCGCAAAGATGATGTGAAACTCCCGGCGGCCTTGCAGAAGATTACCGCCGAGGATCCCTCGCTTGCCATCGTGCATCTGCAGGATACGGGCGAGACGCTGCTCACAGGACAGGGCGACATTCATCTTAACACCGCGATCGAGCGGCTTGCCGCCAACTATAACATCCATGTCACGACCGCTGTGCCAAAGGTCGCCTTCAAAGAGACGATCAAGCGCAAGGTCGTGCAGCATTCGCGCTACAAACGGCAAACGGGCGGGCATGGGCAATTCGCCGATGTCAAGCTAGAGATCGAGCCTCGCCATCGCGGCGAGGGTTTTTTGTTCACCGATAAGATCGTCGGCGGCGCGGTGCCGAAGCAATATATTCCGGCGGTCGCGGAGGCCGCGGAAGAAGCACTGCAAAAGGGGCCTTTTGGCTATCCCGTTGTGGACGTTGCGGTCACCCTGACAGATGGCACTTTCCACACGGTCGATAGCTCCGACATGGCCTTCAAGATTGCGACACGCCAGGGGATTGCCGAGGGACTCGCCAAGGCCGAGCCGGTTTTGCTCGAACCGATCGAGCATGTGACGGTCAGCGTGCCAAACACCTCCACGGCGGCGGCCCAGCGCCTGCTCAGCGGGCGGCGCGGACAAATTTTGGGCTATGGCGAGCGGCCCGGCTGGCCGGGATGGGACAATGTCGAAGCGCTCGTTCCAGCCGCCGAGCTGCACGACCTCATCATTCAGCTGCGCTCCGAGACCATGGGCCTCGGTCACTTTACCCGGCGCTTCGATCATCTTGCCGAAGCGCGCGGCATGATGCCTTAAGCAGGCGAGCGTCAGGCCGTGGACGCCGGTTTTTTGAACAGTGCGCGCCTGCGTAGAGTCGGGGGCGCGGCCCGATCAAATCGTCCACGAATGTATTAAGTCCGGATTTGATCCGCCGGACATTGCCGGCTCCGCCATTCATCGCGGCTGACATTATCGGCTACTTTTCCCGGTGCACTTATAGTCGCAAAGTGTGCCGCCGCAGGGAATGGTTCCGCAAGAAGGTTTCCCGCCGCACTGGCTCTTAACGGCGGTTTTCGTGGCGGGGAAACTGGCGCGCAACTGCCTGGCCTCTGTCTGTCTCGCCGCTGCTCTGGTATGGCGGATTTAATGAGTCTGGACCCTAGATCCGGGAACGGGCATGGCGATCAGAGAGAGCTTTCGCCGGGTGGCAATTCTCTGCTCCCTTGCGCGTCAGTGTTTCACATCCGGCTCGCCGCCAGGGCCGATGGTCTCGGCCTCATCGCCCGGCAGATCGTCATCGTCCTCGCCGCCTTCCCGGTTGCGGAGCGAGCGCGCGCGCTCGACTTCCGGCTCGGGCCGGACGCGTTTCTTGCTCGCCTCGACAATGTCCCGCTCCGGGCGCGGCAGCACCGGACCTTCGGGGAAGACAAAGCCCAGCTTTTTCGCGCCGCTCTCGTCGGCGGTAAGGACAACCCGCACCGTTCCGCCATTCTTAAGCCGCCCGAAGAGCACCTCGTCGGCAAGCGGAGTCTTAATCGTCTGCTGGATGACGCGGGCCATCGGCCGTGCGCCCATCTGCTCGTCATAGCCATGCTCCACAAGCCAGTTGCGCGCCTCGTCGGTGAGCTCGATTGTCACATTGCGGTCAGCGAGCTGCGCCTCGAGCTGCATGATGAACTTGTCGACGACCTTGACGATGACCTCGGGCGGCAGATGCTTGAAGGTCACGATTGCATCGAGGCGGTTGCGGAATTCCGGCGCGAACAGGCGGTTAATCGCCTCCGCATCGTCGCCCTCACGCCGCGAGCGCGTAAAGCCGTAGGCCGCCCGCGCCATGTCTGAGGCGCCTGCATTCGTCGTCATAATTAAGATGACGTTGCGGAAATCGACCGACTTGCCGCTATGGTCCGTGAGCTTGCCGTGGTCCATCACCTGCAGCAGGATGTTGTAAAGATCGGGGTGGGCCTTCTCGATTTCATCGAGCAGCAGGACGGAGTAAGGATGCTGGTCGATGGCATCGGTCAAGAGCCCGCCCTGATCGAATCCGACATAGCCGGGAGGCGCGCCAATCAGCCGTGAGACGGTGTGGCGCTCCATATACTCCGACATGTCGAAGCGCACGAGCTCGACTCCGAGGCAGGTCGCAAGCTGGCGGGCGACCTCGGTCTTGCCGACGCCGGTCGGCCCAGAGAAGAGATAACAGCCAATCGGCTTTTCGGTGTCGCGCAAACCGGCGCGTGCGAGCTTGATCGCCGCGGTGAGCGCGCCAATCGCCTCGTTCTGGCCGTAGACGACGCGCTCAAGCGTTTCGCTCAAATGCTCCAAAACCTCCGCATCGTCTTTTGAAACGGTCTTCGGCGGAATGCGGGCCATGGTCGCAATGGTGGATTCGACCTCCTTAATGCCGATCGTCTTCTTGCGCTTTCCTTCGGGAAGAAGCATTTGGCTCGCACCGGTCTCGTCGATCACGTCAATTGCCTTATCTGGCAATTTGCGGTCGTGGATGTAGCGCGCGGAGAGTTCAACGGCCGCCTTGATCGCCTCGTTCGTGTAGCGAAGCTTGTGAAACTCCTCGAAATAGGGCTTGAGGCCTTTCATGATCTCGATCGCATCGGCGACCGAGGGCTCGTTGATGTCGATCTTCTGGAACCGGCGCACGAGCGCCCGGTCTTTTTCGAAATACTGGCGGTATTCCTTATAAGTGGTGGAGCCGATGCAGCGCAGCGTCCCTTGCGCGAGAGCTGGCTTCAAGAGGTTCGAGGCATCCATGGCGCCGCCCGAGGTGGCGCCAGCGCCGATGACCGTGTGAATCTCATCGATGAAGAGAATCGCCTTTCTGTGATTCTCGATCTCCTTCATGACTTGCTTCAGGCGCTCCTCGAAGTCGCCGCGGTAACGCGTCCCGGCAAGGAGCGTTCCCATATCAAGCGCAAACACAGTGGCATCCGAGAGGACTTCAGGAACATCGCCCATCACGATCTTGCGCGCCAAACCTTCGGCTATGGCGGTTTTGCCGACTCCGGGGTCGCCAACGAGCAGCGGGTTGTTCTTGTGGCGGCGGCAGAGAACCTGGATAGTGCGCTGCACCTCCGCCTCGCGGCCAATCAGAGGATCGATGCGCCCATCGCGCGCCTTCCGGTTGAGGTTGATACAATAAGCTTCAAGCGCGCCTTCTTTCTTTTTCGAATCGCTCGAGTCTCTCGATTCTCGCGCTTCGCGCGCGTCTGATTCCTCCTCGACTCCTCGCGGCACGCGGCGCGTGTCCGAATGTCCAGGGCGTTTGGCGATGCCGTGGCTGATGTAATTCACCGCATCATAGCGCGTCATATCCTGCTCTTGCAGGAAATAGGCGGCATGACTCTCCCGCTCGGCGAAGATGGCGACAAGCACATTGGCGCCGGTCACTTCCTCCCGCCCCGAAGATTGCACGTGAATAACCGCCCGCTGAATGACGCGCTGGAAGCCGGCGGTCGGCTTGGCATCCTCACGATCCTCGGTCACGAGGTTATCCAGCTCCTGATCGATGTATTCGAGGAGGCTGCGGCGGAGCAGATCGAGATCGACCGAGCAAGCACGCATGACGGCCGCCGCGTCACTATCTTCAGTCAAGCTAAAGAGCAGATGCTCGAGCGTCGCATATTCGTGATGACGCTCGTTGGCGATTGCCAAGGCCCGGTGCAGAGTTTGCTCTAGATTGCGGGAGAAGGACGGCATGGGCTCCAACCTCTCACTTTTTTTCCATGATGCACTGCAGCGGATGCTGATGCTTGCGCGCGTGATCCATGACCTGGGTCACTTTCGTCTCGGCGACTTCGTAAGTATAGACGCCGCATTCCCCGACCCCGTGCTGATGGACATGAAGCATGATGCGCGTCGCCTCCTGGGTATCCTTGTTGAAGTATTTTTTTAAAACGGCGACAACGAAGTCCATCGGGGTGTAATCGTCGTTCAGGAGCAAAACGCGATACATGTTGGGGTGCCGGGTCTGAGTCTTGGGGCGAGTGATGACCTCTGTGCCTGACCCGGTGCCTTCGTCACCTTCACGGCGCGGCCCCTTGGCGGCCATCGCCGGGATGACTTTAGCCCTTAATGCCTGCGTGGCCGCTCCAGCCAAGCGCACATACAAGCGCACATATTTAACGGCCCTCCGCTGACATTGCCAAGAAGCTTCGTTCATGGCAGCCGAACCTCGTCCTCGAACTTTTGCGTCCGCTCTGCGCAGGCGCTGCTACTTCGTTGCCCTCACACCGGACCGCTTCAATTTCAGCGCGGCCGGGAATGCACCGGAGGGCACCGCCTCTCTAACGCTTTAATCTTAGCGCCGGTTCGCCTTTGGGGCCATACGAGTTTTTGTGCAGGGAAGGCGAATTTCTGGACAGATTAAGTCCGCTGAGCCGCCATTAAGACGACGGCGCGGCTGGGGGCTCGAATCCATAAAAAAGCCCGGCTTGGGCCGGGCTTGAGCTAAAAAGCTAAGCTTTTCTCCTGCGGCCGCCATCCGCGGTCTTCAAAGCCGGAGATAAAGGCTCGCCTAAGCGTTTGCGAAATTGGCGCCGGCGCGCTTCAAGATCTCCTCAGCGAGTTCCCAATAGCGCTGATTGAGCTTGAAGAAATGGTTAACAAAACGGGTATAGGCGCCGTGAGCATAGCCTGCCTGAAGCCGCGCAAGGGCCGCAGGGCTTTTCGCTTGCAGCAGATTGCCGACGAATTCTGAACTGCTGTCGAGGGAGTCTCTGGAATAGCTCGCGGTATCAGCCGCAGCCTCCCACAGGATTTTGGCAAAGGAACATGCGGCCGACTCGGTGACGCCGAGCTCTTCCCTGCCAAGTTCCTCGATGGCATCGGCGCTTCCCTTGCCAAATTCCTCGAGAAGTTCGAATTCGGCGGTAACAGCAGCTTCGACGATCACGGCATCGACGTTGGGCTCGTCTGCGGCCGGCTCGAAGACCTCGTCCGGCACGGGGTCCAGAACCTCGCCGGCCGCGAGTGCCTCATCCCGAGCCGAAGCCGGTTCAGGCTTCGCCGCGGCCTCGCCTTCGCTGGGGCCGGCCGCCAAAGCTCCTCCGGCGGCCCTGGGTTTCGCTTTCGAGCTTTGCCGTTCTTTGCGCTTCGGGCTGCTATTCTGCTCGTCCTTCCCCATCAAAGCCTCCTTTCTCGGGTCATATGTCTGCTTCGCAGGCGGCGCGGACCGGAGGCCGTTTGCAAAAGACGTTTTAGCCGGGTAAGCGCCACACCAGACGGTACACCGCCTTCCTGCGCGAAGAGGCACGGCACAAGCCGCGCCCGTGATCTACGCGCGCTGCGGTGCAATCGCCCGCATCAAGCGGCAGGCGGCGCGTCTTGATGATTAGGCTTTGCTGCCTTGAGCCTTAACAAACGCGTTCTCAAGAGGCTTAAACGCCTCTTTGGCCAAGGCGGAATAAAGCTCGCCCATTTTCGTCGCCTGAGCGATGAAGCCGGCGTAAAAAGTCTTCCAATAATCGGACTGAATCTGGATAGCGCTGTCGTAAGACTTGGCGCCGAGGAGCTTCTCCAGAAATGCGGAACCTTCCTCGAAAGATTTCTTCGAGTAGTCGGCGGTCTCGGTCGCAATCGCCTGCAGCGTCTTTGTAAAAGACGTCGTTGCGGCTGCCGCGGCATCGAACTGCTCTTTGCCGTACTTTTGGAGGTCTTCGAACTCGTATGCCATGAGAGATCTTCCTCGTTAAATTCCGGCCGGTTCGCGCGCCGAGCCAGCCTCAACCTTGCGATCGTTCGCCGGGAAAAATTAGTGCAACGCACAAACGGCGTCAAGTTGTTGTTGCAGTGCAATATAAGGCTGAGCTGGATCGGCGCGGTTTTAACCGCGCAGTAACCGTGTGGGGTTAGCGTTCCCGCCCGGAAGTGCGACACGGCACTAGCGGATCGCGGGCGACCGGAACATGAACATGCTGAGCTCGAGAGCGGCGATTTGCCGCAGGCACAAGGCCGTCCCGGCGCTTTGTCTCGCCCTTGTGTTCACAAGCCTCGCAGCTCCTCCCGCCGAGTCGAGGCACTGGCGCCACCACCGGCATGCCCATTCGATGCGCTACCACCACGGCGAATCGATTCGCTATCACCATGAGAGTGCCAGGCCTGCCAGCTTTTCGGCGATCGTGGTTGATGCCAATTCCGGCAGGAGCCTCTACGCCCGCGGCGAGAACGAGCTGCGCTACCCGGCCTCGATCACCAAAGTGATGACCCTTTATCTGCTTTTCGAGCAGCTCGAGCGCGGCACTCTCAGACTCGACAGCACGATCCGGATTTCCTCCAAGGCGGCCTCTCAGAAACCAACCAAACTTGGCTTGCGGGCTGGCGAGGCGATTAGGGTAGAGGATGCGATCAGGGCCGTCGTAACCCGCTCGGCCAACGATATTGCGGTCGCCATCGCCGAGGCTATCGCCGGAGATGAGGAAAATTTTGCTGGTCTCATGACGGCTAAAGCGCATGCGCTTGGAATGGCGAGCACCCATTTTGCCAATTCGTCGGGCCTTCCCGATCCCGATCAAGTGACAACGGCTCGCGACCTTGCCATTCTCGGCCGCGCGATCCAAGACCGGTTCCCGCGCTATTACCATTATTTCGCAACTCGCGCGTTTTATTTCCGCGGAGCGGCGATCGCCAACCATAATCATCTTCTTGACCGCGTCGAGGGCATGGACGGAATCAAGACGGGTTTCACCAATGCCTCGGGCTTTAATCTTCTGGCTTCGGTCCGGCGCGGCGGCCACCACATCGTTGCCGTGGTCCTTGGCGGCGCGACAGCGCGGTCGCGCGACAGGATCATGGCTGATCTCATTGAGGATCACATCGAGGATACTGCAACGATACGCACGGCGCGGCCTGTCACAGAAGCGCCCGCCTTTGCGCAGATGCAATCGCCTGCCGTCATGGAGCTTCCCAAACAGCCCCCGGCAGCTCCACGCAAGGCGCCGCCAGATCCGGCCTCTGCCAAAATCACTCTAAGAGCGCTTCCGCCGCCGTCCGCGCAATCATCTGGTCAAAGCGCAAGCTCTGGATCCTTCAATGGCGCCCTTTTGGCCGAACGGCCAAACCCAGCCTTTGTCTCCGGAGCCCCGCGGCCGCTGCCCGCAGGATTTGATACCTCTCAAGATGATTTCGGGTGGAAACAGGCGAGCCTTGACGGATCGACCGCCCGCGCCCGGCCCGAGCCCGCGGCCACCACCCCGCCGGCAATTGAGACCAGTACGCCGCGCCCTGGCAAGCTGTTACCTCCAGCCGGTCTGCCGATAGAGAACAGCACGATTAAGGCCGACGAAGATCTAAGGCCCGCCGCTGCGCGCACCGGCTGGATGATCCAAATCGGCGCCACTCCCGACCTTGAGAAGGCAAGCGAACTCCTCGCCCGGGCCAAGTCCGAGGGTCCGAGATCATTGCTGCGGGCGCGGGCTTTCACCGAAAAGATCCAGAAAGGCCCGGAAACACTCTACCGCGCGCGGTTTGCTGGCCTTCAGGAAGAGAGTGCCGAACTCGCCTGTAAGGCGCTGAAACGCTCTGGGTTTTCTTGCTTTGCCACCAAGAACTGAAAAGGGCCGCCTCACTCCCCGCCCGAGCGGCCTCGAGCCGGAGCCTAAAGATGACGGCGCATCAGGACATCTTTGGCCTCATTGACCCGCGCGGCAAGAGCCGTCGAGCCTCCGTGATCCGGATGCAGCTTCTTCATCAACTCACGGTGCGATCGAATCACCTCTTCTTCCGTTGCGCCCTTTTGAAGCCCCAGGATCTCATACGCCTCCTCTTCGGTCATCGTGCTCGCGCGCCTGCCCGCCCTGCGCCGGGAGTCACGCTCACCTTGCGCTGCCGCACGCCATCCGGCGAACCGGCGGTCAAGATAAGCTTCGAGAAGCCGTGCTCCGTCAGGATCGTCGGTGAGGCAGAGGCGGTAAAGAGCCTCGCACTGCGGCCGCGTCATCGAATCCAGTGATTTGCCCTCATCGGGCCCGGCAAGCACCGTCCCGCGCATCCGGCCTGTCCTGTGATCGAGTTCCATCTCGACCATCGCCGACCGGACGCATGAGGCATTGCCAGGCCTCGATCCAATGCCGCCCTGAAAGAGCCGCGTGAGCGAGGAGCCGCGCAGGCCGAGCAGCCAAGCTCCCAATCCGCCAAGGCCAAGCGCCATGTCTAGCCTTCCCCTCAGCAACATGCCCAATGCACCGATAACGGCCGCCGCGCCGCCGCCGCGCCGGATCATGCGCGCGAGCGCCGCCGGATCGGCCGCCGCGAGCGATCTGAGCGCCGATAAGGCTAGCCAGAGCAGCAAAAGCCCCGCGAGAAGGTAAATCATGTCAGGTCCGGTTACCGCATCTGGGACAAGAGATAGCCGGCCGCCTCGGCGCCGCGGGAGTTTGCCTCATATTCGAGGGCCTCGCGGCCTCCGGCCGCATAGGCCGCCGCGGCCGAGAGCAAAGCCATGAGCCGTTCCGGGGCGGAGAGATCGAAGGCCGCATACGCGCCCCCAGTCAGCATGGCAATCTTGCGGAAGGCATGCTCGGCAATCCGGTCGCGGCCCTCTTGGAACAAGAACGCCTTCACGCCCAAAAGGCCCATCTGCGCCGCTAACCCCTCGAGTAGATCGAGGCTTTCCTCCATCGCATCGCCGACAAAGACTAAGGCCCTCACGGGCGCGCGCCGCGTCTCGTCGAGCGCATGCCGCAGAACTTTCTCGATCTGCGTCTGGCCCGCGCCAACGCCAATTTTCGTCATGAGCGAGGCCAGGCTCTGGCCGCCGTTCACGAACCGGGACGCCTTGCACTCCGAAAAGCCGCGGTAATAAACAAGCTGGACATCGAGCCCGCCGTGCGCGGCGGCGGCCGCGAACATCCGGCCCTGGACGCTCTGAGCCATATCCCAGGTCGCTTGACGGGACATCGTCGCATCGAGCGCAAAAATAAGCCTCCCCCGGCCCGATTGCTGCTCGGCGGGCACTTTTGCTGCGGCGTCGAGGAAAGCGTCTATGTCGCTCCTTGCACTCCTCTGGGGCGCAATCGCGCCGCCTCCTGCTTTGGGCTCGCCCACTTTCGCTCCTTTGCGGACGTCACGGATAGAGATCTTATAAATCGTCGCGTCCTCCCGCAACGGCAAGCACCCGGCCGCCGGACATCAGGGATGGCCACTTTGCTCCCAAGGGGCGGGACGGCGATGGCTCACGAGATTTCGTATTTGGCGATCATCCACGGCTCGGCCCGAGCCGCGGCGGCCCATTCTTGCCAAGCAGGCAGCGCCATCACCGCGTCCATGTACGCCCGCGTTGCCGCAGATACGGGCACATCATACACATGAAGGCGGTTGACCACGGGCGCGAACATCGCGTCGGCGGCTGAAAAATCGCCGAACAAAAACATGCCTCTGCGGCCAAACTGGCCGCGCGCCTCCCGGAATGCGTCCTCGATCCGGCTCACGTCGGCCGCCGCCTCGGGGCTTAGTTCGCGCTTGCTGACCACGCGCCTCAGGTTCATCGGCAGGCAGGTGCGCAGGCCGGTAAACCCAGAGTGCATCTCGGCGGCCAAGGAGCGGGCTACCGCGCGCGCCCGCTGCGCCTTGGGCCAAACCGGCAGCTCAGGATAGAGCTCGGCGATGTATTCGATGATGGAAAGGGAATCCCAAACCGGCTCATTTCCATCGAGCAGAACGGGACACTTCGCGGCGGGCGAATAACGCAGGATCTCGGCCCTTGTATTCTCTTGGGCCAGCGGAACGGTGATCTCGGCGAAGGGTATGCCGAAATGGCGCATCAAGATCCAGGGCCGGAAAGACCATGACGAGTAGGCTTTGTTGGCAACGACAAGTGTCAGGCTCATGGGCGGCTGGCTGGCAGAGGAGGTTTTGCCGCGTGCTTAGCGGACGCTTTGGGTCAAAGCAAAGTAACCGCAGACGCGGGACCGACCCCGCAGGTCCTGTGCGCCTTTAAGGCTCCGGAAGGAGCGCGTCCGTCTTGCCGCTCAGGCGGTAGGCCAAGAGCCCGATCCATTCGTGGACCGCATCGCCAAGCATTACTAGGCCCTCTGGCCCGCGCACGATTTGCCGTAAGTCGCGCCTATCGCCAAAGGTGCGGTAGTCGACCGGGAACGCAATCACATCAAAGCCAATCCGGCGGAAAACTCCAATCGAGCGCGGCATGTGCCAAGCGGATGTGACAAGGAGCCACCTTTCGCCTGTCTTGGGGCCGAGGAGATCGCGCGTAAAGACGGCATTCTCCCAAGTGTTGCGCGATCTTCTTTCAAAAATCATCTGCCCGGCCGGCACACCCAGCGAAAGCCAGATCGCTTTAGCTCCTTCCGCCTCCGTCTCAACACCGTGCCGCAGGCGGCCGGAACCGCCTGTAAAAATGAGCCGCGCCGCAGGATAGCGATGCGCGAGCTCAGCGCCCGCAATCAATCTTGCCCCGTCTGCGCCAAGATTGGCGCTGCCACGGGCCGCAAGCAAGTCCGTATTGAGGCCGCCGCCGAGCACGATGATCCCGGCCGGCTCCGGCAGAGTGGCAGGCGGCTTAGGGAACCGGCCCTCGAGAGGCTGCAGGAGAAGCGCACCGGTGGGGGTGAACAGTCCCGCGGCGAGGGCCAAAACGCCGATGGCCAGGAAGGATCTCCCCGCTCGCGAAAATCGTGTGGGCAAGAGAGCGAGCCCAAGGAGTGCGGCAAGTGTTGCGAGGTTCGCCGGTTCGGCGGCGGCCCAAAACACTTTTGAGAGGGTAAAGAACATACCTGAGGGGCGCTGCGAAAGCGGCCCCGTTCTGCCACTTCCGCGGGGGTGAGGCAACCTGGTGCGTTGCAAGTGCCGGGTTACCAGCGCAATCGCAAAGGTCTGCGCGCCAGTCGTCAATAGCGCCGGCTAAACGCTTCGAGCGCGGCCATGAAATAACCGATGCTGCTGCAAACCCGCTCTTGCCATCAGCAAAGGATCCGTCATTCTGGCTTATGCCGAATTACGAGCGCCTGGTTGACCGGGGGAAGAGGGAAATTGAAATTTTTGCGAAAACTCTGCATGATGATGTTAACTTTCGCCCTGGGCGGGTCAATTTTCAAGAGCCCAATAGCAGCTTAGACGAGGTGGGGGCGCGAACGTCTGCTGACGTGATTACAGTTAGACTCAGGGCTGCTCACCCTCAATCTCCGCGGCGATTTTCTTCGCAAATTTCTCAAGCACCTCCGGCTTTTCGCGGATCGCGGCGGGCGGGCGGAGATCGACGCCCTCCCAGCGCGGAAGAATATGAAAATGGAGGTGAAAGATCAGCTGGCCGCCCGCGGGCTCATTATACTGCGAGATGGTGATTCCGTCCGCCTTAAGGGCCGATTTCGCCGCGCGGGCAATCTTTTGCACTCTGGTAATGAGTTTGGCCAGCACCTCGGGATCGATTTCGAGTAGATTGCGCGCCGGGGCTTTGGGCAGCACGAGCACATGGCCGTCCGCGCGCGGCATGATGTCCATGAAGGCGAAGGCGACATCATCTTCATAGACCTTGTGGCACGGCACCTCGCCGCGCAGGATCCTCGCAAAAAGATTCGTCTCATCATAGGCTGGGCGTGTCACCATGTTTCGCCTTGCCTTTCACGCAAAGATTGCATTGCCCTACAAAACCCATCGAAAGGCGCGCCGCAGCTCCGGCGTGCCATCTCTCTCATAAATGCGGCCGTGCGCTATGATAATTCTCTCCGGATTCCAGGCAAGCATCTGTTCGACGGCGGCCCGCAGTGCCTTGCGATGGCGCCAAAATGTCAGCTGCATATCGAATGGCGCCTTTCCGTCAGGATCCGTTACGCCAAAAAGTCTCAGAAAGAGGCGGTAAGCGGGCTTGCGGATCCGGCGGGGCTCGAAATTTTCAATGAGATCGGTCAGCACCAGAGAGCGTGAATTCCGGTGAAAAAAGACTGCCTCGGTCAATACATCCCCGCGCACGAGGATCTGGTCGATCAATCCTGCCCAGTTTTGGGGAGGAGAATCACGCAGCGCCTCGTCCACTGGCACATACCGTTTCGCACGCTCCTCTAGCCCTGGCACAGCAAAGACCTTTGCATCTGGGAATTTCGATTTCCAATCCGCAACCCACCAATAATGAAGCGTGTTTGGCGCAACGAGAGAGCTGACCTCTCCGGCTTCAACGATCCTGTGCGCAAGAGCCTCACTAAGCGCGATTGGCGAGTGAATCCAAAGGCCGCGATCAGGCAAGCGAATCACCGTCATGCGGGTTGGAAATGGCAGACTGAGGCCAAAATAATTGAATCGGATCTCCGGCCCATCGACGATCCACACGTCTTGGTCAATGGGCTTTAAAGTATCAAGAGGGCCATAGGGCTCAAATACTTCGCTCACAGGCCTCCTTGAAGGGAGATAGCGCCGCATAGCCGGCGAGCTCCGCCTCAACAAAAGCACGTTCTTTCTTGAGATAATCGGCAATTGCCCGCGCGAAGCGGCTATCGCCAATCTCATGCGCCGAGTAGGTCTTCGTGGCGAGATATCCGCGGGCAAGCTTGTGCTCGCCCTGCGCTCCGGCCTCGACGCGCGCAAGCCCGCGCGCGATCGCAAACTCGATTGCCCGGTAATAGCAGACCTCAAAGTGCAGAAAGGGACGCTCCTCGATCGCGCCCCAATAACGCCCGTAGAGCGCATCCTTGCCGATGAAATTGAGCGCGCCCGCGATATAGCGGCCGCCATGCTTTGCCATGATGAGGAGAACATGCGCGCTCATCGATGCGCCGGCGCGCGAGAAGAAGCCGCGGGTCAAATAGGGCGTGCCCCAGTTGCGGGCGCCGGTGTCCATGTAGAAGGTAAAGAACGCATCCCAATGGCGCTCGTTGATTTGCGTGCCCGTCAAAAGCTCGATTTCGATGCCGCCTTTGAGAGCCGCTTCGCGCTCCCGGCGGATCATCTTGCGCTTGCGCGAGGCAAGAACGGAAAGAAAGGCCTCGAAGTCTCCGTAGCTTCTGTTGATAAAATGAAATTGCTGGCCGGTGCGCTGCAAAAAGCCGTTCGCGCCAAGCCAATCCCACTCTTCGCGCACCGGAAATGTAATGTGGAGCGAGGAGGCCTTTGCCTCTTCACGCAGGGTAAGCAGGCCTTCAATGAGGGTTTTGCGCGCCTCTTCACCCTGCCCATGTGCGATGAGGAGCCTTCGGCCGGTTACCGGCGTAAAGGGCACCGCCACCTGGAGCTTCGGATAATAGGCGAGTCCCGCCCGCGCGTAAGCCTCGGCCCACAGATGGTCAAAGACATATTCGCCAAGCGAATGGGTCTTGAGATAAGCCGGAGCCGCCGCGGCAAGCCGCCCCGTTGCGTCCTTGACGAGGACATGCATGGGAATCCAGCCCGCGCGCCGGCCTACGGATTTCGACTCCTCGAGAGCCGAGAGGAAGGCGTGGCTGAGGAAGGGGTTGAAGCGCTCGCCATCGCCCGCACCTGCTACGCCCTCCGCGGCAGGATTGGCGCAAGCGTCCCATTGGACCGCCTCGATTTCGGCCATCGAGCGCGCAATATCGACAGTATAGCCCGAAGGCATGACAAGCCCCAAGAGCGGGACTTGGATCTACCTTGTCCTGGCGCCCGCGCGCAACCGAGCCGCGCGGGGCTTTGATCGTAACCGGCTCCGCGAGGCCGCAGCTAAGCCGCGGCGGCCTTGCGGCCAAAGACCCTCTGCCAAAAACCGCGCTTTACCTCGGCAGCGAGTTTATTGCGCTCATCAGTCAGGAGCTTCACGGTGCAGGTCTGGTCTTCCAGCAATTTAAGGAGCCGCACCCGCTCTTCTTGCCAATTTTCGGTGAGCCTGTGGCGATCCTCGCGCAGCTGCGCGCGGTCAGCTTCAAGGTCGCTGATGCGGCGGTCCTTCTCCTCGACGAGACTCTTGAGCCTTGCAAGCTCGATCTCGAATTTTGCCGAATAGGGCAGGGGCTCGCCTCCCGCGTCCCCCCGTTGCCGATCGTTCGAGAAAGTTTCGTCCGAACGGGGTTTGGAGGTTTTCGGGAACACGCGGAAAAGCTCGGCCGGATCGATCTTATAGCCATCCGGATTCTTCTCGCGGTACGATAATTTGCCGGACGCCAAGGCTTTTGAAATGGTGGACTTGGCGACTCCTGCCTCCCTGGCCGCCTGTCCGAGGGTAAGATACATGGCATTTCCAATCGTTCGAGGGACGATTTGGAAACAATTTCGCAAAACGTTTAAGGAAAACTTAAGCGCGAATCGGAAAAAAGCGCGGGCGTGCTTTCCGCCTCGCTCTACCCCTGCTTCTGCAGATCAGTACAAGATCCGGGTATTTTCTTGCCTGTTGCCGATCGTTCGAAGGCGTTTCGCCCGGACTGTTTTTGCAGATGTTGCCCCGCGGGGACTTATCTGGAGCGATGACGCCTGCTTCGTCCTTCGGACAGAAGAGGCGCTAGGACGCAGAGGGATTTGAGGCGGGCCTTAGGAGTTCCGGTGCCGGGCCTCCCCATGGGCGTGCTTTCAATTCACGCGGTTTCCAATCGTTCGGGCGCGGTTTGGGCAACTCGTTCGAACATTTTTTGGAAAGCCTTTATAGCAATTGCGGAGGCGCCGGTCTTTCGCGCGGCAAATTCTCTGGCCGCGTTGGCGCGTCCCGTCGTTGCGAGGAGCGTCAGTTCCGAAGCAATCGAGAGTTTGGCGATTGGATTGCTTCGCTTCTCTCGCAATGACACGCCTTGGCTAGACTTCTTGCCGGGCTTAGCTAGACTGGCTTGCGGGCGAAGACACAGGGAACAGGCGAGCGATGGCGGATGGATCTAGGCCAGAGAGCGGAGCAGGCGAGGCGGAGGCTCCGAAAATCAAGGCCGAGGACAATCCCTGGTATTTGCTGGCCACGCTTTATGGCTCGGGACAACAGGAGAAGAATCGCATCGCATGGAACCGCTACTTTGCAGCTCGTCTTGATCCCCAGCTTAAGGCTGATCTTATCGCAAATGGAAGATACGAAGAGGAAGAGCTGACGCCCTTTTTGCCAGAACAGTTGGCTGAAATTAAGCGCGCCTTTGCGGAACAAAGCGCAGCCTCAATCAGCAATCTACCGTGCCCAAAGCATGATTGGTCCATCCATTTCAAGAACGTTCGGTTCGACGGTCGCGCTAATTTTGAAGGATTTATTTTTCCAGACTGCTCTTTCGAAGGCGCGATTTTCGACAGCGGCGGTCCTCCGGTACGGTTTACCAATGCCGTTTTTTGTAAGTATACCAGCTTCGAAGAAGCGGTTTTCCATCGTCAAGCCAACTTCAATGGCGCAAGGTTCTGCGACACCACCTCCGATAAAGGGCAAACATATTTTTCTGGCGCGAAGTTCTTCTATGAGGCTTATTTCGATAATGCTGCCTTTGCCGGTATGGTTTATTTCAACAAAACCATGTTCTCGAATGAGGCCCTCTTCAGGGCAGCAACTTTCTATCGAGCTGATTTCACGGACGCGACTTTCTTGGGAAAGACCTATTTCAACGGCGCGACGTTTCACTGCGTTGAATTTCTTGGCCGAGCAAAATTCGAGAAGGATGTGTCCTTCGATGACGTTACTTTCAAAGGAGAGGCGAACTTCACTAATGCGATATTTGCCGGGCAGAGCACCTTTGTGAATGCGAAGATGAAATATGATACATTGTTTAAGGTTAAGGATTTCAAAACAACGCCTCCCCTATTTTTTGGAACTGAGCTTCACGAGGGCACGGTTTGGCCGGGCCGCGAGGCTTGGCCGCTTCCGAAAGGGAAAGACGAGGCTGGAGACTTTGTCCGTGCTTACGAGCGCCTGAAGCTCGAAATGGACCGGCTGAAAAAACATGAGGACGAGCTTGATTTTTTTGCCCTCGAATTGCAATCGCGCCGCGTGCTGCTCGGCCGATGGAGTTGGGGCCTGCCGGTCTGGCTATATGGGCTTTTCTCGGATTACGGCCGCAGTTATGGGCGGCCTCTCATCGCGCTCTTCTATTTGGCTCTGATTGGCACACTGTTCTTCTTGCCTTCGGATGCGCTCACGCCGTCGCAATCGCTCGGCCTGAGCGTGGCCAACACCCTCAGCGTCTTCGGCTTCCGCAAGGATTTTTTTTATCCACACATCATCGAAGGCCTGGCGGCGCCCATGAAAATATTCTCCGCCCTCCAAACCATCCTCGGCGCGATACTCCTGTTCCTCTTCGGCCTTGGCATTCGCAACAAATTCCGGATGAAATAACGGTGCTTCCGGTTGGCAAGCCACCCAACGCACGGCTGCAATTGCCGGTGAGGCGGCCATGGGGCTGTCAAAGAGGCGAGCCCATTCGAGACGGCCTTTCGGCGCCTCCTTAGGGTGAGGCTTGCGCCAGCTTCGCTGGTGCTCAGCATCCTTGACAGCGGCGGGCCGCTCGTCACGCTCGCAGCCGCATGATGAATGGAGAAGTCTGCCTTCGCTCAATGAACGAAGGGCTAAGGGCGCGCCTTATCCGGCGGCCGCCCGTCCGATCCCCAATTGAAATCTTCCTGATTCTGCGCCATCTTTAAGCTGCGCCCGCCAGCACGGCAGGGCGGTAAGGAGGATCAAGCCACTGTCAACCGCACAAATCGCGGCAGCGGCCAAGGTGCCGCGCCACCCGGTTTCGGGCGAAACCGATCTTGAAACCGGCCAATTTGCGCAGACCGTCCTGAGCTGCCTCGACGATGCCAAAGCCGAAGACATCGCCGCCATCGACCTTCAGGGCAAAACCACCCTCGCCGACATCATGATCATCGCCACGGGCCGCTCCCACATCCATGTGGGCGCGATCGCGGAGCGCGTGATCCGCGCCTTCAAGGGCCGCCGCCTGCGCACGCCGCGCGTCGAAGGATTGTCGAATTGCGACTGGGTGCTCGTCGATGGCTCGGACATCATTGTCCACATCTTCCGGCCCGAGGTCCGTCAGTTTTACAACCTCGAGAAAATTTGGGGCGTCGATAGGCCGAGCGAGCTTCGGGCGAGCTAGATCGCATCCCGGCCGTGCGCCTTTTGCTCTTGTGCGTGGGGCGGGCCAAGGCCGGGCCAGAGCGCGATTTGGCCGCGCGTTACCTTGAGCGCGCCGCGGCAGTTGGCGGCCGGGCCGGGCTTTCGCCTCTCGAGTTGCGCGAGATAAGTGAAAGCCGCGCCGCTCGCGCCGAGGACCGCAAGCGCGAAGAGGCGAAAGCCTTGCGCGGCCTGGTTCCGGCGCGCTGCCGCGTGATCGCGCTCGACGAGGCGGGCGAAGCGCTTTCGACCCGCGCATTCGCCGCCATGCTCTTTCGCGCGCGGGACGAAGGGGCCGAGGCGCTCGCGCTCGTCATCGGCGGCCCTGACGGGCTTGATCCGGACTTTCTTGCAGAAGCTTCTCTCAAACTCTCGCTTGGTCCGATGACCTGGCCGCATCAGCTCGTGCGCATCATGGCCGCCGAGCAGATCTACCGCGCGATGACGATCGCAAGGGGCCATCCCTATCACCGGGATTAGTCTGTAGCTGATTGCCTTGCCGTCAGTCCGCCACTTTTGCATGATCCCTAATGCGAGCGAAAGAAACCGCGGCTCCCTCGGGTGGCCGCTGGCGCAGGGCTTCGTGGCGGCTGGGGGAAACCAGAATCGGCAGCTGTTTAAGGGAACGGCAGGATCTGCCGCGCTCGTGCTTCTGCTTGCGCCCGCTTTGTCTTTGCGCGCCGCCAATCAAAGTGAGCAGCCATCGCCAGGGCTGGAGGAAAAAGGGGCGGAGCTCAGCTCGAAAAGACTCGAGCTGCGCGGCATGGAGAACACGCTCGAGCTCTCGGAGGAGCAGCGCCGCAAGATTCAGGCCGAGATCGCAACGATCCGGGCCGACCGTGCCAAGCTCGTCGCCGCATTGCTCGACGCGACAAAGACCGTCAGCGAGACCGAGTCCCAGATTAGCGAGACGGAAGCGCGGCTTGATACGCTGACGAGCTCTGCGAACGCGATCAAGCGCTCCCTCGAGGCCAGGCGGGCGGTCATCGCCGAGATCCTCGCAGCCTTGCAACGGATGGGGCGCCGCCCGCCGCCCGCGCTCCTTGCCTCGCCCGAAGACATGCTTTCGGCTTTCAGAGCTTCGATGCTTCTCGGCTCGGTGCTGCCCGACATGCGTGGCGAGATGGAGGCCCTTGCGGCTGACCTCTCAGACCTTGTCCGGCTACGGCAGTCCGTCGCGGCGGAACGCGAGAGCCTTGCCGCAAGCGTGGCCAAGCTAAATGCCGACCGGGAGCGCGTGGCAGCTCTGGTCGATGCGCGGCAGGCGGCCCTTTCCGCAGCCGAGCAAGCGCTCGATGCGGAGCGTGAGCGTGCCTCGGCCCTCGCCAAGCAAGCAGCGAGCCTAAAAGAGCTCATCGCCAGAATGGAGACGGAGATTGCGGCGGCAAAACGCGCCGCCGAGGCTGCCCGCAAGGCCGACGAGAGCCGCAAACAAGCGGCCGAAGCCGCCCCGCCCGGCACGAAGGCCGCCGTTTCGCCTTTCAAAGATCCGGCAAGGCTCGCGCCGGCGCTGAGCTTTGCGGACGCAAAGGGCCTCCTGCCCCTCCCTGTCAACGGCACGCTGTTACGGGGTTTTGGAAATCAGGACCGGTTTGGCGCAGCCGAGAAAGGAATTCTCATTGCGGCCCGGAGCGGCGCAATCGTCTCTTCCCCCTGCGACGGCTGGGTCTCCTTCGCCGGGCCTTACCGCAGCTATGGCCAGCTTTTGATCATCAACGCCGGTCAAGGCTATTACATTATTCTTGCCGGGATGGATAAGATCAACGTAAATGTTGGGCAATTCATTCTTGCCGGTGAGCCGGTCGCCGTCATGGGCGACGGCGCGGTAAGGACGGCGGCAGCGATTGCCATCGGGGCGGCCGAGCCCATCCTCTACGTCGAATTTCGCAAGGATGGGGCGGCGATCGATCCCGGCCCGTGGTGGGCAAAGCCGGCATTGGAGAAGGTTCGCGGATGATGCGCAAAGTCTTGACCCTCGCAATTGGCGCCATGCTCGGCGCGGGGCTCCTCACATTTGCCACGAAGGCGCCGGTGCTTCCGGAGGGGACGGCGCGTGCTGCCGCTTCCGATACGTACCGCAGCCTCAACCTCTTTGGCGACGTCTTCGAGAAGATTCGCTCGGATTACGTCGAAAAGCCGGACGAGCAAAAGCTCATCGAGGCCGCTATCAATGGCATGCTTAGCTCACTCGATCCGCACTCGAGCTATATGGACGCCAAGAGCTTCCGGGATATGCAGGTTCAGACGCGCGGAGAATTTGGCGGCCTTGGCATCGAGGTCACGCAGGAGGACGGCCTCATCAAGGTTGTTACGCCGATCGACGACACGCCGGCATCGCGGGCGGGCCTGTTAGCTGGCGACATCATCGCTGGCATCGACGGCGAGAGCGTCCAGGGCCTGACCCTCAACCAGGCGGTCGACAAGATGCGCGGCGCTCCCGACACGACCGTGACGCTTAAGATCATGCGGGGTGCCAGCAAGGAGCCGCAGGACATTAAGCTCACGCGGGCCATTATTCAGATCAAGTCGGTGCGCACCCGTCAGGAGGGAGACGACATCGGCTATATCCGCATCACTCAGTTCAACGAGCAGACCGCCGAAGGCGTGCGCGCCGCCATGCAGAAGTTCCAGAGCGAATTCCCGGCCGCTAAGTTCAAGGGCTATGTCCTCGATCTGAGGAACAATCCGGGCGGGCTGCTCGATCAATCGATTGCCGTCGCCAACTGTTTTCTCGACCGCGGCGAGATCGTCTCAACCCGCGGCCGCAATCCGGACGAGACCATGCGGTATAATGCGCGCCCGGGCGATTTCTCGAAGGGCAAGCCCGTCGTCGTTCTGATCAATGGCGGTTCGGCCTCGGCCTCAGAGATCGTTGCCGGCGCCTTGCAGGACCACAAGCGCGCGATCATTGTTGGCACCCGGTCATTTGGCAAAGGTTCCGTGCAGACCATCATTCCGCTCGGCCAAAGCAATGGCGCGGTCCGCCTCACCACGGCGCGGTACTATACCCCGTCCGGGCGCTCGATTCAGGCGAAAGGGATCGAACCCGACATAACCGTGCTCCAGGAGGTGCCGGACGATATTAAGGGAAAGGACGATACCAAGGGCGAAGCCGCGCTCAAGGGGCATCTCAAAAACGGGGAGGATGAAAAAGGCGGCTCCCAAGCCTATGTCCCGCCTGATCCTAAGAACGATAAGCAGCTCATCGCAGCCGAGGAGATCCTGCGCGGCGGCTATAAAGGAGCCAAAATTACGCCGCCGGTTGGCGTCGAAAGCGGCGCTAAGGTCACCTCCGTTCCCGCAGGCGGCGAGAGCGCCAAGGTCCCGAACTGACGGGCGGCGGGCGGAACTGGCTCCGGTGATGATCCGTTTGCGGCCGGGCATGTCCCGGCCGTCTGCTTGGCGCAAGCATCCTCTGCCAAGCTTTTCTCCATGGGAGACGTTTGGCCGCAGGCATTTGCCGCTTCTACCCCGCAATCGCGCGATCTACGCCGGACAAGAGGCGAGCACGGCGCGCCGATGGGGCTATCTGCAGACGATGACGATTTGAACGCGCCCTTGGGGCGGCGAAGTAGAGAACGCACATCGCTCCTGACGTGCCGCGGAGCGGCGGCGCTGTGGCCCTTCGCTGCGCTGCTTTGCGGTCTCGGCGCCTTTGCCGGTCAATGGGCGGGCAGGCTGCCCAAGAGTTTCCCGCAAGCCGCAATTTCCGCTCCAACGCCTGCGGAAGAGGAAGTCATTGCCTTGAAGCCGCGGCCGGGCGATCTTCCGGCGGCGCATGCCAGCCGCGACAGCAAGCCTCGCGATGCGGCGGCTCAAGCGCCTGTGCCCAAACCAACGTTGGAAGCGCGCGACATCGAGGAGCGCGCAGGGGTCAAAGTCATCCGGGCGGGCGGGGCGGGTGCGCCCGAGGTGCTTGTCATTGATGTTGCGAAGGCCCTCGCCGAACGGGCGCGGAATGCCGGCCAGTTCTCTGAAGCGCCGCAGTCAGGCCTTGCTGGCCAGCTGGATGCAGGTCAGCAATCGCGGCCGGGGCGGGCACGCGCTCCGAAACACCCGCCGCCGTTGGGGCGCCCCGTATCGCGCTTACTGTCAACGGGCTTTGGCGCGGGCTAGGCCTGACCGCAATGGCGGTCGCGGAATTACCTTCCGCTGTGATTTTGGGGCTTGCCCCTGACGGGGAGCCTTGAACGTGAGGCGCCCCGCCCCCGGGCACTGGGCCACGAATTGGTCTTGCAAATCCCGGCGATTTCCCCTGATTCGGCTTCGAGCCGAAGGTATCGCAGCATCCCCGGCCTGCTGCGCCATCGGCGTGGCCGCCGGTGCCGCCGGTGCGGGCGGCCCGGCCTGGCTCAGCGAGATTTCCGGAGTGTCCGGATTCGACCGGCCCGGCGGTGAGGTGGATCGGCGCGCCCTGAGATCTTACTTGCGCGCAATTGCCGCGCGCGGCCTCTATTTCCTTGATGAGGGAGGGCTCTTGCAAGGACTGATGCTGATGGCCGCTCGCGAAGCGGGGCTTGCGGCGGCGCCTGCCCTTGTGGTTGTTGATGCAGCGGCGCAGCCCTGGGCAATCGATGGGGCGCTCGCTCCAGCGGCTTGAGGCAATCGCCCGCGGCAGGGGCGCAGCAATCGGCGTTATGGGCGCGTCCCCCGCATCCATTGCCGCCATTGCCAGCTTTACAAGGAGCCTTGAGTCGCGCGCGCTTTTGCTTGTCCCGCTCAGTGCCGCGATAGCCAAGGGGCAGACTGCTTTGGCCGTGAGGTGACGCAAGATGAATGTTGAGAGCCTGCAATTTGATCCATCGGAGAATGTCAGATTTCACTATTCATCCTGTGGCGGACACTATTGGGGCTACGGGACCGCTCTTGTCGAGGAGGCCAGCACCGGCTGCGCCGGCGCGAGCGAAGCTCGAGTCCTTGACAACAGCAATCGGCCCGCCAAACTCGCCGCCGAGAGATGAATTGCTAGCCGCGATTTCACCGGCCGGTGTCAGTCAAATCAAATCCAGCCTTCTACAGATGAATTCCTTAAGTTACCGGCCCTGCGTCGGCATCATGCTCCTCAACCCCGAGGGCCTTGTGTTCGTAGGCCGCAGACGTCAGGAGAACATCCCGGAGCACCTTCGCCAAGGCTATGAATGGCAAATGCCGCAGGGCGGGATCGATCCGGGCGAAGACCCTTATGAGGCCGCCCTGCGGGAGCTGCGCGAAGAAACAAATATTTCCTCGGCCTCGTTTTTGGCGGAATCGCCCGAATGGTACAGCTACGATCTGCCTGGCGGATTGGGCAAAAGCTCTCTCAGAGGCAAATTTCGCGGCCAGCGGCAAAAATGGTTTGCGCTCCGGTTCGAGGGGGAGGAAAGCGAGATTGACATTCACCGCCCTGCCGGCGGGCACAAGCCGGAATTCGACGCCTGGCGCTGGGAGGCCCTCGCTCAACTCCCGAAGCTAATCATCCCATTCAAGCGGCCGGTTTATGAAAAGGTCATCGAGGCATTTGGCCATCTCGCGAAACAGCATTAAATGCAAAAGTCTGGACTTGAGATTGCGGATACTGCTGTGCAGAATCGCAGCTTGCCGTTCAGGTCCCGGGTGTGAGTTTGGCGAGCGGCTTGGCCCTGTTAAGGATGCGCAGCACCGGTGGCGCGAGCTTCGCTCCCGTCCTTGATAGGGCCAAGCCGGGCTCGCCGATAATGGCAGCCGCGAGATGACTGGAAGCCCGGCAATGTCCGGCGGATCAACTTGAGACTTTTTCACATTGAATCCCCTGCCGCCGCTCCTCGAAGATCGCGCGGCGGCTTTCGCCCGCACTCGAAGCTGGGGCAAAACCCAGCGCCAACCGGGCCAAGAGGCTCATAGGCAGGGAGGATCGCTATGTCAGTTCTGCAGGAAGTCTTAAGGGCCAATGAGGCTTATGCGGCAAGCTTTGGCGCCAAATCACAGCTCGCTTTGCCGCCCGCGCGCCGCTTCGCCATTCTGACCTGCATGGATGCGCGGCTTGATCCCGCCAAATATGCGGGTCTTTCGGAGGGCGACGCCCATGTCATCCGTAACGCCGGCGGCCGGGCGAGCGATGATGCCATCCGCTCGCTTGTCATCTCGTACAAACTCCTCGGCACGCAGGAATGGTTCGTGGTACATCACTCCGATTGCGGTATGCAGCTCTTCAATGACGAGACCATGAGCGGTCTCCTCGAGCAAAGCTTGGAAACCGCAACCATTGACGACAAGGGCTGGCATGACCATGGCCGGGGCCCCGGCAGCGTCGATGGCCACTACGTGAAATGGCTCACATTCAAGGATCTCGCGGCAAGCGTCGTTGAGGACGTACGGCGCATCCGCTCGCATCCGCTTGTGCCTGGCCGGATCCCGATTTACGGCTTCTACTATGACGTGAAGACCGGCCGTCTGGTCGAGGTGCCCGAAGCCATGTCTGCGGGAAGGCCGGTGGCATAGATTTTCCGCCGCGATTTGCCTCCCGCTATTTAGGGTCCATAGCCCCGGGTCGAGCTGGCGGAATTTGCCGAATATGGCCTCGATTTTATCTTGGGGAATACCGCTGCCAGTATCCCTCGATGCGAACCAGCCGCGGCCTTGGCGAGGCTCACTCGGCAATGGCAATCACCGGCTCCCGCCGGACGAGCTTCCCAAGCTGTTTCAGCCGGGTCTGCGGCCGCTCGGTTGCGAGATCCGCGAGCTTGCGCGGCAGTTGTAAGATCAATTTGGCTTTGGTGCAGGTCAGCGCCGCGAGCGGCAAGACGCCCGGCATAGCCCCCGAAATAACAAAGGCGGCCCGCATCGCCGCCGCGAGAAAGCGCGCCCGCTCAAGCATGCGCGCGGACACGAGAGCCCGCAGTTGGGGATTAACATCCGCATCGATGCCGAGGTAGCGGAAGGAGGCGGTGAGGGCGAGGAAGGCGCGGCCCGGATGGTCGATGCCGAGAAACGCGGCGTTCTCGGCGATATTCATGCTTTCCTCGTGGCGATGGCCGGGGTGGGCCCGCCAGTTGACATCGGAGAGGAGGCAAGCGGCATGGCGAAGCCTGCGTTCGTCCGGCGTCTCCTCAATGTGCATGGATTTGATGAGCTGATCTGTCCAGGCGCACAGCTCTGCGGCATGGCCCGGCGCCCGCGAGAAGAGGGCATCCAATTGCCCGGCAGCAATAAGGAGCGGATCTTGGCGGCGCTGCTCAGCGTCGAGCATCTCATAGAGCAGGCCCTCCCGCACGCCTGTCGCGGAGAATACGATTTCCTTGGGCTTCGCGCGGCGGATGATCTCGTCGAGAACGACGGCACCATAGGCGAGGAATGGGCGCCGGGCTTGGCTCACCGCCTCGACGGCAATTAGCGTCTCGGCGGTTGCGCGCTCGACCAGGCGGCCGAAATCGGCGGCATCCGAAGCGGGGATGGCATAGCCGTGCGTTACGGCGAGCGGATAGTTGCGCTGCGCCATATGGAGTTTCGCGAGCGCCCGCCACGTGCCGCCGACGGCGTAAAAGCTGCGTCCTTGGAGCCTTGCGGCGGCGGGCGAGGCGGCCAAGGCCTCGCGGACGATCTTTGCGGCGGCGCGCGGCGACCGCCCGGACGCGTCCATCAGCGCAAGGCCGCCGACCGGCAGGCTTGCGCCGGTGCCCGCATGGGTGCCCTTGACATCGATCAGTTCGAGCGAGCCGCCGCCAAGGTCGCCCACGACACCGTCGGGTTTTGCAAAACCGGAGATGATGCCATAGGCGGAGAGCTTTGCCTCGCGGCTGCCCGGCAATAGCTGCACGGGCGCGCCAATCGCTTCCTCCGCCGCGGCGAGAAAATCGCGGCCATTCCTGGCGTCGCGCGCGGCGGCCGTCGCAATGACGTGGAGCGAAGTTACCCCCATGATCCTGCTCAGCACGCGGAAGCGGCGCAAAGCGGCGAGAGCCTTGCCTACGCCTGCCTTCGGCAGGCGGCCAGTGGTTGCAACGCCCTTGCCGAGCCCGCACAGCGCCTTCTCGTTGAAAAGAGGCCGCGGGGCGCGGCACAGACATTCATAAACGACAAGGCGGACCGAGTTCGAGCCGACGTCGATGATGGCCATCGGCTCTCTTGCCTGAGCCGGAAGAGCGGCCTTCCCGCTTGCCGGGCTCGCGAGACCTTCAGCGCGATCCCAGGTGCTGGAGAAGGGTTTTGGGGCTCGAGGTTTTGAGGGATTTTCCACGGCCAGAGAGACTTGGGTTGGTCATGAAATAGGATTGCGCGTTGAAGGGCTCTTCGTTTTCCGCAGGCTTCAGGCGCACGCTCGATCCGTCGGGCAGAACGAGATAGCTCTGCTGGTTATCGAGGAAATTGGCAACCATGATCTGATTGAGGATCTGCTCATGCACGGTGGGGTTCAGGATCGGCAGCAGGACCTCGACCCGGCGGTCGAGATTGCGCGGCATGAGGTCAGCGGACGAAATATAGACATGCGCCTTGGGATGGGGCAGGGCATGGCCGCCGCCGAAGCAATAAATTCGCGCGTGCTCCAGAAACCGGCCGACAATCGACTTCACGCTAATGTTTTCGGAAAGCCCCTCGATTCCCGGCCGCAGGCAGCAGATTCCGCGCACAACGAGGTCAATGTCGACCCCCGCCTTGCTCGCGTCGTAAAGGGCATCGATGATCTCAGGATCGACAAGGGCGTTGCACTTCGCCCAGATCGCGCCAGGCTTGCCAGCCTTAACATAGGCGATTTCTTGCGCGATGTGGTCGAGGAGGCGCTGCTTGAGCGAGATCGGCGAGACCGCAAGCCGCTCAAGCCCCGCGGGCTCGGCATAGCCGGTGATGTAATTGAAGATGCGCGCCACATCGCGCCCGATCACGGGATCGGTCGTAAAGAAGGAGAGGTCGGTGTAAATCTTCGCCGTGACGGGGTGATAATTGCCTGTGCCGGTGTGGCAATAGGTCACGAGCGAGCCGCCCTCCCGGCGCACAACCAGCGACAATTTGGCGTGCGTCTTAAGCTCCATGAAGCCAAAGACGACTTGCGCGCCGGCCCGTTCGAGATGGCGTGCCCAGCGAATGTTTGCAGCCTCGTCAAATCTTGCTTTGAGCTCGACAATGGCCGTCACCGACTTGCCGGCTTCCGCCGCCTCGATGAGAGCGCGCGCAATGGGGCTGTCCGGCGAGGTGCGGTAAAGCGTCTGCTTGATGGCAATGACGTTAGGGTCGGCCGCCGCCTGGTTCAAAAACTGAACAACGACGTCAAAGGATTCATAAGGGTGGTGAACGACGAGGTCCTTCTGCCGGATGGCAAGAAAGCAATCGCCGCCATTCTCTCTTATCCGTTCCGGAAAGCGCGGATTATAAGGTTTGAACTTGAGATCCGGCCGGTCGAGAGCGACGAGCTCTGAGAGGTCGTTCAAGGCGAGCATCCCATCGAGCACGAAAATCTCATCCGCGGCCACGCCTAGCTCTTCGGCAACAAAGGCGCGCAGTTCCTCCGGCATGAGGCTGTCGAATTCGAGCCGGATCACCGATCCGCGGCGGCGCCGTTTTAATGCCGTCTCAAATAGCAAAACGAGATCTTCGGCTTCTTCCTCGACTTCGAGATCGCTGTCGCGGACAATCCTGAACGCGCCCTGGCCGCGGACGTGATAGCCGGGGAAGAGCGTTTGCGTGAACATGCCGATTGCGGTCTCAAGCGTGACAAAGCGCTGGCCAGCCTCGGCAAGCTCCTCGGGGAGCCGGATGAAGCGCTGTATCTTGCCGGGCAGCCGGATCAATGCCTTCCAATTGTGCTGGCCGTTCTGCCCCACGAGCTCGAGAGCGATCGTAAAGCCAAGATTGGGGATGAAGGGGAAGGGATGGGCCGGATCGACGGCGAGTGGAGTGAGGACCGGAAAAACATGCGTGAGGAAATGCTGACGCAGCCACTCGGCCTCGGCTTTGCTAAGGCCGGGAGGTTCGACGATCACGATCCCGGCGCTTGCGAGCTCTTTGCGCAATTCGCGCCAGCGCCGCTGCTGCTCCGCAGCAAGAAGGCTCACGCGCTCGCGGATTTTTGCTAGCTGCTCGGCAGGCGTGAGGCCATCGGCCGAGGGTGTTGTGATGCCCTCACGCACCTGGCCCGCAAGACCCGCGACCCGCACCATGAAAAATTCATCGAGATTGTCGGCCGAAATGGAGAGAAACCGGAGCTGATCGAGCAAGGGATGATTGCGATTGGAGGCTTCCTGCAAAACCCTGCGGTTGAATTCAAGCCAGGAAAGCTCGCGATTGATGAAACGGTGCGGCGAATGCGCAAGCTCGCTTGGCCCCGCGGCGATCTCCTCTTCTCTATCCATAATCGGGATCGCTGCCGCCGGGGTGGCTTCAACGGGGATCTCTAAGCCGCCGCTCGTGAGCTCATCATTTGAGCCACGCTCCTGAGCGGGTTTAACAGCGTCTAATGCAGGCAAGGCCACTCCTTTTGGTGCGCGGCGCGGCTTTAGCGTTCCGCCGTGACCAAAGAGGCGGGACCCTTCGGTTTGTGAGTTCAAGTCTGCCTCCCTGCCCTAGGCCTGAAAGAGTTCGTCGATCCTGCTATGCAAATCTGGCATCGTGGCAATCGGTAGTGCTCACCAGGCGGTGGCATGGCTTCGAGAAAGGCTTGGGATCTTTGCCGCAGGCCTGTTCAGCTGGCTTTTGTTGCATTCTGGCAGGAGCTTACCACATTGACAGCAAGAGGGCACAAGGGCTCTTGCCCGCGAGGTTGCGAATGCGGATTGGCGTGCCAAAGGAGATCAAGGAGCAAGAATACCGCGTTGGCCTGACGCCTGAGGCGGTCCGCGAATTCACCGCCGCTGGGCACGATGTTAGCGTCGAAACCGGAGCGGGAAGCGGCATCAATGCCTCCGATCAGGCCTATGCGGCCGCGGGCGCCAGAATTGTCCCTGCGGCGGCCGAGATCTTCAGCCGATCAGATATGATCATTAAGGTGAAGGAGCCGCAGGAGAATGAATGGACGAAGCTGCGGGAAGGTCAGATCCTGTTCGCATTTTTGCATCTCGCCGCCGATATTGCGCAAACGAGGGGCCTGCTTGCCTCAGGCTGCACCGCTGTCGCTTATGAGACGGTCACGGGGCCCGGCGGGAAGGGTCTGCCCCTCCTTGCTCCGATGAGCGAGATCGCTGGGCGGCTCGCGATTGAGGCCGCGGGCGCCGCTTTGCAGCGCCAGAATGGAGGACGCGGTGTTCTGCTCGGCGGCGTCCCCGGGGTTCTGCCGGGCAAAGTCGCCGTCCTTGGCGGCGGCACGGCGGGAACTCAAGCAGCGCGGATGGCGGCGGGCCTTGGCGCCGACGTTACGATTCTCGATAATTCGATCGAGCGGCTGCGCGCGCTTGATGAGCTGTTCCAGGGCCGGGTGAAAACGAACTTTGCCTCGGCTGCGGCGGTCGAGGAAGCTGCCGCAGCTGCGGATGCGGTGATCGGGGCAGTACTGGTGCCCGGCGCTGCCACCCCCAAACTCGTGACCGCGAGCATGCTCGGCACTATGAAGAAAGGGGCCGTCCTCGTCGATGTTGCCATCGACCAAGGCGGCTGTTTCGAAACCTCGCGCCCGACGATCCACGCCGCACCGGTTTTCGTCAAGCAAGGCATCGTGCACTACTGCGTCGCCAATATGCCCGGAGCGGTGCCGCTTACGGCAACTCAAGCGCTCAGCCACGCCATCCTCCCTTACGCTCTGGCGCTTGCCGCAGGCGGGCTCGAGGCGATCGCGAGCCACCCTGGTCTCAGGAGCGGCCTTAACATTCACCGTGGTCAATTGACCCATCCGGCCATTGCAAAGAGTCTCGGGCTTGCGCTGACGGCGCCGGATGTGGCGCTTGCAGCCTGAGGGCCGCCGAATGCAGCTGACCGTTGCCGGAGTTCACTTAACTGCAGGCACTGTTTTGGCGTAGTTCAGATCATAGGTCTTATTTTGCAGCGGATCGAAAGCTGTCCCTTGCGAGGCATCGAATGCCTTGGGCCGTTTATCCGCTGCGCCTTCGGGCGGGTCCGGCTGGTCCATCCCGGCTGGCGCCGTAGCTCGCTCGATTCGCGCGGGCGTATCCGGGAGCCCTGGCGAATCCCTTGCCGGTACGGCAGGCTGGTCCTCTTCGCCGCCGGGACCGTCGAGCACGGGTTTGCTCGGCTTTAGGCCGCCCATCGAAATGCCAAGCTCCTCAAGTCCAGGGCCGAGCATATAGGCGCTCGCCCTTGTGCCAGCGGTGTGGGGAGCGGCCTTGCGGCTATTTTGAGGCATCGCCTTGGCGATGGCATCGGAAGCCTTCACCGGAGCAAGGGGGGGACGGATGGCGTTTTCAGATCCGCTGAACGAATGGGGAAGGGCCCCATAGACTGGGTGGCCCGGCATTTCGCTTTTCTTGCCATTCGCGGGGCTCGCTGCTGGCGAAGCTGGTTGCGTCTCCTGCGGAGCTTTGGCCGCATCCGGCGCCACGGACTCCTGCTTGTCCTTGGCATCCTGTTCGATTTGCCGCCAGCGCTGCACATTGCGGCTGTGCTGGTCGAGCGTTTCGGAGAAGACATGGCCGCCGTTGCCGTCGGCAACGAAATAGAGATCCTGCGTGCGTGACGGGTTTGCGACGGCCTCCAGCGCCGCGCGGCCGGGATTGGCGATCGGGGAGGGCGGCAGGCCGTCGACGAGATAAGTGTTGTAGGGCGTTGGCTTCTCAAGCTCGGAGCGGGTGATCCCCCGGCCAAGCGGCCCTTTGCCTTGAGTTAAACCGTATACAATCGTCGGGTCGGATTGGAGCCGCATGCCCTTCTTGAGGCGGTTTAAGAACACGCTCGCAACACGGGGCCTCTCGTCCGCCTTGCCCGTCTCTTTTTCCACGATCGAGGCGAGCGTGATGAGCTCATAGGGCGAGCGCAAGGGCAGGCCGCTCGCGCGATGCATCCAGATCTGGTCGACAACGCGGCGCTGGCCGTCTTGCATTTTTTTGATGAGATCGGCTCTAACCGCGCCGCGCGTGACCTTATAGGTCTCTGGCAGCAGGCTCCCCTCTTTCGGGATTTCTGCAATCTCGCCAACGAGGATGTCGCTCTCGCGCAGCCGCTCGACGATCTGCTCGCTCGTCAGCCCTTCGGGGATGGTGACGGCGTGCAGGACCTGCCGGCCGCTGACTAGCGTATCGATGACTTCCTGCACGCTGACGTTTTCTTTGAAAAGATACTCTCCCGATTTGACCTTCGAACGGCGCCCCTCGGCTAAGAGGGCCATGTTGAGCAAGAAGGGGCTGTCGACCACTCCTTGGCGCTCAAGCTCGGCGATGATGTCAGGAACCTCCGTGCCTGGCGCAATATAGATGACTTTGCTGCTCTCGAGCGGGCCGGGCTCGTGAACGCGGTGTTCGCCCCAGATGATGGCGGCCATCGAGCCGATTGCGGCAATCAGCAGAAAGGAGAGAAACCCGCTGAACGCGGAGAGCCCTGGCCGCCGCCGGTGCGGCGGCGCGGGCGGGGGTGGGGCGGCATCCGGCTGGAGCGCCTCTTTCGGGCTTCGCGGCGCAACTCTGAGGCCGCCGAATCTCGAGGCATACAAAACGTTTTCTTTTTGCGCTGGTTCAAGCACGTGATTTTGAGCGGGGATTCCGGCTGCGTCGAGTTCTGAAGACATGGCCTCTCACCTCGGCACTAACTTTCTGCGCTTTGAGCGTGAAAGAAAGCTCAGATTAGGGCAGCCGGGGCCTGCCCCATTTTTCCGGGGCGCATTGTGCGCCCATGGTGCACTGCCCCGGTCCCAGACTCACCGCTATAGCGCAGCGAAAATGTGGCGAAAGCGGGTTCTGCTCGCTACTGCTCCCGAAATAGGAGATCTTTATGCCTTAAGCGGCCCGCCGGAAGACTAAGCAAGCATTGGTGCCGCCAAATCCGAAGGAATTCGAAAGCACAAACTCAACCTTTCGCCTCTTTGCCTTGTGCGGCACGAGATCGATCTCTGTTTCGACCGAGGGATTGTCGAGGTTAAGCGTTGGCGGAACGATTTGATCTCTGATCGCCAGGATCGAAAAGATCGCCTCGACGGCTCCTGCTGCGCCTAAAAGATGCCCGACCGCCGATTTTGTGGAGGACATCGATAGTTTTTGGCGGGGAGCATTGCCGAGGATTCTTTCGACCGCTCTGACCTCGATTTCGTCGCCAAGAGGCGTCGAGGTCCCGTGTGCGTTCACATAGTCGATATCACTGGGCGAAATCCCTGCGCGCTTGATTGCCGCAGCCATCGCCCGGAACGCGCCATCGCCGCTTTCGTCGGGTGCCGTGATGTGGAAGGCATCTCCGGACATTCCGTAGCCTGCAATCTCGGCGTAAATTTTTGCCCCGCGCGCCCTGGCGTGCTCATAGGCTTCGAGGACGACACAGCCCGCGCCCTCGCCCATCACGAAGCCGTCGCGGTCTCTGTCATAAGGCCGCGAGGCCTGCACCGGCCGGTCGTTGAAATTGGTGGACAATGCCCGGCAGGCGGAAAAACCGGCGATTCCGATCCGTGTGATGGCCGATTCCGTCCCCCCCGCAACCATCACGTCGGCATCATCGAGCGCAATTAGGCGGGCGGCATCGCCGATGGCGTGCGTTCCGGTCGAGCAGGCCGTCACCACGGCATGGTTCGGGCCTTTGAGGCCATGCTGAATTGAGACATAGCCGCCGGCCAAGTTAATGAGACGCCCGGGAATGAAGAAAGGGGAGACGCGGCGCGGACCTTTTTCCTTCAAGACAATGGCCGTCTCCGCAATTCCGCCGAGGCCGCCAATTCCCGACCCGATAAGGACGCCTGTCCTGATCTGCTCCTCGTATGATGAGGGCCGCCAGCCCGCGTTGGCGAGGGCCTGCGTGGCCGCGGCCACGGCATAGAGGATGTAGTCGTCGATCTTGCGCTGCTCTTTCGGCTCCATCCAGTAATCTGGATCGAAACTATCCTCGCCGCGGCGCGGGATTGGCATCGCGATCTTGCAGGGCAAATCCGATACGTCGAACGTATCGATTTGGCGGGCGCCGCTCTGGCCGTCCAAAAGGCGGCGCCAGCTTGGCTCGACGCCGCAGGCAAGCGGCGAGACCAAGCCGAGCCCTGTGACAACTACCCTGCGCATTATGGGCGACCTTGCATATAACCTTACCAGCCCAGGCAAAAGCCCGGCAGCAGCAACTTCGCTCGAATGACGATTGAACTGAACATCGCGGCACGCGGCGCCGCGAACTGCAAAGGGGGCGGCCGCTTAATCCGCCGCCGGCTGGCGGACGCCCGCAGGAGGGAGGCGGCAGCAAAACCGGTTCAAGCGGCCGAAGCCTTTTCAAGGAATTTGATGGCATCGCCGACGGTGACGATGGTCTCGGCGGCATCGTCCGGAATCTCGACGCCAAACTCCTCCTCGAACGCCATGACAAGCTCGACGGTGTCGAGCGAATCTGCGCCAAGGTCCTCCATAAAGTTCGCCCCCTCGACCACTTTGTCGGCATCGACGCCGAGATGCTCCACCACAATCTTCTTTACGCGCTCGGCGACATCGCTCATGGTGATTTTTTCCTCGTCCTTCCAAATTTGCTTACAATGCTCCGCCAGTGGCGGGCATCAAGTGCGCGATGCGGGTGCGCGCAGGCTGCCTCCCTGATCGCTTAAGCGGGTTCGTAACACACTTCATCGCGATTGGCGAGAGCCAGCAAGGCGCCCCCGGACCATCTTCTACCCCGTTCAGATCATTGCCATTCCGCCATTTACATGGAGCGTCTGGCCGGTGACGTAGGAAGCCTCCGGGCTCGCCAGATAAACGACCGCTGCTGCGACATCCGCGCCGGTGCCGAGCCGGCCCATCGGAACGCGCGGCAAGATTGCCTGCTTCTGGTTTTCGCTCAGAGCTTCGGTCATCGGACTTTCGATGAACCCGGGCGCAATGCAATTGACGGTCACGTTCCGGCTTGCGACCTCGGCCGCAAGGCTCTTGTACATGCCGATCATACCGGCTTTCGCCGCGGCGTAATTGCCCTGGCCGGGATTGCCGGTCACGCCGACGATGGAGGTGATGCCGATGATCCGGCCGTGGCGGCGCCTCAGCATGCCCTTAAGGCAGGCCCTCGAGAGGCGGAAGGCAGCGGTCAGATTAATCGTCAGAACGGTCTCCCACTCCTCATCCTTCATGCGCATGAAAAGATTATCTCTCGTCACGCCGGCGTTATTGATGAGAATGTCGACACTGCCCATCGCGGCTTCGGCCGCCGGGATGAGTGCCTCGGCCGCCGATTTGTGGCCAAGATCGCAGGGAAAGATATGGGAATTGGTTCCAAGCTCTGCCGCGAGCTCTTCAAGCGCGTCGCGCCGCGTGCCCGAGAGGCCAACGGCAGCGCCTTTGGCGTGAAGCGCCCGGGCGATTGCGCGCCCTAATCCTCCGCTTGCGCCTGTAATAAGGGCCGTCCTGCCGGTCAAATCGAACATCTAGCAAAAACTCCAAAGCGCAGCGCTAAGCGGCAGAACGGTAAAGCCCAATCTCAGCGGGGGTCCCGGCGTTCAAGGTTCTCGCTGTGCTCGCGATTCTCTTGGTGAGCCCGGAGAGCACTTTGCCCGCGCCGCACTCGAAAAAGGTGTCCACGCCCTGGCCGACCATATATTCGACGCTTTCGCGCCAGCGCACCGGAGCTGTGACTTGCAACACCAAGAGCCTGCGAATCTCTTCGGGATCACTCACCGGCTTCGCCAGCACATTTGAGACGATCGGGATACAGGGCGGCTTGATGGTGGCCGCTGCGAGCGCTTCGGCCATTGCATCGGCAGCAGGCTGCATCAAGGCGCAATGGAAGGGTGCGGAGACCGGCAGCAGGACAGGGCGGCGCACACCTTGCGCCTTGGCGATTTCGATTGCGCGGTGGACCGCCGCGGCCATTCCGGAGATGACAACCTGCCCCCCGCCATTGTCATTGGCGACCGAGCAAACGGCTCCTTCTCCGATTTCAGAAGAGGCCTGGTTCGCAATCGCGGCCGCAGAGTTATAGTCAACCCCGAGGAGCGCTGCCATCGCGCCCTCGCCAATCGGCACAGCTCGTTGCATGGCCTCGCCGCGAATCCGCAAAAGCCTCGCCGCTTCCGCGATGCTAACGGAGCCTGCTGCGGCGAGCGCAGAGTATTCTCCGAGCGAATGGCCGGCGGCAAAGTGCGCATCGCTCGCAAAATTAAGCCCTGCCTCGGCCTCGAGCACGCGGACGACGGCAAGGCTCATTGCAAAAATTGCGGGCTGCGCATTAGCGGTCAGGGTGAGTTCATCATGCGGGCCTTCGAACATGAGAGTCGAGAGCTTCTGCCCAATCGCGGCGTCGACTTCTGAAAACACGGCGCGAGCCCGTGCAAAGGCATTGGCCAATTCCTTGCCCATGCCAACAGCCTGCGATCCCTGGCCCGGAAAAACAAATGCCCTGGACATTTCATCCCTGTGTTTTGTTGGCGTGCGAGTGGCACCGCGGCGCGTCATAGTCAAGCCTTCCGGGTCAAATTGCCTATAAGACAAGCGGCCATTTTGGCGTGAGCGAGCAGCAGAGAGGACTTGAAGCGGAGGTGAGCCAGGGGCGCAGCGGCATGCAGCAAGTCTCGGGACACATTTGCGGGCGCACTGGCGGGCGGCCAACCCGCTCGGCCCGCCTGCCGGTGCGGAAGTCTCGGCAAAAATGCAACATAATCTGGAATAATCGCCGCTAACGCCCGCTAAAGCGCCATTCCAGCTTGTTCCAGCAGCCCTTATCATTATGAATAAGATCGATAGCGCGCAGGAGACACAAGAGCCAACCCACGGAGGGAATGATTCCATGCAACGACACATTTCGCGGCTCGCCGGGACAACGGCCGCACTGCTTTTGACCGGCACATCGCTCTTCGCAGCTGATCTTACGGCCCCCCCGCCGGCCCCAGTACCGCCCCCCGTGCCGGCTTTCACATGGACTGGCTTCGAGCTTGGCGCGCAGGTCGGCGGCGGCGTCGGCCGGACGACCCTCGCCCTTCCGCCCTTTGCGACTGCTTATGACACCTCAGGGCCCTTCGGCGGCATTCACGTTGGCTTCAACTATCAATTCACGGGTCCTCTCGTCGTAGGCCTGCAGGCGGAATACAATTTCGCCGGCATCACAGGGCGTGCCTCGGCACCTCCGCTTGATTTCGTGACCACCTCGATCCGCGAATTTGGCTCGGCAGATGGCCGCATCGGCCTCGCGTTCGACCGGGTGCTTATTTACGGGATCGGCGGCTTTGCTTATGGGGACATCCGCAATCAGATCTTGCTCGCGCCGACAGCGGTGCTGCCATTTCCAAATCTAGCCCTCGGAGGCCTCCCGGTTACGCGTGATTTCGCCGCCAACCGCTATGGCTGGAACGCTGGCGGCGGCATCGAATACAATTTCTACGGCAATTGGACGGCGCGCGCCGAATACCGCTATTACAGCTGGCCTTCGAAGGGCTTCGTCGATGCAGGCTTCCCTTTCAATCCCATCGCCATCCCCTTCCACACGTCGCGAGAGACTTTGCACACGGGCCGGCTTGGGCTGACCTATAAATTTGGCTGGCCCTACAGCGCTCCGGTGGTCGCCAAATACTGACACTTCTGGCGAGATTCATTCCCCCGCCGCCGCCAGGGATCCCCTGGCGGCTTTTTTTATTTTGGGCGGGCTTCCCAAGCTTATTCGGGCAACGAGGGCCGCAGCTGCTCTGCAGCGCTGCAATGCATTTCATACTCTAAGGTATGCCGCCTCCAGGGCATCTGCAGGGGTTCTGCGTCGCCGGGCCTTCGTTTTCTTTCGGCGGGGCGCTATGGTGCCCAAGAAGGGCAGCCAGAGGTCAGGGGCGTACGATGAACGTTCATGCAAAGCCAAGAAAGCTTATTAAGGGCGCGACTGGCGAATTCGAGGTTGTGATCGGGATGGAGGTCCATGCCCAGGTGATCTCGAAATCGAAGCTCTTCTCTGGCGCCTCGACGGAATTCGGGAAAGAGCCAAACAGCAACGTCTCCCTTGTCGATGCCGCTATGCCGGGAATGCTTCCCGTTATTAACGAAGAGTGCATTGCCCAGGCGGTGCGCACCGGCCTTGGCCTTAAAGCCAAGATCAATCTGCGCTCGATCTTCGACCGCAAGAACTATTTCTATCCGGATCTGCCCCAGGGGTATCAAATTTCCCAATACAAGAGTCCGATCGTCGGCGAGGGCTCGATAACAGTCGACCTTTCGCCAGCCGAGCAGATCGAGGTCGGCATCGAGCGCCTTCATCTCGAGCAGGACGCCGGCAAATCCCTCCACGACCAGTCGGCAACCGAGTCCTTCGTTGACCTCAACCGCTCGGGCGTAGCCCTTATGGAGATCGTCTCAAAGCCCGATCTGCGCTCCGCCGAGGAGGCCAAGGCCTATGTTTCGAAGCTCCGCACGATCCTGCGCTACCTTGGTACCTGCGACGGCAATATGGAGCAGGGTTCACTCCGGGCGGACATCAACGTGTCTGTCCGCCGCCCGGGCGAGCCCCTCGGCACGCGCTGCGAAATCAAGAACGTGAATTCGATCCGCTTCATTGGCCAGGCCATCGAAGCCGAGGCGCGGCGCCAGATCGCGGTCATCGAAGATGGCGGCAAGATCGAACAGGAGACCCGCCTTTTTGACCCCTCCCGCGGCGAGACCCGCCCGATGCGCAACAAGGAGGAGGCGCATGACTACCGCTATTTTCCCGACCCCGATCTTTTGCCAGTGGAGCTCGATCAGGCCTATGTCGACGCGCTCGCCGGTTACTTGCCCGAGCTTCCGGATGCCAAGAAGGAGCGCTTTACTAGAGAGTACGCCCTCCCTGCCTATGATGCAGGCATACTCATCGCCGATAAGGACACGGCGGACTTTTACGAGGCTGCCGTAAAGCATGGCAGCACTGTCCGCGATCCCAAGCTCGTCGCCAATTGGATTCTCGGCGACGTTGCCGCCTATGCCAACTCCCAAGGGCTAACTGTCCCGCAAACACATATCAAGCCTGGTCAGATCGCGGCGATCATCGATCTCATCCAAGAGGGCACGATCTCGGGCAAGCTCGCAAAGGACGTGCTTGCGATCCTCATTTCGGAGGAAAAGGACGGCGATCCGCGCGCGATCGTCGTCTCGCGCGGCATGACCCAGGTGAGCGATGAATCGTTGATCGCCGCTTGCGTCGATGCGGTGGTCGCCGCCAATCCTGGCAAAGCGGCCCAGGCGAAAGCGAAGCCTTCGATGATTGGCTGGTTTGTCGGCCAGGTCATGAAAGAGACCGGCGGCAAAGCCAATCCGCGCACCGTCAACGAGCTTCTAAAAGCGAAATTGGGGCTCTGAAAATGGGCTTACGAATCACCCATGATTCGGGTGATTCGCGCGATGCGCTTCGGCGAAGGCGTTGGCGGCGCCGTTAAAGGGCGTGTTTTTTTGACCTTCAACGAAATTTTTTTTTGACTCGCCTGGCGTTTCAATCAGCGCTGCGCGAGCCGTCCGGACGAAGCGCTCCATCCGCTAAATAGTCTCGTTAAGATCCCCCATTGCGGGCTGCGAAGCTGCGAGCTGTTTTTGCATTGACCCGCGGAAGCCAGGCAAGCGCGGCCCGCAAATAAGTGGCGTAGGACATTTAAATATCTCGCATTTTTTAATTCAGCGAATGCATGGCGCATGCCTCCGGCGGTTGTCATTTGAGGTTTGATTGCGCTTTGCGTAACGCGCTGCAGCCTGCTTGCGAGCTTTGCCCGCGCAGTGATCAAAACACCGAAATCGGCGTCGTCCCGATCGTATCGAACGCGGCATCGAGCACGAATTAGCGCTACAATGCGCCGCTTTGAATGCTTGCTTATGCTGCGTACGAAGCACACCCTCTTGCATGCTTGATTAACAACGATACCCTATGCATGCCTTTAGTCAGCAAATCGAAAGCGCTGACTAAATTAGCAGAGGGAACATTGAACATGGTGAGAGCAACCACCAAGAAGTCAGCGAGGAAAGGAACGGCGAGAAGAGGCGCTGCCAAAAAGGGCGCGCGCAGAGGAGCCGTGAAGAAGACTGCACGCAAAGCGGCGGCCAAGAAGCGGACGCTCAAAAGAGCAACGGCCAAGAGAGCGGCAGGCAAGAGGATGGCGGCCAAGAAGCCGGTCAGGAAGACTGCGGCAAGAAAGGCTGGAGCACGAAAGGCCACGCGCAAAGCAGCTCCGCGCAAAGCAGCTCCACGCAAAGCTCCCCCGCCTCCTCCTCCGGGCGAACCGGAGCCTGCTTGAGGAGTTCAGCGGAACGAGAGGCCGGCTGCGGCCTGCGGGTTATTGGAGGCGATGCCGCCCGCTGCCGGTTATCCTCTCCGTTCTTATGAGCATCTCGCCCTCTAAAGGAGATCGGGCGCGCGGGATTCTATCCCGCGCCGCGCGAAACTTGGATCTTCCAAGCGCTCAATGGGCCGGGGCAAGCGCCTTATCTAGCAAGGCAGGATTGGGCGAACTCGAACCAAGTCTTGTCCGCAGAGGCGCCTGATTGTTTCATTTTCTGCCATTCGAGTCCGCAGGCATGCATCCGTGCGCGTGAGGCTTGCGGCAGATTCCGCGGCTGCCTTTTTTCCGAGGGAGCAATCGGCTCGCCAGGAGCTGCCGAGGCAGGCTCGCGAGTTTCCGGATTGGCTGGCGGCGGCGCCTGCAATTCTCCTGGAAACGCAGGGCGCGGCGGAGGAAGAGGCACTGCGGAAGGCCGATTGGCTGGCGGAGCCGGGTTAGCCATCGCTGTCAGTAAAATGGACGAAACAGCTGCGCACGAGACTAGCAAAGCCGCTGCTTTGCTGGCCTGCCGGCCTGTTGTGTGCAAGCCGTTTCTCTTGCTCATGCCGCTCCAATGGCGCCATGTTTGCGATGCAAATCCGATCACGCGCGTTGCAGAACTTGCCGCGGGGCGGGTGCTTCTTTCCAGCGCTCTTTTCCGGTGTGGCCGCACCTCGATAACCGGCGGCAGCGATTAGCACTAGGGCGCAGCT
>Ga0209581_1000420_pt1 | contig 93625 bp, 87 predicted proteins | sample Coa_R2_FD_187160 | JGI IMG/M metagenome (GOLD analysis project Ga0209581, IMG submission 187160) | Surface soil microbial communities from Centralia Pennsylvania, which are recovering from an underground coalmine fire - Coalmine... | ecosystem: Environmental > Terrestrial > Soil > Unclassified ...
ACAGCTATACAGAGCGGCGAGGGGGAAGGTCCCCCTCGCTCTCCCCCTGCCAGACACCAGCAGGGTGGGTCAGTTTTAGATCGGCGAGCTCGCGGTAAACCGGGTCAACATTCAACCGGCGTTGACACGGCCGTGTCCATAACGGAGTTGTGCGACCGAAGGTAGACGATTCTGATGGAAATTCATATTAACTCGGATTACCTGAGTTGACCCATCAGCTCGCAACCCACGCGGGTAGACGGAGAAAAGATCGCTAATCTCGCGGCTCTATCCGCGGTGGTGCCTCAGTAACTCTCAGTGACCAGGCGCTGGTTTAGATTTTGACTCCACTGCGTCTGATCTTTATCGCTTGCCGCAAGGCTCGGGGTTCGCCCATGACCTTCAGAGGCGAGAGGCCGGTCCTCGTATAGGCGATCGCGTGCGCTGCCGCCTCAGAGTGCTTCGGCGATAGCGCGAGCCTTCTGGACCGGAAGCTCGATGCTGACGAAACAGCTCTCAGGGAACAGGTAATCCTCTCCTGACTCGTCCACGACCCTAATCAGCCGATGGGATTCCGCCACCGCATCGGGGATCGCGCAGTAGATTTTGCGGAGCTCCAAGGACGCGGCGAAGCCGCGGTTCCTTACGCAAACCACGAAGCGGTCAGGCAATGTCTTGCGTTTCATGTTTCCGCCGACAGAAGACGCTTGATTTTCAATTCTTTCCGTCCGATGCCATGCGCTTCATACCAATGGACTTCGGCGCAAGTGATTTTGCCATCCGGGAGGCGCATGAAGGCAACGCCCTTCATCTTCCGCCATCGGCCGGCGTTGTACGTTTTCCGCAGACGCCGCAATTCACGGATCGACGACCGCTGGCGATTTCCTCGGGGCTCCCTCCGCGATCCTCGACCATCAGTACTCCGGTCACTTCTTGTCATGTTGATCAGGGCTACTGGTGCCAAACCCACCCGCAGACTTAGAGCCCCTCGCCCGTTAGGTCGCGGGCGGGGGCAAGTATCCCCTTGACGACAGTACTGGCATCTGATACATATCCAAGGTATGAGCAAGTCTAATCGAAACAACCCTATCGGTTGCGACTCATCCGAGGGCACATTCTCCATGATGGAGTTCAATGCCGAGTTCCCTGACGATGCGGCTTGTCTCGATTGGCTCAAGAACCGGCTCTATCCGAATGGAATTTTCTGTTCCAAGTGTCAGAAGGTCACTAAACATCATCGGGCTACTGGTCGTCCTTCTTACGTCTGTCAGTTCTGCGGCCACCATGAACACCCGATGAAGGGGACCATCTTCGAGGACTCCGCTACGTCTCTGAAACTCTGGTTCCACGCAATCTTTTTGATGGCCTCTACTCGATGTGGGATTAGCGCAAAGCAATTGGAACGCGAGTTGGGTGTTACGTACAAAACGGCATGGCGCATCTTCCACCGGATTCGATCCTTGCTCGAAGAGAACGACAGCGACCCCTTCAAGGGCAAGGTCGAGATGGACGAGAGCCTTTATGGCGGCAAAGACAAGAACAAGCACGTCAACAAGCGCAAGGGCCACGACGCACACTATCAGGGCAAGGCAACGGTGTTTGGTATGGTCGAGCGTGGTGGTCGGGTTGCGGCTCGCGTTGTTTCGACTCCTGCGAAGTCTGGCGACATGCTCCCGCAGATTCGAGCGCGGGTACTGCCCAGCGCATGATCTTAACCGACGAAGCGTATTTCTACGACTCGCTGAAAAACATGGGATATGAACACAAGCGCGTTAACCACTCCGCACAGGTATACGTTTCTGGCGATGCACACACGAATACCATTGAGGGTTTTTGGAGCCTCACCAAGAATGGGATTCGGGGCGTCTATCACAACGTCAGCCAAAAGTACTTGCAACACTATCTGAACGAGTATGCCTTCCGGTTCAATCGCAGAAAGAGCGTCGCCAAGCGCAATATGTTCGAGGCGGCTATGAATCGGATCGAGAAGAAGGCGTCTTAGGATTCCGTCTTCCGCGTTGCCTTCTTTAACTGATCAAAAAATCGTTCACGACTAATCGCCGGTATCGGAACGTTTCGGTTCTTGGGCGTGGACTTTTGCGCCGCCTTTGGTCGCAGGGTCTTTGTTTTGGTCCTCATCCTTGTTTATTTTTGCGTGCAGCTGCTTCTTTCATCAAGTGCTGCACTGCCCGCTCCATTTCCGCTGATGTAACCGCACTATCAATGCCTTTCTGAACTGCTTCTATGACATCATCGGGATATGGATTCGTGCGTTGACTTTGCACAGCCGTTCTAACCGCGTCTATCTCTCGATTTCGTAGAAACCGTTCTGGCGCATCCGCTCTCTCGGATTTCGGTTGGACGATGACCCCCGCACATGAGTCCGGGCCTACGTAATCTCCCTCTGCGCAAAATTTCGCTTCCAACACTCGACACATCAGTTCCGCTTGCGAAGGCATTGGTAGCTCTCTTGACAACAATGAATCTTGAGCACGTCGCGCGCCTGAACCTATTACCACAAAGGCTTCATGGTCACGGTTTTCTGATGTACCAGGCTCTACAACGGTAAAGACATGCGGCACGTTGCGGCTGTCGTATCCGAGCACGATTAACTCAACCCCAACATCAAAGTTTTCAATGGCTCGGTTTATCCGTGCGACTTCGACATCGCCAAAATGCGCCGCTTTTACAATCCATTGCGCCAGAGTCATTCCGTACATGCCAAGGATTCGTTCATTCACTAGGCGCTCGCGTTCGTTTCGATAGGCCAGCGAGCAGGCGGCGCTCACTGCTTGTAAGTCGTAAGGACAAGAGTAGTTACTAAACTGTAAAAAATGGCGTGCAGACCGAATGATTGGCATTACATTCGTCACATCATCGGCGGCAAACATTGTCGTCCAGCGATGATCTGGAGTGAGCAGTACGCGCTTGAGCGAGATGCTGTCCATACTGTCTCGACCGTAAGAAAACAGGCGGTCGCCTGCCACGATAAACGACTTGTCTTCTTGGCAGCGCGCAACGATGCAGACGGTCATCCAATTAATCCCCGGCGAAGCCAGCCGACAGAAGCGGTCCGGCTTGTCCGGTTTCACTCCCGTGGCGTTTCTGCGCCACATTAGAACAAACTCCGGTACTAGCGTCTAGGGGATACTTACCCGGGCGTAGAAGCTTCTGAAAATGTTCGCCTCACGGGTCAGTGATTGAGCCCGTCTCGCAGAGCTTTCTTAGAGTTAAAACTACAAATGGCCCATTAAATCTCTATTGGACCATTTGCAACCTATTTAAATAGGTTATATAGTGTCATTGCAATTCTAAAAGTTTAAATGCAAGAAATTTATCGTGAAAGGTGCCCGTTCCGGGTTAAGAAGAATGGTGATGAGCGCTTCAGCAATGGCTAGAAATTGTGCGCTGCTTTCTGTTGCAGGCGCTCTGATTTGTCTTCTTCTTGGCGCGTGCGGCGGTAGTTCTTCGTCCACGTCCGGACCCGCAACTCCCACCGCGACGCCTACTTCCGTTGCCGACACCATCATCTTCTCACCCGTGGCGACCACCCTAACCCCGTCCTCCACTTCGTCGCAGTTCACGATCACGCTCACGGCGTATGACTCCCACGGCGGTATCATCACGCCGAGTTCGACCAATCAGTTCAATCTCGCCGTGTATGGAGTTCCCGATGGTGTGATTACGCCACCGACTCAAACCCTGAGCACCTCGTCCGCGACCTTCACCTACACCGGCGCATCGTTCCCCAACAACGTCTTGATTGATGCCTGGATTTCCGATCCTCGGACGGGCGGTTTTGCCATCGGTCAGACGCTGGTTCTGCCACAGCCAGCAACCTGCGCAACGGCCACTCAGAACTATTCGGTATCCCTTACCAGCACCCTGCCTAATGCGCTGAAGATCGCGGCCGCGGTCGGTTATACGAACCCCAGCGCAATCCCGACTCCCGCGGCTGACTACACGGTTGATACGGGATCTTTGGGAACGATCGTCCCCGAGAGCGAGATCGCGGCCGCGCAGAAAGACGGCGCGAACGGTTTCGTCATAGGTCCCGGACCGAAAGGAACGACCTGCTACGATAGCAGCAACAACGCCTACTGGGGCCGCTATTACCTGGCGCCGGTCGATATCCAAACCAATAGCGGATGGATTCAAACCAATCCGATAATGGTGCTGGCGGTTCAATACACCTGCAAGGTTTCAAGTTGCGCCAGCGTGCCCAGGAATCCGCCTTGTAAGAGCGCCGCCAACTTGCATTACATCGGAGTCGGCTACGACCGTGAGAGCGGTAATCCGAGCGAGCTGTTCGAAAGCCCCGCCCAGAACGCCTTCCTGCAGGTCACTGATGCAAACAACGGCACCGACATCGGTCCCGGGTATGTGCTAACTACGAGTGGCGTGACGGTGGGGGTCAATTCGACCAGCCCTGCCGGCTACGGCGCCTACCAACTAACCCCCGACAGCGCCCACCCCGGAGACTTTCAATTGATACCAGGCTCCTTCAGTTTTCCTTCTCTCTCCTCTCAATTTTCCGGCAGGGGCATTTTCGATGTGGGAATCGACAACATGCTCCTCAAACTTCCGAAGGCCCAGTGGCCCGCTGGCGCCGCCACGCCGATTCCCTCAACCGCTTGCCCCGGCAACTATCAGGTCCCGACGGGGGTGGCGATGAATGTAACGCTGGGCAACCCCAGCAGCCCGGTGGTCTCCTATAGCTTTACCAACGGTGGCACACCGAGCGGCAATGACCCCGACAGCATATGTTGGCAAGACACCACCAATACGTCTCTTGCAGGGACACCCATTGTTAATACCGGGCGCAACCCCCTCAACTGCTATAACTACTTCTACCAGGGACAATGCGGAGTCGTCGGGTTCCAGCAGATTTCTCCCGCGCCCAGCGGCTGTCCCACGCCCTGAGCGGCAGGACGCTCTTCGGTCCGCCTTTCGCATCTGTCGAACCCGGACCAGAAGCGTCATCATCGCCGCAGGCGCGACGGGAACGCCGGTATTTTTGCAGCGCCACGCTGGGCGGCCGTGCGGGCGACGACTTTGGGAGCATCGCAACTCGAACCTCTGAACCGCTTGAACTCAAGCGGCCGGATCGGAGTGGGGTTCCCGAATCTGACCGCAGCCGCTGCCGGCTGATGAGCGTTGCCTGGAGGCGCTGGAGGAATACTATCGAAGCCGAGGTTATTTCAGGTGCGCAAGGCCAACATCGCGAAAGCATCGCCGGATGATCACGTCATTCCACAGCGAGGAAGCTGGGGATTGTTCCGTTACACACAGAGAGACGTTGAGAGATTGGGCTGGAAAGGCAAATTGGGGCTTCTTCGCAACCTGGACCGCTGGCTCACCAAGTGCAAGCCCGATTCCATCGAGCACATTCAAGCCATCTGGCTGGAGAACCCGTTTCAAAATTACGTTGCAACGATCTATTGCAAAGCGGGGCGGGGGGAACTACTCAAGCGGGGTCCGATCGTCTCAATCGATATCCCCTGGCGGGATCCTGCTGACGACCAGAAGAACAATGATCCCAATCAGGAACTCCTGCTCGCGCTTGGGAACGCCACGATACGGATCATCGGCACTTCCTACGGCGCAGGATGTAATACTCTGTATCTGATCACCGCCGGGTCCACGGGCAAGGAAGTGCGCAAAAAGATCGAGCTCCTTTGGGCCCACCCCTGATCCCCTGGCCTCGACCGCGAGACACTCGCTTCGATGCCGTAGCGCGGCGTTGTGAAGGCGAAACGCGAACGACGGTGCCGTTGGTTGCTCTCAGCATCCTGCGAAGGAAAGGTCCTCTTTCCTTTAGTTCTCTCTCCTTGGGAGAGATGACGGTTATGAGGCAGGCTGTGAAAATCCTCTTTTGCAGCCGGCTAAAACAGAACGATTAGCTGCGCCGTTGCCGTGACCGCACCCTGAATCCGCGTGCTGGCCCCCGGATTCGGCATGTAGCTGATCACCGGCTGAATGAATGAAGTCCCGATGAGATGCGCCTGGTAGTACCATTGCAGCATCGCCTCGTTGCTGCGAAAGCCATAGCGCCGGTTCAGCCACGACCACGCCAGGCCCGTGCCCATCGAATCCGACAGTCGTCCCGGGATCAGCCCGAACCCCGTTAAGCCCAAACCCACGTAGCGGTTCGCCAACAGCGTGTTCGATGCGTTGAAACCGAATTGGTAAAAGACTGAGATTCCGCTGTTGTCCACTCCGGGATTTCGGTACCAAATCCGCTGCGAACCCAGTGAGTACGCGCCCTGCGCGCCCTTTTCCTGCACCCCGGGACCATATAGTTCCCCGGTCTGAACCCATCCCCCGATCCCGAACTTGCCGGGCAGCCCTTCCGGGCCAAGCAACCAGCTATAGTCCATCTCGCCGATGGTGAAGTAGTGGCCGTTGAATTGCGGCCCCCCCTTGATTCCGGTCTGGATGCCGCTGGCCAGCGACCCGTCATAGAAAGCATATGAGATGTCTAAACTTTTGGCCGGCACCCAATTGGCCGTGATTCCCCATGCGGAATTGTAATAGCCGGGAGCCACGCCCAGCAGCGTGGGATTTATGAAAATCGGCGTGTAGATAAGGCTCGAAACCGCCGATATCTCTTCCGCCGGGACTGAAACCTCCACCGGCCGCGAGACATTGTTGAACTGGATCGTCGGCACGTTTTTGCCGATGTAAAGGATGAGCTTGTCCTCAAAAAGCTTCTGTCTCCACCACAGCTCGTAAAGCTCGGTGCGAACGAACGGCGGCACCACCACCAGTCCATCGTAACCCGGAACTGAGCCTGCTTTGCCGTTCGCGTTCTCCCCGTTGAATTGGAGCAGGTTGACGTCGATGCTTGCTCCCGGCAGCCCGGTGATCTTCTGCAGGTCCAGGTACAGGTTCGGAATGAACAAACTGTTGAACGACCACGTCCGCGGCTTCTGTCCTCCGGTAAACAAGTAGTCGGCGTCTCCGATCCACATGCCGCCGAGGGTGACCCCCGACTCCGGCGTAAACCCAATGAGCCTGCCCAGAAGTCCGGTCCCAACGAATACGTTTGACGCCCCGGGGTTGCCCGATATGGAAGGCGGTTGCTCATTGAGCAGCGAAGCTCGCGTCGTCGATGGCGAAGCTACCGCCGATGGTGCCGCGTTCGATGGCACAGCAGCGGGCGGGACCGACGGCGGCGAGCCGGCGCCATGCGCCAATCGGGCCGATACCGCGCACACGGCGAGCGCGCACAGCATCCCTCGCATCGCGATGCGACTACAACGCCCCACCGCGCGGCTGTTACCTAGAGAGCGTTTCGAGCGCGTCACCGTTGCCTCGATTCACTCTTCAGGCGATGCACCCTTCACGGTCAGAGATACGACAGCAGCCACACTTCGGCGGCATATAGCGCGACCATCAGCAGGTAGCCCGTGGCATTGAACCATTTCGGCGCATCCGCCCTGGGTAGCAGCCACCATCCCAACGTCGCGAACGCCAGCGGCATTCCCACATAAGACACGCCCGCAACGGTGAGGCTGATGGAGAGGAAGCTGGCGAGGGTCGGCGGCAGAGCGCTCAAGTGCGCATTGAGATAGTGGATTTCCAATATCACCATCGGGAACAGGGTGAGCTGCACCACCATCGTTTCTTTCCACACCGAATGGGCCGGGGTGTTGGCGGTCGGGAACCACCCGAACGCGGTGGGGAGACGATTCCTCGAGGTGGATTCGATCATGGGTTCGGATTCGCGGACCAAATCCATTCGAGCGGGCGAGTTTAACCAGTTGTCAAGATTGGCCGGCGTATCGAAGCGCAGCAGCGTGGTCCAGCATCGCGGCTTCTCCTCCGACGGCGATTGCACCAGCTGGCCCCGATAGCCGGGAAAGCCCGCCTGCACTCGCTGCACACGCCCCAGCCACTTCCGATATTCGGCTTCCATGCCGGGCTTGATGGTCGTACTGATCGCCTCGGTAACATCCGCCTGGAGGTAGGCCGCGGGAGCTTCTTCGTCGCGGAGCTCCCGGCGCGGAGGCCCGTCTATCAGTGCGTTGGCCTCCTCCCACAGCCGCGCCCGCTGGGGCGAATCGCGCCACGCCTGCGCCAGCTCCTTGTTCTGGAAACACACCATCAGGCGCCAATCCTCATTTTGAGGGGGTGAGGGGGGCGCGATTTCCGAGCTCAGGAAGCCGGGAAAGCTGCCCACCAGGTCGGTGTAGCGGGCGTGCCACGCCGACAACGCCGCTTCGGATCCGGCTTTCACGCGCAGGTGCGTGACCATGACCGAGATAGTGTCGGGCGCTGGAGAGCTCATTTTCCGTGGACCAGTTTCGAGGCTCGGCGATTTTGTTCCGCGACAATCGGCGGCATATCGACCGTCGCTACACGTCCATCCTTCACCACCTGCTTTCCGTTGATGAAGGTATGGCGCGCCTTCTGCGGAGCGCAGAAGATGACGGCCGCGACGGGATCGCACAGCGCGCCGGCAAAGTCCACGGTGTGCAAATCGATGCTGAAAAAGTCGGCGCACTTCCCCGCTTCCAAAGAGCCGATATCGTCGAGACGGCCCAACACCGCCGCGCCGCCCCGGGTCCCGATTTCGATGACCTCGCGCGCGGTCATCCACTCTCGCGCTCGCACCGGATGAGACTGCGACAGCAGGCGGTACTTGCTCGGACCTTCAGGCGGCAACAGGCCCATCCTGAGACGCGCGAGCAGAAAAGCCTGCCGCGCCTCGAGCATCATGTTGGAGCTGTCATTGCTCGCCGATCCGTCAACGCCGAGTCCCACTTTCACCCCGGCATCCATGTATTTCTTAACCGGAGCGATGCCGGAGGCCAGGCGCATGTTGGAGTTGGGGCAATGCGACACACCGACGCCGAGTTTGGCAAACCGGGCGATCTCGTCGTCGTCCACATGAATGGCGTGCGCGAACCAGACGTCATCGCCAAGCCAGCCGAAACCCTCCATCCAGTCGACGGGCCGCTTCTCAAAACGGCTCAGCGTGAAGTTTTCTTCGTCGAAGGTCTCGCACAGATGGGTATGCATCCGAACCTTATAGGCGCGCGCGAGCTGCGCCGTTTCTTTGAGCAAACCGTCCGTGACTGAGAATGGCGAACATGGTCCGAGCGCCATCCGCACCATCGCGCCGGGAGAAGGGTTGTGGTACGCCTCGATGACACGTCGCGAGTCCTTGAGGATCGCATCCTCTTCTTCGACACAATCGTCCGGGGGTAATCCGCCCTTGGACTCTCCAAGCGACATCGAGCCTCGGCAGGCATGAAAACGGACACCGATTTCCTGGGCGGCCGCGATCTGATCATCAACCCGGCATCCATTCTTGAACACGTACGCATGGTCGAACACCGTCGTGCATCCCGTCATCGCCAGCTCAGCCAGCCCTATCAGCGCGCTGTAGCGAGTGTCTTCCGGGGTGCGCGATGCCCAAACGCGGTAATGCGCCTGAAGCCATGGGAAAAGATTGTTGTTCTGCGCTGCGGGGATGTTGCGGGTCAGGGTCTGATCCAGATGATGGTGGCAGTTTACGAATCCCGGCAGGACGATCTGGCCGGACAGATCGACCACGACGTCGGCGGACGTTGGTAGCTGGCTGGTAGGGCCGACTGCCTTGATCACCCCATCTTCGGCGTACAGACCGGCATCGCGCAATTCACGCCGGCTTTCGTCCATCGTAACGAGAAGTTCCGCGTTTTTTACCAATAACGTTGCCATATATTGGATTCTCGGAATTTAGGCTCATTAGAATTATTGATTTCTCGCATATGGCTCCTTATTTTGTCAAACGACATCTATTTCTTAATACCGAGCCTGAGTCGGGCTATTCAGAATATTTTATCAATTTGTACAGTTATAAACTGCTATATCTAGCTTACCTGTCATTTGTCCTGTCCGATAAAGCTTCGCATAACCGCAGGATCCCCCCGGGTGTCACTCCGAGAGCTTTGTGGACTTATTGCCCTGCCACGGAGTCTTGTTCTGATGCCCCTTCCCGTGCGGGAAGGGGCAGGGGTTAGGTCGCTCTTTTTGCTTCCGACCTTTGTTCGGATTTGAGCCTCCGGTGAAAGCCTGTAAAACCTTACTTCCTCACACCGGAACGTTAGTTCCCAAAGGTCAAAGAGTGATCGCTATTCGCCCCGCGAAGATCGAATCCACGTCGCAGCGTAGCTAAAGTGAGGTCGTCAATGATAAGTCGGCAGAAGCGCAGCCTAAAAGACGAGCGCGCTCATGATCCAGTGGACGGGTTGAACATTCCCTTCCACATCGCTGACCGTCAGCAAATCTCCGGTGGGATCGTCTCTTAGTTCGGCACCCAGGCCAGGGCGCGGATTTCGCCGAATTCGCGGCGGTTCTTTTCCCAGGTCTCGCCGCCGTCAATGCTGGTGTAGACGTAGCCGTGCAGGCTGTTGGCTGCGATTGTGTTGGGGTTGGCCGGGTTGGTTGCGAACCAGTACACCACCGAGTTCGGCTCGACCGGCAGGGCGCATCGGCTCCACGTCTTGCCGCCATCGCGCGTGCACTGGATCGCGCCGCGCTTGCCCGGAATGAAATCGCCGTTGCCTACGAAGATCGTGTTCGGATCGCCTGGCTTCAGCGCCACGCCGCGACAATAGGATATCGTGTCGCGCTCAGCGAACTTCGGAAATCCGTGCAGGCTCCAGCTCTCGCCCTGGTCCGTGCTGGTCCAGATGCCGTCCGGAGTCGTCGCGTACAGCTTTCCGGTCTCGGTGCAGAGCGCGACGCCGTGGATATCCTGATTGAGCATCTTGTCACCGAGGGGCGGCAGATGCGTCCACGTCTCGCCGCCATCGCGGCTCCGAAAGACGCCATCGATCTCGACGCCGACGAAGATCGTGTTGGGATCACGACTATCGTAAAGGAGGTTGGTGACCTTGGGCGCTCCCGCGAAGCATTCCCTGGCCATTGGAATCGACAATTGCGTCCAACTCCTGCCGCCGTCGGAAGTGCGATAGACCGCGGGTGCTTTGGTTCCGACCAGGATTGTCTCCTTGTCGCGCGGATGCCATCCGATCGACCAAATCTGCTGGCCGTCGGTCGGCGAAGGCACCAGCTCCCAGTTCGCGCCGTTGTCCTCGCTGCGGTAGAGGCCGACTTCGGAGCCGGCGAGGAGGCAATGCGGATCGTGTGGCGAGACGGCCAGGGCGCGAATCTGAATTTCGCCCGGCTCGGCATGAAACGGCAGCGCTATCCGGCTTCGCCGCCAATGATCTCCTCCGTCGGGACTGAACCATACGCCCGCGCCCACCGTGCCAACACAGATTGTGTAGTTTGCCGCCATCGTGGTCACCTCGAATGACAACGCTCCAAAGCGTTATCGAAGCTGTGTCCGCAGAACCATCATATAGCTCTATTCCGTCCGTTCGGCACGCGCGGCCTGCTCAGGCCTTTCGATGCTTCGGATGCGCCAGGGCGGCCGGGTTTGCGACGCGAATCGGCGCGCCGTTCGCGTAGGCAACCACCGCTTCCAGCGTGTCGCTGTAAAAGGCTTTCAGGGTTTCGCGCGTTACGTAGCCCAGATGAGGCGTCAGGGTGACATTGTCCATCGATCGGAACGGATGGTCGGGCGGGGGCGGCTCGAGGTCGAATACATCGATTCCCGCGCCCGCGATGCGCCCTTCTCGCAGCGCCGCGACTAGGTCGGCTTCGACCACGATCGGCCCGCGCGAGGTGTTGATCAGGTACGCCTCGGGCTTCATCAGGGCGAGCTCGCGCGCGGTGACCAATCCGCGGGTGCGATCGCTTAACTGAACGTGAATCGAGAGCACGTCGGAAAGGCGAAAAAGGTCGTCCTTCTCGACCCGTCGTGCGCCCGCGGCCGCCGCGGCTTCATCGGTGAGATTCTGGCTCCACGCGATTACTTCCATCCCGAAAACTCGCCCATATGCGGCCATCCGCTTGCCGATCCGGCCGAGCCCGAGCAGGCCGAGCGTGCGGCCGGCAAGGATGATTCCCACCGTGCTTTGCCATCCTCCCGCCCGCATCCGCCGATCTTCCACGCTCATGTTGCGCACGGTCGCGATCATCAGGCCCCACGTCAGTTCCGGCGTTCCGTTGACGATGTTCGCGTAGAGCGGATTGCTGAAGTTGGAATGCGCGACGATCACGCCGTGGTCGGTTGCCGCAGCCATGTCGAGGTTAGGCAGCGACATCCCGATGATCGTGACCATCTTCAGGTTCGGCAGCCGCTCGAAGAGGCTGCGCGGCAGGCTCATCCGCTCCCGGACCGTGCAGAGGACATCGAAAGGCTTAAGCGCCGCCGCGGCTTCATCCTGGGTCAGGTGCCGATCGAAGACGGTGATTTCCGCCTTGCCGCGCAGGACCGGCCAATCTGCCGATTGCAGCGCGATTCGCACGTAGTCATCAAGAATGGCAACCTTCAGCATCCTCACTGATTCCTTTGCTCAGACGCGCGTCGGGTCGAGCTTTGCCGCGAGCACCTGCAGCGCCTCGAACAGATAGTAGGTTCCCCAGATCAGCTCATGGCGGGTCGCAAGGCCGATTCGCTTGTTGAAGCATCCGTTCCAGAGCCCGCCTTCCGGACCGAGATGGCCGTCGATAAGCGCGCGGACGGTCGCCTCGGCCGCGTCGCGCCACTTTTGCCGCCGGCGCTGGTCGCGGGTAAGAGTCGCGAGCTTGAGCAGGCTTGCCGCCGCGATCGCGGTGGCGGAAGTATCGCGATTTGTGTTTGGAATCGCCGGATCGTCGAAGTCCCAGAACGCGATCCGATCGCTCGGCACGTGCGCGATCCACCAATCCGCCGCGAGTCCCGCCGGTTCGAGAAACGACAGATCCTCGCACCAATGCGCCGCCAGCGCCCATCCGAGCATCGCCCACGCCTGCGCCCGCGCCCACGTGCTGTTATCGCTGATTCCTTTGTGCGTGTACCGGCGGATCATCGCGCCCGATGACGGGTCGAACGATGCGGACTGGCAGATGGAACCGTCGGGACGCAGGCAGAACTCGATATGGCGGCGCGCATGACTGACCGCAATCTCGCGCAGGCTCGTGTCTCCGCTCTCCCGGCACGCCCACATCAGCAGCGCGACGGCCTGCACCATGTCGATTTCGGCCTCGGCCGCGCCGACGTCCGACACTTCCTCGAACGCGGAGCCGAGCGGAATCACTCCCGCGCGTGGATTGTACATCGCGGCAATCTCCCGCGCGGCCTCGATCGCCAAATCGCGCGCGGTGCGGTCGCCGCACAGAATCGATCCGAGCGCGGCGCCGTAGTAGAAGAGGAGCGCTCGCGACGAGCTGTCGGACCTGAGCCGGGGTTCGAGCCGATGGGTGAACGCCCGCGCCCACTCAAGCCATCGATCGCGATCCGCGCCCGGCCCGTTCGCCGCTCCTATCCATAGCATCGCGTTGAAATACCCGCCCGTCCAATCTCCGGCGGGCGACCACGTCCATGCTTTGGTGTCGGGATCGGCAAAATGCGGGAATCCGGGATGTCCCGATCGCGCCGTCTGCTCGACGCGTGAGCGGATGCGCTCGATGGCCTCGACCCACGTCATCGCGGTTGCTCGATCCGACTTAGTAACTCCGCGCGCCGCCATCCGCAAACGGCGATCGCGGTTGGGCGGGCTGGCGTTTGCGCGCCGACTGGAGTAGCAGAGGAATCGGGTATGGAACCGATACAGTACGCCGCGCGCTTGAACGAGTTTTACCGAAGCCAGGGCTTTCCTCCTTACAACTGGACGATCAATGAAGGCGCGCCCCTGATGCGGCTTGCGAAGCCGCTTGGACGATGCCGAATCGCGATGCTCACGTCGGGCGGCGTGTCGCGCAAGGATGCCGCGCCGTTCAATCCGCAGGCGCGAAATGATTTGCGCCTTGACCCGATTGACCGGGAGACGCCGGCACACTTCTTCGCTATCAACGATGACTACTACAACCATGCCGACGCCGATCGCGATATCAATTGCATCTTTCCGATCGATCGGCTTCGCGAGTTGGCGGCAGAAGGCGTTATCGGCGAAGTCGCGCCCCATCATTACAGCGGCTTCATGGGGCGCATCTATGTCCGCACCGCCGTGATGAACGAGGCCGCTCCCGCGCTCGCGCGCAAGCTTCGCGAGGAAAGCGTCGATGCGTTCGTTCTTGTGCCCGCCTGACCGCTCGATCACCAGACCGTTGGTCTGGTCGCCAGGGTGGTTGAAGCTTCAGGAATTCCAACCGTAGTTGTTTCAACCGGCCGCGACCTCTCGGCCCAGGTGCGCCCGCCGCGCACCGTGTTCGTCAATTTCCCGATGGGTAATCCGTTCGGACGCCCGTTCAACACCGCGCAGCAGCGGGCGATCCTGCTCGATGCGCTCCGGGCGCTCGAAACGGTGGAGCAGGGTGGCGCGATGATCGATCTTCCCTACGAATGGGGAGAAAACTTCGCGATGAAACTCGGATCCGGCTACCAGGCAAAGAGCGCATAGCCCGTCAGGGAGACTCGACATGCCGCTGAAGCTCAGGAAAACCGTCAAGCAGATGCTCGCGGAGGCGAATGCTGAAATCGAGACGGTAAGCGCCGAAGATGCGCTGAAGCTCAGGGATGATCCGGGCGTCGTCTTCGTCGATATTCGCGACATTCGCGAACTTAACCGCGACGGGCGCATTCCGGGTGCCTTCCATGCTCCGCGCGGGATGCTCGAATTCTGGGTGGACCCCGAAAGCCCTTACTACAAAGAGATATTCGGTTCGGGAAAGAAGTTCCTCTTCTTCTGAGCGGGCGGTGGAAGATCTGCGCTGGCAGCGCAGACCCTGCAGCGGATGGGACTGGAGCCGGTCTGTCACATGGGCGGCGGCTTCAACGCCTGGAAGGCAGCCGGCGGCCCGGTCGAGCCCGGCACCTCGTCCAGGTAGCTCAAACGATTCGGTCCAGGTTCGCAATCAAACCCTAAGCGTCGGCAGCGGCCGCCGCGATCGATGCTGTTTCCGATTGCGCTTTTGTCTCACGCGCCGCGGCCCACCATCCGTGCAGATACACGCCCGCCGCCATCGCCGCGACGAACACCGCGACGGGCGCGGCGCCCGATGCGAGCGACGTGATGGCCGGACCGGGGCAGAATCCACCGAGACCCCATCCCGCGCCAAACAGCGCCGCTCCAACGATAAGGCGGGCATCGATATCCGCGCGCCTGGGAATCGAAAACTCAGCCGCGAGAATCGGCGATCGCATCGTGCGGCTGATTCGGTGCGCGACGAAATACACCGCGATCGCTCCCAGCATCACGAACGCGAGGCTCGCGTCCCATGCGCCGAGGAAATCGAGAAAGCCGATGACCTTGATCGGCCGCGTCATCCCGGAGATACCGAGACCCAGCGCGAATACGACGCCCGACAGGAAAGAAATCAGCGCCGATTTCATTGCGCGCCGCCCAAGGTGTGATTGACCAGGTAGACAACGATCGCGCCGCTCGCGATAAAGATGCAGGTTGCGACGATTGATCGCGCCGACAGGCGGCTGATTCCGCACACGCCGTGTCCGCTGGTGCATCCGTTTCCCAGCCTGGTGCCGAAGCCGACCAGCAATCCGGCGGCTATCAGCGCGCCGTAGGGACGCACGATTCCGAAATCGAACGCGGTGGGAAGGGCGATTTTCAGCAGCAATCCTCCCGCGATCAGCCCGGCGGCGAAGCAGGCTTTCCAGAGCAGGTCGCGTTTTGCCGGCCTGAGCAGGCCGGCAAAGATACCGCTGATGCCCGCGATCTTTCCTTCCATAAGCAGCATCGCCGATGCGCTCAGGCCGATCAGGATTCCGCCGGCGAGCGACGCGATCGGAGTGAAATTATGCATCGCGCTTCGTCCTCACCGCTCGACCGGCATGCCCGCTTCGTTCCATTCGAGCATCCCGCCCTTCAGGTTGCAGACGCGTTCGAAGCCGAGCGCGGTGAGAATGGCGGCGGCGGTGCTGCTTCGCACGCCGGCGCGGCATACAACCACAATTTCGGAATTCCTCGCATCTCCCAGTTCGCCCGCGCGATTCGGCAGCGCGCGCAGGGGAATCAGTCGGCTTCCGCGGATATGGCCGAGTTCGCCGCGATATTCGTCTTCTTCGCGCACATCGAGAATCACCGGCGGAGCGCCCGACGCGACACGCTCCCGCAGTTCCGCGCCGGTGATCTGGCATACGGTCTTCAATTGAGCCAGATCGGGAAACTTGAGCGAGTCGTCGTCGATCGCGGACTGATTCGCCTGCAGCGATTCCTGGATCTTGTCGGGCAGCGCAAGGCGCAGCTCGTTCATGATCCGGATGTACTCATCGCGGGTGCGCCCGGCGACTCTGGGGTTGGAGGCCTTTTCCTTGCCGATGGTCGAGGACAGATTGCCGCGATAGTCGTGCGCGGGAAGCACTATCGTGTCGTCCGGCAGCGAAAACAGCGCCGTGACGATCGAATCGTACTGTTTTCCCGCGTCGCCGCCGGCGAAGTCCGCGCGGCCGGTTCCGCCGATAAGCAGCGTGTCGCCCGTGAACACGCGGCCTTCGGTCGCGATGCTGATTCCGTCGGGCGTGTGGCCGGGCGTATGGAGGATCCTGAGCCGCAGTGTGCCGAGCTCGAGTACCTCGCGGTCCGAAACATGAATATCGACATTGGGCGCGGGCGCGTGCCGTTCCATCACGACCCTGGCGCCGGTCAGGCTCGCCACGTCCCAGATGCCGCTGCGATGGTCGGCGTGGGTGTGGCTGTCGATGACGTAGTCGAGGCGCAGGCCGTGGTAGGCGGCGACCGCGATGTAGCGGCCGGTATGCTCCCGGAGGGGATCGATCAGCGCCGCGCGGCGGGTCTGATCGCATCCGAGCAGGTAGGTTTTGCAATGTCCGCGGTTGAGTTCGTGACAGAACATATGCGGCCTCCCGGGCGCCGTGTCGTCCGGCGCGCGCTCTGCTTGACTCGCTACTGCATAACCATATAACTAATCACTCATGAAGGCAACCGTAACCCGAATGCCCGGGGCGCCGCGGATGATGACGCGCGAGGCGCTCGAAATGGTCGCGGCGCGCTTTCGCGCGATGGGCGAGCCGCTGCGCCTGAAAATTCTGCAGCTCCTCGAGCGCGGCGAGCTCAGCGTGTCGGCGCTGGCCGAAGCCGCGGAGGCGACCCAGCCCAACGTCAGCAAGCACCTGAAAGTGCTGCAGGATGCCGGCCTGATCCGCCGCCGCCAGCAGGGCAACAACGCCTATTACTCGATCGCCGACGATATCGTGCTCGACCTGTGCGACATGGTTTGCACCCGGCTGCGCGATCGGCTGGAAGCGCAGATGGGCGCGCTGCGCGCGCCGACCCGGGTCCGCGCGCGATGACGTCCGCCCGCGGCGCGCACCTGGGCGCATCTCCCGAACCCTTCCGCCGCGCCGCTCCAGGCGGCCCGCCGGACTCGTCGTCCGCGCCGGTTAGGCTGGCATTTGTCGCGGTCGCGCTCGCGACGTTCGCGCCCGCGGTTTCACCCGGGGTCGCACTGATGCTGGGAATTGCCGTCGCGCTGGCAATCGGAAATCCGTTTGCGCGAATGACCGGACGGGTCGTCGCGCCGATGCTGCAGTTGTCGGTGGTCGGCCTGGGTGCGGGGATGAATCTTTCTGAAGTGGCGCGCGCCGGCGCTCACGGATTTGCCTACACCGTTGTGGGCATTACCCTGACTGTCGCGATCGGGATGATGCTCGGCGCGGTCATTCGCACTCGCCGCGACACCTCGCTTCTCGTCACGGTGGGCACCGCGATATGCGGCGGCAGCGCCATCGCCGCGGTCGCGCCGGTCATCCGCGCGAAGAGCGACGAAGTTTCGGTCGCGCTCGCGACGGTGTTTTTTCTGAACGCGATCGCGCTCTTCATTTTCCCCTGGATCGGCCATCACGCGGGGCTGAGCCAGGTGCAGTTCGGGGTATGGAGCGCGCTGGCGATTCACGACACCAGTTCGGTGGTTGGAGCGGCGATGCAGTATGGGGCTCGCGCTCTCGAAGTCGCCACGACCATCAAGCTGACGCGCGCGTTGTGGATCGTGCCGGTGACCCTTGCGATCGGAGCGGTCTGGAATCGCGGCAAAAGCGAACCGGCAACCAGGGCGAAGCGCCCCTGGTTCATCCTGGGTTTTCTCGCCGCGGCGGCCGTCGTCACGTGGATTCCCGGCCTCAAGCCCGCCGGTCACGTCGTATTTGCCGGCGCCCAGCGCGTTCTCGTGGTCACGCTTTTCCTGATTGGGTCGGGACTCAGCCGCGACGCTCTGCGAATGGTCGGCAAGCGGCCATTGGTCCAGGGCTTCCTTCTTTGGATCGCAATGGGAAGCGGAACTCTTGCGGCCATCCTGCTAGGGTGGATCGGATAGCTCACCCGGAAGACGCACATGGACGATCCTGATCGGCCAGAGCTTTGGACACGCCGGAGATTTATCGTTCGCGGACTTGCGGCTGGCGTCGCCGCCGGCCTGATGCCCGCGAGCTTCGCGCGCGCCGCATCAACCGCGCAGCCGCCGATGATGCTCGAGCGGTTGCCGCGGCCGCAGGAACTCGAAACTCCGGTCGAATATCTCGAGACCTACGACACTCCCAACGAAGTGTTCTTCGTCCGAAGCCACTTCGGTCCGCCCGTGATCGATCGCGATGCCTGGCGGCTCGAGTTTCAGGGGATGGTGAAGAATCCGAAGAGCTTTTCGCTCCGCGATCTTCGCAAGTTTCCCGTCGTGACTCTTCCCGCGACGCTTCAATGCGCCGGCAACGGCCGATCGCTTTACTCTCCCAAGGTTCCGGGCGTGCAGTGGTTGAAGGGCGGCGTCGGCAACGCCGAATGGACGGGCGTGCGCCTGCGCGATGTGCTCGACGCGCTCAGGCTGCGGCCGGCCGCCAGGCACATGCAATCGGCGGGATTCGATTTGCCCCCGATGCCGACGACGCCCAGGTTCGTCAGGAGCATCCCGATCGAGCGCGCACTCGACCCCACGACGCTGCTCGCATTCGAGATGAACGGAGCGCCTCTGCCGGTTCTGCACGGCGGACCTTGCCGCCTCATCGTTCCCGGATGGGCGGGCGATCACTGGCTTAAGTGGATCGGCAGGATCACGCTTCAGGATCACGAAGCCGAAGGTTTTTACATGCAGACCGGCTATCGGATTTCAGGGCAGGACCAGGCGGGGAAGCCGCCTCCGGTGACGGCCAACCGGGTTAAGTCCCTGATTGCGCGCCCACTGGACAACGCTGTGATGCCCGCGGGCCGGATCGTTGTATCGGGAGTCGCTTTCACGGGAACCGGCGCAGTCGAACGCGTCGAGGTCTCGCTTGATGGCGGGGCGTGGGTTGCCGCCGATCTCGATCGGCAAAGATCTCCCGGCGCGTGGCAGCAATGGCGGTACACGTGGGATTCGCCCAAGGCGGGCGCGCATACGATCGCGGTCCGCGCCACCGACAGCGCCGGGAACACGCAGCCCGATCAGACTCCGTGGAACAAGAGCGGCTACCTGTGGAACGGCATCGACCGTGTCCGATGCGAGGTGCGATCGTGAGGCGCCTCGCGATGCTCGCATTGGCGATCGTCGTGTGTGGCGCGCCCGCGCTCGCGCGCGCCGCGAACCAGACTGGCGATGCCGAAACGGTCGCGCAAAATGACTGCCAGATATGTCATTCCGGCCTGATGCTTCAGCAGCAGCGGCTCAGCCGTGACGCATGGCTTGCGGTCATCAAGAAGATGAAGGGATGGGGCTCGCCGGTTTCGGACGATCAGATAGCCCCGCTCGCCGACTATCTGGCCGCCAGATATGGTCCGGGTGCACCGCCGATGACGCCCGCGCGAATTTCGGCTGCGGCGGCGTTAGCGGCCGTCGCCCCCGAACCAGGCCATCACGCGCCCGGAGATGCCGGCCGTGGAAGCCAGCTCTATGCGAACAATTGCGCACCCTGCCACAACGGCGACGCGCGCGGAAAACTCGGTCCCAATCTGGTCCAGCAGCCGATTCTTTTTCGATGGCGCGACTGGAACGACGTGATCGTTCATGGCCGCCGTTCGATGCCGAGTTTCGGCAGCGTAATGTCCGACCGCGATATCGCCGACATCCTCGCCTGGGTGCGGGGGCAGAAGGTGACCTTCGGCGATTGACGCGCCTAGCGCGCCGGATACTGCGTCAGTTCATCCAGCGCGGGCTTTACCTTCTCCATGAACAGCCGCAGGTTGTCGATCACCGCGTCTTTGGGCATCTGCGCGTAATGATAGATCAGCGTCAGGTATTCCGCCGGCATCTGTTTCCACTCATCGACAAGCTGCTTTCGCACATCGTCGGCCGTGCCGATCGTCCATAGCCCGTATTTCGTGACCGCGCCCGGAACATCGCGCCGCTCGATCCTGTGCCGTCCCATCGCGGCGTAAAAGTTCCGGAAGATGTCGGAATCGTAGTCCATCACCATCTGGTCCGCGGCCGCGCGCGACGAAGCGATACGCGGCATCCTGACCAGCGCCTGGTTCTGGCCGAGGTGGACCGGGCGGCCGGCCGCCGCCGATGCCTTCACGTACGCGTTGCCCAGAGTGAGCGCTGTCTGCAGCGCGGTGAAATAAAGCGGGATGAACCCGCGCCGGGCGGCGTACTCCGCGCTCTCCGGCGATCCGCTGGTGGCGACGAACACCGGAGGATGCGGCTTGGAGTAGGGCGCGGGCACGACGCTTACGCGGCGCACATGGCCGGACTCATCGACTTCGCCATGCGCGCCGAGCCGCGCTGTCACGCCGATGTTTGCAAGCGGCCAGTCGTCGACGCCGCGATCGTAGGGAAACGGAATCTGCCAGGCGGTTCCTTTGAATTCGATGCTTTCCTCGGTCCACGCCTTTACGACGATGTCCACTTCTTCCTCGAACAGACGCCGGTTGACTTCGTCATCGCTGAATTCCTTGCCCTCCGGCTGCTTGCCGAACATCCGCGAAGGATCGACCTTGGCGGCGGACGGCGATGTGGTCGCGCGCGTTCCCAGATGCTGGCCGATCACGTTGGTCCATCGCGATTGATACCCGCGCGCGAAGCCGACGAAGCATCGTCCCTGCGTCAGATGATCGAGCACGGCGGTCTCTTCCGCGACACGAATCGGATTCTGCGTGCTCATCACGTAGCCGAGCTGCCCGACGCGCACGTTTTTTGTGATCGCGGCCCAGTACGCGTTCAGCACGCCCGGGCTGGGGCCGACTTCATACCCTTCCGACCAGAAATGATGCTCGATGGTTGCGACGCCCCACACGCCCATTTCGTCCGCCGCGCGGATAATATCGCTCCATCCCTGGATGGTTTCCTGGTAGCGATCGCGGTTGCGTCCGATGGGCCGCAGCTTCTCGCGTTCCTCTTCGCTGGCAGCGGGAATGACGGGATAAAGCTGAAGGATAATCTTGGGCATAGGGGCCGCCTCCTTTTTTCCGAGGAGAAGATGCCGTCTGACCGTCACTAGCTCCGGAGAATTAAGGAAGTCAAACCGCGAAGATTGCGGGTCGCTCTTGTCGCCTCCTCAAGCTATGCTGCCTCATCCGTTGCCGCGCTCGCCCACCGCGCGCGCCGTGAGAATGCATGGAAGCGATCGACGCTCGATCGGTTGAGATCTTCCGCGCGGTCGTGGAGGCTGGATCCGCGACCTACGCCGCCCACAAGCTGAAGATCACGCAGCCCGCGGTGACCCGCGCTATCGCTCAATTCGAACGCAACTGCGGACTGATGCTCTTTCGGCGCGGCCGCCACGGGATGACGCTTACGGATGACGGAAGGATGCTGTACGAGGAAGTCCAGCGCTCCTACGCCGGGATGGAGCGCATCGCGGCCGCGGTGCGCTCGATTCAAAGCGGCAAGCGCGGCGATCTCCGCATCGTGTCCCTGCCCGCGCTGGTCGAAGGCTCGATCGGGCGCCTGCTGGGCGAGTTTGCGCGCGACAATCCCGAAATCCGGATGCAGATCGTGGTGGAAACGCAGGAGGGGGTGCTGCGATCGATCGGGTTGGAACTCGCCGACCTGGGCTTTCTCTTCGGTCCCCTAAGCAGCCAGCCTCATTTCGATACGGCGCCCATCGGGGAGCGCCGGATGCTGGTGGCGCTTCCTGCAATGCATCGGCTCGCCACGCGGCGCAGCCTGCGCATCGAGGACCTCGCCGATGAGCGCATCGTCCTGATCAGCCCGCCGCATACGATCCGATCGATCGTCGAGCTTCGATTTTTCGAAGCCGCGCGCCGACCAAAGGTGTCATGCGAGGCCGCGACTCAGAAGGCGGTGGCGGCGATGGTTGCCACTGGAGCGGGAGTCGGCTTTATCGACGGCGAAGTGGCAAGCCAGATCGATGCTGCGCGAGTGGCGACCGTTCCCTTCGACCCGCCCGTCACCTGGACCATCCAGACCGTACGCAACAAAAATCGGCACATCTCCGGTCCCCTCCGTTCGCTGCTGAGACGCATTCGCGGCAGCGCGTCCGCCAATCTCGATGCTCTCGGGGATGAGGCGGAGCCGGGTCGCAATGTTCGCAGGCTTCGCCCGCGATCGGCCTGACGCGGCCATCCATAACCGCCGGTAATAGTTCGCGACCGGATGGGTATTCGTTGTTGTCGTTCGACATCTGATACAAGTTGGGCGGATAAGTTGCGATGAATGCATCTGGGCGCGTCCAGAAACGGAACAGTGCCAGTCGCGATCTCATAGCGGCGCAGCACGAAGGGAGTATCAATGATGCGTCGCTTGGGGCTGCTGGCAATTTCAGCAAGCCTGCTGACGTTCTTAAGCGCGTGTGGCGGGTCAAATTCCTCCGGAACCGGAAAGTCACCTACCGCGACTCCAACCGCCACGCCCACTGCCTCAATCACGGTGACCAGTCCCAACGCCCTCGGATTCGTCACTGTTATCGGCAGCGCAGGCGTCGCACCTGGCGAGGGAATAATCACTGCGGCTGATGAATCGGCCTCGGGGTCTTCTTCGGCGACCGAGCTAAAGGCTGCGGAAGCATCTTCTTGCACCCGCATGGCAAGTGTCGCTACCAACGCTGACGGCAGTTTCTCGGTGTCGGTCTGCGGCTCGATCGGCAACCAGGTCGAGGTCGATTTCGAGGATTCGAGCGGCCAATCTTCGGTGCTGGGAGATGTGACAGTCTCTTCGACGGCTGCGCCCAGCACCTTTACGGGCAATCCGTGCGCCGCGAACGAGCGCCAGCTGCTGGTCTCCAACAGCACTTCGCAGGCATTGTGGGTTTCGGGCGGGGGCGGCGCCTTGCGCTCGGTGTGCGTGGTCAACAACGGCGCCTCAAGCTGCCTGGCCGCCGCGAGCACGATCAATGCCGCGACGGGATCATGCCAATGCGGCACCAGCATCGGATCGCTGGCGTGCCCCGGCATTTCCAATCCAATCGGGCCCAAGTCGGCGGGCCTCAACTGCCAATGCCAGCAGGATTCGGATTGCGGACCGGGCGCGGGGTGCAATCTCGCCACCAATCTTTGCTATTTCACGCTTCCATCGCCGACTGAGTTTCTCGATTTCACTCCCGACGATCCGTGGAATTGGGAACTGCCGACCAACGCCGCCGCCGTCAATTTCTGTCTCACCGAAGCGAACGTGACATATCAGCCGGCTCCGTCGCCCGGCGCGGCGCCGTCTTCGACGGCGATTCCTTCCGCGGTGTGGTGGAGCGGAGGCCTGGGCGCTCGAACCGGTTGCCAGGCCGACGGCACCAGTTGCCTCACCGGCGATTGCAACACTTCCGTCTCGTCAAACGGTGGAAAACCGGTTCCGAACGCGGATTGTCCGGTTGGCGTGGGCGGCGCTCAGCCCGCGACTATCGCGGAATTTACCCTGCAAAGAAGTGCCACGGACTTTTACGACATCACCGTGATCAATGGCGCCAATATCGGAGAGCAGATGGGTCCAATTCCGACCGCGACTCAAACCCCGAACGGCGTCGATCCTGCTTACTGGTGTGCGACGCCGGGCGGCGATTGCAATTTCGACTTCGGCCAATACACCAAAAGCGTTCCCATTCCTTCGGCTACGCAAACCACCGACTACACCACTCTGTTGATGCTGATTGCCAAGCCGTGCGCCGTCGGCACCGGGAACCCGCCCGCGGGACAGGCGCCGACCGGATGTCCGCTATTTGCCGATCCTGCCGGGGTCGCCTATTCGTGCTCGGGCAATGCCAAGGCTCTGAATGGGGTCTGCTACAAGACCTGCTCTTCCGACACTCAATGTCCGAGCGGATTGCACTGCCTGCAGGCCGGCGATGGCAACTCCTACTGCCAGTGCAGCGCGCAGAGCGATTGCCCAGCCGGGCAGTTCTGCGGAAGCCAACTTGTTCCGGGCCTCGGCAGCGCGACGCTATCGCCGCAGGTCTATCTGCGCCAGTGCGGAAGTTTCGAGGGATGGTGGACAGCGGACGACTTCTGCGCCAACGCCAACAACCTTATAGGGTCACCCGGCAGCCCCGCCTTGAATTGCGGCGCCGGCATCATCGACGGCGACAGCACGAAGACCAACCTCGCGAGTCTGCTCGGCTGCAACGGCGCATCCAGCGCCGCCCAGGCCGGAAATCCTGCCAACGAGCAGTCATGCTACAACGCCAACGCCGACCCGACGACGGGATGTTGCGGATGCGCGACGGATGCCGCCAATCCGCTTTCCACGCTGTGGCCCGCAGCTACCGGATCGTGCGCCAGCAACAACACCACCTGGGCTGCCGACGTTCAGCCATGGCTGGCGAATCTGAAAGAAGCCTGCCCGAGCGCCTACACCTACGCCTACGACGACTTCACCAGCACCTTCCAGTGCCAGGCGCAGGGAGCGGTCAATATGCTCGGGTACCAGATTGATTTCACGAGCCTGCCCGTGCCGGCTTCAGAGTAGACGTCGAAGGATGGCGGTGAAGGCATTCGGTATGTGGCAATGATAGGAAACGGCAGATGGAAACAAGTGCTGAGCTTTGTTCAGACACCGAAACAACAAAAATTAATTGATAATCGCACAATCTCGGCTGTATTGTGCGCCAAGGTGTGATATGAACTCCGAGCCGTCGGCCAGGTCTCACGCACCCGCGATCGTGATGATTTTGCCGCCGCGTGCAACTTCCGAAACACTTCGCGGGCGCAAGGTGTAGGAGACTATGGCTCGTAGGCTTGCTGCTTGGTCCTCGCTGTTCCTTACTGGCCTGTTGTTGCTTCTCAGCGCCTGCGGCGGTAGTTCAAGCTCCTCCGGAGGGCATAAGAACACTCCCACCCCCACCCCGACGCCCACGGCGACTCCGATTGCGAATGTTCAAGTGCAGGCCCCGATAAACGGGGTCGTCGCAATCCTGGGCGCTCCCGGTGTGGCACCGGGCGGCGGAACTGTGAGTGGTTCGAGCTCCTCGAGCGCCGGTTTCAGACAAGCCAACGCGGTCGCGGCGGGATCATCCGGGTGCTCGGCGAGTGGGTCAGCGAGCGTCCATCCGGACGGCAGCTTTTCGCTGGCGGTGTGCGCCGGAGTCGGCGACCATGTCAACCTCAGCCATACAACAGGAGGCTCGACGACATCACTCGGATTCGTAGTGGTGCCATCGACGACATCTCTGCCGACCTGTCCAACGGGATTTCGCACCTTCAAGTACACGAACACCACTTCGAATACGGTTTGGCTCGGGCTGGTGACGGGCGGCGGACCGCCGCCGGTTGCGTGCGCGGTGTCAAATGCCAACAGTTGCGGCCCCAATCAAACCTGCGTCGCCACCAGCGCCTGCACGAGTTTCACGCAGTGCGCGGATGCGAACCAATGCGACACGAATACCGGCGTTTGTATGGAGGCTCCGAGCACCGTATGCGCCGGCGGCGCACAGTCAACTACGGTCACGCTGAGCCAGAACGAGTGCGTAGGCAGACTCGGGGCGGCATGCACCTCCAATAGCCAGTGCGATACCAACTTTACCTGCGACACGACCACCGGTCTTTGCACCACCACGGTCTCAAGCCTGCAGAACAACACCTCCTGCAGCACGGCCGCCAACTGCGGATCGAGCACATCGTGCACGTGGACTAACCAGGTGTCCGAATGCACCGGCGGTTCGTGTTTCTTCGCTCCGGTTCATCCGGGCGAGACGCAGGCGTGTCAGAGCGACTCCGATTGCACTATCAGCGGCCAGACCTGCGACACCAACATGGGCCTCTGCCAGTACTCGTCTTCGACCATCCCTCAAAACGATCTGGAGTTGTCGGAGAGTTCCACCACGGTACTCTGTTTGCCGGGTGGAGTGGCGCCGGGATCGTTCTGGGCTGGCCCCGGAAAGATTACCAACACGAGCACCTTGTGCACCGAGGATTCCCAATGCGCGAGCGGCCGATGCGTAATTAGCGGGACCAGTGGCCCCTTTGCACCGCATGTTCCGCCCACCGCGACCGATTGCTCCCAGGCTCAGGAGGGACAGACCTGCACCTGCTTCCCGATCATCGGATGGAGCGGCAACAGCTTTGCGCGGACCGGATGCCAATCGGACGGCACGATGTGCCAGACGGGCGATTGCGGAAATTCCGCATACCAGGGATGTCCGGTTGGCGGCGGAGGACTCCCGCCCGATACTCTCGCCGAATTCACGCTCTCAGCGAACGCGGTGGACTTCTATGACGTCAGCGTGATTAACGGCGCGAACGTCGCGGTGCAGATGGGTCCCGATCCTTCATCCACCGCCTCGCCATCGCCGGGCACCACTGCCTACCAGTGCGAGACCGCGGGAAGCACGTCCGCGCAGCCCGCATCCGGCGGGGGCCTGAGCGCATGCTCGTGGAATTTCAACCTCGCCAGCGTCCCGACCTTTGGCGATGAAACCTCGCTGCTGACGCAGGTAAGCCTGCCGTCGTGCAATCCCAACAGCGCCGGATGCCCGGCGGGATCGGCTTGCCAACCGACCGGTGTCGATCCGACCACCAAGGCCACTACCTACACTTGCATTCCCAATCAGCCCGCATGTACGACTTCGAGCGATTGTCCCGGCAGCCTGCCGTGCGTCAATGGATTCTGCGCTCCGACCACGCAATGCACGTCGTCGAGCCAGTGTCCCAACACCGCGCCATCCTGCGTCCAGGGACTATGCCTTCCCGACACCTGCACTACCGACAGTGATTGCTCCAGCGCCGCCACCGGCCTGGAGTCCGCAACCTGCCAGAACGGCACATGTACGCCTTTGACCTGCGATGCGACCGTCACGTGTCCGGCCGGCTTTAGTTGCAATATCCCGAACGGGCAACAATTCGGGACCTGCGTATCGAGCCAGGCGAGTTGTTCCGCGACTCAGCCCTGCCCGAACTCTCACCAGGTCTGCGACATCCCGTCGGGGATGGCGACTGGAACCTGCGTCGCTCAATTGCAGTGCCCGGTGGATGGCTCCTGCCCGCTGAACAGCCTGTGCGGCGCTGGCGGATATTGCGTACCCGGGCCGCTCGCATGCCCGAATTCGGGAACCTGCCCCAACGGGCAATCCTGCAGCGCGGGCAGCTATTGCACGTCTCCGTGTACGGCGGATTCGGATTGCTCTTCCGTCTCGGGAACCTGCAACACCACTACCGGCCAATGCCAGCCTTTGGGATGCGACGGCAATGTCTCGTGCCCGAGCGGAATGGCGTGCAGCGGAAGCGGCACCTGCGTCGATTCCTGCTCCTCGGCGACCGATTGCAGCAGTTCCGCATTCGGAGCCACCTGCGGCACGGGACTGGTCGGCGGCAATCTGCTGCAGACCTGCGGAAGTGCGACCGGCGGCCTCTGGACCTATGACGATTTCTGCGGCCAGGCAGGGCAGAAGTACGGACCGGTCGATTGCACCGCGACCGCGCAAAGCCCGCCGAGCGGCACTCCCGATACGATTGCCAACATGTTCGGATGCAACGGCAACGCGGTCGGAAGCGCGACGTCCTGCTACAACACCGCGGCGGCCAATTCGTTCTGCTGCGGATGCCCGACGGCCACCGGCGTCGCGTCCGACTGGCCGACGATTCTCGGGTCGTCGTTCACGAATTGCACAGATTCGAGCACAGCCTGGCAAAACGACGTCCTGCCCTGGCTGCATTATCTGAAGGATGCGTGTCCGACGGCTTACAGCTTCCCGTTTGACGATGCGACCAGCACGTTCACGTGCGCTTCGGCGGGAACCAGCTCGAGCGTCTCGAACACGATGAACTACGACATCACGTTCGGATCGTTCCAGATAAACTCGAATCCGGCCAACTGACCGCTCGAAGACCGTCCGACCTAAACCCCCGCTCCTCGGGTGCGCGCCAGCGGCGTGACCGGAGGAGCGGGGTTCTTTTTTGATCCAATCGCGTGCGATATTCGGCTAGAATCTTCATATGCAACGCAGCAGCCCGTGCTGCAGTGCGCCGTAGTTTCAGTCATGAAAACCGAAGGCAGAAGAATCGGCCCCACTGGACATAAACCGAGGCCCAGGCCGCGAATGGCGCCTGCGCGCAGGCCGCCGCTTGCGCTGGTGCCGAAGCGGACGACGCCCCCAACACCCCGAATTTCGTCGCGCCGCGCCGCGATAATTCTCTATTTGGCTCTGCTCGGAGCGGCCATCGCGGTTGTTGCGATGCTGTATGCGGCCGCTCCGCTGCACGCTGATGCTCCACCTCCCCACGACCCGATGAAGACCGTCAAGGGAGTGATGGATCAGGCGATCGCGGTTTTCCAGGATCGCGATATCAGTGCGCAGGCGCGGCGGCAGAAGCTGCGCACTATCGCCGAGGCCAATTTCGATTTCGAGGGGATGGCGCGATCGGCCGTCGGCTACCATTGGCGCGCCCTCACCCCGGACCAGCGCCAGGAGTTCGTTCCCCTTTTCACCAGCTTTATCGAAGACGTCGCCCTGTCGCAGATCGAAAAGTACTCGGTCGAGAAGGTGCAGCAGGACATCAAGACTTCGGTAATTGTCTTCAACAACGAGCGCGTTGACGGCGATAGCGCCGAGGTTTTCAGCACCGTGACGCTGCAAAGCCGGCCGAATCCGCTCCAGGTCAGCTACCTGATGAAAGACGTCGGCGGAGACTGGAAAATCTACGATATCGATGTGGATTCGATCAGCGTTATCGCGAACTACCGCAACCAGTTCAATCGCGTAATCAACGAGCAGGGCTATGACAAGCTCGTGAGCATCCTGCGCGAAAAGACCCAGCAGCTCGGCACCGCGCTGGCCAACTGAACGCTCCGCGATGATCCTCAAAGTAGCGCGCCTGGGTTTTCCTTCGCTGCGGACGGGGGCGCAGCCCGTCCCGATCGATCAAATCAAAACGCGCGACTTCCAGCGGCTGATCGATGACATGGTCGAGACGATGCATGAATACCACGGCGTCGGTCTGGCCGCTCCGCAGGTCCATTTGCCCATCCAGCTCGCGGTGCTCGAAGTCCGAAACCATCCGCGCTATCCGGATCTGCCGCCGATTCCGCTCACCGTGCTCATCAATCCCGAAGTGACCGTCATCGACCGAGCCACGATCGATGATTGGGAAGGATGCCTGAGTATCCCGGACCTGCGCGGGATGGTTCCGCGCTTCAAGGAGCTGCGGGTCAAGGCGATTGGAAGAGATGGCGCTCCGCTGGATTTTGTCGCGCGCGATTTCCACGCCCGGGTCATTCAGCACGAAACCGATCATCTGAAGGGCGAAGTTTATCTGGACCGCATGCCGGATTTGCGCCGGCTCGGCTTTCTCGACGAATGGCAGCGCTTCCTGCTGCCCAAGCAAGAGTAGCGATCGAAAAAGAGCGCCGGCCTGCTTTCGGCTGGCGGGACGTCCGCGCGCCCTGGAGTTCTTTCGCGCGATAAAGGCGGCGGCCCGCCGCGTCATTTGGGAGGATTGAGTTCCATCTCGATGTTAGGGGGCAGTTTTCCGGTCGCCTTGACGGATCCGATCGCCTTGCGCAGCTCGTCATTCTGCGCCGCGAGGTTCTGCTCTTCGGTCTGAAGCTTCGAGAGTTCCGTCTTGAGGCGGGTATTTTCGTCGGTGAGCTGCGAGACCTGCTTGGTGAGGCCGTCGATCTGCGCCTGCAGATCCTCCTGATGCGCGGCGTTCACTCTCGACCATACGAAGAACGCCACAGCGGCAAGAACGAGGACCAGGATTGCACCGGCAAAAAACTTGCCCATCGGATTTTCCGCCGAACCGAGAATACCCGTGAGTTCGGCCAACTGAAAGCGCATCGGTGAAGCTAAGGGGGGCTTGGTATGCAAACCCGCATGGAATAAAGTGAATTGACTTCGTTTGCGCACCGTTCTTACAATGCCGATGCGTTCGACGTTGAGGCCACAGCGCTGCCGATAGGGGAATTCTGGCCCGAGACGCGATTCGATTCGTCCGCGTTCGCGGTCCGGCAGCGCAAACTTCTGCGGCGCGGGCGAAAAAGGGTAAATGATAGAGGTCCAAGGCCTTACCAAGTACTTTGGCGCTACTCGTGCGGTAAATCACGTCTCTTTCAAGGTTGAGAAGGGCGAGATAATCGGGCTGCTCGGTCCCAACGGATCCGGCAAAACCACGATTATGCGCATCCTGACCGGCTTCTTTCCGCCCACCGCCGGCCGCGCCCTGATTGGCGGACTCGACGTGGCTGAGCATTCGCTCGAAACGCGCCGGCGAATCGGATACCTGCCCGAGAACATGGTGCTGTATCCGGATTTAAGCGTGACCGCGCTGCTGGAATTCGCGGCCCGAGTCCGGGGCCTCGACGCGAAGACCACTCGCGATCGGCTGGAATATGCGATCAAAACCTGCGGCCTGGGCGAAGTGCGCCGCAAGCTAATCGGCAAGCTGTCCAAAGGGTATCGCCAGCGCGTCGGAATCGCGCAGGCGATCCTGAGCGACCCCGAAGTGCTGATTCTCGATGAGCCCACGGTGGGGCTGGACCCGCGCCAGGTGGTCGAAATTCGCGAGCTCATCCGTTCGCTCGCCGGCCGTTCGACGGTGCTGCTGTCAACCCACATTCTTCCCGAAGTGAACATGACCTGCCGGCGGGTGGTCATCATCGATCGCGGCAACATCGTCGCCCAGGACACGCCGGAGCAGTTGACCGCCAAGTTGCAGGGCAGCGATCAAACCCAAATCACGGTCGCGGGTCCGGCGGACCAGGTGCGGGCGGCGCTCACCGCGGTTCCCGGCGTTCAGAGAGTGGAAGATCGCCCGGTGGACGCTACCCAGCCCGGCAACTGCGGGTTTGTAGTTTTTTCAAAAGGGCAGGGCGAGGATATTCGTTCGGCGCTCGCTGCATGCGTGGTGCAGAAGGGATGGGGCCTGCTGGAAGTAAAGCCAATGGCGATGAGCCTTGAAGATTTGTTCATGCGCCTCGTCACAAACGAAGAGAGGGTCTAGTGGCGCGCGCAATCCTCGCACGATTCGGGCGGCCCGCCCATCGAGGTCAATAACCATGTCGAATGGCGCAGCCACAATCGAGGCTGCCCGCACGGCGTCGGAAGCCGTCCGGGATAGCGCCCGCGCGATGGGCGTAGGCTTTTCCATGAGCCGGATGCTCGCGGTGACGCGCAAGGAGTTGCGTTCCTATTTCGCGTTTCCGCTGGTCTATATCGTCACCGGCCTGTTCGCGTTTATGGCGGGCCTTTACGCCTGGACCGATCTCAACTTCTTCGAGACCATCGCCTTCGCCAAGGACATCATCCAGAACTACTGGCAACTGCTGTTCACCGACATCCGGCTTTGCCTGCTGCTTACCGTTCCGTTCCTGACGATGCGCCTGTTTGCGGAAGAGCGGAAGCTCGGCACCATCGAGCTTCTCTACACCTATCCGCTGCGCGACGGGGAAATACTGGGCGGCAAGATCCTGGCCAGTGAAGTGATCCTGCTGATGATGATCGGATTGACGCTGCTTTACCCGGCCTACCTTCACTCGATTCATCGCTTTCCGCTGTTTCCGCTGGTGGCCGGATACGTTGGCTTGCTGCTGATCGGATCCGCTTTCATCGCATTCGGAGTTTTCGTTTCCTCGCTGTGCGAAAGCCAGGTGATGGCGGGCATCGGTACGATTCTCCCGCTGTTGTTCTTCTGGATTCTAAACTGGAACGAAGCGGCGTTTCAGGGGAGCTGGACCGAAGCGATCCGGGCGGTTTCGCTGTTCGACAATTTCGGCGGGTTTGCAAAGGGGATAATCGATCTGGATCACGTGACCTACTTCATCTTCTTCATCATTTTCTTCATCTACCTGACGCTGCGATCGATGGAGGCCAGAAAATGGACCGGCCGCAGGTAGAATCGGAGGCCACGCGCGGCTCTCTGGTCAGGAACTATCTTCTGCTGATCTACACCGCAGCCGCGTTCGCGGCGCTGCTGGTTCTGGTCAACGCGATAATCAGCAACCACAACGTGCGGTGGGACTTGACGCCGAACAAGCGCTACTCGCTGTCGGACTTCGACAAGCGCGTGCTCGGCGGCCTGACGCATCCGGTCAAGGTGATGGCGTTCGTGCGCACCGAAGACCCGAGCTACCTGGAGCTTGCGGATCTGTTGTTTCAGGCGGCGGCTTTCACTCCTCAGCTCCAGTACGAGGTTATCGACGTCAACAAGGCTCCCGGGCTGGCCCGCCAATACGGCATCTCCAGCTACGGTGAAGTGGTGGTGGAATCGCAGGGGCGCCGGCGCGATTTTGACAACGCCCGCTCCGATCTTTTGATTCCAGCGATCCTGCAGATCTCAGCCGACCAGGCCAAGCACATCTATCTCACGGTCGGGCACGGCGAGCGCGACTTGTTCAGCAGCGACCGCAGCCTTGGCTTTTCGCAGTTTCGGGCGCTGCTCGAACAAAACAATTATCAGATCGACAACGTCTCGCTGTTCGCCGGCGGCGTGCCCGACGACGCGAAGGTGCTGGTCTCTCTTGGTCCGCAGAAGGACTTTCTGCCCGAGGAACTGGCGGAGCTCGCCAAATACCTCGCCAGGGGCGGCCACTATCTGGTGATGCTCGATCCGTACGATTCGCCGACTCTGGCGAAGTTCCTCGACCAATACCACATCGACTTCACGGACAAGATAATCGTCGATCCCGCCTATCGCCTGACCGCGGGTGAAATTCTCACCACGAGAATTCCGCTGCGATCCGAAGACAGCGCGATTACCCGATCGATGTCCGCCGATGCGGTCATGTCGCTCGCGCGGGGAATCATGCTAACCGGGCAGCCGGGAACGCCCGCGCCCGACGGGTTGCAGATAGTTGCGACGACCGAGCTGCTTCGCTCGTCCCACGAGAGCTGGGCATCCGGCGACCCGAAAGCACTGACGACGGGAATTACCGAATATCAGGGTGGCCGCGATACCAAGGGTCCGGTCACGGTCGGTGCCGAAGTTGACCTCGCGCCGGCCACCAATATTCATATTCCGCTGGACCAGATGACGCGGATCGTCGGTTTCGGCAGTTCGGCCTTCGCTTCGAATCAGTTCATCGAGATGCTCGGAAACAGCGACCTGGCGGTGAGTGCGATAAACGCGCTCGCGGGCGACGATATTCTGATCGCAAGCCGCGAGCGCCTTAACAAGGGAGAGACCGCCGGCTTCTTCGTGACCGAGCAGCAATCGCATCGCCTGCGCGACCTCGGGGCGGGTTTGGAGACGGTGATCCTGTTTACCATCGCGACGGTCGTTTTTGTTCGCCGGAGGTTCTTCGTGTGAGTCCGCGCTCTGCAATAGTCTTCACGGCTCTGTTTCTGCTTCTGCTGCCGTTTTATCTCTACTTCGATCACCCGGCCGAAAAACCCACTGCTCGGACCGACGCGGAAGAAGCGAGCCTGCTCAAGCTCAGCGGCATCGATTCGATTACAGTCACGCGTGGCACCGAATCGATTCGTTACGAGAAAACCTCGGACGGAAAGCTCTATCAGCTTGTCGAGCCGAAGGGCGCTTTCGTTCCTCAGGATCTCATGCAGGCGATGGTCAATCTGCTGGTGAACGCCAAGCAGGTCGAGGTAGTGGCGGACAATGTCAGCGACCTGGCGCAGTTCGGCCTCGATCATCCGCGCAGCGAAATGTCCATCTCGGGCAGCGGAAACGGCAAGCCGATTCATATCTTCTTCGGGGCCGAGAACCCGACCCACACCGCGATCTATGCCCGGATCGAGGGCGTCCCCAAGGTCTTTCTGCTCGGCCGCAACCTCGAGTATTACCAGTCGGTGATGTTCGAGTGGGTTGAGGGCAAGCAGGGCAAGAACGCCTGACCAGCCCGTTCGAGTCCAGGCGCGCTGATCCGCGGAAAGATGCGGGGTTCTGCGCAGACTGCCGCTTTAATCGCGATGATTCGGATTGGTCGCAGCCGGAGCGGCTAGTTCGGCGATCTTCGCCGCCAACTCCGCGCCCGATGCGATGTTCTTTTCCCTGACGATGGTTTCGAGCGCGCGCACGAAGTGCTGATAGTATTCGCCCTGATCGGAGGTTCCATCGCGCTCGCGGATACGATCGGATGCGCCGACTTCCGCGATGAGTTGCGCGCGAAATTCGTCCCAGGTGAACAGGCCCGCCTCGCTCAACCCGAGCGCGATCGCGAACGCCCGCGCTTCCCAGGGCGCGCTGAACACGCTCGATTCGTCGCGGCCCAGCGCGGCCGCGAGTTCGCGAAATCTGGCGTCGCTCATTGTTTCTTCGCCGGCGCTACTTTGGCGACTCCGATCATCGAATCACGCGTGACGAGTGCGGCCAGCTCGTCCTCAGTGAAGTTTTCGGTGCCCGGTGGACGCTCGGGCAGCACCAGGTAGCGTTGCTCGGCGCTCGAATCCCATACCCGGATCTCGACGTCGTCGGGCAGTTCGAGCCCGAAATCGCGCAGCACTCCGCGAGGATCGCTCACCGCGCGGGATCGGTAGGCGAAGCTCTTGTACCAGACCGGAGGCAGGCCGAGGACCGGCCACGGATAGCATGAGCAGAGCGTGCATACGACCATGTTATGGACACGCGGGGTGTTTTCCACCGCGACCATATGGCCGCCCTCCGGTCCCGCGATTCCAAGCTCCCCGCACGCCGCCACGGCATCCGTGAGCAGTCTCTTCTTGAAGGCGGGATCGGTCCATGCGCGCGCGACCACGCGGGCGCCGTTGCGCGGTCCAATCTTGTTTTCGTACGCGTCCACGATCTGATCGATGCCTGCGGAGTCGATCAGGCCCTTTTCGATCAGGAGCTGCTCCAGCGCCTTTACGCGCGCCGCCGGTCCGTGCTCGGAGGTGTCGTGATGATTTCCGCTCATCGCTTGCGCCCCTTGTTGCGGGTTCTTTTCGCCGCCGCGGAGCGGGCGCGAGCGCGCGGTTTGCCGCGCGACCGGCTTTCGTCCGCAGGCTCAAGATAATCTTCCCACAGATCGAGCATCACTCGTTCCGGCGCGCTCTTGCCCCAAAGCTCGCGCGAGCTGAATTCGACCGAGTACACATGCTGCGCGTTTTCGCCCGCGCGATGCGCATTCGTGTCGGGAAAGACGTAGGTTCCGTAGTCGCGGCGGATAACCCCGCGTTTGCCCCTGGCGTAGCGCGGACATCGAGTGTGCCCGGGCGGGTTGATGTTCCGGACCAGGACCCGATCTCCCGGTTTGAATCTCGCGCTCGCCTTCGGGCGCTTTCGTTCCGGCGCGGCCGGCTGCGCCGCCGGCTTCGCAGCGGCCGCCAGCTTCGCGTCCGGCAACCCATCCAGCTCTTCTCGGGTCAAGATCCCGTGCTCGCGGAGCAGTGTCTCAGCGGCCTGTAGCCATCGCTCGTAATACGACGACGACAGATAGCGCGCCGGCGGAATGCGCTCGATCGCGTGGCGGAATTCATCGACGTTCCGCCCAATCCTGCCGAGCACGAAGTTGGTCAAGCCAAAAACCCGCTTTTCCCACTCCTCGTGGAAAACGGGTTCATCGCGCTCGGGCACGACCGGCCCGAAGCCGTCCATCCCGCCCATGTCGTGAATTCCGTTCATGGAAAACGGCTCCAATTATCATTGGGACGCCGCCGCACCGCAACACTCCGGCATGAGCGGGGTTATCGAGCTTCCGCCTCCGCATCTATCCCTCGTCTCGGTGAAGTTGATAAGACATGACAAATACCGTCCGCACGATTGATGCAAGGAGGACCCCAATGGACTTCCGAACGATCATCTACGACACGCGCGAGCACATCGCGAAAATCACGATCAACCGGCCGGAACGGATGAACGGATACAGCGAACCGATGGTCAAGGAACTGATGGCCGCCATCGATCTCGCCCGGCAGGACGACAACGTCCGGGTATTGATCGTAACCGGCACCGGCCGCGCCTTCTGCGCGGGTGGAGATATCAGCGGCGCTCCCGATGCCGCGTCGCGCTTTCATGGACATCCGATGGGCCATCTGCTGGAGATGCGCGAGGGGTTTCATCAGCTCGTTCTTTCGCTGAACCGCTTCGACAAACCCGCTATCGCGGCAATCAATGGCGCCGCCGTCGCCGGCGGACTGACGCTGGCGCTCTGCTGCGACTTCCGAATCGCTTCGGACGAGGCCCGGCTTGGGGACACCGCGCTCAAATTCGGCCTGCTTTGCGACGAAGGCGGCGCGTACTTCTTTCCGCGCGTGATGGGGCTGGATCGGGCGCTCAAGATGACGCTGCTGTCCGAAGTGTACGATGCAAAAACCGCTTTCGAGCTGGGATTGGTCACCGAGGTCGTTCCGCACGCGAAGCTCATGGAGCGCGCCGAAGAACTGGCGCGGCGGCTTGCGGATGGTCCTCCGCTCGCGATCAGGACCGCGAAGCGGATGATGTACAAGCAGCAGGAGATGACGCTCGCCAACGCCCTCGAGGACGCGGCGCTGAACGTGATGATCACCAACCCGTCGGAAGACGTGCGCGAAGGCCTGCGCGCATTCAAGGAGAAGCGCAAACCGGATTTCAAAGGGCGATAGCAGGCGGGCCTTCCGCTTTCGACCCGATCCGGATTAACCGTAGTTGAGCGAGGCTTGAATTCGATGCCGATGAAAAAGTCCGCGATCGAAAAACTTCTGCGCGAACCCAATATCGCCGTGGTCGCCGTGACCGCCCCCGACGGCGCCCCGCATGCGGTGCCGACCTGGTACGAATATCGCGCGGGCGAAGTCGTGTTTCACACCGGCGCGGAGGCTTTCAAATACAAATGCCTCTCGCGCGACTCGCGCGTGACGCTCGTGGTGGACACGAAGAAACCGCCCTACAAATGCGTGATTCTCAAAGGTGCCGCGACGATGACCCGGGGAACCGATGACGCCCGGGTGAAGCGGATGGCGGTCGCTTATCTGGGCAAGAAGAACGGCGAGGCGTATGCCAAATCGCTCCGGGGCGAAGAACTCGTGATCGTGCGCTTCAAGCCGGACCGCGTCATTTCGTGGGACTACGCGCAGGAGAGTCCGTAGCCCGCCGCCTTCCGCGCGGCGGCGGATTGCCTGGAGTTGGCCATGCTGCACACGCGAATTTGCGACCTTTTCGGAATCGAGCTGCCGATCGTAAGCGCAGGCATGGGCGGAGTTGCGCTGGCGCCGCTCGCCGCCGCGGTCAGCGAAGCGGGCGGGATGGGCACGGTCGCGCTGGCGGGCTTTACTCCCGAGGCGATGCTTTCGGAAATTTCCGCGGCCCGAGCGCTTACCCGCAAGCCCTTGTGCGTAAACCTGCTCGTGCCGTTCCTGCGCGAGGGAAACTTGAAGCTCCTTGCCCGGGAACCGATCGACGCGGTCACTATGTTTTGGGGCGACCCTGCCGCGATGATTCCGCAAGCGAAAGCGGAGGGCGTGCGGCGCGTCATCTGGCAGTGCGGCTCGGCTGAAGAGGCGCTGGCGGCGAAGCGCGCCGGCGCCGACGCGATTATCGCGCAGGGATTCGAGGCGGGAGGACACGTGCGCGGAACCGTCACGACGCTCGCGCTGATTCCCGAAGTTCGCGATGCGATCGGCGACCTGCCGATGCTTGCCGCGGGCGGTATCGTCGATGGCCGCGGGCTTGCCGCGGTTCTCGCCCTCGGCGCTGACGGCGCCGTATTTGGCACTCGCTTTCTCGCCTCCGAGGAATCTGCCGCTCATCCCGTTTACAAGAAGCGCCTGCTCTCCGCGCATGCGTCAGAAACCGTGCACACCAAACTTTACGACATCGGATGGCCCGATGCCGCCCATCGCGTTCTGCGCACCAAGGTCGTGGAGGAATGGGAGCGGGCGGGATGCCCCGAGTCAGGCCATCGCCCCGGCGAGGGCCGGCAAATCGGCACGATGCGCAACCGCGGCCTCGAGGTTCCCATGGTGAAGTACACGGTGATGGCGCCGGCCGATTACATCGAGGGCGATATCGAGAGCCTGCCGTTCTATGCCGGCGAATCGGTAAGCCTGGTTCGGGAGATTCTACCCGCGAAAGAGATCGTCCGGCGCATTGCGGAAGAAGCCCGCGCCGCAATTTCGGGCCGCCTCGCTCCGCTGGTGCGCTGAACGGGAGTCTCTTTCCCTGCCGCGCGGCTGACGCGGCGGGAAATGTCAGCCGGCCAGTTTCTTCTTCAGGATTTCGTTGATGACTTTCGGGTTGGCCTTGCCGCCCATCGCCTTCATCACCTGGCCGACAAAAAAGCCGAACAGCTTGTCGCGGCCGCCGCGATACTCGGCAACCTTGCCGGCCTCCGCGGCTATCACTTTGTCGCATGCCGCCGCGATCGCGCCTTCATCCGACACCTGCGCGAGGCCGAGTTCGGCGACGGTGGCGTCCGCCGATTTGCCGGATTTGCACATCGCGGCGAACGCGGTCTTGGCGGCGTTCAGGCTGATCTGCTGGTCTTCGACCATCTTGAGCAGAGCGCGGACCTCGGACGCGGGCGGAGCGGCCTGGGCGATCGGCTTGCCGCTTTCGTTCGATACGCGCAGAACCTCGGTCATCACCCAGTTCGCCGCGGTGCGGGCATTTTTCAGGCCGGGCAGCACGGCTTCGAAATAGTCCGCCGTGTCCTTTTCCGCCGTGAGCACGCCGACTTCGTATGCGCTCAAACCATAATCGCGGGCGTAACGGGCGCGCCTGGCGGCCGGCAGCTCAGGCATCGAGCTTCGAATCGCGTCGATCATCTCGGGAGGCACGACGAGTGGCGGCAAATCGGGTTCGGGGAAATAGCGATAATCGTTGGCGAATTCCTTCGATCGCATCGGGCGCGTTTCTTCGCGATCGGGATCCCACAGATGGGTCTCCTGGGCGACCTTTCCGCCTGATTCGAGCACCTCGATCTGGCGGGCGACTTCGTGTTCGATCGCCTTTTCGACAAAGCGAAAGGAATTGAGATTTTTTATCTCGGTCTTGACGCCGTACTCGCTGGCGCCTTTTTTGCGCACCGAGACGTTGACGTCGCATCGAAAGCTGCCTTCCTCCATCCGCCCGTCTGAAGCGCCGATGTAGCGCAGGATGTCGCGCAGCTCGCGAAGATAGGCGCCCGCTTCTTCCGCCGACCGGATATCGGGCTCGCTCACGATTTCGACCAGCGGCACACCCGATCGATTAAAATCGACGAGGCTTGAATTCGCTTCGTGGATGTTCTTGCCGGCGTCTTCCTCGATATGGATTCGCACCAGGCGAACGCGCCGCGCCGCGCCATCGCCGGGCAGCTCGATATACCCGCCCTTGCAGATCGGAGTTTCGTACTGGGAGATTTGGTAGTTCTTCGGCAGGTCGGGGTAGAAATAGCTTTTGCGATCGAAAATCGAGCGGGGCGCGATCTCGCAGTTGGCGGCAATGCCGGTCCGCACCGCGAGTTCGACCGCGTGACGATTCAGCACCGGCAGGACGCCCGGCATTCCCATGCAGACCGGACACACGTTTTCGTTCGGCCCTCTGCCAAACTCGGTGGAGCATCCGCAGAACAGCTTCGACCTGGTGAGCAGATGGGTGTGGACTTCGAGTCCGATCACCGCTTCGTATGCGTCGTGGCTCATCGCTGGATTATCCGTTACAAAGCTGGCCGCCTGAGCGTCACGGCACCCGAGCGCTCAAAGGCATCGCCCGCGCGCAAAATCGCATCCTCGCTGAACTGCGGCCCGATTATTTGCATGCCGATTGGCAGATTGTTTCCGTCGTATCCGCAGGGCATCGCGAGGCCCGGCAAGCCGGCCAGGTTCACCGAGATCGTAAAGATGTCCGACAGATACATCGTCAGCGGATCCGACATCTTCTCCCCGAGCCGGAACGCGGTAGTCGGCGCGACGGGGGTGACGATCACGTCGCATTTTTGGAACGCCTGCTCGAAGTCGCGGCGAATCAGCGTCCGCACCTTCATCGCCTTCAGGTAGTAGGCATCGTAGTAGCCCGCCGAGAGGGCGAAGGTGCCAAGCATGATGCGGCGCTTCACTTCGGCGCCGAATCCCTGCTCGCGCGTCTTTTCGTTCAGCTCGATGTTGTCTTCAGCGGCGGCACGCAGTCCGTAGCGGACGCCGTCGTAGCGGGCCAGGTTCGCGCTCGCCTCGGCGGTGGCCACGATGTAGTAGCAGGCGATCGCGTAGCTCGAATGCGGCAGCGAGATCTCGACGGTCTTCGCGCCCATCGATTCGTATTGCTTGAGCGCCGCGCGCACCGAACTTTCGACCTCAGGCTGCATCCCCTCGACGAAATATTCCCTTGGCACGCCGATCCGAAGTCCCTTCACCTCTGCGGTCAGCGCCCGTTCGTAGTCAGGCACCGGGCGAGCCGAGCAGGTCGAGTCGCGGGGGTCGGCTCCCGCCAGAGCGCGTAGCAGTATCGCCGCATCGCGCACCGTTTTCGCAAACGGACCCACCTGGTCGAGCGAAGATGCGTAGGCGATCACGCCGTAACGGCTCACCCTGCTGTAGGTCGGTTTTATTCCGACCACGCCGCAAAACGAAGCGGGCTCGCGAATCGAACCGCCCGTGTCGGTGCCGAGCGAAGCCAGGCATTCATCGGCCGCAACTGCGGCCGCGGATCCGCCCGACGATCCTCCCGCGACACGGGTCAAATCGTGCGGATTCATCGTCGGTCCGAACGCGGAGTTTTCCGTCGATGAACCCATCGCGAATTCGTCCATGTTCGTCTTGCCGACAAACACGGCGCCTTCGGCCCGCAGTTTCGCGATCGTGGTCGCATCGAACGGCGGCACGAAGGTCTCCAGGATCTTCGATGCGCAGGTCGTGCGGACTCCGCTCGTGCAGTAGATGTCCTTGATGCCGAGCGGGATGCCGCACAGCGCGGGCGCCTGGCCGGAGCTGAGCCGATGGTCGGCGGCGCGCGCCTGCTCGAGCGCTTCCTTCTCGGTCACGGTGATAAAGGCATTGAGCCGCGAATCGACGGCGGCAATTCGATCGAGACACGCGCGCGTCAACTCGACGGCGGAAATTTCCCGCCGCCGAAGGCGATCCGATGCCTCCGCAATGGTCAGCCGGTTCAGTTCGGAAGACGATGCCATCTAAGCGAGCTCGCAGGTACGGTTCATTCGATAATCTTCGGCACCTTGAAGTAGCCGCGTTCGCGCGCCGGCGCATTCGCCAGCATCGCCTCGGGATCGGGATGGTTGGTTACCACGTCGTCGCGCATCGCCATCCCCGGGTCCCCGACCTGGGCCGTCGGTTCGACGCCATCGGTGTTAAGCTCGTTGAGCTTGTCGATGTAGCCCAGGATTTCGTCCATATTGGCGCGAATCCGCTCCTCTTCGTCCGGCGCGAGGCTGAGCCTCGCCAGAAGCGAGACATGGCGCACCTGTTCAGGGGTTATCTTGCTGAGTGCCATCGACCCGCAATCGTAACATCCTCGGCATTGCGTGTCAGGGGAACGCGGGATGGTGGCGGGCTGCGGGGCCGTCGCGCAAATCTCGCGGCAAGCGACGGACGCATATAAGATGACGCTCGGGCCGGTTTTGGATTCAGTGATCGACACCGTTCGCAGCCTGTGGCTGCGGGTTATCGGGAAGAGGAGAACCGAAATTGCCCCGTCGCGGGTCGCGCTCGGCAGAGAGGGCGAAAAGATCGCCGAGCGGTATCTGCGACGCGAGGGCTTCCGAATCGTGGCGCGCAACTTCAGAGCCCGCGGCGCCGAAATCGACCTGGTCGCGATGGATCATGGCACCCTGGTTTTTATCGAGGTCAAGCGCCGTACCGGCAACTCCGCCGGCGCGCCCGAAGAGGCCGTCAATCGGCGCAAGCAGGAGCGAATCCGGCGTGCGGCCGAGATCTTCGCGAATGGCTACAAGGCCGGCAGCCATCCGGTGCGCTTCGACGTGATAGCCCTTAGCGGCCCCGGAAATCCGCACCTCGAACATTTGAAGGACGCATTCTGAATGCTTGACATCAGACTAATCCGCGAGAAACCCGATTTCGTCAAAGCAGAACTGGCCAAGACCGGCGTCGAGCCCGCCGAGATAGACCGCGTTCTCGATTCGGACTCGCGCCGCCGCCGGCTTCAGCACGAACTCGACGAGATGCGCGCGCGCCGCACGCGCGAGTCCAGGGAACTCGGAAAAGCCTCTCCCGAGGAGCGCGATAAAAAGCGCGCCGAGATGCGCGCGCTCGGCGACACGATCGCCGCCGGCGAACGCGAACTTACGGAGGTGGAACGGCAGTTCGAAGACCTGATGCTGGGAATTCGCAACCTTCCGCGTCCCTACGTCACCGTCGGCAAGAGCGAGGCGGACAATCGCGTGATCAAGTCGGTCGGTACTCCCCAGGAGTTCACATCCTTCAAGCCGATTCCGCATTGGGACCTCGCGGCCAATCTCGGGCTTATCGATTTCGATCGCGGAGTGAAGCTTGCGGGGACGCGCTTTTACGTGATGATGGGGTCGCTTGCCCGCCTGCAGCGCGCTCTGATCACCTGGATGCTCGATCTGAAGCGCCAGCAGGGATACCTGGAAATCCTCCCGCCCCTGATGGTCAACACCGCGACGGCTACCAGCACGGGCCATCTCCCGAAGAACGCCGACACGATGTACAAGGATTTCGAGGAGGACTTCTGGTTCATCCCGACCGCCGAAGTGCCTCTGACCGCGCTTTATCGCGACGAGATTCTCGATGAGGCCCGTCTGCCGATTTACCTGACCGCGTACACCCCGTGTTTCCGGCGCGAGAAGATGTCGGCCGGGCGCGATGTCCGCGGAATCAAGCGGGGACACCAGTTTGACAAGGTGGAGATGGTCAAGCTGGTGCGGCCTGAGACCTCGGATGAGGAGTTCCACAAGATGGTCGCGAATGCGGAGGAGATCTGCGCGCGACTCGAGATACCTTACCGGGTCGTCGAACTATGCACCGCCGATCTCAGTTTTGCGAGCGCGGTCACCTACGACCTGGAGATGTGGGCGCCGGGATGCGCCGAATGGCTCGAGGTCAGCTCGGTCTCGAACTGCACCGATTTTCAGGCCCGGCGGGCGGGTATCCGCTTTCGTCCGAAAGGGGGTAAACCGGAATTTGTTCACACGCTCAATGGATCGGGTCTGGCACTTCCGCGGACGATGATCGCGATAATGGAGAATTATCAGAACGAAGACGGCAGCATCACCGTCCCGGCGGTGCTGAGGCCTTATCTGCATGGGGAGGAGCGGGTTTCGGGCCTCTGAGCAGATTTCGTCAAGAGGCGGAAAAGCATTGTATTCATTGAGATTTCGAGCCCAATTAACATCTCAGTAACAATCAATCGCTAAGATTCGCTTGTAGGGAATCTGCCCGGACTTCGTCGGGGTCTATCTCAGAGCCTGGGCAAGACAAGCGGGTCTTAATTGTCGGAATTGGGAACCTCGGTGGCGGAAAATGTGGCGGTGGTGGGGCGTGAGACCCGCCGGCGCGTTCGTGTCCGCCTGTTCGGGGACCGGGTCTTCAACCTGGTCACTCTGGGTCTTGCCGCAATCGTCCTTATCCTGCTTTTCGCCCTGGCAATCGCGCTCATCGTCGACGCGATGCCGGCGATACGGAAATTTGGCTTCTCCTTCCTGGTCACTTCTGACTGGGACCCGGTCAACGATTTGTATGGAGCGCTCCCGTTCATCTACGGGACCGCCGTCTCCTCGGCGATCGCGCTTGCGATCGCTGTCCCGCTGAGCCTCGGAGTGGCGCTGTGCCTGAGCGAGATGGCGCCGGACTGGCTCTCGCGCCGGCTGGGATTTCTGGTCGATCTGCTGGCGGCAATTCCGTCGGTCGTTTACGGCTTGTGGGCGATCTTCGTTCTCGGGCCGTGGCTGCGTGATTACGTCGAGTCCTTTCTCGGGACTTATCTGGGCTTTTTGCCGATTTTTGCCGGACCCAAGGTGGCGGTCGGGATGTTCTCGGCGGGTGTCGTGCTCGCCATCATGGTTATCCCTTACATCTCATCGGTGTGTACCGATGTCTTCCGGGTAGTTCCGCCGACCCAGCGGGAAGCCGCGCTTGCCTTGGGCGCCACCAAGTGGGAGATGGTGCGGATGGCGGTGCTGCCGTACGGGCTCAGCGGAATCATCGGCGCAATTATCCTGGGCCTGGGCCGCGCTCTGGGCGAAACGATCGCCGTGGCGATGGTGATCGGCAATTCGCCGCAGATATCCGCCTCGCTGTTCGCTCCGGCGGCAACTCTGGCGAGCGTGATTGCCAACGAGTTCGCCGAAGCTACCAGCGACCTCTACGTCTCGTCCCTGATCGCTCTCGGTCTGGTCCTTCTGGGCCTTGGGATCGTACTCAACGTCATCGCGCGGTTGCTGGTGGCGGCAGTCGCGCGGCAGAGGTTCGACAGCAGCAGATAATGGCCGGTACCGTTTACAAAGAAAGCAGCCACGCGTTCAGGAAGTTCAAGAGCGACTTTATGATGGCGGTCACGGTTGCCGCGACCATCGTCACCTTGATTCCTCTCTTCCTCGTGCTTGGCTACCTGGTGTTCAAGGGGGCGACCAGCTTGAACTGGGCCTTCTTCACCCACATGCCCACCCCGGTCGGCGAGAAGGGCGGCGGGATGGCCAATGCTATCGTCGGAACCTTCGAGGTCGTCGGTATCGCCTGCCTGATCGGGGTGCCAATAGGAATCGGAGCGGGCCTCTTTCTGGCGGAGCATCGCCTTGGGCGGTTTGCCGACACCGTGCGATTCTGTGCCGACGTCATGATGGGGGTGCCGTCGATTGTGGTCGGCATCTTCGCCTACGCCGTGCTGGTGCATCCGATGGGCCGGTTTTCGACGCTGGCGGGGTCGGTTGCGCTGGCGATTATCATGATCCCGCTGGTCACCCGAACCACGGAAGAGATGATAATCCTGGTGCCTCATGAACTTCGGGAGGCGGCGCTGGCGCTGGGAGTGCCGCAATGGAAGACGTCGCTCTCGGTAATTGTTCGCACCGCGCTCAGCGGTATCGCAACCGGCGTCATCCTCGCAATCGCCAGGATAGCCGGCGAGACCGCGCCGCTCCTGTTCACCGCCTTCGGGAACAGGTTCTGGTCAACCTCGCTGGTTCAACCGATTGCGACCCTTACGGTTCAGGTCTATACATACGCGATTTCACCTTTCCCCGACTGGCAACGCCAGGCGTGGGCGGGAGCTTTGGTATTAACGGTGATTGTACTGGCACTCGAACTCGGCGTCCGATGGGTAACGCGAGCGCCTGCCAAGGCGGCACGGTAAATATGGCCGATAAGCTCGTTACACGGCATCTGAACGCGTACTTCAACCAGACCCGCGCGGTCAAAGACATCAACCTGACGTTTCCCGAGGGCAAGGTCACGGCGATTATCGGCCCCTCAGGATGCGGCAAGTCGACGATGGTGCGATGCCTGAATCGCATGCATGAAGTCGTTCCGGGAGCGCACGCCGACGGCGAAGTTCTGCTCGATGGCGAGAATATCTACGATTCGGCCGTGGATCCCGTGCAGGTGCGGCGGCGAATCGGGATGGTTTTCCAGAAGCCAACTCCGTTCCCGACCATGTCGATCGAGGACAATGTCGCGGCCGGGCTGACCCTGAACTCGGCCGGAATCAGCCGGGCCGAACGCAACCGAATCGTGGAGAAGAGCCTGCGCCAGGCCGCTCTGTGGGACGAGGTAAAGGACCATCTGCGGCGTCCCGGCGGCAGCCTCTCCGGCGGACAGCAGCAGCGCCTTTGCGTTGCCCGGGCGCTGGCGGTCGAGCCCGAAGTGCTGCTGATGGACGAGCCGTGCTCGGCGCTGGACCCGATCTCGACCGCCCGCATCGAGGAGCTATTGCTCGAACTGAAGTCCAACTACACAATCGTGATAGTGACTCACAATATGCAGCAGGCCGCTCGAACGTCCGACTACACGGCGTTTCTCTACCAGGGCGATCTGATCGAGTTCGGCGAAACCAACCAGATCTTTACCAATCCCAAGCGCCGAGAGACGGAAGATTATATTACCGGCCGCTTCGGATGAGGCCGCCGGAGGAGACACCGATGGATACCACGCAGCCGCAGCATACGAATCGGCAATATGAGGAAGATCTGCGCGGCCTGCGCGCCGGCCTGCTCAAGATGGGCGGTCTCGTGGAACGGCAAATCGCCGAGGCGATGGAGGCGCTGGTCGATCGCGACAGCGCGCACGCGCGCGAGGTCATCGCCCGCGACGAAGAAGTCAACCACATGGACGTCGCGAATGACGAACAGTGCATCCGGCTTCTCGCCCTGCATCAGCCGACCGCGAGCGATCTGCGCTTCATCACCACGGGACTCAAGATCACCACCGACCTCGAACGAATCGGCGATAACGCGGTCAATATCTGCGAACGCGCGCTGGAATTGAATGAAGTTCCCCAGCTCAAGCCGTATGTGGATTTGCCGCGGATGGCGGAGATTGCGCAATCGATGGTCAAGGATTCCATCGACGCCTTTATGCGCAACGACGACGATCTCGCCCGCCACGTCATCGATCGCGACGACGAGGTCGACGCGCTCAACTACCAGATCTACCGCGAGCTGCTGAGCTACATGGCCGAGGACCCCCATACTATCGGCGCGGCAACGCGGCTGCTGTTCGTCTCCAAGTACATCGAACGAATCGCCGATCACGCCACGAACATCGCTGAGATGGTGATCTTCATGGTCAAGGGTAAAGTCGTTCGCCACATGGACAAGAAGCAACAATGAACCCTCAAACCGTAATGGAAGAGCGCCGCGGCGGCACGCGCCAGCGCGTGCTGATCGTGGAGGACGAGGCGGATATCCGGGAGCTGATGCGCTACAACCTCGAGCGCGAAGGCTTCGTGGTCGAAGAGGCGGGTGACGGCGCCCAGGCGCTCGAGAAGATTCGCCGGCGGGTGCCTGACCTGCTCCTGCTCGATCTGATGCTGCCCGGCACTCCGGGTCTCGAAATCTGCCGCCAGATGCGCGCCGGGCGCGATACCGCCAACCTGCCCATCCTCGTGGTTACCGCCAAGGGCACCGAAGTCGACAAGGTGCTCGGGCTGGAAATGGGCGCCGATGATTACGTCGTCAAGCCCTTCAGCCCCCGCGAGGTCGTCGCCCGCGTCAAAGCGCTGCTGCGCCGCGCCAATCCCAATGCCGAAACCGACGCCGCCGGGGTATACGAACGGGGACGGCTCCGAATAGATTTCGGCACCTATCAGGTCTTTGTCGAAGGAAAGCGCCGGGAACTCGCGCTCCGGGAATTCGAGCTGCTCAAATTTTTTGTTCAGCACCCGATGCGCGTCTATACGCGCGAGCAACTGCTCGATATGGTTTGGGGACGCGACACGTTCGTTGAACCGCGAACGGTCGATGTTCACGTGCGGCGCTTGCGCCAGCACATCGAACGCGACGATGCGAACCCCGAGCTTATTCTGACGGTTCGCAGCGTCGGTTACCGGTTCAATCCGGAGGCGCTTGGCTAACTCGTCCTGGCGGCGTGTAATCGTTGCGGTAATTGCGGGCCTGATTCCTGAGGCCGCCTTGCTCGCGGTCCTTGCGGCTGGCGGCTCCGTCTCCCCCTGGCTGGTGGTGGCGGTCACCGCGGCCGGATTAGCCGCCGGCGTTCTCGCTGGATCGGGTGTGGCGGTCGATTGGCGCCGGCACGCCGAACGCATCGACGCGATTGCCGAAGCGCTCGAAGCCCGCCAGCCCCCGCCGCATCTCCTTCCCCAAAGCCGCGACGCGATCGCGCGCGCCGAGCAGCGCCTGCTCGATGCCGCCGATTCCGTCGTCTCCGAAGTCGAATCCCTGACCGACCAGCGCGACGAATTCGAAACCATCCTGCGCAGCATGACCGAAGCGGTGGTGGTGATCGGCAGTCATCGCGGCGTGGTGCTTCTGAACGGCGCGGCGCGGCGCATGTTCGCGCTCGATCCCGAAACCGACTACGCGGGGCGCGACTTCGTCGAGTTGTGCCGCGATCCGCTTCTTCAGGATTTCGTCGGGCATGCGATGCGATCGGCGACCGAGGTCGTCTCGCGGGAATTCATGATCCAGAACCCCGCGCAGCGTTACCTCGCCGCGAGCGCCGCTCCCGTGCGGATGTCGCATGACGCCGCGTGGGTGCTGGTCTTTCACGACGTGACCCAACTCAAGGCGTACGAGACGGTGCGTGCGGATTTCATATCCAACCTCACCCATGAATTGCGCACGCCGCTTGCCGCGCTCTACGGCTACGCCGAGACCCTGATGCAGGGCGTCGAGGACCGGGAAACGCAAAACCGCTTCCTTGGCATCATCGATCGCCAGGCGCGCCGCCTGGCCCGGCTGCTCGATGACCTCATCTCGCTCTCCGATCTCGAGCGGGGCAACACGCCGCTCAACTTTGAAAACCTCGAGCCCGCCAGCGTCATCGGCGAGGCGGCGGAATTGATGAAGGTGGCCGCCGCGCGCGAAGGCGTCCAACTCGAAGTGCAATGTGCCGAGGGACTGCCAAAGCTGGTCGGCGACCATGACCGGCTGCATCAGGTGATGGTCAATCTGCTCGACAACGCGATCAAATACACGCCCCGCGGCGGCCATGTCACCGCGTCGGCGAAGCCTGGCGCCCTGAACGGTGCGGGCGGCAAGTCGGCGCCCGCCGTCGCGCTGGTGGTGGCCGACACGGGGGAGGGCATCCCGGAACGCGACATACCGCGGCTGACGGAACGCTTCTACCGCGTTGACCGCGCGCGATCGCGGGAGCTCGGCGGCACCGGCCTCGGTCTCGCCATCGTGAAACACATCGTTCAGCTTCATCACGGCGCGCTCAGGATCGAAAGCCGCGTCGGAGTGGGAACGACAGTGACCGTCACGCTTCCCGCCGCAGAGCAGCAGTAAAGCGCGCGCGTGCTCTTAACCTTGAGAAGCCCGCAACACGCCGGTAGGATTGAGAGGAATTCATGGATTCTTTCGTCCCCGCCGCCCGGTGAATGTCTTGCCATCGGCCAATCCATCTACGCCGCATCACAAAGCTCCTGAGCATCGGGGATGGCCTGAGCTCGAGAAGTTGATGCGCGAGCGGCTGCGCAAGTGCGTCACCCTTCTGCCCAAGGTTCTGAGCGAAGACAGTCCGGAGGCGGTTCATGACCTGCGCGTATGGAGCCGGCGCCTTCAGCAGGTGATAGTCACGCTGTTTCCCGAGCCGCTTCCGCCCGACGCGCGCGCGATGGTGAAAACGCTGCGCCGGACGCGAAGGTCGCTCGGTGAATGGCGCGACTCGGACGTGGTGATCGCGATGCTGAAGCGAAAGCTGCGCAACGTTCGCAACCCCGCCCAGAAGGAAGCCTGGACGATGGTGCTCGAGTCGGCGCGCGCGGCGCTCGAAAGGCATACGAGCCGGGCTCGGCGCAAGATCGCCAACCGCAAGATGTTCACTCTCGCGCATCGCGGCCATCAGCTAATCCGCCAGCGAGCGCAGGAAGCGGAGCCTCGCGATTCGGACCCATTCGCAACCCTTGGCGCATCAGTCGCGGCTGCCTACCAGGATTGGAGGAAGTCGCTCGCCAAGGCGGCTTCCAGCGTCGATCCCGCCGACATCCACGCGTTCCGGATCCAGACCAAGCGGCTTCGCTATCGTATCGAGTTGCTGCGCGATCTCGGATCCGAGACGGCCACGGCCGCGCTCGGTTCGCTGAAAACGCTGCAGGACGAGCTCGGGCGATGGCACGACAACCTGGCGTTTACGCGGATCACGGCCGAAGCGATTGCGGACCCCGACTTTCTCGTGCGGCATCCGACGACCGCGGCGGCGATGCTGCGTGGGCTGAATCGCGACAACGCACGGCATCTGGAGCGCGTGCGGAAACTGCTGGCCTCGATGCAGGCGGAGGGGGACACCTCGGCGCTTCACGCGGCGGTCGCGGAGCTGGCCGGAGCGCCGCGCGAGTCCGGCGAGCCGGCGCCAGGCGAGGAATCCTCGCCCCCGCCCACCGAGACGGCATCCGCCTGAACTCCTTCGCGCTCAGCGGATGCGAGGGCACGGAAGATGCGGATGCCCCCTCATCTTGCGAGGAACAGGCGAATATGGAAGCCTCTAAAGTTCCGGCGCGCCCTTAGCTCAGCGGATTAGAGCATCTGACTACGGATCAGAGGGTCGGGGGTTCAAATCCCTCAGGGCGCGCCAATCCTTTTTCGGGTTTCCGACACTCTCGAAGTGGGCATCGTGACCAAAATGTGCCCAAAGTTTCACGCCCGGCCCGGAGTGGTGTAGAGACGTGCTTCGGGCAGGTGGAGGTTGGGGCGAGGCGTATAAACTTTGTGCGATACGGGATGCACCAGGGATGAAGGTGGTAGCCGAGGGACAGGCGTGCCGCGCAACCCAACAAGACAGCGGTATCGAAGGAATTTGTGGCTCGAAAGCGCAGATTGAAAAGCATGTGGGCGGCGACGCTGGTGTGCTTGTGGTTGGCGCTGGAAGCCGCGCCCGTGGCTAGCGATGAGCTGCCCAGCGCTCTTCCGCAGGGCGTGCCGTCCACAACCGTCGCTCCTCCCGAGTCCGAAGACACCCTTGTGCTTCCGCCGATGCCGCGGCCCGAACTCGCGCCGGCACCGCCCGCGATCGAATCGCCTGAAATTCCGGCCGGGTTTCTTGGATGCTGGCAAGGGGAGCCTGCGGATTTCGATTCGGTTTCGAACAGCGCGGGTATCGTGAACATCGGATCTCCAGGCAAAATCACCTTCTGCTTCGACGGCCACTCGATCGAAGTCCCGCAAGCCGAGATCAAGGTTACTCCGAAAGCGCACGTTCTCGATCTTCTTGTTCATTTTGGTCTCGCCTACAGCACGTACGAGGCGCGCGGCATCCGGACCGATGTCTACTCGGTAACGCCTGTCATGATTCACGCACGGACCACGCTCGTAACTATCGACACGACTCATTGGATGTACTCGATACCGGTCCGCACCGATGAACCGGGAGTAGTCGACTCGATCATCACCCTCCCGGCTCCGGATCGTCTTCTCCTTCGGTCGCGAATGATTATGAGCATCGGAAACACCACGACGTGGGGAACCTGGCATGCCTGGTTCCATCGTGTGGACCGGTTCGCGAGCGCAGGCAACCAATTCGACTCGTCCGCGCGTCGATGAACGTGGCGATCTCTCTCCGTGTGCACCCCTCATCGGGCGGCCGGTGAATGGCAAAATCGAACGATCGAGGGACTGAACGCGCCTATTGCGAGTCCACTGCGCCCATATCGGGGGCGGGGCCTGCGTATGGGAGACCGACGTCGGTTCCGGCGTGGATGCAGGGTGAGCCCGATCGGAGGGACATGTCGCCGGTGGCAGGTGCGGTCCACATCGGATCCGCCGCGATGTCGTGCGAATGACCGCCCAACGCCCGCCAGGCTGAGAAACGATACTGCTTGCTGTCCAGCTCGACCCACGCGTTCTGGCCCAGATCGTTGTAGTCGTAGGTGCCGCCGGAGACCGCCCTTAGCCCGTAACCGGAGCCGATCGCATTCAGGGCATTGTTCATCACCGCAGCCGGTGAGAGGAGATAGATTCCGCAGTAGGCGTTGTAGATGGAATTGTTGAAGATCACGTTCTGGCCGCCCGCCATTCTCTCGACATGGATACCATCCGCGCTGCCACAAGCGGTGCCGGTGATGTTGAAGACGATGTTATCCTCGATGGTGATATTGGAAGAACTCTGCGAATAGATCGACACATGCCTGGAATCGTGAACGGCATTGCCCGCGATCAGCATCCGATCGCACCATTTGACGTCGATGCCGCTGTGGTTGAAGTGCCTGACGTTGTTGTCAAGAATCTTGCCGTTGGTCGCATACTGAACATTTATTCCGTTATGTCCGCCTGCATAGCTTACCGTGTTGCCCTCTACCACCGGCGAGACCGCGCGATTGATGTAGATTGCGTTGAAATAGCCGCCCGTATCCACCTCACCGGTTCCATTCTGCGTAACAAGATTGTTGCTAACGATGACGCCTGTGGTCTGGCTCTGGTTGCTCTCGGACATTAATTCGATACCCCATCCCGCCGTTCGTTCGACCGCCAGATGATCAATCGTTATGTAACTTCGATTAGTAGCGTACACGCCTTCCCGACGCACCGCGGCTTCGATGAAGTGAGTATTGAGATCGGAACCGTCAGAAAGGCGCACATAAAGAAATCCATTTGACCAATACCATGATCCCGCCGGCATCGCGGATGGCGACCCCGCATGGAGAAGGCCCCAACCGGAGGCGCGGTCAACATAGACGTTGGCCGGCGAGGTGCCGAGTGCGGCCCGGAAGATGGCGCCTGCATAGTTGGTCCATGTTTTGACGGCATCCGCGCCGGAAATAATCGGAAGGTTGCCCGTTCCGAACGCGGTGAAAACGATCGGCGCGCCGGATGTGCCGCTGGCGCTCGGAATCAATGCCTCGCGCCAGAAGCCGCCGCGTTTGAGGTATACGACGTCGCCCGGAACCAGGGATGCCGAGTTTACGCGGGACAGGGTACGCCAGGCAGTGGATGGCGACGTTCCGGCGGCGGCGTCGCTGCCGGAAGGATCGACATAGTAGGCGTGCGCTCCGGGAACCGGAGTCTGAGTCAAGGAAGGCGGCGGATGGGGTAGCGGACTTGCCGTCGAAATCGCAATGGGTGTCCGGGTTGCCTTCGAAGTGGGAGCTGAAGTCGGCGTTGGCGCCGGCTGCGTCACGTTGACCCTGATGGAAGCCGATCCCATGCTGGTATGGTTTCGCCCGATCGCCTCAACCGTGATCGTATGCGAACCGTTTCCGATCGTTTCGGCGGAGAGAGCAAAGACATATGGCGGTCCCTCCGCGCGTTTGGTTCCATCGATGTAGAGAATCGCCGATCGAGCCCCCGACGCCACCTGGCAAATCACGTTGAACGATCCCGAAACGGTCGCGTCATTTGCCGGTGAGGAAATAACCACCCCGGTCCCGACGAATACGTTTTCCTGCGAACTGCCGGTGACCTGGTCCGCTGAATCGAACGCGATGGCGCTCAACGAATGGAGACCGGCAGCCACGGTCCCGGAATCCCATTTCCTCGCGAGATGTTTTCGGGCCGGCGCCGTGGCGAACTCGTGGCCGTCGACATAGAAGCTCACACGGGTGGAGTTCGGCGGCTTTCCGCGAGAGACAACCTTGACCTTGCCGGAGACCAGGGCGTTTCCCAGGGGTGAGACGATTGCGATATCGTCGGCGAGTGCCGGCGCGGCGAACACAAGCGCCGCAAAAGTCAGAAAGAGAAGGAAACCGGCAGGCCTAAACCGCACCACTGTCTCAAAATAACCTCGCCGGTCTCCGTCGATGTTCGCAGCGAGCTACTGCCAGACCGATTCTCTGAAGGTCAGCCGTCGAAACTGCTGTCTGCGGATGAACTTCATTACTTGAGGATCTGGAAATCTCGGCCGGCGCCAAACGTAGCCTGAATAGAACCCCAGAAGGAGCATCACCGACCCGCCTATGAAAGGCTCGGAGAAGAGCAGGCCGGCGGCGCGCGCCAGCGTAAAGAGCTGCGAATAGCCAACAAAGTGGGCGATGCGCCCCTGCCCGAAACGGGTGCGCCACAATCCTCGGGCGCTGCCGGTGGTCCTTCGATGAAAGGCGGTGATATTGCGGAAATTGCGCGTCCGAAAACCTCGCATCATCGCCTTTACTTCGTCGATCGTATCCCAGCCTTCGCCCGGCTCGAGTCCTCCAATCGCCTCAAAACAGGCCCGCGAATAGATTTTGCTCGGACCGCGAGTATGGAATGACGGAATCGCATTCAGACGCCATTCGCCGTGCGAAGGCTCGATCAGGCAGCCGCTCACGATGCCCAGGGAAGGATCGCGGTCGAACTCGTTCAGGAGCCGTTCGATATAGTCTCGAACGAAGAACAAGTCAGCGTCGAAACGAACTATGTAATCGACGTCCTGCCATTCTTCTCTCGGCAAGAAACGCATGATTACCGATTCGCCGCCAGGCTCGCGACTCCGCGTGCGTGCCAGATGCCTGGGAACGATCCACGAAAACCTGGCGGCGGCTTCATCGATGATATCGGGAGTCCGGTCGGCCGAACCGTCATCGATGATAATCCATCGGACCGGCAGGATTGTCTGCGAGACCATCGAGTCGATCATGTCCGGCAGAAATTTCTCTTCGTCGCGCGCCGGAGTTATCGCAAGGTATTTCGACGTCCTGGCCATTCGTTTAACGGGCTCCGCCCGCTCCCGTTGAATCTCGGCTCTCCGCGAAACTCGTGTCCGTGTACTCAGGAAGGCGAAGCCCCGCTGGGTTTCGCTTCACGGCGACGAGGGCTATCGAGAGATGAGGCCATCCGGTGAGCGCCGTGACAGGACGGTCGAAGATCTGGAACAGTCGCAGAGGGAAAGTGGCTATCCATGAAAGAGTGCGATCGTTCGGCGTCCATCTGCGGATGAGCCGCATCAGGTTGTCGATCTGCTGCGTGACCGCGCCAGTGATGAATTGTTCCCGGATGATATCCAGGTCGTTGGAATTGAGCATTTCTCGGAGCTTTTCGATGGTGTAGCCGAAACGCACGTGCCCGCCATCTTCGACCTCCGAGATGCGTTCATCGACCAGCCGGCGATGGAACTCGTAGGGAGTGGACAGAAGGAGCTTGCCCCCGGGCTTGAGCATCGCGGAAAGATCGCGCAGCAATTTTCCGTCGTCCTTGAGATGCTCGATTACTTCGACGCAGAAGATCTGATCGAACATCCCCAGACCGCCCGACATCCGGTCGAGGTCGCGAAGGTCGCCGTCGAGAAAGGTTATCCGATCGAACCTCAGGATTTGCGCGCGTCTCCGGGCTTTCTGGTTGTTCTCCGGGATGAAAGAGATAGCCACGACATCGTTGCCGTGCCTTGCTGCGTGAAACGAGAACGCGCCGAGGCCCGAACCGGCATCCAGGGTGCGAATCGGCCCCGCTTCGGCGTGTGCCGCGAGCCATCGCCATCGGTCGAAGTCGCCTGCACCTCCGAAGAAGATCGGCGCTCGCCATCCTCCGAGCCTTACCAGCGCTTCTTTCAGCACGGCAACCGGTGCGTGCAAATTGCGTGCTTGCCAGGCGAGGCAGCCTGGTCGGCGCTAGACGCCACAAACGATGCTTAGACTTGCGGGTTCTGCGACGTTGGAAACGGCCGGCTTGTAATTCTTTCCGCAACGAAAGGCTCATCGGAAAACGTGTGATGGTAACGGGCGGTTCGCCAAACTGCGATCATCAACGGTCGAGCGCGGCGATTGCCGAGATCAGCGTCGGCGCGGTGTTGGCCGATGTGTTGTCTTGCGCTGTCTTTTCACTCCTGAGCAGTCGAGCGCGCTCCGCAAGAGCCCAACACAGCATGAACAGCAGGCCGGTCGAGTAGTGGCAGTCTCCCGCTCCGCTCTCCGCACAGTTGAGGATGAGAAGCGGCAGGACGATTAGCAAAAAAATCGGCTTGAGCGCCCACGGGTCATCTTTTTGTCGAAACAGGTTCGCCCACGGGCGCAATATGATGAAAAGCCAGAACAGGGTGGCAGGCACGCCGACTCCCACGAGGTGTGACAGGTAGTCGTTGTGGAGTGAGCTGCGCGGCCCTTCATCCCAGGGACCCCACCACAGCGGAAAGTATTTGAGCTGGTAGATCTGTCCTTCGACTTCGTAACCGTAACCAAGCAGCGGAGACGCTTTCACCTGATTCATTGCATAGTTCCACACGTCCGTTCTTCCAGTAAGCGACGCGACATTGCCGCGGGAAACGTATGAGTCGAGATCTCCAACCGTGAAGGCCATCGCCAGGACCAGCGCCGCGGCCACCGCCGCGCATGCCAGGAGCCCGCGCCATCTGTATTTCCAGACGAGAAACGCAAGCACTCCGAGCATCGACGCCGCCATCGACGATCGCGAATCGGCGGCGATTCCAAATGCGGCAGCCGTTGCTATCAGCGCTGCCAGCAGCAGCCGGCCGCGTTTCGATGCGAACTTCCAGTAGGCAAGCGCCGCGCCGATCGTAACGATCACCAGTGCACCAAGCTCGTTCGGCTGCGTGAAGATACCGACGAATCTTGATATGCCGCCCGAGGCATAGTCGATAGTGCCCGGAATCGGCCGCCCATTCGCATCGAGCATCTCGATTGAGCTGAATGTTATGTTGTGCGGCAGAAAAAGTGCGGCGAACGCGACCAGGGCGACGATGATGCCGCAGCCGACCAGATAGTTGCGCAGCAGATCGGCAACACCGTCCTGATCGGTTACATCGAAGGCGAGAACCGCGAGGCTCGCGATCAGGAGCATCGAGCTCAATGCCCTTCCCAGTGAATAGGCGGGAACCAGAGAATAAGCCACGGTGAAGAGGCACCACGCGAAATAGATCGTAAGAAGGCGAAACCCGCCCTTCCGGAGAATCCCACGCCGCAGCAGTAGCGGAAGAAGCGGGGCGCAGAACAGAAAATCCAGGCCGTAACGTGCAGTAGTATTCACGCCCTGCGGGAAAAGGAAGCTCGAACTCAGCATCTCGACCAGCAGGATCATGGTGATAACCGAGCTTCGATGCCGCTGCGTATAGAGGACGGCGGCAACCAGCGCCGCAAGCGCCACGCATCCGGCAAGCAGGAGGGTAACCGGCCCTCGAGGATTTGAGAGCACGAGAAGGGCGAGGGCTACCAGGACGATGCTGCCAGGAAGGACAGGCGACGGGATCTGACTTCGGGCTTCGACGGTGGAGATATCGTCGAATAATGCTCGTCCTGATTGCACTGCTTGAGCCCGTCGCGCGGCTTGCGCCACTGAAATCCGCGGGACCAGCAGCTTCTGAAGCAAGTAGGATGCCCCTCGCTTCCTTCGGGCCGTTGGCGCTTCAGAAAGTGTTCAGTTCAGTCCTGAAGCGTATTCGCGGCTTGAATCACAACGTACTCATCGCGTTTGCCTGAGGCTCGTTTGTAAAAATGGCCTAACCGGTGATTCGCGAGCAGGGGATTCGAGCGATGGCTTTGCCGCTAATCCCGCCCCGGAAAATCCTGACTCTGCAAACGGCGCAATCTTACAAAGCACATCTTCAGCGAAAGCGTCGTCGCCGAACTCAGGTCGTGCAATTTGCGGCGTGGACGCCGCGGAACAGCAGTAAACGAGACACCGGAGCATGCGGCATCAAGCTTGCGTCGCGTGAGACGAACGCCGAATGCGAGAGACTTACCTGTCTCCGCGGTTGAGGCCCTCACATGTTCGATTCAGAAACTTATGAGCCCTTCGAAGAGATTCTGTTTATGTGTGGGGCCACGATGAGACGCGTATCGAGGAACCCGGCATTGTGCTTGGTCGCGGTTGTGCTCCTTGGCGTTTGTGCGGGGTTTCCAGCACCCGCGTATGGCCGCGCGTTTTACGTCGGCAATTCCGGCAGTGACTTGAACTCCGGCAGATCGCCGTCGTCGCCCTGGAAGACACTGAGGAAGGTCAACTCGACCGTCCTCGAGCCTGGCGATGTCGTCTACCTCGAGCGCGGCTCGCTGTGGCGCGAGACCCTTGTGATCGATGGAAGTGGCGCCGAGGATGCGCCGATCACGATCACCGCGTATGGTTCCGGCGATCCGCCGACAATCAGTGGCGCGGATATTGTCCGGGGCTGGGTCCAATACTCCGGCGCGGTGTACAAAGCCCCGCTCAGCGAGAACCCTGGCAACGTATACATAGACAACGCTGTCGGGTGGGGCCTGAATGAGTCGAGGTCGTTATCTTCAATGCCTCCCGGCACGTGGTACTGGGACGGCAGCCATTTGTTCGTCAGGCTGGCCGACGGGTCGAATCCTACGGATCACATCGTCGAGGCGGCGGTTCGCGACAAAGCAGTTTCCGCCGACAACCGCAGCTACATCGTAATCGACCATATACGAACCACACGGACGGGTTGCTGGGCGATTTCGATGATATCGCAAAACCCCTCAAGAAACGTAGGATCCGTGATCCGCGACAACATCGTCACGCAGAACGGAACCAATCTGATCGACACGGGCCGGTACTGCAATGCGATTTATATCAACTATGCGACTTCGCCGACGGTTGAAGGTAATCGCGTCAGTTATGCGGGAGGACACAACGCTATCAACGTTCAGCAGGCTACTAACATCAGGATTCTGAACAACGACGTAAGTGAATGGAACCACAATGGGATCGATACCAAGATGTCGGAAGGAATCCTGTATCACGGCAATACCGCTCACGATGCGCCGCACGGCAACGGCATCTACTCGGAGCAGAGTTCGAACATAACCGTCGAAAGCAACACAATTTACAACATCGGGGGTGTCACCAACGGCAACTCGAACGGGATCCATTTCGAGCCGTGCGGCGGCCCGATAACCATTCGCAGCAATTCAATATCCAACACGTTCGGAGGCATCTACCTGCGTGCGCCGGCGACGGTCGAGGCCAATTCCATCAGTACCCGTTCGGGGCTGTCGCTTACAAAAAGGTGACGCCGTTCGATCTCGCCGATGTTTGGCGGCAGGCGGCGTCGGAGCCGCGGTTAGGTGCCTTTCGGCAGGCCCAGTACCCGCTCGCCGATGATGTTGTGCTGAATCTCGTTGGTGCCGGCGGCGATGGTGCCGCGGCGCGCCGCGAGCATCCGATGCGACCACTTGCCGCGATCGATCGCGCCATCCGCCTTGTACTCAATCTGGCTGTACGGCCCAAGCAGCTCCATCGCGAACATCTGGATGCGCAGATTGAGGTCCGTAGTGCCGAGCTTGAGGATCGAGCCCTCCGGTCCGGGCGGCAGTCCTTTCAACTGGCGGGTTAGCTGGCGCAGGCTCGTGTACTTGAGGGCGTCCGCTTCGCACGCGAAGGAGGAAATTTTCTGGCGCACGTACTCATCCTGCGATGCCGGCCTGCCATCGCGTTCCACCTTCCGGGCCAGGTCGGCCAGTTGGCGCACTTCCACCATCATGTCGGTTCGTCCGCCGTGGATGGTCCGCTCGAACATCATGTTCGTCATCGCGACCATCCAGCCCTGGTTTTTCTGTCCGACCAGGTTCGATTTGGGAACGGCGACGTCTTCGAAAAAGACCTGGTTGAAGCCGTGCTCGCCCGTGATCTGCACCAGCGGACGCACGGTCACGCCGGGGCTCTTCATGTCGATGAGCAAGTAGCTGAGGCCCTTGTGTTTCGGCACGCTCGGGTCCGTCCGGCACAGAAGAGTGGTGAAATCCGCGTGATGTGCGTTCGAGGTCCAGACCTTCGATCCGTTGACTACGAAATGATCGCCTTCATCGACCGCCCGCGTTTCAACGGCGGCCAGGTCGGAACCGTGATTCGGTTCGGAAAGACCCTGGCACCAGATTTCCTCCGCGGACGGAATCTTCGGTATGAAGCGCCGCTTCTGCTCCGGCGTGCCCCATTGCATCAGCGTCGGTCCTACGCGGGCGATTCCCTGAAAGTTCACGGTGGGAGGGGCCTTTGCCCGATCGAGTTCCTGCATATAGATGAACTGCTGGATCAGTGTCGCGCCTCTGCCGCCATACTCTTTCGGCCAGTGAATGCACATCCAGCCCGCGTCGTAGAGCCTGCGATGCCACGCGCGGCGGCGTTCGAATTCGCTTTTGGTCTCGGGATCCGCCAGTTCGCTGTCGTCGCGCCAGTCGCGCGGGACGTTCTTCTCGAGCCAGCTTCTGAATTCCCTTCGAAAGGCTTCGTCCTCTTCGCTGAATGAGAAATCCATGGGCGCCCTCCGCCGGCGATCGCCACAGATGTCTCATAGCCGAAGTGCGGGCCAGGCAGAAAGCCCGCCGTTCATCGGGCCGGATCGCGAAGTCCGCGCCTCGCGCTCAGTAAAAGTACTCCCTGAACGTCGAAAACCTCTGCGGAACTATCCAGCGCTGCGAGATGATTCCCTGGTTGATGAACCAGGTGTCGTGCTGAGGCCGATCGGGAGCTGGAGTGAACAGAATCGTCGAATATCCGCTCTGCACGTCTTCATCAACCATCGCGGTCGGGAACAGGCGGTCGAATGAATACACGGCGGCCTTCGAGTTCGGATACTCGCGATCGCGAACGGTATTGAAGATCGCGAGAGTCTTCCACAGATTTCCTGCGTGATCGTACTGATCGGAAGCCGTGATGAACCATCCCTGCGAATCGATATAGAGGATGCGCCTGGCAATCGGGGGAATATCCGCAAACCGGCCCGGCCGGCGAGCGTCGGCCTCGATCACGTAGACGTGGCGCATTTCCCAGTCTTCGGGGCAGATCGTGCGGCCGCCGTCCGCCTCGCAGGATCGTGCGGGAAGCGAGGTTGCGTGCACGACCGCAAGCACATCTTTTTCGCCGAGAAATTTGAAATCGAAGTCCTGAAATCTTCCCGCAAACCCGAACAGCGATTGCAGATCGAAGTTCCCAAAGAATGAGTTGCCCGTCAGATAATCCGGCGGCCCGATATATGGTCCGGGCCAGTTGGTATAACTGTAGTTCATCGAGGACCAGACCAGATCCGACCTCAGCGGGTCGGTGTAGCGATACCACACGAACGACATCCAGGGCGTTTGCCAGAACGGCGGCTCGATCGGAACGATAATCGGTCCAAGCGCGATGCGCTGCATGATGCCGGTATCGCCATCCTCGTCCGTCGGGACCGGCGCGACTTCTTCGCGGCCGATATTCCGGTACACGGCCAGGTGCCCGATGTGATACACGGACCACGGCGTTCCGGAGTGCCCGGGCGCATAGTTCGCGATTTCCACATCCTGCGCGTCGAGATCGTCCGAATACGACGGGCCGAGCTGAAAGTTCCACATGATCTTTTGCGCGATATGCGGGTCGTTCGGATCGATCATCGGAAAAGGCAGTCCCGCGCGATAATTTTCCAGATCGCCGTTGGGGCCAAGGCGAACCTGCGGCGAGTATTGTTCAGTCGAGCTCTTGTATGGCGCCGGCCAGTCGTAATCTTTGGTCGGAACGATTTTCATCTCCATGCCCTGGCGAACCAGCACGTAGTTGCCGGGGCTGACCAGGTTGCCGACCTTGGCAGCATTCGTTTTGGTTATGAAAGTTCCCGGTTCGAGCTCGGCGCCGGATGCCCAGCGGGCGCCGGCCGTCGCGACAATCAGAACCGTTGCGAAAAGAACCGCGCGGTTCATGGTTCACCTCCCGCGCTGAAGACGTTCGGCAGGCTCTATCTCCCCGACTAACACCCGGTATTGCGGGGGTCAACGCGCTAAATTCAAGCGGCATTCGCATTCATTCCACGTGTAGTTATAATTCCGGATGTTCGCCGGAGGGCTGACCCGTGATGCGCGGCCATCCTTAGCTTGCCGCTCTGCAGGTTTGCTCAGAGATGATTACAGCGGTGTTATGCCGCTTCTCTTTACGACCCCTCCGGTAATACGCTGAGATACACCTATCGGCGGTAAGGGTCGTCCTGGACGCCCAGCAAATAGCCGCGGGGGAGGGGTTGATGCCCAGCTTTCAATCGGACGCGTTGGTCTTTTTCGGCGCTACTGGCGATCTCGCTTACAAGCAGATTTTTCCGTCCATCCAGGGGCTTATCCGCGACGAAGGCCTCGACGTTCCCATCATCGGGGTCGCGAAATCAGGATGGAGCCTCGATCAACTCAAGGCGCGCGCGAAAGACAGCCTCGAACATCATGGCGGCATCGATGAGAAAGCGTTTCGCAAGATGACGGAGCTGCTGCGCTACGTCGATGGCGATTACGCGAACGCCGCTACCTTCGCCGCGGTACGCAAGGAGCTGGGCGCGGCGAAGAGTCCGCTGCATTATCTGGCGATTCCGCCGAGCCTGTTCGGGGTGGCGGCGGAGGGACTCGCGAAATCGGGATGCGCCGAAAACGCGCGCGTGGTGATCGAAAAGCCTTTCGGCCACGATCTCGCATCCGCGCGCGATCTCAATCACATCCTGCGCCAATATTTCCCCGAGGAAAGCATCTTCCGCATCGACCACTACCTCGGCAAAGAGCCGGTGCAGAACATCCTGTACACCCGCTTTGCCAATCCCGTGTTCGAGCCGATCTGGAACCGCACTTACGTCCGCAGCATCCAAATCACGATGGCGGAGAATTTCGGCGTTCAGGATCGCGGCCGCTTCTACGATGAAGCCGGCACGATCCGCGACGTGGTTCAGAACCATATGCTCCAGGTGCTGGCGAATCTCACGATGGACCCGCCGACCGGCGAGGACCACGAAGCAACCCGCGATCAGAAGGCGAGCCTGTTGAAGGCCGTTCGTCCGCTCACGCCCGCTTCGGTCGTGCGCGGGCAATACAATGGATACAAGTCTGTGATGGGGGTGGCGGCCGGTTCGACGACCGAAACCTTCGTGGCCGTCAAATTGTTCATCGATACTTGGCGATGGGCGGACGTGCCGGTCTACATCCGCGCCGGCAAGGAACTTCCGGTCACCGCGACCGAAGTGATCGTCGAATTCAAGCGGCCGCCCCGCGAAACCTTTGGCGAAATCGTGCCGGGAACGTCCTCGCATATGCGGATGCGCGTGAGTCCCGACATCACGATCGCGCTGGGGGTGCGGGTAAAACTGCCGGGCGAACGGATGATTGGCAACGATGTCGAGTTGATGCTGCAGCGGCAGGCGGGCGCCGACGAACCTCCTTACCAGCGCCTGCTCGGCGACGCGATGCGCGGGATAGGCGACCTGTTTGCGCGGCAGGACCTGATCGATGCGCAATGGCGCATCGTCGAGCCGGTTCTCGGCAACGTTACGCCGCTCTACACGTATGAACGTGGAACCTGGGGGCCGGAGGAGGCCAACCAACTGATCGGCACCGATGGCCCGTGGATCAATCCGCAGGTGTCGGACGCGAAACACTGATTTCGGCCCGGCCGCCTGTTCCGAGCGGAACAGGTGATGCATTGCGCGAGAGTTTGCATCAGACTTGATGGTAAACGGTCACAATTCGGATGCCGCCCGGAAAAGCCGCGCGCTCGCGATTTTTTCCCAACGGCGGCGTTACGCAACGATGCGAAAACTGCCCTGGAGCCGGCATCTCGAGGGCGGAGGAGCGGAAACGTGAAACCCACCCAGCAATTGAACCATCTCGGACAGAGCCTATGGCTCGACAACATCACGCGCGAGTTGCTCGACAGCGGCACGCTCAAACGCTACATCGACGATCTCTCCGTAACCGGACTGACCTCAAACCCGACCATCTTCGACCACGCCATCACGCACAGCAAATCCTACGACCGCGAGGTTCGCGATCTGACCGCGCGCGGATGCTCGGGCGAGGCGCTGTTTTTCGAGCTCGCAATCGAAGATCTCTCTCGCGCGGCCGATCTGTTTGCTCCGATCCACGAGCACAGCGCGACCGTTGACGGCTGGGTCTCGCTGGAAGTCTCGCCGCTGCTTGCGTACGACGCGCAGGCCACCGTCGCGGAAGCGAAGCGGCTCTATCGAAAAGCGCGGCGGCGCAATCTGTTCATCAAGATTCCCGGCACCCGCGAAGGACTCCCGGCTATCGAAGAGGCGATTTTCTCGGGAGTGAGCGTCAACGTAACTCTGATCTTCACGCGGGATCATTACGTCGCGGCGGCCGATGCGTACATGAAAGGCCTCGAGCGGCGGATTGCGGCGGGGCTCAGCCCCGACGTCCGCTCCGTCGCGTCGCTGTTCGTAAGCCGATGGGACAAGGCGACGATGGACAAGGTGCCCGACAATCTCCGCGACCGGCTGGGCCCCGCAATCGCGCGCCAGACTTACCGCGCTTATCGCGAACTGCTCGATTCAGACCGATGGCAGCGGCTTGAGGGACTGGGCGCGCGGCCGCAGCGGCTGCTGTTCGCAAGCACCGGCACCAAGGATCCGAAGGCTTCTGACGTGCTTTATATCGGCGAGCTTGCCGCTCCCAATACCATCAACACGATGCCGGAAGAGACGCTGCTTGCCTTCGGCGATCACGGAAAGGTGGACAACACGCTCCCGCGCGATGGCGGAGACTGCGATCGGGTGATCGCGGACTTCGGCAAGGCGGGCGTGAACGTCGCGAAACTCGGCGAGGATCTGCAGAAGGAGGGCGCCAAAGCCTTCGTCGATTCGTGGCAGGACCTGCTCAAGTCAATCGAGTCGAAGAGCAAGGCGCTCAGGTAAAAGCGAGGAGGATTGAAGCGATGGCCCGACCGACCGATACCCCCGCGTGGCGTGCGCTGCAATCGCACTACGAAAAGATAAAAGACCTTCATCTCCGCCGGCTGTTCGCCGAAGATCCCTCGCGCGGACAGAAGCTTGCCGCCGAAGGAGCGGGACTCTACCTCGATTATTCGAAGAACCGAATCACCGCCGAGACCGTCGGCCTGTTGCTTCAACTCGCGAAGGAGCGGGGAGTCGCCGAACGGCGCGACGCGATGTTTCGCGGCGAGAAAATCAACATCACCGAAAAACGCGCGGTGCTGCACGTCGCACTGCGCGCCCCCAAGGGAGTCGAGATCAGGGTCGATGGCAAGGACGTGGTGCCGGAAGTGCACGCGGTGCTGGACAAGATGGCGCAATTTTCCAATCGCGTGCGCAGCGGCGAATGGAAGGGGCACACCGGCAAGCGCATCCGCAACGTGATCAATATCGGAATCGGCGGATCGTACCTGGGACCGGAGATGGCCTATGCGGCGCTGCGCGACGTCAGCGACCGCGCGATGACCTTCCGGTTCGTCGCCAATGTCGACGGCGCCGCGTTCGCCGAAGCGACCCACGATCTCGATCCCGCCGAGACTCTGTTCATCATCTCCTCAAAGACCTTCACCACGCTCGAGACGATGACCAACGCGGCCACCGCGCGCCGCTGGATCGTTGAGAAGCTCGGAAGCGATGCGGCGGTCGCGCGCCACTTCGTCGCGGTTTCGACCAACGAGGCCGAGGTGCGCAAGTTCGGAATCGACACCGCCAACATGTTCGGCTTCTGGGACTGGGTCGGTGGGCGATATTCGATGGACTCGGCGATCGGGCTCTCCACGATGATCGCGATCGGGCCGGAGAATTACCGCGAGCTGCTGGGCGGATTCCGCGCGATGGACGAGCACTTCTGCACCGCGCCGCTCGAAAAGAACCTGCCGGTTCTGATGGGTCTGCTCACGGTCTGGTACAACAATTTTTTCGGCGCGCAGACCATCGGCATCATGCCTTACTCCGACAACCTGCGGCGCTTTCCCGCCTATCTCCAGCAGTTGCAGATGGAGAGCAACGGCAAGCACGTCGATCTCGACGGCAATCATGTCGGCGTGCAGACCGGACCGATTATCTGGGGCGAGCCCGGCACCGACGGGCAGCATTCCTTCTACCAGCTTATCCATCAGGGCACGAAACTCATTCCGTGCGATCTGATCGGCTTCTGCCGGCCGCTTAGCGCGCTGAAAGAGCATCACGACCTCCTGATGTCCAACGTCTTCGCGCAGGCGGAGGCGCTCGCATTCGGAAAGACTCCGGAAGAACTGAAGGCGGAAGGATCTCCTGACTTTCAGACGCCGTTCCGCGTCTGCGAGGGAAATCGGCCGACCAATGTGATCCTGGCGGACAAGCTGACTCCGCGCACGCTCGGCAGCCTGGTCGCCCTCTATGAACACAATGTGTTTACCCAGGGCGCTATCTGGGACATCGACTCGTTCGATCAATGGGGGGTCGAGTTGGGCAAGGTGCTCGCCAAACGAATTATCCCCGAATTGGAAAGCTCGTCCGAGCCCGACCTGAAGCACGACAGTTCGACCAACGCTCTGATACGGCGATATCGGCGTCTGCGTTCGGGACGCTGACAAGTGGGGGCGGGGGCTCTCAGCCCCCGCGAATTGCGCGGCGCATCGCCGCCGCGCCTTTACATTTGAACTGCTTTTACTCCGATGAACGAGACAAGCTGCGTTGCAACGGATGTTCTGGAAGGAGAGCTCACTCACGCGGACGATCGAATACGGCTGAGCCACTGGCTGCCGCCGCGGTACGGAACCATGCCGCACTTCCGCGTGGGCCAACGATGGTTCAACGTGTTCTGGCTTATTCCGATCGCGGGGCTGATGCTGATCGTCGGGATCGCGATTGGGCAGGAGCTGCGCCGAATTCCGGCGGTGCAGGAATTTATCGCGCGCTACCCCGGCACCGTCACTTCAGTGCCCGCCGATTATTCAGGATACCCGGCGTGGTTGCGATGGCAGCACTTTTTCAACCTGCTTTTCATGATGCTCATCATCCGGGCCGGCATCCAGATTCTCGCCGACCATCCGCGCCTTTACTGGAACCGCGATTCGACGCCCGGCACTGAATGGTTCCGCTTTCAGCACGAGGTTCCCAGGGACCGCCTGTGGACGGCCAAGGATGACTCGGTGACTCTTCCGGGATGGCTCGGGATTCCCGGGATGAGGCACACGATTGGCCTGGCGCGATGGTGGCACTTCTCGTTCGATCTGCTGTGGGTGGTGAACGGGGTGATTTTTTACGTGCTGCTGTTCAGCACGCATCAATGCCAGCGGCTGGTGCCGATGTCCTGGGAGATTTTTCCCAACGCTCTCTCGACCATCCTCCAGTATCTGTCGCTGCGGTTTCCGCCCAATGACGGATGGCTTTACTTCAACAGCCTGCAGAAACTGACCTACTTCATGACGGTCTTTATCGCGGCGCCGATTGCGATTGTGAGCGGGCTGATGCAGGCGCCCGCGATCTCCAACAAGCTCGGATGGTTTGGGCGAAGGTTCAATCGGCAGGCCGCGCGATCGATCCATTTTCTGATTCTGTGCTGGTTCATCATGTTCGTCTGCGTCCATGTGACGATGGTGTTCGTTACGGGCCTTCGCCACAACGTCAATCACATGTTTGCCGGCCTCAACAACGACAGTCCGCTGGGCCTCGAAATTTTCGCGGTGGCGATGCTGGTGGTGGCGGCGGTGTGGCTTGCCGCGTCACCGTTCACAATCAGGCATGCGCGGATCGTGCAAAAGGCCGGGCGCTTCCTGCTCGGACCGCTCGATGCGTTCGGAGAATGGTGGGACGTCAGGACGCAATATTCGGAGAAGGACATTTCACCATTCTTCTGGCCGAACGGGACGATGCCGGATTCGGAGACTTATGAGTCGCTGGTCAAGACCGGCTTCGCGGGTTACCGCCTGCGCGTGGACGGGATGGTCCAGAAGCCCCGGGAATTTACCTTTGCCGAACTCAAGTCGATGACCCGCCAGGAGCAAATCACCGCGCACTTTTGCATCCAGGGATGGTCCGGGGTCGCGAAGTGGGGCGGGGTGCCGATGCGCGAGATAGTCGAGGCGGTCAAGCCGCTTCCCGAAGCGCGCTATGCCGTGTTCTATTCATTTGCACCCGGCGCCGACGGAGGCCGCTACTACGACGTCCACTCGATCGACAACATGCGGCATTCCCTGACGATCGTCGCGTACGAGATGAACGGAAAGCCGCTCACGGTCGTTCACGGCGCTCCGCTTCGGCTGCGATGCGAGAACGAACTCGGTTTCAAGCAGGTGAAGTGGATCGAAGCGATCGAGTTCGTAAGCGACTTCCGCCATCTGGGCGAGGGCCAGGGCGGCTACAACGAGGATCACGAATTCTACGGCTATCGCATGCCCATCTGAGCTCGGCGCCCGTCAGATCGCCTGCATCCTGAGGCACAACGCGTCGCGATCGGCCTCGGTCAACACTCGATCCGCCAGAGGATAAAGCACGTTCTCCTCCTTCATGTCGTGGCTGCGCAGGAGGGAAGAGAGTTGCGCGGGCTGGTTCTCGATTGCCTGGATGAGAGTCGCGCAAAAGCCGCCGAGAAGATCCTTTTCCATAGCGTCCAGAAGCTGCCGAATCTGGCGATGCTCGGCGCGCATCACCGCCGTCGGGCCCGCGCCTGCCGGAATTCCCGCCTTCTCCTCCAGTATCGGGAAAAACAACTCCTCTTCCATCCGAATGTGTCTCCGCAGTCCGAAGATGAACTCGGAAAGCCGGCGTACCGCGACCGTCCGATGGCCTGACTCGGTGGTGAAAACGGTTTCGTATGAGCGCGCGCACGCCTGCACCGCGCCGAGAAATTCCTGCCAGTAGCCTGTCAGGCGATGATGGTCGCCGCCGAGAAACTCGGCAATCGAGCGCGGCCGCGGCTCGCGACGCACGACCAGGACGCGCACCGCGTCCTCCGCATCTTCCAGCGGCCACCAGTCGAGCGAGTCAGGGCGGCGCTGCCGCAGCGCCGTCAGAAAGGCGGGAACGTTTTCGGAGCCGGCGATGGTCAGTTCCATCGCGTGATTCACGGCAAGCCGTTCGAGGGCGTCGAAGACCTGTTCTGTCTGCTCAGCGGCCGCAACGGTGAGTTCAATATCGGGATTCATCGCGAGTTACCTGCCTCTGCTAATAGCAGCATTTAAAATACACCTTAAAGCGCCAATCAGGGAAGCGCTCGCGCCGGTGCTAGGCGGCGTCCGCCGCTCGCTCGATCGCGGTCGTCAGCAGCATCACGCTCTCTTCAACCGCATCGACGCCATGAGCGACGCCGCGATCGAAAGCGAGCATTTCACCGGCCGACATCGCGCATTCATGTCCGTCGGCGCTCACCCGAATCTGGCCGGACAGAAGCTGGACGACAATCGGACCTTTGACGCGATGGGGATGAAGCCGTGCGCCCTTCTTGAGCGCCATCAGAAGCACGTTCAACGCGTCATCTTTGACCAGGCTGACGGCATGACGATCGCCGTTTTGCCATTCGGCGCCGGATTTGAGACGCGCGATTTCGTCGGCGAGTCTGAAGGCCACGATTCCGCCTTCGGCGGGGCGGAGCGGCTGCCTCATTTGATCCGCGCTCATCGCAATTCCTCCGGTAGGCCCGCAACTCGGGGCATTTTCACCAGTGTACTCCGAAAAACCCTCTAATGCCCGCGGCTTGGAATCGGCTCACTACGAGGTTGGGGCTACTCACGCGGAGTGAGCGCAAAGCGGAAAGAAACTTGACATAAGCGGTGCGCCCGATTATCCACGAGCTACAGCATCTCGCCACTTCCCGCACGGACAAAAAAGGGGGAACGGGATATGCGATGTCAGGCACCGCGCGGAGTTCCCGCCCGCGCTGCTCTAAAGAGCGTGCTGGCGGCTACCGCCGTCTATGCCATCGCCGGATGCGGCGCGCTCGACTGGATAGTCGGCAACAATATCGACATCAACGGCGCCCATCCGGTGATCGGCCAGGAACGGGCCGATGTCGGCAACAGCAAAGTCGGCTATGTGCTGTTCGGCCAGGAAAATCACTTCGATCGGGTCGACGTCGTGCCGCTGCTCACCGGCGGCGAGCAGTGCCAGAGTCCCAATCTTCCGCTGACCTCCTATCCGCTGTTCGGAAGTTCCCCGGACGCGCAGGATCAGCGTCCCGAATGCATCGAATGGGCGTTCGACTGTTTCTACAACTACAAGGCGGGCCAGTGTCCGGCTTTGAATAATCGGGGCGCGGCCCTGGAAAGCCCGCCGAACCAGGGCCGCCTGACGCTCCAGGCCTCCGCGGTGGCGCCGCCCGATAGCGATCTCGAGTACTTGAAGATGCGCCGCAATGCGGTGCAGGAGCGCCTGATTGCCGCGTCAAATTCCGCCTGCCGTGCGTTCACCCAGCATCTCAACACCTACCAGTCGTACACGAATCTGGTGCTGGGAACGGCGGCGGTGGGAACCGGAGCCGCGGGCGGTATCGTGTCGAACACGGTTGCCGCCCGGACGTTGGCGGGCGTCACGGGAGCGATTTCGGGGGCGCGGGCCGAATACAATTCGGACATCTTCGCGCAGAAGCTGGTGGCGACCATCGTGCAGGCGATCGACGAAAGCCGCCGGGAGTGGCTGCTCGCGCTGCGCGGATCGCTGGTGGAAGAGGGGACGCCCGCGCTGCCCAAGGCCAGTCCGTCCGCATCCCCGTCGCCGGCGGCAAGCGCGTCGCCCGCCGCAACCCCCGCAGTCCTTTCCACCGCTCCGGTTCAGGGCCGGCAAGCAAGGTCGATAACCGAATATACCGTCGAGGCTGCCATCGCCGACGCGCTCTACTACAACGACCTCTGCAGTCTCGACAAAGGACTGCAGACCTTGACCCAATCGCTGACCGCGGCGACGGACCCGGGACTGGATCAGGTAAAACTCGACATCCAGAAGTACTACGCGATCGGAGATCTGATCAGGCAGGGAAGCATCGCTCCGCCAAAGCCAACCGACCACGCGCCTCCTCCGGCAGACGGGCACTGAGAAGACGCTCTGAGGCAAGGTCTCATGCGGGGCGTGATGTCTCAGACAAGGGCGCCCAGGCGGCTTGCGATGACCGTCGGTTCGATCGGAGTTTCGGTGCGATTACCGGATTGTGCTTCCCGGTCTAGTTCGGGCAGCTATTCGGATGGATAGGGGGCTCGTGGCAAAATAGCCGGCGCGACACAAGGAGTTGGCCCGCGAGACCCGCCGTATTCACCCTCCCGCAACAATTCGCGGCTATCGTCTCTTTCCTGATAGTCTCTTTGGCTGAGCTTCAGGACATCCGATGGCGCAATACGACTATGATCTCGCGGTAATCGGGTCCGGTCCCGCCGGCCATCACGCGGCGATACAGGGGGCCAAGCTCCGCAAACGGGTCATCGTCATCGAGCGCAAGCCCATCGTCGGCGGCATCTGCGTCAACATCGGCACCATCCCCAGCAAGACCATCCGCGAAGCAATCATTTATCTTTCCGGCTATCGCGAGCACTCGATATATGGCGCTTCCTACCGGGTCAAGGAAAAGATCACTTTTCAGGATCTGCTGTTCCGCGTCGAACCGGTGGTGCGCACCGAGATCGACGTGATGCGCGATCAGTTGCTACGCAACGGCGTCGAGCTGGCGAGCGCCGCGGCGAACTTCGCCGATCCTCATACTCTGCGCCTCGAGCGCGTGGGCGACGGCGCCTCGCGCACCATCACGGCCGACAAGATTGTGGTCGCGGTCGGTACCGAGTCGATACGCGATCCGCGGATGCCGCTCGACGGACGCGACATCTTCTGCAGCGATGACATCCTTCAGCTCGACGAGCTGCCGCGCACGCTTGCGGTGATTGGCGCGGGGGTGATCGGATGCGAATACGCGAGCATGTTCGCCGCTCTTGGCGTTCGAGTCACGCTGATCGACAAGCGTCCTCGGCTGCTCGGGTTCGTCGATGCCGAAATCGTCGATACGCTCGCCTACCATATGCGCGAGCGGCGGATGGTGCTTCGGCTCGGCGAGGAAGTCGCGTCGGTCGAGCCTTTCGTCGAGGACGGAATCCGCCGCGTGCGCACCAACCTGGCCAGCGGCAAGCAGATCGTCACCGACAAGGTTCTGACCAGCACCGGCCGCAACGGTGCGACCACCTCATTGAACCTTGCCGCGGCCGGAATCTCCGCCGACGCTCGCGGCCGGATAGTGACCGGCGAATGCTACAGGACGGAAGTCGAAAATATCTACGCCGCCGGCGACGTCATCGGATTTCCCAGTCTCGCTTCGACTTCAAAAGAACAGGGGCGTATCGCCGTCTGCCACGCCTTCGGCATCCCCGCGAAACATGCGCCCGAGCTGTTTCCCTATGGCATCTACACGATCCCCGAGATCTCGTTCGTGGGACGCAATGAAGAAGAACTGACCGATAACGGCGTCCCGTATGAAATCGGCAAGGCGCAATACAAGGAAGTCGCACGCGGCAAGATAATCGGCGACGAGATCGGCTTCCTGAAACTGATCTTCCATCGCGAGACCCATGAGCTGCTCGGGGTTCACGCGATCGGCGAGGGCGCCGTCGAATTGATTCATATTGGGCAGGCGGTCTTGTCGCTGAAGGGCGAGGTCGATTATTTCATCGACACCGTCTTCAACTATCCGACCCTGGCGGAGTGCTACAAAAACGCCGCGCTCGACGGCATAAACCGCATCAAGGACTGACCGCCGCGTTTGTTAAGCGCCGCGAGGTTTGGCGCGCGGCGGCTTGTTCGCGGCGGAGCTCCGCTCACTTCGCGTCGTGGAAGATTATCCCGAGCGCCCAGCGCGTTCCGCTCCGGATCGTGCTCACGCCGTGGCGCACGGTTGCGCGGTAGTGCCCGCGCGCGCCCGCTACCGGACGATAGCGGTTTGGGAAAATTATTCCGCAACCGAAGTCCAGGTTGATTGATTCTCCTCGCGATTGTGCCCGCGGCCGCTGCTCGACCAGCAGCGACTCTCCGCCTTCATAGTCTCGTCCGCGCCGGTTCAGCGCGCAGGTGAACTGAAGGGGAAAGGCGAGCTCTCCGTAAAGGTCCTGATGGAGGCAGTTGTAGCCGCCGGCCTGGTAGCGAAGCAGCAGCGGAGTCGGCCTCGCCTGACCCGCCGAATGGCACAGCTTCAAATATTCGGTCAGCGACCGCGGGTAAAGTTCGCCGCCGCCCAGCATCCTCGACCATCGGTTTGCGATGGGCGCAAGCCGCCGGTAAAGGGCGCTTCGGAGTTCGGCCACGGGCGAGGGCAGGGGATATGCGAAGTATTTGTACTCGCCCGCGCCGTAGTTGAAGCGGGTCATCTCGATCCGGCTGCGGAACCGGTCGCGATCGTCATAAATCGCGATCAGGTTCGCGCACTCAGCCGGGTCAAGCAGCGGACCGGTCAGCGCATAGCCGCGATCGTTGAGGTCGTCCTCAATCCTGCTCCAGTCGATCGCGGCGATGCGATCGGCGATGGGGGCAGCCATTTCCGCTCATCGCCTCGCCGCCGGTTCAAGCGGTGCGCTGGCGTACGAACTCGCCGATCCGCTGGATCGCCTGCTGTCCTTCATCCAGCATCGGCGCGAACAGATGCCACACGTGGATCATGTTCTCCCACGGCTCGTAGGAAACATTCACGCCAGCCTTCTTTGCGCGTTCCGCCAGGCGCGCGGCGTCGTCGAGCAACGTCTCCGCCGTGCCTACCTGGATGAGAAGCGGAGGCAATCCGGAGAGATCGGCGTAAAGCGGAGCGGCCAGAGGCGTACGCGGATCCTTTCCGCCGAGGTATGCCTGCGCCATCTGCAGAAGTCCGGCCTTTTGCACGATCGGGTCCACTCCCGCCTTGCTGGTCATCGACTCGCCGACGCCTTCGAGATCGACCCAGGGCGAGATGGGCGCGCCGGCCGCGGGCAGCGGCAGCTTCGCATCGCGAATCGCAACCAGGGTCGCTACGGTGAGGCCTCCGCCCGCTGAGTCGCCCGACACCGCGATCTTCGACGGCTGCAAGCCCTGCTGCAGCATCCATCGATAGGCTGCGACCGAGTCATCGACGGCCGCCGGATGCGGATGCTCGGGAGCGAGGCGGTAGTCGATGACCAGCACGCGCGCCTGCGATGCCCTGGAGAGGCGTCCTGCGAGCGAGCGATGGGTGTTGATCGATCCAATCACGTAGCCGCCGCCGTGCAGATACAGGATTGAACGGTTCGGATCGGCTCCCGGCGCGGCCACCCATTCGGATTTCACCCCGCCCGCGCTTACCGGTTCGCACTTTACGTCCGCCTCGACCGGGAACAGGCTCGCCATCTGTTCGAAACCGGCGCGCGTGTCCTGAATCGAGGCGTTGGGGTCGATCGGCCGCGATTTGAGCATCGCGACCAGACTTTGAAGCTGCTGCTGTGACATCTTGTTAGCCCTCCGAATCGGAAAGAACTGTTACCACTCCGGACCCTGGCCGGACAGGCTCGGCATCCCGGAATGCGCCCACAAGCCGCCGTCGGCTACAAAGAAGGCCCCCGTAACGAATGAAGCTTCGTCGGACGCAAGGAACAGGACGACGTTCGCGATCTCCTGCGGTTCGCCGAGCCGGCCCATCGGAATCGCCTCGCGAATGCGCGCGAGTACGTCGGGGCGTGAATCCTCGAGCCGGAGCAGCGGAGGCGTGCCGATTGGACCCGGGCAGACGGCGTTGCAGCGAATTCCCTTGCGCGCGTATTCGATGCCGGTTGCTTTGGTCAGCGCCACCACTCCATGCTTGACGGCGTTGTATGCGCCCAGCGTGTAATCTCCCGCAAGGCCGGAAACCGATGCGGTGTTGACGATCGCGCCTCGCTTCTGAGGGAGCATCACCTCGATCGCGCATTTGGTCGCGTACCAATACGCGGTCAAGCCGACATCCACGGTCTTTTGCCATCCCTCGAGGGTGATTTCTCCAACGCGCCCGACCGTGGTGAAGATCGCGTTGTTGTGCAGAATATCCAGGCGGCCGTAGCGATCGGCCGCGAACTTGATCATCGCCTCGATTTCCCGCGGCGCTCCGACATCGGCGTGAAAGAATTCCGCTTCACCGCCGGCGCTGCGGATCTGCGATGCGACGCGGCGGCCGCCGTCGTCGTTGAGATCCGCTACGACGACGCGCGCTCCTTCGCGCGCGAAGGTTTTCGCGGTTGCCTCGCCGATTCCCGAACCGGCGCCCGTGATCAGTGCTACCTTGTTTTCAAGCCGCATCGGCTCACTCTCCTGTCGCCATCCCGGCACCTCAGGCGCGGGCGATGGGCGAGTATAACCCCGGCTGTTTGGCGCCTGCAAAGACTCGCCGGTGCGCCGGATCGGAAAAAGCGCAATGATGGCTGTGATGACGCGATGGAGCCTGCTGGCGGATGCCGTAGCGCTGTTTCATCTGGCTTACGTCGCATTCGTGATGTTGGGTCTGGGCGCAATCATCGCCGGCGCGGCGTTGGGCGCGCGCTGGGTCCGCAATTTCTGGTTTCGCATCCTTCATCTGGCCGCCATTGCGCTGGTGTGCGTCGAAACGATTGCGGGGATGGCTTGCCCGCTGACTGTGCTGGAGAATGCGTTGCGGCGGCGAGCCGGACAGGCAGGCTACCCCGCCGACTTCATCACCTATTGGACCCACCGCATCGTCTTCCACGATTGGCCTGCGGCGGTCTTCACCGCGCTGTACTACGGCTTTACCCTGGCAATCGTGGCGACGTTGCTGATTGTTCCGCCCGAGATTCCGTGGCGCCGAAAACGCACTCTCTGAACTTGCCGCCGCGACGCGGTTGGTTCTACAGTCGGGCAAACGGACGGCGCCGGAGCGCGCTTGCAGAGGATGTTATGAAGGTATCGCTATTTTATCTGCCGACCGTCGGCACCAGGGAGCAAATCGAGAAAGGCAAAGTCGGGCTCGACGGAGCAGCTTACGACTGCATGCTGCGCGAGATCTCGGAACAGGCGCGGCTGGCGGACGATCTCGGGTACGATTCGATCAGCTTCACCGAGCATCATTTTCATGTCGAAGGCTTCGAGCTCTCGAACAATCCTGTGCTGCTCGATCTTTATATCGCGATGCAAACCAAGCGGTTGCGCGTCGGACAGCTTGGAATTGTGCTGCCGTCCCAGAATCCGATTCGCGTCGCCGAGGACATCGCGATGCTCGATCATATGTCGGGCGGGCGCGCCAACGCCGGCTTCGCCCGCGGCTATCAGCGGCGATGGGTTGACGTGATGGCGCAGCAGACCCACGGAATCCACGGCGCGCTGCCTCATCAGCACGATGAAATCGACGCGGCGAACCGGGCGGCTTTCGAAGAATGCTTCCGGATCATCAAGAAAGCGTGGACGGAAGAGTTTCTTTCCTACAACGGGAAATACTGGCGGGTGCCGCCCGGAGACACGCCGTGGACGCTCGATGCGACCCGAAAGTGGGGCGGCGGGGTCGAGAACGGCGTCGTGCGCTCCGTCGCGGTCGTGCCCAAGCCGGTGCAGAAACCGCATCCTCCTCTGTTTCAACCCTTCGCGTCATCGGAACGCAGCATCCGCTGGTGCGCGCAGGAAGGTGTCACGGCGATCCTTCCGCCGCTCCATCCGAAGTACGAGATGCAGTTGTGCAGGCTCTACTCCAGCGTGTCGGGAAATCCGCTCGGAGAGGGGATGGGAGTCCTGCGCGACGTGATCATCGCGGACACCGACGATGAAGCGCGCGCCATCTGGCACGAAAGCGGCTACTTCTGCGGGCACGAATGGTTCGAACCCTTCGGCTTCTCGGCCGGGATGGAAGATCCCGAGACCAAAGAGCGCGCCGATCTGTGGAACGACGGCCTCGCCTTCGTGGGAACGGTGGACACCGTTACGCGGCAGATCGAATCGTTCATGAAACGGCTCCCGGTGCGATGGATTTTCGCCTGGATGTATAACGGGTTGTTGCCGCATGACAGGCTGATGAAGACGATCGAGCTGTTCTGGACCAAAGTGATGCCGCGAGTCGCGAACGTCTGAAACCGGGTAAATCTCACCATCAATAAAAAACGGGCGCGGGCGGTTGAGCCGTCCGCACCCGCGCGAATCATGTCGCGGCGCCGGTCCGGCTCCGCCTCGATGCCCGGGGCGAAGCTGTAACTGCCCGGCGAAAATGCATAATATTTTGCGCGAATCGGGGGTGCATAGCCTGCTAGTTACCCACACTTTTCTTGAAGACCTGGGCCTCGTACTTTGCGTTGCCGCGGTGACGACGGTCCTGTTTCAGGCCATCCGCCAGCCGGTCGTGGTCGGCTACCTAATCGCGGGAATGATCGTCGGGCCGCACGTGCCGATTCCTCTTCTCGCCGACTCTCAGCGCGTCCAGGCGCTCTCCGAGTTCGGCGTCATCCTGTTGATGTATGCGCTGGGGCTGGAGTTCAGCATCCGAAAACTCCTGCGTCTCGGTCCTACCGCCGGATTTGTTACCGCTCTGCAGGTGGGGTTGATGGTCTGGCTCGGGTACGTAGTTGCGCGCGCGATGGGATGGACGGAGCTCGAAGGCATTTTCACCGGCGTGGCGCTGTCCATATCCAGCACGACGATCGTTGCCAAGGCCTTCAATGAGCAAGGCAAAATCAGCCCCCATGTCAGCGATCTGGTTTTCGGGGTCCTGCTCGCGGAAGACCTGACCGCTGTGATGCTGCTGGCGGTGCTCACCGGACTGGCTTCCGGCGTGGGACTGAGCGCCCACATGATGCTGGTGACGGTGGGTAAGCTGGGCCTGTTCCTGCTGGCGCTGGTGGGAGGAGGCTTGCTCATCGTTCCGCGGGCGATTCGGATGGTGGTGCGGCTGCGGCGGCCCGAGACGACGCTTATCGCGAGTATCGGAATCTGCTTCGCGCTCGCAATCATCGCGGAGCACGCCGGGTACTCGGTTGCACTGGGCGCCTTTCTGGCGGGTTCTCTGGTTGCGGAATCGGGCGACTCCGACAGCATCGAGCATCTGGTTGCGCCGGTGCGGGACATCTTCGGCGCGGTGTTCTTCGTTTCAGTCGGGATGATGATCGAGCCGGCGCTCATCGCGGAGCATTGGATGGCGCTCACGGTGCTGGTCCTGACGGTGATACTGGGAAAACTGTTCGGCGTTACGCTGGCCTCGCTGCTTTCGGGCGTCGGCGTGCGTACGTCGGTGCAGGCGGGGATGAGCCTGACGCAGATCGGCGAGTTCTCGTTCATCATCGCCGGGCTTGGAATCTCGACCCACGCCACCCGCGACTTCCTCTACACTCTTGCCATCGCCGTCTCGGCGATTACGACCTTCACCACTCCGTTCATGATCCGGGCTTCGGTTCCGCTCGCGCAGTTCATCAGCGGCCATATGCCGAACCGAGTAGGCGCCACGCAGGGGATGTACGATTCGATGATGGAAAGGCTGAGGCGCGGCGCGGTGCCGATCGGGACCGTCGCGTGGCCGATCCTGATGCTTGGCGGGGGCGCGATTGCGATCGTGGCACTCATGATCGGCAACGACGTCGATTACATCGGCATCACCGACACGGTGCGAGAGTTGGCGCGCCTGGACTTTCTCGAGAGCGAGATTCTGGTCGATCTCATCGCGCTGCTCTTGAGCGCCCCGTTCGCGGCCGCGATGTACCTGGGCGCGCGGCGGCTTGCGCATACCCTGGTGATGAAAACGCTCTCCGACGAGCAGACTCACGATGCCGCCACCGGCGCGCTGAACGGTCCGGCTCTCGCCCTGATTTCGATCTTGCAGGCCACCCTGCTGCTGGTTGTCGTCGTGCCGCTGCTGGCGCTCCTTCAGCCGTTCCTCGAGCCGCTGGAAGGGATTGGAATCGCGGTTATCGGGGCGGTCCTTATGGGTATTGTCATCTTCCGCAGCGTCCAGAAGATGCACGGGCAGATGCATCATCTGATGGATCTGCTGACGCATTCTCTCACCGGTGCGCGCGCGGCGGCGCAACTGGAAGAGAATATCCCCGGGTTCGGCATGATCACGCCGGTGCGGCTCGAACCGGGCGCCGCGGCCATCGGCAAAACCTTGTCGTCGATCGATCTTCGCGCGGAGACCGGCGCCGCGGCGATCGCAATCTCGCGGGGCGACAACCACATAATCGTCGCCAGCGGAGAGGAAGTTCTGCGCGAGGGCGATGTGATCGGTCTTACCGGAACCTCCGATTGCATCGAGGCCGCCCGCCGCCTGCTGCTCAAGCCCGAAGCCGTTGCCGTCGCCTGAGAGCGCGATCGGCCGGCGGATGGTTACGAAGCCTTGAAGCGCAAGCTCCGCGGTTGATAGCTGTAAATTGATGGCCGCAAGCAAGGAGTACCCGTGGCCTCTCGATCTCCGCGTCTTTGGAGCGATCGCGCTGGTCTGGTCCTTCTACCTGGTGTGGACGGCAGTTATCGGCGATCCCTTCGCCAGCTACATCGCGCCCGTGCGCGCGCTGATCGGCGGCAGCGTGTTTTACGGATCGCAGGCGCAGATCGTTCTGCTGGTCGAAGCCGGCGTCTTTTGGGTGATGGCGGTGGGGATGATTACTGGCAGGCGATGGAGCCTGCTGCTGGGGCTTTTCTACATGGCCGAGACCGTCGTCAGCTACCTGATTTTCATAATCGCGTACATGGACACGCGCGCCGAATGGACTCACGTGCAGACCGCCGCGCGCATCGGCCCGTCGCTCGTTCTGGTCACGCTCTATTTGTGGATCCGATCGCGCGATCTGATCTTCGATCCCGCGCGGCGCACCTAGGACCCCGCAGTTTTCCCGATGACTCGGGTATGAAGCAGCAGATCCGGATGGCCCGGAGTCGAAATTGTCGGCCCGGTGCCTCCAGGTGGCACGACGACACCGATGACGTAACCCGAGTTGATGAGAGCCAGGATTTGGTTGATGGCGGAACGGAATTCCGCGCTCTGGTCTTCGTTCATTGGCGGGACAATGAAGTCCTGGCCGCCGCTTCCTTTCGCGATCGCATCCAGGGTCGGTGCATCCACGGCATTCGCACCGCTGTCGCCAATCGTGACCGATCCAACTTTCAGAAAAGCCGCAGGGCTCGTGTCGCGCGTATTTCCGATTCCGATCGCAAAGACGCGAATGTTTGAGTCGGTGACCGCTTCAAAACCTCATCCCGCGAGGTGGTGCTCGCGTTGTCCATTCCGTCGGCTACCAGCACGATAATCACCGGCGATGTCCGCGATTTGAAGGTGCGAACGACCGACTTGAGTGTGTCATACATCGCGGTCTGTCCGTTTGCCGCCAGGAACCTGAGGACACTTTTGCCTGACTGGTGATTCGTGATCGGTTTGCTCAGCAGGTACGGTTTGTTGTTAAACGCAATTACAGCCACCGAATCGGATGCGTTGAGGTGGTCGAACATCGCGCCGAGCTCCTGTGTAACCGAGTGGAGCTTCGGTTGCATGCTCCCGGATGTGTCGATGACGAAGACGACCAATCTGGGCTGGGCGCTCGCCTGCTCGAAGAACGCGATCTTGCAAGGCGGCCCGCCGCACGATGCGGCGAAATCCGATTTCTTGAGGTCGTGCAGCGCGGAATCGGGCCCGGCGACAGTGACGCTGAGTTCGGTGAATCCCGGCTGCGAGCTGATGGCCGGGGCCGGTCGGGACCGTCTCGTAGTAGTCGGTCAACACGCGATCCATATCGGTTGTGAAGGGCTGTTGGAGCATAACCGGCGCGAGAGATGCGCCATTCGGGCGCACGCTCTTGCCGCCGATCGTAATCAGGGCCTCTTCATCGCAGGCGTTGAGGCCCGTCGAGAGCGTCGGCGATCGCGGCACGGGTTCCGAGACGTTTTTCCGGTCTGGCCGCCCCGGTCTTCGAGTACATCGTTACCGACGAATCGACGACCAGTGCCAGGGACACGGGAGAATTCGAACTGTCGTTCTCATGAAAATAGGCGATTGGAAGCCGGCGATCGCCAGATTGAACGACAAAGTCGGACTGCGTCAGTCCGGCTACCGGTCCCCGGATTTATCATCAACGACTACCGTGAATTGCGTGTATCCGGGCCTGGATCGCAAATCTGCAGGCGGCAGGCCGGATGGGCGGCAAAGGGCAAGTGGTGCCGGCGGCGCTTGGGGCGTAGGCGCCGCTGCCACCGATGGGGCTGCTGTTGGCTGCGGTGTTGATGTCTGCGCGGCCGGAGTACAGGCGTGGAGCGCGCAAGCAGTGGCGGCCGCCAATGCCGCGACCAAAGCGGACTGAACGAAACCGATGGAGCATGCGACTCTCAACGAGCAACCCCGGTCGCGCGACCGCTAACAGCCCCCCAAGCAGCTTTGATGGCGAATTTGGATCGTCCGATCAACTCGATGTTGATGACGCGCCGCCGCACCCGGGAAGTAGGCGGCGCGAATCCCGCGCCGCTATCGATTTTCGTCTACGCGACCGGCCGGCGTGAGCTGGCGAACGACGAATAGACAAGCGTTCGAAGCTCGCGGCGGATTGCGTAGGTCGTTGACGGCATCAGTTGGGTCATGAAGACCGTGATCAACTGCTCTCGCGGGTCGATCCAGAAGTACGTCGATGCGGCCCCGCCCCACGCGAAGTCGCCCGCGCTGCCGGGTATCATCGTTTTCGCGGTGTCGATTGTGACGGCAAAGCCGAGGCCGAACCCGACTCCGTTGTACGTGACTTCGCTGAAAAGCGATCGCGAGAGCGCGGGCAGGTCCTTGCCGTCCGGCAGATGATTCAGCGTCATCAGCTCGATGGTTTTCGGGCTGAGTATCTGCTCGCCATCCAAGGTGCCCCCGTTTAGCAGCATCCGGGCGAAGCGGAGGTAGTCGCCCGCAGTCGATATCATCCCGCCACCACCCGACAGCAGGCGCGGCGGATTGCGGTAGATGCTCTTTTCGGGGTCGTCGAACAGCACCATCCCGCCCCGCGGCGTGGCGGCGTAGCAGGCAGCGAAGCGCTCCTGCTGCTCGGGAAGGACGTGAAAGCCGGTATCAACCATCCCGAGCGGTTCGAAAATCCGCCTCTTTAGGAACTGATCGAACGGCTCGCCCGAGATCTTTCCAACCAGGTAGCCGAGCACGTCGGTGGAGACCGAATAGTTCCAGGCGGTGCCGGGCGAGAATTCAAGCGGCAGGAGCGAAAGCTGCGCCATCATGTCGTCGAGAGTCGTTTCTCCCGCGCGCTCGCCCACCTTGAGCTTGCGATACGCCGCATCGACGTTCGTCGTCTGCTGGAATCCGTAGGTCAGGCCCGAAGTATGGCGCAGCAAATCGATCATGAGCATCGGACGGTCCGGGCGCCGGGTGCGAAAAGTCTCCATGAATCCGCCCTCATAGACGCCGAGGTCGCGCCATTCGGGGATCACCCGATGCACGGGATCATCGAGGGCGACCAGGCCCTGCTCCACCAGCATCATGAAGGCGACGCTCGTGATCGGCTTGCTCATCGAATAGATGCGGTACACGGTCTCGGGCCGCACCGGCTTTTTGCGCTCGACGTCGGCGTAGCCGAGGGCGCTCAGATGGGCCAGTTCGCCGTTTCTGAAGATGACAGTCAGTGCTCCGGGAATTTTGCCGGTGTCGATGTACCGGGTTTGGAGATGGCGGTCGAGAATCTTCAGCCGCTCCGGAGAAATTCCGGCGCCCTTGGGGTTCGTGGTCATCGGATGCACCTTTCGCTTCAGACGCGCTCATCGATTCATAGCACGAGCGGTCGCGCAAGATGAGACTCTTTTGCATCGGAGCTTGACGCCGAGTTCGGATTAGCCGCCTCGAACTTGCGGTTTGATGGCCGCCTGGCCGATTTGCCTCTGCCGTCCCGCCCCTTCTGATTCCCTCGGCATGGTTGTAGATCAAAGGCATCGATCATCCGCGACTTTGACGGGGAGGACTATCATGCTGCTGCAAGACAGGGTTGCGCTAATAACCGCGGGGGCGGGCGCTGGAATTGGCCACGCGGTCGCCGAGCGCTTTCTGGAAGAGGGCGCGCAGGTCGTCATTACCGACGCGCATGCGAAGCGGACGGAGGAAACGGCGGCCGCGCTTGGCAAGCAGTTCAATCGCGAGGTCCTCGGGATTGGCGTGGATGTCACCGTTCGCAGCCAGATTGAAGACGCGGTGGCCAAAACGATCGAGAAATTCGGCCGCATCGACATCCTCTTCAACAACGCCGGCATCAACAAGCTCGAACCGATCTGGAAGCTCTCCGACGAGACCTGGGATCTCGTGATGAACGTGTGCCTCAGAGGAACGTTTTGGGCGATCCGCGCCGTCGTGCCGCACATGATGAACCAGGGCAAGGGCGCCATCGTGAATATGGCGTCGGCGGCGGGATGGCTGGCATCGTCGGGAGGCGAAGCGGCGTACTCGGCGGCGAAGGCCGGCGTGATGGGCCTGACGCGGGCGGCATCGGGAGAACTCGCAGGCAAGGGAATTCGCGTCAATGCGATTGCGCCCACCGTGATTTACAACCAGTTCCTCGAACGCATCTATCCGAAGCAGATGTTCGAAAACGCCAAAAAGCGCAATCCGATGGGACGTCTGGGCGAGCCGCGCGAAGTGGCCAACCTGGCGCTGTTTTTAGCCAGCGACCTGTCGTCATACATCACCGGCGAAGTCATCAGCATCAGCGGCGGCTCCGTGGTGGTACCCTGAATCGGCGTTTCTGCCCGCGGGGAACGATATTGCGCCCGATGGGTCGGGAATGCGGCTGACCGCCGTCGCGCCGATGGCCTGACGTTCTCGATCTGCGACCGCCCGGGAGCCAAAATGAAGGCGAGACCGCCTTCTGGCATCGACGATGCCGGGCCTGGGGAAATGCTGCCTGAGCGCGCGAAACGAAGTCTGAACAGCGGCGAAGCCTCGTCGAGCGGCCGCGGCGGCATAGTGCGGCGAATCGCCGCTCCCACAATCGCAATCACTGCCTGCGCGCTTGTCCTTTTACTGATACACGGACTGTCGCGCGGCCTTGACTATCACGCGATGCTCGCGGAGGTGCATCAGACGCCGCGACCGCTGGTCTTTGCTTCGATTCTGATGACGGTGCTGAGCTACGTGGCGCTGCTGGCGCGCGACCAGGTCGCGCTGACTTCGGTCGGGGTGAGGGTTCCTTCGTCGGCGCTGATGCTCGCGTCGTTCTGCGCTTCAGCGTTGGGGAATGCGCTTGGGTTCGGCGTGATGAGCGCGCGGACGGTTCGCGACCGCGTTTACAGCGCGGTCGGCGTCCGGCCGGAACAGATCGAACAGCTTACGCTGCTGATCGGGATGGCGTTCGGGGCCGGCCTGTCGGCATTCGCCGCGGCCAGCCTGATGCTTGCGGGGCGCGGTCCGGCATCCCCCTTGGACCCGGCAGCGTTGCGGGTCGCCGGAGCGATCGTGCTGATTGCGATTGGGGTGGGAGTGATTGCGAGCGCGCGACGGCGCAATCCGCTTGCGGCCGGCGGCTGGCGCATCCAGCTCCCCTCGCCGCGGGTTGCGTTGACGCAGCTCGGCCTGGCGGCGATTGATCTTGCGGCTGCTTCAGCGGCGCTTTGGATTCTGCTGCCGCGTGGCGCGGTCGGCTTTTTCGGCTTTGCGGCGATCTTCTCGGCCGCGATCGCGCTGGGAGTGATCAGCAGGATTCCCGGCGGACTTGGCGTATTCGAGGCGGTAATCTTCTGCGCGCTCAGAAACGTTGCGCCGCCGGATCGAATTGCCGCGGCTCTCATCATCTATCGCGGCGTGTACTTCCTGATGCCGGTGCTGATCGCGGCGGCATCGCTGGCGGCATTCGAGCTGAGCCGTCCCACCGCGCGTCCGCTCAGCAGGGCCGGCGAGCGGCTGCTTCTGGGCGCTGGGCTGCTCGCGCCGCTTTTCCTGAGCGTGGTGACGTTCTCGGTGGGAGTGATGCTGATCATCTCGGGCGCGACGCCGGCGGTGGATTGGCGGCTGGCGGCGCTCCAGCAGGTTCTGCCCTTGTGGGCGGTCGAGATTTCCCATCTCCTGGCCACGCTCGCGGGAGTGTTCCTGCTGTTCGTCGCGCGGGGACTGTATCATCGGCTGGACGGAGCGTGGTGGCTTGCGCTGATCGCGGCCATCATCAACGTCGCGTTTTCGCTGGCGAAAGGGCTGGCATTTGCGGAAACCGGCGCGGTTCTGTTCCTGGTGTTTCTGCTGCTCGCAACCCGCCGCCAGTTCACGCGGCCGGCGGCGTTCCTGCGCCAGCCATTTACCTTCGGATGGTTTACCGCCATCGCGATAGTGATCGCCGCTGCGACCGGTATCCTGCTCTTCGCCTTCCGGGACGTCGCGTATCGGCGGGAGATCTGGTGGCAGTTCGAGTTCGATGCGCAAGCGTCGCGGGCGCTGCGCGCGATGCTTGGTGCGTCGATCTTCGCGCTGGGAGGATCGCTGTGGCAGTTGTTGCGCGCGGCGCCCGGCCGGTCCGCGCCGCCGTCAGCCGAGGATTTGTCACGCACCGCCCGCATAATTCGCGCACAGGAACGAAGCGCCGCGATGCTGGCGCTGATGGGCGACAAGAGCTTTCTGTTTTCGAACTCCGGAAACTCCTTTCTGATGTACGCGACGCGCGGCCGAAGCTGGATCGCGCTGTTCGATCCGGTCGGCCCCTCCGAGGAGTGGCCGGAGCTGGTGTGGCGCTTCGTGGAACTTGCGGATGCTCACGGCGGACGCGCGGCTTTCTACCAGATTCGTCCCGAAGGCCTCCCCATCTATCTCGATGCGGGGCTCAGAGTCGTGAAAGTGGGCGAGGAGGCATTCATCAATCTAAAGGAATTCACGCTGGAAGGGTCTCAGCGCTATGGGTTGCGACAGGCGCTCAAACGCGCGGAACGCGATGGGTTGACGTTCGAGATCCTGGGCCGAGCGCAGTTGAGTGACTACAGGGAGGTCTTGAAGGGCGTGTCGGAAGCGTGGCTGGCAGGCCATCGCCGCGGCGAGCGGCGCTTCTCCGTCGCGGCATTTGAACCGGAATTCGTGGATGCGCAGTCCGCCGTGCTCGCGCGCCGCGACGGCCTGCCCCTCGCGTTCGTTACTTTCATGACGACCGACTATCGTTCCGAGGCGACGGTAGGGCTGATGCGGCAGGTGCCGGATGCACCGCCTTATACGATGGAGTTTCTGTTCACGCGGCTCGCGCTCGAACTGAAGGCGGCCGCTTTCGACCGGCTTAGCCTGGGGATGGCGCCGCTGGCGGGGATGGTGACGACGCCGTTGTCCTCGCGATGGCATCGGGTCGCGGCGCTGCTGTGGGAGCACGGAAGAGCATTTTACAATTTCAGAGGATTGCGCGCGTTCAAGAACAAGTTTCGCCCGGTCTGGGAGCCGCGCTATCTCGCCGCATCGGGAACAATCGGCCCGTTCCTCGCCATGGCCGATGTCGCGGCACTGGTGAGCGGCTACGCTCGATGATCCGGCGCGCATCGGCAATCGCGGTGTTCGCAGTCGCGGTCGTCGCCGGCATTTGCGCCACGCGCGCCTATGCGATGGACGGTGGCCGCTACGGCGAGGTCGAGGTGCTCGAACCGGGCCGGCACGTTCGCGGCCTGGTCATCTTCTTCTCCGGCCGGCGCGGCGTGACGGCGGCCATCAGCGAAGCCGCGCTCGCGATGACGAAAGACGGAGCGATGGTAATCGAGGTGGACACTCCGTCGTACCTTCATCGACTCGGCCAACTCAAAGAGAACTGCCATCAACTGGTAGGCGATGCCGAAGGGCTAAGCCATCGCCTGCAGCGAGCGCGCGATTTTCCCGCCTACCTGACGCCCGTTCTCGCGGGTGTAGGCGAAGGAGGAACGATCGCGGGTCTCGCGCTCGGGCAGGCTCCCGCCGCGACGATTGCGGGAGCGGTATCCGTCGATCCTGTCGCGGGGATCCGCAGCCGCGGGCCGATTTGCGCGCAGATTGCCGCCCGAATGGGATCGCGAAAGGTCAGCTATCGTTTGCCGCGCAATCTGCAAGGCGAGTGGACGATCGCATTGACCCCCGCGGCAGGCAGAGCCGATCGCCGCTACGTGGAAGAGTTGAAGAAGGCCGGCGTGCCGGTTGAGGTTCGGGACATCGCACGCGATGCCAGTGTGGCTGGCGTGCTGCGCTCGTTAATCGGCCCATACATGGTCACGCCCAAAGCGAGTGTGGCCAATATCGAGAGCTTGCCGCTCACGGAACTGCCCGTCGCGAGTCCGTCGGGATTGATGGCGGTGGTGCTGTCGGGCGACGGCGGATGGCGCGATCTGGATAAGACTATCGCGGAGGACCTTCAGCATCAGGGTGTGCCGGTCGTGGGATGGGACAGCCTGCGATACTTCTGGAGCAGGAAAACTCCGGATCAGACCGCGCACGATCTCGCGGCGGTGATGGAGACGTACATGGAGAAGTGGAGGGCAGACAAGGTCGCGCTGATTGGCTATTCATTCGGCGCCGACGTGCTGCCGTTCGCATACAACCGCCTGCCTGAAGATCTGCGGTCGCACGTGGCGTTGATCGCGTTGCTGGGGCTGTCCAAATCCGCCGACTTCGAGGTCAGCGTGGGCGAGATCCTGGGCGGATCGCCGCCGGGAGCGCCGGCGGTAGTGCCGGAGATTTCGAGAATCAAACCGTCGCTAATCCAGTGCTTTTACGGGCAGCAGGAGAAGGACACGGCTTGTCCCGCGATGGTGCGCGAGGGCGTCGAGGTCATTCGCACCAGCGGAGGCCATCATTTCGACGGCGACTACGGGGCGCTCGCGGATCGAATCATAAGCGGGTTCAAGCGCCGCAGCGGAGCATAGACTCTCGCCTCGACGCGGGCGGCATTTCAGCCCGCACCCATCTTGTCGCGGCGAAAGTGATCGGCGATCACATGCGCGACGCAGCAGGTCACATTGCGCGCGGTGGGAATGTGTAAAAATTCGTTGGGACCGTGCGCGTTGGAGTGCGGACCAAGAACGCCGGTGATCAGGAATTGCGCGCCGGGAAACCGCTCGCCAAGCATCGCCATGAACGGAATAGTTCCGCCAAGACCCATGTAGGCGACGGGCTTTCCGAAGAATGTCGATGACGCATCCGACATCGATTTTCTCAGCCACGGCGCGAACTCCGGCGCATCCCATCCATCCGCCGCCCAATCGGGTTCGAACGTCACCTTGGCGCCGTAAGGCGGATTCGCTTCCAGCAGATCCTTCATTCGCTGCGTTGCCTTGTGCGCATCGCATCCGGGCGGGAGCCGAAGGGAAAGCTTAAGCGCCGTCATCGGGCGGAAAACATTGCCGGCATTCGACGCCGGCGGCAGCCCTTCGGCGCCGATGATCGACAGCGCCGGCCGCCATGTGCTGTTGAGGACCAGCTCGACAGGATCGTCCGAGACCGGCGACGCGCCGGCTATTAGCGGCAAGCCGCGGCCTGCCCGCTCCGCCGCTGCAACTGATGCGCGAATCTCGTCGAGGCGCGCACGCGGAATTGCGACATTGAAGGCCGGATCGCCGACTACACCGGTCTGCGGGTTTTCGATCCGGTCCAGCAGCAGCCGTGCGATGCGAAACGTGTCCGCCGCTTGTCCGCTCGCACCGGAGTGCACACCTTCGGTGAGCATCTCGACCCTCAGCGTTCCGCCGATAAGGCCGCGCAGTGAGGTCGTGCACCAGAGCTGTCTGTAGTTCTCACATCCCGAGTCGAGTCCGATCACGAGGCTTGGCTTTCCGATTCGGTCGGCGAGCAGATCGATGTAATGGGGCAGGTCGAAGCTGCCGCTTTCCTCGCACGCTTCGATGATGATCGTGCATCGCGCATGCGGCTGATTGGCGGCATGTAAGGCGCCGAGCGCCGCGATGCACGCGAACATCGAGTAACCATCGTCCGCGATTCCCCGGCCGTAAAGCCGATCGCCCTCGCGCACGGGATTCCAGGGGTCGAGCCCTTCGCGCCATCCCGCCATCTCGGGCTGCTTGTCCAGATGCCCATAAAGCAGCACACGATCTTCGGACGCGCCGGGCACATCGATCAGGATGAGCGGAGTGCGTCCTTCAAGGCGGACAACGTCGAGCTTCATGCCGGGCAGGGGATGGCGATGCGCCCAGGCGCAGAGCAGATCGACCGCGCGATCCATGTGGCCGTGGGCGGCCCATTCAGGATCGAACGCGACGGACTTGTTCGGGATTTGGCCGAATTCGAGCAGCGCGGGGATTATCGAATCTTCCCAGAGAGGATCGACGTAGGCGCGGATGGCGTCGGTGTTCATGCGTCTAGGCTAGCGATGGCGCGGTCGCGGCGCAAAATGCTCATTCCCCGCGCTGCAGAATTTGGATGCTCACCAGGCGCGCGACCAGAACCGCGATATAGAACTGCCCGATCATCGCCTCGATCGCCGAAAGATTCTCCGCGATTGGAATCTTCGCGTTGATGTCGCCATATCCCACGGTGGTGAGGGTGACGATGCTGTAGTAGGCGAGGTGCAGATAGCCGGCATTCATCGCGCGGAAGGAAGACCGCGCGGATTCCGCAAGATTGAATGCGCCCGGATGGAGCAGTTCGATAACGAAGTACAGCGAACCGAAGGCAAGCCCGATCATCAGATACCCGCAGGCGGCTCCACCGATAGTATCGATAGTGACCCGCCGCGCTGCCATCAGGTCGGCCAGGATGATTCCGGCGACGTAGACGAAGAACAGGGCTCCCGCTATTCCGGAGAGCAGCGCGATCCCGCGCTGGCCTGAAAACGGCAGCCATCGGGTCGTCATCAAAATCGCGAGCATCGCCAGAATTGCGACGTCACGAGCGCGGTGGCTTGCGGCCCAGACTCCGGAGACAAGGATTGCAATCGAGACGAGGTCGGTCACGGCGGTATCGAAGCCGGTACCCTCGAAGAGCGGCACGACCACCGCGAGAAACAACAGCGAGATCAACAGCGCTGCGTAGCGCATGCTCCGGGGAACGGCGGTCGCCACGGGGCATCATACTATCCGAGCCGGCGCCCCGCGCCGATACCGGGGCGGCGCGCGAGCTTGCATCGCGCGGACAAGTGGGCAAGGTTGCTCGGGCACATGTCAGTGTCAGATTCCGCCGAGATAGTCGGGCGGGAGGACCTTCCTCCGCTCGAGCTCTTCGACTCGCCGCGCGCGTGGCGAATGACCGCGGCCGCGTTTGTGGCGATGTTCGCCTCCTACGGCATCGCCTACAGTTTTGGCGCGTTCTTCAAACCGATGGCGCAGGAGTTCGGCGCGGCTCGCAGCCAGACCTCGGTAGTGTTTTCGCTCACCGTGTTCGTATGGTCGATGCTGGGGTCGCTGGCCGGGCATCTTGCGGATCGCTTCGGTCCCCGAATCGTCGTCACAGTCGGCGCGATCACTATGGCGGCGGGCCTGGTTCTCACCGCCTTCATCGACCGGCTTTGGGTTGGCTATCTCACTTACAGCCTCGGAGTCGGAATCGGCGTTGCGACGGCCTATGTGCCGATGGTCGCCGTAGTGGGAGGATGGTTTCTCAGGCGGCGCAACTCGGCCCTGGGAATCGCCGTGGCCGGAATCGGATGCGGCACGGTGACGGTTGCTCCGCTTGCGGCCGCTCTGATCCAGCACTTCGGATGGCGCAACACGGATATTGCGTTTGGGATCGGCGGCGCGATCATACTGCTCGGATGCGCGGTGTTCGTGGAGCGCCCACCGGTCCACGTAGTTCCAAGCCAGATAAGGGTGAGCGAGGCGATTCGCACGCCGGCGTTCGGCCTGCTTTACCTCAACTCCTTTCTTTCGTCGCTGGCGCTGTTCGTGCCGTTCGTCTATCTGCCGGCGTTTGCGCACGATCATGGGGCCAGTGAAGTTGCGGCAGCGGCTCTGGTTGGAGTGATCGGAGGCGCCAGCGTGGCCGGACGGCTGGGCCTCGGCGCACTCGCAGATCGCGCCGGCGTGATTTTCCTTCTCAAATCCTGCTACCTCGTGCTGGCGCTCAGCTTCGCCATCTGGCTGGCGGGCAGTTCGTACACCATCCTGGTGGTTTTTGCGCTGGTGCTCGGCGCGGGATACGGCGGATTCGTCGCACTCTCGCCGGCGGTGCTCGCGGAATTGTTCGGTGTCGGGCGGCTCGGAACCGTGATGGGAATTCTCTACACGAGCGGCGGGGTGGGATCGCTGCTCGGCCCTCCGCTGGCGGGAATGATCATCGATTGGACGGGAAGCTACCGATGGGCAATCGTTTATTCGCTCCTCGGCGCGTTCGCATCGTACGCCGTGCTGATTCCCCTGAAGGACAAGCCACGGGAGGAATAGTCGTCGCGACGTTAAAGTCCGTCGCAATCTTCAAAATTCAAACCGATGGAGTCCGGGCGCTCGGATCGCGGACAAGCCCGATCAACCGGATTACCAAGCGGCCCAGAGGCATCAGGGCTACGTGGCCGAGTTTGCCGAAGGGCAGCCATACCATCAGTATTTCGACCGACAGCAGATGCGCGGTCAGCAGCGCGCGGTAAGGTGCGACGAGTGCGCGGCCCCCCACATGCGGATATGCGAGCATCCCGGTCGCGACAGCCGCGAAAACCACGAGCCAACTGAAATAGTCGTCGAAGGCAGAAAATGCGCTCGGATCGCGCGATGCGATCCGATGGACCAGCACGGCCGCCATCGCGGCCATCGTCATCGCGCCCGCAAACAACACTATCGCGATGGGCAGGGAGGGCCATCCAATTCCGGTGACCTCGCGAATGAGCAGGATATGGGCCGAGAAGCCGAATATCACGACGGCCAGCCCCGCGTGCATCACGTAGCTGTCGAGTTGCCATCGCTCGGTCGGCACGTGAAACGCTTTGCGCGTCCAGTAGAGATCGCGATCGCCGCGGCGGACGAGCAGATGTGCAAGTCTCCAGCACAAGCCGAAGACCATTATCGTCAGGGCCCAGCGCAAACCCGGTCCGTGCAGAAAATCCAGCATGCTCACGATCGATCCCCGGGTTTGCGCCGCCGGAAAATCAACCCGGTTAGCAGACCCAGGAAGATTCCTCCGGCACCCGCGGCGCTCCAGTTCCGCGCGTTGTTCCAGGGCTTGACCCACGGCGGCATGAGCTGCGCGTCAGGGCTCATATGCTGCATGACGAGATGGCAATCGAAGCAGGCGAGCTCCTGCGCGCCGCGGGTGCGGGCGTGCCAGAACATATCGTTATGGCAATCGAGGCAGACGCGATTTGCGGCTTCTATCGACTGGCCGGGCGCGAGGCGAAATTCGATCAGGCTGCCGACGCCTGCGCCTCCGCCCAGAATCGCATGATTGCTCCCCGGCCCGTGACATCCTTCGCATCCCCGCCGCTCGAGGTCGGTCTGCGGATCGAGCAGAAACCTCCGTCCCATTTTGGTCCGGGCGAATTCATTGGCGAGATCGAGATGGCACGCGTAGCAGTAGGCATTGCCGATGTATTGAGGTTTCGCGAAGTATCCGAGTTCCGCGCCGGAAGTCGGTGCCGGCGCTTCAGTGACCGACTGCGGCTCGTCGTCTTCATGAGCGCCCGCTTCGCCGATGGCCAGGAAGATGGCTGCAAAGAGAAGCGCGCCCGCCAGGATTGCCTTTGGAAGTCCGAGACTCACAGCCGCGATGACAGCGCGGACCGCTCCGCGCCGCTCGCGCATTGTGCCAGAAATTGGAAGAGTTTACCGCCGCACGGCGTGGTATCGCTCGATGCGGCGCCGCGAGCTACCCGCCGATCGTGCACTGCCCCCGCAGCATCGCGCCGGGCGCCAGCCGCATCTGCGGCGCGCTTGCGGATCCGTCAAGCTTTCCGCTCGCCAGGATCTCGAGCTCGCGCCGAGCCAGCACGTCGCCGCTTACTCTACCGGCGATAGTCACCGAGTCAGCCGAAACCCGTGCAGTCACAGCGCCGCTCTCGCGAACGATCACGCGGCTCGCGTCCAGATCGCCTTCGACTTCGCCCAGCACGACGACCGTCCCCGGAAACTTGAGCAGTCCCGAAAAACGCGACTCCTTGCTGATTTCAAACACGCTAACATCGCTCTCGCGTTGCGGCTGGCGTGTCATTCCGTCCACGTGCGTTGTGTTCTGGGTGCTACGAATCTGTTCCTCGGGCATGACCGAATCCTCCAACGTTAATCTGCTGCTCCAATTGCTGGGATCGCCACCGTCCGGCGGATTGGTGGCTTCTTCGAGCCACGCGCTGCCGGTGCACGCGGCTTCAACTGCCACCGACTCATTCGCCGATCGCGCGTCGGCGGGTTCAGGATACAGGCCCTCATCGTGCTCCGCAGGCTCGCGCGAGTCAGTCTGCGAATGAACCTTCCCATCGTCTGCGATCGCTTCGTCTGCGCCGTTGCCTACGCTCGGCGAGGGGGCGAAATCGCTACTACCGTTCACCTCAACCGTAGTAGTCTCGTTCGAAACGAGGGCTAAATCCGGGTCAGGGTCAGGCGCGGGCTCTGTCCGCGAAAAACCTTCAGTCGCGCACAGATGCTCCTGAGTTTGCAGTCCCTGGATCTTGGCGTTCGTCTCAGACGATGTCCACTTCAGCTCGGAATCATCAGTCACGGTGTCTCTGAAAATCGATTCGCTCTGAGCGGGTTTAGTGTCTTCGTTTCCCGCAGGCGGTGCTGATTCCTGATTATCGGGAGTGGCCAGAGCGGCAGGCTGGTTCAAGTCGTCCAGTGCCGCGCTTGCCATGTCGATCGAATCTGATTCGTGATCGTCGTTCACGCTCGGCGATTCGCAGGCTGCGCTCACGTACGATTCATCCCGCCCGGATTCCAAAGCCGCCAAGGACTCGCCATTGGATGCTGCGGGTTGCGACGCTTTTTCCGTCTGATCGTTGGTCTGCGCTACGGGGGCAACGGTCAGCGTCGGACGTGACAATGAACTTACTTTACCGGCACGCTTGCCTCCCGCATCAGACCCCGGCGAGCCGGTCATGTTGCGCCTGTTATGGCGAGATGCCGACGCAAATTCGGTTTTGGACAGCGATTCGGAGGATGTGCCGTAAAAGGACTTGGCGTCCGTAGAATAGTACTGGTAGTTGTAGCGGTCGCGGCTTGACCCTCCCGTTTTATTCAATACCAAGCCCAAAACTTTCGCGCGCGCTTGCTGCAGACGGGAGAGAGCGGCGCGGGCCTGCTGCTTGGGGGAGTCGCTGCGGGCGACGACGATGACGCCGTCGACCAGGGTGGAAAGCAGGGTGCTCTCGCTGGTCTGGGTGATCGGAGTGCTGTCGATGATCACATAGTCGTAGAGGTCTTCGAGCTGCGCCAGCACCGCGCGCATCCGCTCCGAACCCAGCAGCTCGCTCGGGTTGGGCGGAATCTCGCCGGAGCTGAGCAGGTCGAGCCCCTCGATCTCGGTGGCGCGAA
>Ga0209581_1000421_pt1 | contig 93352 bp, 77 predicted proteins | sample Coa_R2_FD_187160 | JGI IMG/M metagenome (GOLD analysis project Ga0209581, IMG submission 187160) | Surface soil microbial communities from Centralia Pennsylvania, which are recovering from an underground coalmine fire - Coalmine... | ecosystem: Environmental > Terrestrial > Soil > Unclassified ...
TATGTTTCGCAATTCCCGTATCGTGGCCTCGATGGGCCTCATGCGCGAGGGCGAAGTTGGAGAATCGGTATTGAGTCCATAATCACAAAAGGTGCATTTATTCCAGTAACAGCCTCGTGTCGGCGAATAGAGGACAACGGGTTCGGGAGACCAGTACTGCTTCCAATCCCAGATGTCGTACCTGGCATCGGCAAGCGCGGCTAAGTTTTCGTACCGCGCCGCCGGCTGCATAATTGTTACCGGATCGTCTGGCAGCAGTATTCCTGGGCGCTGCCGGGGCAGGGGCTTACGCTCGCGTATCGCATCAAGTATCTCGATAAGCGCCGTTTCCCCCTCACCCGCTACAATGACATCGCAATCGGGGAATAGCGTCCATATCTGCCGCGGATCGTTCAGGTACTTAATGTCATCGCTGATCTCCGTTCCGCCCAGGCAAATGATGCACTCCGGGCGCAAAGATCGGATGAGCTTGCACATGGCAATGGCAAAAGGCAACTGGTCGGCATAGTTGACAGAGAGGCCGACAAGGTCCCAGGCGCGGCTCAGAATAGTATCAGCGAAAGGACCGTTAAGATACGGCGAGAACGGATTCAGGAGCCTGTTCAGGCAGGAAGGGTTGGTCAGGTCGCCGATACTGCTGAGATTGCCTACAACTGTAGGAACGAATGCGAAATTATGGAACTGGCCGGCAAATCCCTGCACAGACAAAAAATCCAGCCAGCGATTCATTATCATGACCGCATGACGATATAAGCCATAGTCATAAAATGCCTCTGCATCCTGCAAGATCGCTATCGCCTGGCGTACCATGCATGGCTTGAAACCGACTGCCGCTAAAGCGTAACGGTACGTGAGCTGCTCGCCGCGCGTTAACCGCCCTTTCTTCTCCAGGCGAAGGCGGATATCCTCGCAATACTGGAGCTGACCGGCAACCTGTTCCGGCCGCGCCAGGTAATTGAGGGCTTCAATATTGGCATCAAGGCAGGTGATATTTGTATAACCGGCATTAGATGTCGCACCCACAAGATAAGAAATCGAATGGTAAGGGGCAGTCGGGTCGGTCAGCGGCGTATTGATAAGCAGGTACTGTATCTCGTCGTATTTCACTGTGGTTCCCCTAACGTTTTACCATGAAAAAGACTCTCGCGCATGTCATTCTGAATGAAGTGAAGAATCCGCAGCACGTACTTGATCGATCTGGCTCAACAGAGCTTCTTCCCCTTCGTTGCTCAGGGCTTCGGCTTCTTGCGCTCAGAATGACACGTCCGAACTGGTTTTTAGCGGCATGCTATTTTCACGTTCATAAACTTGCTACACAGTAAACGGTGCCTATGAAGAAATTTAGCACCTCAATCGTAGGGATGTATCCTGGTAGTCGCCCGCACGTGTGCTTGTAAAAAGAAAAATATGTGGCTTTTCAAGAAGATGAGAGGCCGATTGGCAGGAGAGACGAACATTCGCAAGTGTGCCTGACGAAAGAGACAGTTTCAATTGAAAGAAGATTGGTTCGTAGTAATTACTGAATGGGGAAGCACATGTTATTGAAAGGGTTGGAAAGAAAATAGGGTGCTTGAGTGCCGTGTGATGCATTAAGATGTACCACACAACGCTCAAGCACTCCGTTTGCGGCAAATTGTTCTATATTGCCATCTCTTCCTGCGCAATTTGGGAGAACTGCTCGTTATACAACTTCGCGTAGAGGCCGTTGCGCTCCAGCAGTTCCTCGTGGGTGCCGCGCTCCACGATCTCGCCATGATCTACCACCAGGATCACGTCTGCCGCCAGGATAGTCGAAAGGCGGTGCGCAATTGCCAGCGTTGTGCGATTCTTCATCAATGGCTCCAACGCGGCCTGAATCAGGCGCTCGGAGTGCGTATCGAGCGCGCTGGTGGCCTCGTCCAGGATCAGGATGCGCGGATTCTTGAGAATGACACGGGCGATGGCGATACGCTGCTTCTCGCCGCCGGAGAGCTTGAAACCTCGCTCGCCGACCAGCGTCTCGTAGCCATCGTCGAGTTCCATGATGCGATCATGGATGGCCGCGGCCTTCGCTGCGGCGATCATCTCCTCCTCGGTCGCATCGAGTCTTGCATAGAGCAGGTTTTCGCGAATGGACGCGTTGAACAGGTACGTTTCCTGCGTCACCACGCCGATGATATCGCCGAGCGAGGACAACGCGATGTCCTTGACGTTATGCCCATCGATTTCTACGGAGCCGCTGTCCACGTCATAGAGACGGGGAACGAGATAGGTGATCGTGGTCTTGCCCGCGCCACTTGGCCCGACCAGCGCGGCCAGTTGTCCCGGCTGGATGTCGAACGAAACATGGTTCAGCGTCGGACGGTCCGTCGTTTCCAGTACCTGCTCGGTCATCGTCACCGGCACGGCTACGACCGGCTTATCCGCCTTGCCATTACCTTTGCCGTCACCATTTGTTTTGCCATTATTCGTATCCAGTCCGATCAGGCTGCTAATGGACTCATCTCGCTTGTACGTGAATGAGACATCGTTGAATGTAATCTCGCCACGCACGTCATCATTCGTCAGGTGAAGAGGATTGGGCGAATCCTGTATATCAATCGGCAGGTCCAGGTATTCAAAGATGCGGTCGAACAGCGCCAGCGCGCCCTGGATATCTACCTGTATGCTCAGCAATTGCCCTATCGGGAAGAACAACCTGCTTTGCAGCGTCGTAAAGGCCACGATGCCGCCGAGGGTAATTCCTGAGTGCAGCGGATTATTGATAATTTGCCAGCCCGCGACCAGGTAGACTACCGCCGGGGTGATCGAGAAAAAGGTGCCGATGAACATGAAGAACCAGCGGCCAATCATCTGCTGGCGCACTTCCAGGTTGGTCAGGTTTTGATTCTCTTTCTCGAAGCGCTCCTGGGCATATTTCTGGCGCCCGAAGGTCTTGCTCAACAAAATGCCACTGACCGAGAGCGTCTCCTGCATCATAGCGGTCAGGGCGGCCATACTCTGCTGCGTCTCCTTGCTCGTCACCCTGCGCACGTTGCCGACCTTATACGTGATCCACAAGAAGATCGGCAGCAGGCCAAGCGATATCAGCGTCAATAGCGGGCTGATGAAAAGCATGGCGATGATCGTACTCAGCGCCGTGGAGACATTAGAAACGATGCTGGTTGCCGTATTCGTCACTACCCCCTGCACGCCGCCTACGTCGTTTGATAAACGCGACTGGATCTCACCGGTCTTGGTGGAAGTAAAGAAGCGCAGCGACAGGCTCTGCAAATGTTCATAGAGTTTATTGCGGAAATCGCGCATCACCTGTTGACCGATCATATTATTCAGATAGGTTTGCCCAACGCCGATGATACCGGTAATGATGGGCATAATGATCATGATACCAACAAAGATGATCAGCAGGTGCAGGTTGCGTTTTCCAATCGCGTCATCAAAAATGAACTGGATCAGGAACGGGTTGACAAGCCCCAACACGGTCGTGAGGATGATAGCGATCAATACGAGTATGATCTGAAATTTATACGGACTAAAGGCCGCCGCCACGCGCCGCACGGTTCGTGAGTCGGTCTTACGTCCCCGTTTTTTCTGTTCTTCGGCATAGGCGGCCATACCGCCGCCCATTCCATGAAATGCCATAGAATATGTACTCCAATCTAGCCCCCAGGCCCTGATCTAAAGTATAAACCATTCCCCGGCTGATTACACCGTCTGAGTGGACAGTTTACGACCCTGTAAATTCTGACAGGCCTGGAGGCAGAATGGTTTTACAGTTTCTGCTGGCGTTTTTTCAACTCGCTCTCCCGTCTCCTGATCTCCCTCTCGCGCTTGCGTCGCTGTAGCTCTTTATAGCGTTGGGCGTCTTTCATGCGAATGCTGACCGTCACAATGACGAGGATAAATAGCACAAGAGAAAAGACGGCCGTAAAGCTGACGTAGGCAGCTACCCAGAAGAGTAATCCCGGCGTCAATCCTATTCGCTCGACGAGAGCGTTAAGAACGAGTCCGGCCAGAATTGTGAAGAGAACAGCATCTATGCCCAGCACTACAAAGAACAGCTTGACCAATGCCGGATGACTTATTGTGCCTTTCATTGCCTCCTCCTTTCGCCCGTGATGTCGAAGTGCTAGATATGGGCTATACCGGTGAGCTTATTGTTGCCAGGCATATGCTCGAACTCACAACAAACAAAACGGGAAGAAGACGCCTCTATCAAAAATGTCTGGTGTATTCGCACTTTACCTTTTCTGGTTGTACTTTTCTCGATCTCCTGTTTGGGATTGAAACTACGCAGCCAGATCGTCACGTCGAAGACAAATTACTTGCGCCAGCCGTTTGTACGCCAGACTGAGCAGGGAAGCGTGCCGGCTTTTTGCCACCGGATCATTTGGAAGCAATCCCTGATAGTCCTGCAAACGAATCCCTACATCTAAGAAAGCCTGTTGCAACGCTGTTGGTTGCCCGTCTTCAAAGGACATGCGACTTGCCAGGTCTATTAAGAGCGCATTACGTGTCGCCGCAGGGAATCCGGCTACCACATGCGCGATCTTGGTAAAGAGCCAGCTGGTGTACATGGTATCGAACGCTAATTCTGCCGGGTCTACCAGGTTGTCTAGCTTGATTTGTCCTCCCGCTAAGCAATCGTCCTGATCGAAACGAGTCAGCCTCCCCTCTTTTCGCAGCCGGTCTAGAAAATGGTTCCTGGCAATTCTCATGCTCAACCTTTCCAGCGAGATAATGGCGATACCACCATATTGGGCTTTTAAAGCGTACTCAAATGTACGCCCGACAGCAAAAAGTACTATGTCCCATGCCACATCACTTTCCTGGCCATACCAGGAATTGAGATGGGCATTGTAAACCCAGTAGTTGACAATGGGGAACAGCTTTGAATAAAGGAGGCCCCAGGTGCCATCTCCGGTCTGCTCGATTGTAACGCTTTGGGACGAATGGTAGAAGCTATTCATCTGCACTCCTCTCAGAAAATCTGAGTAATCTAAGATTTTCTGATGCTATAATAAGACTGACCTACAAAGCTTTCTTACTTTATTCTAAGCGAACCTTAATTTAAGTACAGATGAATGTTCAAAGTGCTATTTGGCTTCTTGAGATGGAATACTTTTTCTCTTCTTTAGCAAAGTATAATCAGAAAAATGTACAGAGTCAAGTAATTTTCATTAGAATTTTTGCGAATTTTGAGGATGTTAATAAGAAGTTATGAGAAGGTTAATTCTAAAATATTCAAATTATCACAAGTTACTTACGGTGGTTAGAAATACCTTCGGATTTGTCATAGGTTTTTTAATGTAAAATTCTGATCTGTATTAGTTCTATTGATTAAAACGTGTCAAGTTGTATCAAATAAAATCGATGTGATTTAAAGGATGGGCTTGAGGTTTTCGTTCATCATGGCTTGCTTGAAGACTGAAATTATTACACAGTTTGCCTCTTGACACCTTTCAGCAAAAAAGATAGAATAAACTAGGATTTCTTGTGAGTTGAAGTAAGCTTTTCTTGGATTGAGAGCGGTGAAAGTGGGTAAGCTGACAAGCAAGTATGTGTCCCAGATAAAATCCTCTACAAGAAATGTTATGGAAAAGCGTCAATAATATATGTTCATTAATATGAAAATGTAATAGTACGAAGTCTTCTCAGGAGACAGGTATGAACCAGCCAGACGTGGAACACATCAAGCAGTATCTTCAAGAGGGGGAAGTTCAAAAGCGTGTGCAGGAGCGCATCCTCTACGCGCGCTCGCGTGCGGCAGTGACCATCAGTCGCGCTGCCCAACTGTTCGGCTTTACTGAAAACCAGTTAAGGGAATGGGAAAAACGAGGATTAATCCAATCTAATAGACCTGCTCTGTCACAGGATGGCAAACAGGGAAGGCAGCCCAAAGCCGATGGAACTGCTCCGTCACAAGATGGCAAGGCGCCGGCCAGCCACCGGCAATATTCACCCGAAGAGCTTGATAAGCTGGCACTGATCCGAGAATTATTGGAACATGGGTATGGACTGAACGAGATTCCTAAGAATATCGATGAGATTTGGAAACAGGTCCTGGGCAAACAACAGAGCGAGATTGAGGCCCTGGAGGCGCAAGAAGGCAGGCAGATCCAAGAAATCAGGCATGTACCCCTTGAGAGGCGCATAGAAAGCCTGGATCAAAAAGAGTTCTGGCGTTACTTCACGGCACAGGTCCTACGATTATCTCTTTTGTTGATTTGCGAAAATAATCCAGATACGCTTGCCGGCTTCGTAATCCCGCTTGAGCGGAAGCAAGTTCCCACTCTTGTGCATACCCCACAAGACCTACCCAAACTGGGATCTGTACTGTTTGGTTGGCTTGGCCGGAATGACACGTTTTATACTTTTATTGATCCTGCCCCCACCTTTGAATACCCCAGTGATTTTCGTATCGAGTACTTACGTCCTTTTGGAGCGGAGAGGCCACCCGAAGATACAGTTCAAGATAATGTCCTGATAATTATCCAGAGAAAAGCCAAACCTGTTATGCTTAGCGCCGAGCTTGTACAGGTCATCGCTCGTTTTGTGAAGCTCCTCTATAACAATAAAGAGCACTGGTACTCCGCTTTTGACTATGAGATGCACGACTGGCTCTATCAAGTAGCCGATTTCAACAGGAACGTCAACTATCCTGACGAGACTTTCAATAGCCTGGCCAACATAGTGGTAGAACTGGGTGGAAAAACGGGCGACGGCACATCCCGCTGGTGGTTTTGTAATCTCTTCCTGCCGCGAGATACTTCACTGCCCCTTCAACAGCGTAACCTGGTTGTGCGAGCGCACAGCAAGGCGGCGCCTATTCATATTGATACGTATGTACTCTCTAGCAGAAATCCAGGTCTGACATTTCGGGCCTATCAGAGTGGGCATGTTATCTACCGGCCACGGATCACACCTCAAGACCCTGTTCTCGCCTATTGGGAGTTCGAACAATCAACACGCTCCGCAATCGCTATTCCGATTGCCGGGCGGGAGGGCCTTGCTGCTGCCTGCCTGTATGTCTCCTCAGAATACGAGGATGCATTTTCAGTAGAAGACCAGCGTGTTTTGCGTGTGATAACGCGAATGATGGAGGAACTGTTAGCAACCTATCAGGCCCGCAGTCAGGTAACAGGCAAGTTCAGCGACCTGATCACCGATCCAGGACTTGTGGATACCTCCTTTAAGGAATTCCTACCCGAGGATGCGTTTATCAACGATGTCGAAGCGATCCTTGCTGATATTCATGGACGAGATATGGGCGAGTTGAATGATACAGATGTGCTTTCTTTTGTCGATATCGATATCGATAATCTGAGCAGTCTAGCTACAAAATATGGTGATCGCATAACAAGAAACTTGAGCCGGGCCGTTGGTTCGCGGATACAAGGACAGCTACGTCTTGAATCGAAGAAAGAACAGATTAAGCGATATCATGTGAATGCCGATAGTTACTATCTCCTTTTAAAGGAGATGACACTTGAAGATGCGCGTTATCTCGCCGAGCGTCTGCGGCGGCTAGGAGGAGATTATCGTATTGATGCTCGTGGTGTAAGTGCATACCGGCAACTACCACCAGAAGAACTGTTAGAACTCCCCAATGTCACCATACGGCTCGGAGTACAATCTTATCCCTATGTAAAGTTAAAAGAGATTTTGCAGCGCTACCCTGTCGATACAGCTATAACGAAAACAAGAGTTTTGATTATGGAAAATATCGAGGAGAGCCTGATACGCGGGCAACGTGAAGGGGGGAATTGTATTATCAGCTGGGATCCTGATATATGGACTTATAGGCGCTGGTCCCCTCCTGATGGCGTCTGAACCTCAACTCGTAGCCAGACAATTCTCCCAAATTCCTGTTACTATTAACCTTTCTTATCCGTATTACATTTCAAATGCTGAATTACTGATACCAATTCTATTCGCTTGCTATGCTCGTTGCTTGAGGAGAGGACAACGAGTATTTCCAGGGCTCAACAAGAGATGGAAGATGGTTCGAGGACATAAGGGGAGAGCTTTGTATGACGGTCTATCTGTTTATACTGGGAATGCCTGGTAGTGGGAAATCAAGTATTGCGCGCTTTATTCAAGCATACGCAGAAGTCAAACATTGGATCGCCAGATCGCATTATAATGATTATGAGATTTTGCACAGTATGTTCGAAAACGATAGCGCCTGCAAACAATTTAGGCCCGCTGATGGTGGTGGCTTTGATGTTATTGATCTGACCGCATTTGATACCGCGCTTCAGAAGTTGGAGGAGATAGTTAAAAAAGATGCCTCTCCGGCCCATAGAGAAGAAGTTGTCTTGATCGAATTTTCTCGTGCCGATTATCAACGTGCTTTCCGTCAATTCAGCAAAGCATTTTTGCAGAACCAAAATACATTTTTCCTCTACCTTGACACCGGGCTTGATATTTGCAAGCAACGAATAAAAAACCGCGTAACCGACCCGCGTTATGCGGACGATTATCCTGTCTCCGACTATATCTTTGAAAAATATTACCATCAAGATGATGGAGAGCTTCTACCTGATATGCTTGCACAGGAGTATCAGATTGAGCGCGAACAGGTGAAAATAATCAAGAATAATGGCCCATTGGAAGTTGTTGCGGCAGAAATTCGTGCGTTTATTGATTTTATAATCAGCGAGGTTTCTAAGCATTTAGTCAAAGCAGGCGCATCCTAGATACTCTAGAGATTCTTCTATTCTCCTGCTGTTTCCCATCCTTATCCGGGTTGTTAAAAGCCCTTGCTTTCTGCCTGTTTTTCAGCATGAAATCGCGCAGGAAAGCATAAAATCATTCGTTGCCGCAATCCTCTGGCATGTGCAATCCCTCATGAAATATTTCAATATGTACATCTTTGTGTTAAAATTAGCCATTGTGTTCCAATCGCAAACGAGGGGAAGGTATTATCATGCCAATTAAACTGTTCCTTCTAGGTCTGCCAGGCAGCGGCAAATCGACGGTTGCGCGCTATATTACAAACTATGTAGAAGATAGGAAGTGGGCGGCGAAACATTGCGGCGATTATCCTTTTCTATACACAATGTTTGAGAAGGATATGAAGCACAAGCAATTTATGCCTGCCAAAAATGGCGGTTTCGATATGGTTGATCGTACTGTACTCGATATTGCCTTGCAGCAATTGGAACAAAGTATCCGCGAATATATCTCTAAAATGCAATCGACGAAGATCATTTTGATTGAATTTTCTCGTGCTGATTATCAACACGCTTTCTCGCAGTTCAGTAAAGCATTTTTGCAAGATCAGAATACCTATTTCCTCTACCTGGATACTGAGCTGGCTATCTGCAAGCAACGCATACAGAATCGTATAGACAATCCCCTTTTTGAGGATGATTATCCCGTCTCCGAGTACCTTTTTGAAAAATATTACCATCAGGATGATGGACAACTGCTACCAGATTTCCTCGAAAAAACATATCAGATCGACCAGCAGCGGGTGAAGATCATTTCCAATAACGGCCCATTAGAGGCAGTAACAGGAGAAATTGAGGCTTTTCTCCACGCAATGCTGGGAAAGCTGCCATGACCAATTGACCCCCGAGTCATTCTACCCATTTCCTTTACAACACCCTCGATTTCAGTTACACTGTACTCATGTATTGACTCGCGCGCAATCCTTTTCACCTTCGCTTCTCTATTCCGGTCTGGCTAAGCGCGCTAACGAGTAGTACACCGCACGTTTCAAATTTCTTAAAGGGGGAAAGAATGAATCAGCCTCAGAAGTATCCACTTGCCTTCTGGCAAAAACTCAGCACGGCAAAAACGCTCCGCGTCGCCTGCGTACTCACGGTCCTGCTGGTATTTCTTGGTCTCAGTCCCATTTCTCAGGCTCGCGAGACACAGGCGCTGAAGCGGAAAACAAATCCTATCCAGCACATTGTGATCATGGTGAAGGAGAATCGCACCTTCGACAACTATTTTGGTACCTTTCCGGGAGCCGATGGAGCCACTACCTACACCGGTACCGATGGCAAGCAACACCCGCTGACCCACGATCCCGATACACTGGCCTCGGACATCCTGCACACCCATTATGCCTATCTCAAAGCGTTCGATCATGGGAAGCTGGACAAGTTCTCAGAACTCAAGGGCGCGATCCAGGACATCAACGGGCAGAAGGAAGATGTCGCGGACGGTCAGATGTACCAGTCGGATATTCCCAACTACTGGCAGTACGCGCAGACCTTTGCGCTGCCGGACCATTTCTTCTACACCATCAACTCGGATAGCTTCCCCAACCATCTCTTCTCGATTGCCGCGACCGACGACGACGTATTTGGACTTCCTCATATCACAAAACAGAAGGATAAATGGAACTGGGGCTGCGATGCTCCCCCGAATACCTATGTTCAACAGGAGCATCCAGACGGAACATTCGCCAAAACGTTCCCGTGTTTTTCGTTTGAGACGTTGGGCGATCTTCTCACCGCGAATGGCATTTCCTGGAAATACTACGCGCCGGGACAGGGCCAGGACGGTTACGAATGGTCGGCCTATAACGCCATTTCGGACATTCGCAATACGCAGCAGTGGCAGCAGCATGTCGTCGATTATACCCAGTTCGCGCAGGATGCCGCCGCCGGTACGCTGCCAACCGTCAGCTGGCTGGTGCAGCCTTCGAGCGTGAGCGACCATCCACCCGCCAGCGTTTGCGTCGGCGAGAACTTTACCGTGCAGCAGATCAACGCGATTATGAACAACCAGTCGCTCTGGAGTTCAACAGCGATTTTCCTGACCTGGGACGACTGGGGCGCCTTTTATGATCACGTCGTGCCGCCGGTGGGGCCCAACAAATATCTCGAGTATGGCCTGCGCGCGCCTCTGATCGTGATTTCGCCCTATGTCAAGCCGGGTTTCATCGATCACACCGTCTACAGCTTCCCCTCCATGCTCAAGTACGTGGAAACCACACTTAACCTGCCCTCGCTCGGCGGACTGGATCAGCAGGCTAATGACCTGACCAACGTATTCAACTACAGCCAGCAGCCCTTGCCTCCACTGGTCTTGCAAACCCGCTCCTGTTCGAGCCAGGCCTATAAGGTATCTGAAGAATTCGTGCCCAATCCCGATGTCTACGGAGATTGATTTAGCAACAAAAGACGAGGCCCATTTTCAGCCGCTCAGTCTGCTGAAAATGGGCCTCGTCTTTTGTTGCTAACACTTTCCCCTTGCATAACCTTGTCCTATATGCTACCACTAGTAGTGATAATTATGATGCATGTACAAGGGCGGCTCTCAGGTCGTCTTGAGAGGAGCAACGATGAATTTTGATCTCGACGCGGAGCAATTCGAAATTCGCGACATGGTACGTCGCTTCACCGAGCAAGAAATTACTCCTCATGCCGAGGAATGGGACGAAACGTATCACTTTCCCCGCGAAATCTACTCAAAAATGGGCGAACTCGGTCTGATGGGCATGACCACGCCTGAAGAGTATGGCGGCAGCGCCCTCAGCAGGCTCACGGCGGCGCTTGTTTACGAGGAACTGGCAAAAGGCGAGATGGCTACGGCTGTCGGCCTTTCGGTACACAATATGATTACCGGGTCGATAGCGCGTTTCGGCAACGAGGAGCAACGCCAGCGCTGGGTGCCGCGCCTGGCTTCCGGCGAGCTGCTGGGTGCATTTTCGTTGAGTGAGGCATCGTCTGGAACCGATGCTGCGAGCCTGCAATGCCGCGCCGGACGCTCCGGCGATTCCTACGTGATTAATGGCACCAAGATGTGGGTCACGAACGGCGGCGAGGCCGATATCTATCTGCTGATGGTGCGTACCGCGGAGGGTAGGGGCTCAGCGGGCATCTCCTGCTTCGTGGTCGAGAAAGGCACGCCTGGCTTCTCCTTTGGCAAAACAGAGCGTAAAATGGGTCTGCACTCCTCTCCGACGCGCGAGCTGATCTTCGAGAATTGCGAGATACCGCTTGCTAACCGCATCGGCGAAGAGGGTCAGGGCTTCAAGATAGCGCTCGCATCGTTGGACGGTGGGCGCATCAACATCGGAGCCATTGCTGTGGGGGTGGCACAGGCGGCGTTTGAAACAGCCACAAAGTACGCGCACGAGCGCATGCAGTTCGGCCAGCCGATCAGCAGTTTTCAAGGCATCCAGTTCATGCTGGCGGATATGGCGATGAAGATCGAGGCGGCGCGCCTGCTGGTCTACGAGGCAGCCTACAAGCTGGACGAGGGACAGAGCGCGAGCATGTATTCCTCGATGGCCAAGTGCTTCGCGACCGATACGGCCATGGAGGTTACGACCAACGCCGTGCAGGTGCTGGGTGGAGCAGGCTACGTGCGCGATTATCCGGTCGAACGTTACATGCGTGATGTGAAGGTGGCGCAGATTTTCGAGGGCACGAATCAGATCCAGCGTGTGGTGATCGCACGGGCATTAAAGCATTAAACTTGATAAGCATGGAAAAACGGCCTCGCGAGGTCGTTTTTCCATGCTTATCAAGTTTAATGCAGCATCATCTGCGCGCCCTGCTGTGCCACCGTCACCAGCCAGAACGGCAGAATCGTACCCATCAAGAAGGTGCCGGCCAGCGCGATATAGAGCTCCAGCCAGGTTGTCCAGGCAACAACCGGCTTGCTTTCGATAGTCTTTACCAGTGGAGACGACTTCGCGCGGCTGGTGGATGCCGGTTTGACGGCGACGGCAGTAGCCGCGCCGCCTGGAGCAGCGTTGCTCAATCTTGATGAGACCCGTCTTCCTGTAGGGACAGCGCCTGGTGCCTGTCCTTGCGCCTGTCCTGGCGTTGGCGCAGTTTCCCTCTCCATGAACATGGACGCAATTACGCGCAGGTAGTAGTACATGCCGAGTACGCTGGCAACGACGCCGATAATCAGCAATTCCGGGTGGCCGCCTACAAGCGCGGCGTAGAAGATATAATATTTGGCGGCGAAACCGGCCATGGGCGGAAAACCGGCCAGGGCTATCATGAATAAGGCCAGCAATCCGGCCAGTACCGGCTGGCGATACCACAGCCCGCGTATCTCGCTCAGTGCGTTGCCGCTATTATCGGGCTTCTCCAACACCGAGACGACGCCAAAAGCGCCCAGGTTCAGGAATGTATAGCAGAGCAGGTAGAAGAGGATGGCAGACAGGCCAATTGTTCCGCCCACTACGACGCCAATCAAGAGATAGCCGGCGTGCGCGATGCTGGAATAGGCCAGCAGGCGCTTGACGTTGTTCTGTGCCAGCGCCAGCACGTTGCCGCCCACGATGGTCAGGATGGCGATGGCCCAGATTACCGGTTCCCAGGTTGTTTTCACCGGTGACAGCGCGACATCGAAGACGCGCGCAAAAGCGATCAGCGCCGCGGCCTTGGTGCCGACGGACATAAAAGCAGTGACGGGAGCCGGAGCGCCATCATAGACATCGGGCGTCCAGGCCTGAAATGGCACCGCCGACACCTTGAAAGCGAAACCGACGATGAGTAGTCCCATCCCGATCAACAGCAATGTCGTATTCGAAGGATGCGCCGAGAGATAATTCCGAATGCCGGCGAACGAGGTATTGCCCGTCGCACCATAGGTCATGGCAATGCCGTAGAGCAAGAAGGCCGAGGCGAATGAGCTGAGCAGGAAATACTTCATGCCGGCTTCCTGCGATGTAATGCGACGCGCGACGAAGCCACAGAGAATGTAGAGGGCCAGCGAGAGCATTTCGATGCCCAGGAAGATGGTCAGGAAACTGGTGGCCGCCGCCATAATCATCATGCCGAGGGCGGCCAGGAGCATCAGGGCATAATATTCTCCCTGGTGGGGAATATTCAGGCGACTCAGATAACCGGGAGATAGGAGAACGCCCAGGAAACCGGCGCTGAGGATGATGATATAGGCATACAGCGTTCCCTCGTCAGAGCCGATCATCGAATTGAAAGCAGTCTGATGATCTCCTACGAAGAACAGGACGATGGTGGCTGCAAAAGCCCCCAGTATGCCCAACAAACTCAAGACCGGCAGCGGCAGGAAGCTAAAAGGCAAGGCATTCGAGGGAGCTTCCATGCTATCCACGGGAAGCGCTCCTGATTTGCTTTGCTGCTTTTGCGCCGGTCGTGTCAGAAGTAAATCCGCCAGCAAAACCAGCAATGCGGTGCCTGCCAGAACTATCAGGGGGATGATGCGCCCCCAATCGGCAGCAGAGACGATAAATGTGAACGACATAGAAAAATCCTTCTCCTTGCATCCTGCCCGAGTGCGATAGCACTAACCGCGAACGAGCGGCGTTGGCAGGATGGATAGGTGCCGAGTTAATGTATCAAAGCACTTCCAATATTCTGCAAGGTATTGACGACAGACGGTTCCATCAGGTTCGTAAGCGGGTTGGGTTGAAAGCCGATATAAAAGATCAGCGCCAGCAGTGGCAGAAGGGTCATGAACTCGCCAACGTTGATGTCGCTGAGCGTACCCTTGCGTAGCAGCGCGCCTACCGCACCCTCTTTCTGTAGCGGGCCTTCCATGATGCCGAGAACGAAGCGAATCATGTACCAGGCCGCGGGCACAATCACAGCGGTACCCAGCACGCCATATATAGCATGCGCGCGGAACACGCCGATCAACGCCAGAAACTCGCCGGCAAAACTATTGAGTCCGGGCAGGCCAAGCGATGAGAGCGCGGCTATCATCATCACGGTTGCCAGCAAGGGAATGCGCAGCGCAAGCCCGCCAAAGTCGCTCAGCTTGCGCGTACCGGCGCGGGCCTCGATAAAGCCGGCGATCAGGAAGAGCGCGGTGATCGTGATGCCGTGATTGACCATCTGTAGCACCGAGCCTTCGACTCCCTGCACATTGAACGCGAAGATGCCCAGCATGATGATGCCCAGGTGGCTGATGCTCGAATAGGCGAGCAGGCGTTTGATATCGATCTGTACCAGGGCCATCAACGCGCAATACAGGATGCCGATGACCGCCAGGATATTGATGAGCGGCGCGAAGTAATGCACAGCGTTGGGAAAGAGCGGCAGGCAAAAGCGCAGGAAACCATATGCTCCGGTCTTCGACATGGCGCCGGCCAGCATTGCCGTCACCGGCGCGGGCGCTTCGCTATAGGCATCGGGCAGCCAGCTATGGAACGGCACAAGCGGCACTTTTACGGCGAACGCGGCGGCAAAGGCCAGGAACAACCAGGTCTGCACGCCCGGACTAACAGTACCATTCAGCAGGGTCGCCAGGTCGAGCGTATAGCTGCCGCCTGCCGCCTGCTGGTGATAATAGCCGAGGGCAATAATGCCGGCCAGCATCAGCAGGCTGCCAACCGAGGTATAGAGTACAAACTTGATGGCGGCATAAATGCGTCGCTCGCCGCCCCAACTACCGATCAGGAAATAGGCCGGGATCAGCATTACTTCCCAGAAAATATAGAACAGGAAGAGGTTAGTCGAGAGAAAAACGCCCAGGATGCCACATTCCAGCAGCAGCATGAAGGCCATATAGTTCTTGACCTTCTGCTCGATGCGGAACGACGCGCCGATACATACCACCGTCAGCAGTGAGGTGAGCGCGACCAGCAGCAGGCTGATGCCGTCAACTCCCAGGCTATAGTTAATGCCGATGCCCGAAATCCAGGTGAATTGCTCGTTGAAAAGGAATGTGCTGCTGGGAGCTGAACCGATAATGGTTGAACTGACGGTCAGATTGGCCTGCGAATAGGCCAGCATCAGGCCCAGGACAAGCATGAGGTCGGCCCAGGCAAAACCCAGGGCCGTCCAGCGCATCGCGTTTTCTCGTCCCCTCGGAAAGAACAGCACGACTATGCCCCCCAGTAAGGGCAGGAATGTGATCAGAGATAATAATGGAAACATTGCCCTACCCTCTCACCGCGTAATAAAGAATAATCAGTACAACGCCCAACAGGATAGCCAGGGCGTAGTTGCGCATGTAGCCGGTTTGCAGGCGGCGCAGCAAGGCGCTCGTCCCTCCCAGTATCCAGGCTACACCGCGGCTTCCGCCATCGAGCAGATCGCCCTCCAGCAAATTCGATGCCGTGCGGCCTATCCATTGTACCGGTTGAATCACGAGCAAGATGAGCAATTCATCCACGTAGTACTTATGAAATACCAGCTGGTAGACCAGGTTCCTGTTCTCTTTATATTGGAAGCCGCGCCTGTACAATGCCCAGGCTCCCAGGATGCCGAGTACTGCCACGATGATACTTATACCCGTCGAGACCCATTGCAGGCCCAGCGATGCAGCCGCCACACGTGCTGGAACGCTCGTCCACTGTGAATTGGTGAAAACGGGATCGAGGAACGCGAAGATTGGCTGCCAGCGCGGAAGACCGATAATCGCGAACGATCCAATCACCCCTCCAATCGCGGAGAGGACAGCCAGAATAATCATCGGCACAGTCATCACAGAGGGTGCCTCGTGAATATCGTATACGTTCCTGATGCGCGGGCCGTGATCCGGCTCCTCCTCGTCCTCATGAGCATATTCCGTGGAAGTCAGGCCCCGGTAAGAGCCTGCGAAGATGCCGAACACCAGCCGGAACATGTAGAAAGCGGTCAGCCCTGCCGTCAGGATACCCAGAATCCAGAGGATGTAGTACAGCGCGCCCCCGCCGCTGCTGGCCTGTGCCAGTACAGACCCCAGGATATCATCCTTGCTCCAGAAACCTGCCAGCGGCGGAATACTGCTGATTGCCAGGGCAGCGATCAAAAACGTCCAGAACGAGATTTTTAGCCGGTAGCGCAGTCCGCCCATTTTACGCATATCCTGTTCGCCGTGTAGCGCGTGAATAACCGCGCCCGCGGCCAGGAAGAGCAGCGCCTTAAAGAAGGCATGCGTGACGAGATGAAAGATACCGGCGCTGTAGTTCTGCACGCCCTCGCCTAAAAACATGTAACCAAGCTGGCTGATGGTCGAATACGCCAACACGCGCTTGATGTCGAGCTGGAAGAGAGCGATGGTCGCGGCATAGAGAGCGGTAACGGCTCCGATGATGGCAACAACCTTCAGCGCTGTAGGCGAAACCGTGAACAGTGGATTGGCGCGGGCTACCAGGTAGACACCGGCTGTTACCATTGTCGCGGCATGGATCAGCGCGCTGACGGGCGTGGGGCCTTCCATGGCGTCGGGCAGCCACATATAGAGGGGTAACTGCGCCGATTTCGCTGTACAGGCCAGGAACAGCAGCAGGCAAATGACGGTGATGGTTAACGTGGTCACCCCTCCGCTCGTTACCTGATTGAAGACGCCAATGCCGTTATTATTCGAATAGAAGCTGAGCGTGCCGAAATGCTTGAAGATGATGAAGATGGCGATCATCAAACCGAAGTCGCCGATGATATTGATGACCAGGGCTTTGCGGGCCGCATCGACAGCTGAGCGGCGCGTAAACCAGAAGCCGATCAACAGGAACGAGGCCAGGCCGACCAGTCCCCAACCAACCAGCAGGAAGAGGAAGTTATCGGCGCTGACCAGCAGCACCATGGCGAAAATAAAGAAGTTCAGGTAACAGAAGAAACGCCAGAACCCTGGATCGTCTTCCATGTATCCTGCTGAGTAGATATGAATGAGAAAGCCTACGCCCGTAACCACCATCAACATGGTTGCAGAGAGCGGATCGAAGAGCAGCCCGAAGCTGATGACCAGCGGTGATGCGCCGGTTGTTGTGCCCGAGGAAACCCAGGTGTAGAGTAGTTGATCGCTGAAGCGCGCGGTAACAGGCGAAGTGGCCAGCATCGAGAAGAAGCTGATGGCCGCGAACAAAAAGGCCAGCCCGCACGCTCCCAGCCCCACCGTCAGTATCGCGGAGCGCGTCATTGCCCGACCGGCCAGACCCAGGATAATGAATCCGAGCAGGGGCAAGAGCAGCACGTATGGTGTCAGATTCGTCATAATTGGTTAGCCTCGCAATGCATTCATGTCGTCGACATCGATATCGCGGCGCGTGCGGAAGATGGAAACGATGATGGCCAGACCTACCACTACCTCTGCCGCGGCAACGGTCAACACGAGAAAAACAAACATCTGCCCATCCACCGAGTTTAGAAAATGCGAGAAGGCCATAAACGAGAGATTGACGGCATTCAACATCAATTCAATCGACATAAAGATAACCAGTGGATTGCGCCGCACAAGCACTCCCACCACCCCCACCGTAAAAATGATGGCGCTTACTATTAAATATCCCGATAGTTGCATAATTTCCTCCAGCTATGACCTGCGCCCAAATACCATCGCGCCCAGGATTGCCACGACGATCAACAGGCTCGTCACCTCAAAAGGAAAGGCGAAACCATGGAACAGCGCGAGGCCGAACGCCTGAATGTCGCCCTGCGTCGTTACCTCATGCGCGAGACTGTTCGCTCCGGTAGCGATGGCGCTGTTATTGATGGTCGCCGTATAGAAAATCAGGTAGCTCAAGGAGCCGACAAGAACAATACCCAGCGCGGCAGCTACTCCCCGCTGCCAGGGAATGCGGTCGGGCGGCTCGTTATCCGGGGCTTCCGAGGCCAGCATGGTGACGACAAAGAGGAATAAGACCATGATCGCGCCGGCATAGATCAGGATTTGCACAATGGCAATGAACAACGAGTTCAGTTGCAGGTAGAACAGCGCCAGGAAGAGCAGCGTCAGGATCAGGCTCAGGGCGCTGTGTACGGCATTGCGAAACGCGATCACCCCGATGGCGGAAGCAACGCTGGCGATTGCCAGCAAAAAGAAGGTAACGACTGTTGGCGTGACGTTCATACCTTTTCCCAGTCCTTTCCCCGCTGCAACTTCCGGCGATCCTCGTCCTGTTCTTCGTCCGTTAGCAACACGGGTTCCTGGGTGGGAATAGTGCCCAGGCCGACGGCGGCGGCGCTGGCCTGCGAGCCATCAAACACATGCGTTTCCTGTGGAATCGGTTGTGGGGCCTCGGGCGGGGGCGGCTCGAACCAGACGGCAGCTGAACCGACCGTTGCCTGTCCCTCGGGCTCAAGCAGTTGTTCCTTGTGATAAACCATATCTTCTGGATAGTACGAAGCCAGTTTATAGATGCGCTCCAGCGTAATGGCCCCGGTTGGGCAGGCCGCTTCACAATAGCCACAGAAGATGCAGCGCAGCAGGTTTACGTCGAAGACCTTCGCGTATCGTTCGCCTGGAGAGACGCGATTCTCCTCGGTATTCTCCTCGGCCTCGATATAGATGGCGTCGGCGGGACAGGCGCCCGCGCACAGGTAGCAGCCGACGCAACGTTCCAGCCCATTCTCATAGCGGTGCAGCACGTGCCGCCCGCGAAAACGCGCCGGCAACTCGCGCTCCTGCTCCGGATAGGAGACCGTCGTCGGCTTCTTGCCCATATTTCTCAGGGTGGTTGCCATACCCTTGATGATGTCGAATGACATGGTGTGAACTCCTTATGGTTCCTGAGATTGTTGCTCAGATTCTATTTCTTTTTTCAAGTTGTCTAGTAGCAATATTTTTATGTCCGGCAAAGATTGAAAGTGGACATCATTCGTTAGAAAATAGGAAGCCCCACCAAGAATGGCAGTAGCTAGTTGAATAGAGTCAGGTGTCCGAATTTTATAAAGTGCTCGTAGGCGCGATGCCTCTTCTGCGATTTCTCGATTGATAATGTTAGTAGATAAACCTTCTGTATCGAAAAGAAGTGTTCGATACTCTTGAGCGAGCTCTATGTCACCATTTCGGATCGGATGAACGAGTACTTCAAGCAAAGTAATAACGGATGTTACAACCTCAAATTCGCCGTGCTCTATTGCTCTGAAGAAAGGCTCAACAACCTTTAAGTAAGTAGGATGTTCTTCGATATAATATATCAACGGCATCGTATCAAAACCCACTACACTTCCACGTAGTGAGTCTATCGTTCCCATGAGTTCCGTTCCTCCTCTATGTATCTTTCCACATCGATTTTCCGCCATACCTCTTTACCCAACCCCTTGAACTCCGTGATGCGATGCTTAGGTCGCGGTGCATTCTGTTGACGAACAAGTGCAGCCAACTCCTCCAACAGCCGGAGTTGCTCATCTGGCGTGAGGTTTCGCGCATAATTTAATGCTTCTTGATAGGTGTGAGTTGACATAGCCTTCTCCTTGCAACTTCTGTTACCGATACCACTCAAATCATATCAGAGTCATCACCACTTGTCACATTACTAACGATGCAAGATTTACATATGCTACCGGACGATTACCAGGATTTGCGTTCTTCCTCGATAAATTTCTGCACATCAATACCTTGCCATGCTTCTACTCCTGAACAGTTAATTGTAAGGCTCTTCTCGCTATATGGGAATTGATCTACGCCTTCGCCTCCTGCGCCACCTCCTCCGGTGCCGGGGTACTCGTTTCCTTCGCAACCCTGTCAAATTTCACCAGGCGCACCGACGCGGGCAGGGCTTTCTCGACAGCGGCAAGCTCTGCCTGGCGGCGCAGCACCTGCTGGCGCTCATAGAGCAGGACGGCGGCGATGACGACCAGGCCGGCCAAGCCGTTTACCCACCACGGCCAGCCAAAAGCGACGACGATTGCCGTTAGCACGATGTTGAGTACCGCCAGGGGCAGCAAGGTCGTCCAGCCCAGGCGCATCAGGCGGTCGTAGCGGATACGTGGCAGCGTGGCGCGTATCCACATGAACAGGAACAGGAAAATGGCTACCTTAATCAAAAAGAAGACGATGGTCAGCCCTGGAATGTTGTTTCCCAGGCCGAAGAGACTCCAGCCGCCGAAGAAAACCGTGGCAGCCACGGCGCTAACAGTTATCATATTGATGTACTCGGCCATCTGGTACAGGCTCCAGCGCAGGCCGCTGTACTCGGTCAGGTAACCGGCGGTCAACTCCTGCTCGGCTTCCGGCAGGTCGAACGGCGCGCGGTTCACCTCGGCTATGGCGGCAATCAGGTAGATGACGAAGCCCAGCGGCTGCGCGAAGACGAACCAGATACCCTGGTCCAGCTGCGCGTGTACAATATTTACCACGCTGAGCGTGCCGGCCCACATCAATGCGCCGCTGAGCGCCAGTCCCAGGCTCGTCTCGTAAGAAACCATCTGGGCAGCGCTGCGCAGCGAACCGAGCAGCGAATAGCGGTTGCCGGATGACCAGCCACCGAGCACGATACCATAAACGGCCAGCGAGGACATCGAGAGAATCCAGAGCAGGCCGACGTTGATATCGCCAATCCACGGGTCCCAGACGCTCGGCTTGCCGTTGATCCAGTTGTTGCCGATGGGTATGACGGCAAATGCGCTCAGCGCGACGATCACTGAAATGATGGGCGCGATCAGGTAGATGAGCTTTTTCGCCTGCGATGGCACGATCTGTTCTTTGAAAGCCATTTTAATGCCGTCGGCCACGGGTTGGAACATGCCGAGCGGGCCGGCGCGATTCGGTCCCAGCCGGCCCTGAATCTTCGCCACCACGCGTCGCTCAATCAGCGTCAAATACGCGAAAGCGGTCAGCAGGGCGAAGATCACAATGGCGCTTTTAATGACGGCAGCGGTATAGGGATTATTCAGAAAATCAAGAAACATGCGCCACCTCCTGCTCGCTTGTCCGCACGCCATGTGGGCGCAGGCCTTCCCACGTCAGGCCGGCGTAGAACGGGTTCGTGCTCGCGATCTCAAGCAGTATTTCCTGCGGGCTGCTATAGTTCCATTTGTGACCAAGGTGATTGGCCAGCGCGGTCAGGATTTCCCAATCGGCTTTCGCGCCCGGCAGTGGTCGCAGGGAATGCCAGATAGCCTGCACGTGGTGATCGACATTGGTCATACTGCCATCTTTTTCGGCGAACGTGACGGCGGGCAGCACGACATCGGCCTGCTGAGCCGTCTCTGTCAGCAGAATATCCTGCACGATCAACAATTCCAGGTCAGGCGGAAATTGTCCCACGTGCCGCATGGGATTGGCTCCCATGACATACAATGCCTTGATATCGGGGCTACTCAGCATCTCGTTGTACGACAAACCGCGCTCTTGAGCAGGTTGATAGCCGGGAAGCGCATCGGGCAGCAGTCCCATATCGCGCGCGCCAAGCGAGTTCGCGTCCTCGAAGAGCGGCCCGACACCGGCTCCGGGGCGATCAATGTTTCCGGTGACGACGGCCACCATTTGCAGGTCTGCCGCCAGGTCCTGGCAGCCGGGCGCCAATGTTGCCATTTCGTCATAGAGAATGATTGCGCCTTTGGCCAGCGCGATCTCGTGCGCGAGATGTTGCAAGTGCGTTGTCGTCTCAAGCCCGAAGGATGTTTCCGCCGCCTGTATGTTGGCGTCTTCACTGTGCAAGCGGGCGCGCAGGTCTTCATGTTGATGCGGGTTGTCGATCTCGTTGTTCAAGACGTATTTCAGTAGCATCTTCGCGGCCATGCCGGCTCCATGCTGCGGAATCGCGACCTTGCTTGCCGCGAAGCGATCCAGTTCCGTCTCATCCTCGTTGACGATGTAGATTTTTGCCCCGGCCTTCATTGCCTTCTTGATGCGCAGGTTGAGAATGGGCTGGCGCTGGTAGGGATCGGAAGCCACCAGCACGATATGCGAGGCCTTCTCGATCTCGGCGATACTGTTGGTCATCATCCACGGCTTGCCCGTCAATGGATCGCGCGGGCCGGGAAATTGGCCGTGATGGTGATCGACGTGAGGCGTGCCGATAACCTGGCGCAGCAACTTCTGGAAGAGGTAGGCCTCTTCGTTGGTGGTACGCGTTGAGCCAATTCCGGCAACGGCCTTCGCGCCATGGTTCTTGATGATTCCCTGAAGGCGTGAAGCAATGAAAAAGAACGCCTCGTCCCAGCTTGCCGGTTCCAGCTTGCCGCCGCGACGAATGAGCGGCGTGCGCAGTCGCTGCGGACTGTTGACGAACTCGAAGCCCCAGCGCCCGCGGTCGCACAGCCAGCCATCGTCTATCTCGTCGTTGGTGCGCGACATCAGACGCATCACCTTGTCCACGCGCACATCGATGCGCACGTTGCAGCCGACGCTGCAGTTGTTGCACACGCTCGGCGTATGTTTCAATTCCCAGGGTCGTGCCTTGAAACGGTAAGCTGACGCGGTGAGCGCACCCACCGGACACATCTCGACTGTGTTGCCCGAAAAGATGGAGTCAAACGCGTGATCGGGCGCCGTTCCCACTTCCATTTTGTAGCCACGCGAGATCATTACCAGACCGTTATCCATCGAAATTTCCGAACTGAAGCGCGTGCAACGCTGGCACAGGATGCAGCGCTCGCGATCAAGCATGACGCGGTCGCTCACCGGCACCGGCTTCGGATAGTGACGCTTATAGAGGTCGAAGCGCGTGCCGCCGGGACCGTAGCGCAGCGTGAAGTCTTGCAGATCGCACTCGCCGCCCTTATCGCAGATGGGGCAATCGAGCGGGTGGTTGATGAGCAGAAACTCCAGCGTTCCCCGGCGCGCCTTCAGCACCTTGTCGGTTTTGGTATGCACGATCATGCCCTCGCTGACCGGCGTGGTACAGGCGGTTTGCGGCGGCTTGGGCATCTTTTCGATTTCGACGAAGCACATGCGGCAGGCGCCCAGCGGCGGCATCTTCGGATGATAACAATAAATGGGAATCTCTATACCGGCCTGCTTTGCCGCCGCCCAGACAAGCGTTCCTGGTGGAACCGCGACAGGAATATCGTCGATAGTGAGATGTATTAGTTCGTCTTGTTTCTCTTCTGCCATAGCTTTTTTACCGTATTCTCAGGATCGGGCCAGGATTCTTCGCTGCGCTCAGAATGACAAGCCCGTATTTCTCAGGTATGGGCCAGGATTCTTCGCTGCGCTCAGAATGACAAGTTCCAGGGCTTGTCATTCTGAGCGCAGCGAAGAATCTGCACTCTACCGGTCGCCCTCCAATTGTTTATCTAGCTCCTGCCTGCAGGGATTGGGCCTCTACCTCCGGTTCCACATCGAACTGGCGGCTGCCAACCATGCAACGTTTATGCGTGATGTGATGCTCATACTCCTCACGGAAGAGCTTGATGCTGCTCGTAATGGAACTGGTGGCCGCGTCGCCCAGGGGGCAGAACGACTTGCCGCTGATGTTATCGCAGATATCCAGCAGCAGGTCGATATCGCGCTCCCTACCGTCGCCATGCTCGATGCGATGCAGGATTTCGGTCAGCCAGTAGGTTCCCTCGCGACAGGGGGTGCATTTACCGCAGGATTCGTCGCGGTAGAATTCCGTCATGCGCAACACGGCGTCTACGATGCAGGTATCCTCGTTCATGACGATCACGCCGCCTGAGCCGAGCATCGAACCGGCGGCGGCAATGGCCTCAAAGTCGAGCGGCGTGTCGATCTTGTCCGCGCCCAATATGAATGTGGACGAGCCGCCCGGAATGATGGCCTTGAGCTGCTTATCGTCAAGGATGCCGCCGCCATATTGCTCGTCGTAAATCAGCGTGCGCAAGGGCGTTCCCAGCGGCAATTCATAGTTGCCGGGCTTTTTCACGTGCCCGCTGAGACAGAAGACGCGCGTGCCCTTGCTTTTCTCGGTGCCGAACGAGGCATACCAGTCGGCCCCGTTTTTGATGATGGCGGGGATGGTCGAAAGCGTCTCGGCGTTATTGATGACCGTCGGGCCACCATACAGGCCAATGGCGGCAGGGAACGGCGGCTTCAGGCGTGGATAGCCGCGGCGGCCCTCCAGCGACTCCATCAACGCGCTCTCCTCGCCACAGATGTAGGCGCCGGCTCCGCGATGCACGATCACATCCAGGTTGTAGCCGCTGCCCAGGATATCCTTGCCGATATAACCGGCGGCGTAGGCTTCCGCGACGGCGCGTTCAACCTGGTCCCCGGCCAGCTCCAGTTCGCCTCTCACATAAATAAAGGCGACCGAAACGCGACAGGCATAGCTCGTAATAATAACGCCCTCTACTAACTGGTGCGGATTTTTCTCCATCAGCATGCGGTCTTTGAAGGTGCCCGGCTCGCTCTCATCGGCATTACAGCACAGATAGCGCGTCTTGTCATTTTTCGCCAGGAAGCTCCACTTCATGCCTGTTGGGAAGCCTGCTCCGCCACGCCCGCGCAGTCCCGATTTTTTGACCATTTCGACCAGGTCATCGGGCTGGGATTGCAGCGCTTTCGCAAGCGCCTCGTAGCCCCCATGCTGGCGGTATCCTTCCAGTGTATCCAGTCCTGGCGCATCGATATCTTTTGTAACAATAAGTTCTGGCATAGATATATTCCTTATTATATAAGAAGCACGCTCTGGTCGTGCCATTCGAATTGTCGATCTTGCTTGTGCAAGCCATTACCGGCCTCCCGCGTTACTCCTCTTTAATGGCTCAATGAACTGCGATCCCGCGGTTGCTTTCAATTCACGATCCAACTCTTCTAGCAGGATATCGGCCTGCTCCGGCGTCACATTTTCGACGAACTGGCCATTCACCTGAAGTACTGGAGCCGTGCCACACGAGGCGAGGCATTCCGTCGTCATCAGGGTATAGTTGCCGTCGGCGGTCGTCTCGCCGCGTTTGATGCCCAGACGCTGCTCCAGGTGCTCGACCAGCTTATCACAGCCGCGCAGGTAGCACGAAATGCTGGTGCAGACCTTAATTACTCTTTTGCCGGGCGGCCGCTGGTAGTACATGGTATAAAAGGTGGCCACGCTCTCAACATCGTCAACCGTCATGCCGATTGCCTCCGCGACGGCCTGCAATGCCTCCTGCGTAATATATCCTTCTTCTTGTTGCGCGATATAAAGCGCGGGCATGACCGCCGAACGCGCCACGGGATAACGCGACGCCAGGTCACGCATGCGCTGTTTCGCCTGTTCTGAAATCATCTATCTACCTCGCCTAACACGATATCAATGCTGCCAATCGCGGCCACCACATCGGAGAGCAGGCAGCCCTCAATCATCGTCGGTAGCGCTTCGAGATTGGCGAACGACGGTGCGCGCACGTGCATGCGATATGGTTTGGCGGTTCCGTCGCTCACAATGTAGAAGCCAAGCTCACCCTTAGGCGATTCGGTGCGTACAAATGCCTCGCCTTTGGGCGGTCGATAGCCCTCGGTATAGAGCTTGAAATGATGGATCAGCGCCTCCATACTGCCCGTAATCTGCCACTTGGGTGGTGGCGCGATCTTGGTATTCTGCACGCGGAATGGGCCAGCCGGAATGCCTCGCTCCATGACCTGGTTCACAATCCTCAAGCTCTGCTCCATTTCGAGCATCCGCACCAGGTAGCGGTCATAGACATCGCCGTTGCTTCCGACCGGGATATCGAAATCGAATTGATCGTAGCCACTATAAGGAAAGGCCTTGCGCGTATCCCATACAATGCCGCTGCCACGCAGTACCGGGCCGCTGGCGCCATAGGCAATGGCATCCTCCGGTTTGAGTACGGCCACGCCCCGCGTGCGTTCGATCCACAACTGGTTATTGGTTAGCAGATCATGATATTCGCGCAAGCGGTCGGGAAAGATGCTGGTAAACGCGCGCACCTTCTTCTCAAAGGTAGACGTCAATTCGGCCTGCAAACCGCCGGGACAGATGTAGCTGGTCATCATGCGCACGCCGGACAGGTCTTCAAAGACATCCAGAATCATCTCGCGCTCGCGGAAGCAGTAGAGGAAAACGCTCTGCGCGCCAAGGTCGAGCGCGGACGTGCCCAGCCAGACCAGGTGACTGGCAATGCGCTGCAATTCGGCCAGCAGCACGCGCGTGTAGCGAATTTTGTCGTTGATCTCGTCTTCGATGCCCAATAGCTTCTCGACGGCCAGCGAATAGCCCAGGTTGTTGCAGAGCGGCGCGAGATAATCCATGCGGTCGGTCAGCACCAGGGCCTGGTGGTAGGTTTTGCCCTCGGCAGTCTTCTCAATGCCGGTGTGCAGGAAGCCGATATCCGGTACAGCCTTGACCACCGTCTCGCCCTCAATAGTCAGGATCAAGCGCAGCACACCGTGCGTGCTGGGATGCTGCGGCCCCATATTGATGGTCATCGTATCGCTGCGCTGCCCATCTTCAAGCGCCTGGCCGCTATCGAGTGTATATTGTGTTTTCATGTCTTTTATTTGCATACGTCCTCGTCGATAGTGCTGTGGAGGGCGACCACAAGGGTCGTCCCTACTTCTCGGTTCCAGGCTCCTGGGTGTGGCTGAACCTGCTGCGGCTCTCGTTGAGTTCCCGGCTGAACGGCGTGCGCAGGGTCTGACTGCCGACGCCGGGATCAACATCGTAAGGAATTTGGCCACCCCAGTGTGGTTCGGGAAGATCAAAGCCGGAAAGCGGATAATCTTTGCGCAGCGGGTGCGTCGTCCAGTCCATTGGCATCAGAATGCGTCGCAGGTCGGGATGGCCCGTGAAGATGATGCCAAAGAGATCATAAACTTCGCGCTCGAACCAGTTCGCCGTCGGCCAGACTTCCGTCACGGTCGGTACGGATGGGTGATCCTCGTTTTTTCCGCCCACGCGCACTTTCAGGCGCAACTCGTTCTGGTCGCGCATCGAGAGCAGGTGGTAGACCACATCATAGCGCGGGATACGCTCCAACCAATCTACCGCTGTTATGTCCGAAAGATAGGTATAGTGCAAGTTTTTCTTCAGATACGTGCAGACTGCAACCAGCGATGCCGGTTGCAGTACAATCGTTTGCTCGCCACGGAAATCATTCGTTTCGACGACTGCCTGCGAGAACTTTTCCCGTATCGTTGCCACCGTCGATACTGCTGTTATAGCCATATTACATCTATTCCTTGCCCAAAAGTTGTTTTTGTACCCAGGGGCCGATAAATCGGACTTATAAATCGTCTCCGGTTGGCCCCACCAGCTTCAGACCACTGGCCTTCAGGGGATCGGGAGGATTGGGTATGCCTTCGCGGATCTTGCGCTGTAGTTCGTTGAAGCCGAAGAGCAGCATCTCGGGAGTTGGCGGGCAGCCGGGAATGAATACATCCACTGGTACAATCTTGTCTACGCCCTGCACGATGGCATAATTATTGAAGACGCCGCCACAGGACGCGCAGGCGCCCATCGCGATCACCCATTTAGGGTCTGGCATCTGATCGTAAATTTGCCTCAAAACGGGAGCCATTTTTATAGAGCAGCGTCCCGCGACGATCATCAAGTCGGACTGCCGCGGTGAGGCGCGGTAGACTTCGGCTCCGAAACGCGCGATATCGAAGCGGTCGGCGCTGGTCGCCATCATTTCGATAGCGCAGCAGGCCAGGCCAAACAGGGCCGGCCACAGCGATGCGCTGCGCCCCCACTCGATGAGCTTGCTGACCTGGGTCGTCAGAATGCCCGCTTCGCCATTTTTTACGTGCAATTCACGTCGCAGGCGGGGCGTCTGCGTATTGGAATAGGTCTGAACCGGCTCCCAGGGGTTTTTTACTCCCATGTGAACGCCCCCTTTCGCCAGACATACACATAGCCAATCATCAAGACCAGCAGGAAGAGCAGCAATTCGACCAGCCCGAACACCTTGAGCTGGCGCAGCAGGACGGCCAGCGGATAAAACGAGACGATTTCAATATCGAAAACAATAAAAAGCATACCCGTCAAGAGATACTTCACGGGAAAACGTCTTTTAGGCGCTTCAATCTCTTGAATGCCGCATTCATAAGGCGCGAGCTTCTCAGGTGTTGGTCTCTTAGGCCCGAGAATGCTGGTCAGAATCATGACCAGAGCACCGAAGAGGATAGCCAGCGCGACCAGAATTAAAATGGGGATAATTCCCATGGCCGGGATCCTTCACTTCTTTAATGTAATACTGTCAGGCACCGTACATAGCTGGTACCTATGTGTCAATTGTACACTACCTCATTCGTATGGTAGCATAGCAAGCTCGATGGTGTCAAATGAGAACGTGACTGCGGATTCTTCGCTGCGCTCAGAATGACAGGTCCCGGGCACACTCTGGTGTCTCCGGGACCTGTCATTCTGAGCGCAGCGAAGAATCCGCGGCAGGCAGGTATAAAATAAATTTTTAGTACTTTTGTAAAATTCCCAAAAAGCCTCTTGACATAGCGCAAACACAGTGGTAATATCTCACTTGCACTCAACAAACAACTGTTGAAGCGCGCCAGATGCGGAGGCATCGCATCAAAGCAGGTGTACCTGAACAACTGAAGAGTGGTAAGGAACAAAAAGCAACAGCATAATAACCTGTCAATTAGCGACAACTCGTTGATACAGCACTTGAGTCTCCGTGGAGAGATTCATATAGAACTGGATGGCGAGTTTGATCCTGGCTCAGGATAAACGCTGGCGGCGTGCCTAACACATGCAAGTCGAACGCGCTCAGCAATGAGCGAGTGGCGGACGGGTGAGTAACACGTGGGAACCTGCCCTGGGGTGAGGAATACCGGCGAGAAATCGCCGACAAGACCGCATACGCTCGGTGACGAGCAAAGCCGTAAGGCGCCACAGGAGGGGCCCGCGGCCGATTAGCTAGCTGGTGAGGTAATGGCTCACCAGGGCGACGATCGGTAGCTGGTCTGAGAGGATGATCAGCCACACTGGGATTGAGAACGGCCCAGACTCCTACGGGGGGCAGCAGTGAGGAATTTTCCGCAATGGAGGCAACTCTGACGGAGCAACGCCGCGTGCAGGACGACGGCCTTCGGGTTGTAAACTGCTTTTCTGTGGGACGAGCAAGGACGGTACCACAGGAACAAGCCCCGGCTAACTACGTGCCAGCAGCCGCGGTAATACGTAGGGGGCAAGCGTTGTCCGGAGTTACTGGGCGTAAAGCGCACGCAGGCGGTTGGCTGCGTTCGCGGCGACAATCCTCGGCTTAACTGGGGAGGGATCGCGAAAACGGGCCAACTTGAGCATGAGAGAGGGACCTGGAACTCCGGGTGGAGCGGTGAAATGCGTAGAGATCCGGAAGAACACCAATGGCGTAGGCAGGGTCCTGGCTCATGGCTGACGCTCAGGTGCGAAAGCCAGGGGAGCGAACGGGATTAGATACCCCGGTAGTCCTGGCCGTAAACGATGACCACTAGATGTGGGCGGGATCGACCCCGTCCGTGTCGTAGGAAACCCGCTAAGTGGTCCGCCTGGGGAGTACGGTCGCAAGATTAAAACTCAAAGGAATTGACGGGGACCCGCACAAGCAGCGGAGCGTGTGGTTTAATTCGATGCGACGCGAAGCACCTTACCAGGGTTTGACATGGATGCGCACCGGCCAGAGAGGGTCGTGCCCGCAAGGGACGCATCCACAGGTGCTGCATGGCTGTCGTCAGCTCGTGCCGTGAGGTGTTGGGTTAAGTCCCGCAACGAGCGCAACCCCTGTCGCCGGTTGGACATATCCGGCGAGACTGCCTCGTTCAACGAGGAGGAAGGTGGGGATGACGTCAAGTCAGCACGGCCCTGACATCCTGGGCGACACACACGCTACAATGGCCGGCACAGAGGGTCGCCAACCCGCGAGGGGGAGCCAATCCTGGCAAAGCCGGTCTCAGTTCAGATTGCAGGCTGCAACCCGCCTGCATGAAGGTGGAGTTGCTAGTAACCGTGGGTCAGCACACCACGGTGAATACGTTCCCGGGTCTTGTACACACCGCCCGTCACACCACGAAAGTCGGCAACACCTGAAGCCGCCGGGCTAACCCCATGTGGGAGGCAGGCGTCGAGGGTGGGGTCGGTGATTGGGGTGAAGTCGTAACAAGGTAGCCGTACCGGAAGGTGCGGCTGGATCACCTCCTTTCTAGGGAGCTTTGCTCTCTGGAGCGCTCTTCAATGGAGAGCCGTTCCACACGAGAGCCACTCCCAGGTCGATCAGGCGTTTCTCCACGCGAGAAATGCTTGCCTGGAAGCGAGAGGAAGTGCGCGATCGGTAGGGAAAACAGTCGTTAGTAGGCAGAAATCACCAGCAGGAGCTGGCTACTTTCCACTTTCCAGTTGTCAGGGGTTCCTGACACGCACACTCAAAAACCAAATAGTGACATTATTACTTCAATTTTGCCGAGGGCAAGAAGAGAGAAGCAGAGGAACGCAAGTGGACTCGTTCATTCATATGAACGAGGGCGTTATGAAACACACCACAGGTGATTGCAAACACAGATCTAGTGGCGGTTCCTTTCGCGCAGGCAGAACAGCCAATACGTGAGGAAACGACAAGCTAGACAGAGTACGAGGTGGATGCCCAGGCGCTGAAGACCGATGAAGGACGCGGAGACCGGCGAAACGTTCAGGGGGAGCTGCATGCGAGCGCTGAGCCCTGAGACTCCGAATGGGGCAACCCATCCAGGGTGATGCCTGGATACCCCGTGCTCAATCCATAGGCACGGTGGAGGCCGGTGGGCGAACTGAAACATCTCAGTAGCCCGCCCAAGAGAAATCAACCGAGATTCCCGTAGTAGTGGCGAGCGAACCGGGAACAGCCCAAACCAGCCTGGCGACCGTCAGACTGGGGTTGCAGGACCAACCACAACACAGGAGGGGGCCGCAACGCGAACGTGCTGGAACGCACGACCAGAGCGGGTGAGAGTCCCGTAGCGAGCAATGGCCGCCCCCTGGGTTGGCTCCTGAGTACCACGAGGCACGTGAAACCTTGTGGGAAACTGGGGGGACCACCCTCCAAGGCTAAAGACCTTCAGCGACCGATAGTGAACAAGTACCGTGAGGGAAAGGTGAAAAGCACCCCGCGAGGGGGATGAAATAGACCCTGAAACCACGTACTCACCAGCAGTCAGAGGCCACTCTCCCTCTTCGCGAGGGGGGTAGGGCTGATGGCGTGCCTTTTGTAGAATGATCCGGCGAGTGCATCCGTGTCGCCTGGTTAACCCACCCCAATGTGGGGCAGCCACAGGGCAACCGAGTCTGAACAGGGCGCTAGCAGGGTGGCGCGGATGCGACCCGAAACCACGTGAGCTATCCATGGCCAGAGTGAAGCGGCTCTGACCGGCCGTCGAGGCTCGCACCCACCCGTGTTGCAAAACGGGGGGATGAGCTGTGGATAGGGGTGAAATGCCAATCGAACGTGGAGATAGCTGGTTCTCCCCGAAATGTATTGAGGTACAGCCACGTGTGACCTCTCCTGGAGGTAGAGCACTGGATGAGCTCGGGGCCAAGTGCTGGTTACCAACCTCAACCAAACTGCGAATGCCAGGAGTGCTGGCACGTGCGTGAGACGGCGGGGGCTAAGCTTCGTCGTCAAAAGGGAAACAGCCCAGACCCGCAGCTAAGGTCTCTAAGGTGCTGCTCAGTGTCAAAGGCCGTCCGTGCGCCCAAACAGCCAGGATGTTGGCTTAGAAGCAGCCATCATTGAAAGAGTGCGTAATAGCTCACTGGTCGAGTGCGCGGGCACCGACAACGTAGCGAGGCTCAAGCAGCATACCGAAGCTCGGGATACCCCTCGATGAGGGGTATGGTAGGGGAGCGTTCTGCGGCCGGGAAGCCAGACCGGGAGGACTGGTGGAGCCAGCAGAAGTGCGAATGCCGGAATGAGTAGCGTCATCGATGTGACAACCATCGACACCGAAAGCCTGAGGGTTCCTGGGCAACGTCCGTCGTCCCAGGGTTAGTCGGGTCCTAAGCCGAGGACGTCATAGTCGTAGGCGATGGCAAGCAGGTGTGAGAGTCCTGCACCAGACCCACGCGTCGAAGAGCGAAGCGAGGACACGGTAGGGAAGGGGAACCGCTCGAATGGACAGGAGCGGCTGGCCGGCTCGGAAGTGGGGGATCGTGGCAAATCCCGATCCCGCTGCCATGACCGCGGTCACGAGCGTGCGCAGGCACGCGGAAGTCCCTGGCCCCCAGGCCGTCCAGAAAAGTCGCTAGCCAGCGTGTGGTCTGCCCGTACCGCATACCGACACTGGTAGGCAGGGGGATTTCTCCCCAGGTGAGCGAGCGAACCTCTGTCAAGGAACTCGGCAAATTGACCCCGTACCTTTGGAAGAAGGGGTGCCCTAGTAGTGTTGCTGCTCGCGTGCGAGCAGGAGGACGAGGGGGCCGCAGGAAATGGGCTCAAGCGACTGTTTACCAAAAACACAGGTCTCTGCCAACACGCAAGTGGAGATATAGGGGCTGACTCCTGCCCAGTGCCGGAAGGTTAAGCGGAGCGGTGCGAGCTGCGAAGCGAAGCCCCGGTGAACGGCGGCCGTAACTATAACGGTCCTAAGGTAGCGAAATTCCTTGTCGGGTAAGTTCCGACCCGCACGAAGGGAGTAACGACTTGAGCACTGTCTCGACAGGGGGCTCGGCGAAATTGAAGTACCCGTGAAGATACGGGTTTCCCACGACAGGACAAAAAGACCCCGTGGAGCTTTACTACACCTTGGCCCAGAGCCGAGGCGCGACGTGCGTAGGATAGGTGGGAGCCGGTGAACTCACGCTTGTGGGCGTGGGGGAGGCAGCGGTGAAATACCACTCTCGTCGTGTTTTGGATCTCATGCTCATCCCGTCAGCCGGGGAGCAGACAGGGCCAGGCGGGTAGTTTGACTGGGGCGGTCGCCTCCCAAAGGGTAACGGAGGCGCCCAAGGGTTCCCTCAGGGTGGATGGACATCACCCGCACAGAGTGCAAAGGCAGAAGGGAGCTTGACTGCAAGGCCGACGAGCCGCGCAGGGACGAAAGTCGGGCTTAGTGATCCCACATTCCCGAGTGGAAGGAGTGTGGCTCAACGGATAAAAGCTACCCCGGGGATAACAGGCTGATCTTGCCCAAGAGTTCACATCGACGGCAAGGTTTGGCACCTCGATGTCGGCTCGGCGCATCCTGGGGCTGGAGTAGGTCCCAAGGGTTGGGCTGTTCGCCCATTAAAGCGTCACGCGAGCTGGGTTCAGAACGTCGCGAGACAGTTCGGTCTCTATCCGTCGTGGGCACAGGAAGAGTGAGGGCCGTCAACTTCAGTACGAGAGGACCGAGTTGGCTGGACCGCTGGTGCGCCAGTTGCCTTGCCCGAGGCAGCGCTGGGTAGCTACGTCCAGAAAGGAGAAGCGCTGAAAGCATCTAAGCGCGAAGCCGCCCCCAAGAGGACTCTTCCCATCGCTCTGCGGAGCGATCAAGATCCCAGGCAGATGACCTGGTGGATAGACCGCGCGTGTGAGCCGGGCAACCGGCGCAGCGGAGCGGCCCTAATGATCGTACGGCTTGTTTCCCTCAAGTGTGGTGATCTGTGATATCAGCATCGGAGGGAACCGTACTAGAAAAAGTAGCTTTCACAGGGAGTATGAGTCAAAACTTCATGCTTCGCGAGCCTCTGCTCATCTCTTGCCTGGTCTCGGCAAAATTGAGGTAATTATTCTTCTGAAGGATTGTGAATGACAGGCGCAACTCGTTGAGTTGCGCTTTTTTTGTTCGAAATGTATCAGGCGAGATCGAACTCATCCAGCGCACACCGAATCTCAGCCCGAACCTCCACATTTTCTTCCGTCACAAGCGCCTTTTCTAGCGCATCCTTCGCGAGCGGACCACCGAGCCGGCCAAGCGCCCAGGCTGCATGACCGCGCACAAGTGGCTCAGAATCGTGCAGGGCGTTGATGAGCGCGGGAACTGCCCGTTGGTCGCCGCTGTTGCCGAGGGCGACGCACACATTGCGCAGCAGGCCACGACGTTTAGCGCGTTTGATGGGGCTATGGCGGAATCGCTCGCGGAACTCCTCTTCGGTCAGAGAGAGCAAGGGAATGAGTTCGGGGTTGCCGCCAATGCCGGGACGCGGCTGGAAAGCGGAACGGGGCTGGAAGTGGATGGGGCGCGAGTAGCGCGCGGATTGTATAGGGTTGGGAGATACGGCAGTCGAATCGCGCAGGCCAAGGCGCTTTTCCGCGATTTTGTTGACGGGGCATACCTGCTGGCAGATATCGCAGCCGAAGATCAGGTTGCCCATGAGCGGGCGCAGTTCGAGCGGAATGCTGCCGCGCAGTTCGATAGTGAGATAGGAGATGCAGCGCGTGTTGTCGAGGACGTAGGGAGCCGGTAGGGCGCCGGTGGGACAGGCATGCAGGCAAATCTCGCAGTTGCCGCAGTTCGCTTTCACCGGAGGGTCATAGTTCTGACCTTTGTCACCGCCAAGCGGAAGGTTGGTGACAATTTCGGCGAGGAAGATCCAGGAACCCCAGCCTTTGGTCAGGATGTTAGTATTCTTGCCATACCAGCCCAGGCCTGCTCGCTGAGCGACGGCACGGTCTACCATGCGACCGGTATCAACAAAAAGGCGGGTCTCTACATTGCCAATTTCGTCATGAGCGTATTCACGTAGCCAGGCGGCGAACTGTTGCAGTTTGGGCTTGATGATGTCGTGATAGTCGTCGCCCCAGGCATAGCGGGAGATGCGCCCGCGTGGAGTATCGCCTGGATCCTCGTCGGGTTGCTGGGTGAGATAGCACATGGCAAGGGCGATGATGGATTGGGCGCCCGGCAGAAGTGCATCAGGATGACAGGAAACATCGGCGCGTTCGGCAGTAAACCATGGAAGGCCATCCATAAGCCCCTGGGCAATGCGCTCTTTGATGACGCGCTCAGTTTCGGGAAATTCCTCTGCACCGGTAACGCGGACGATATCAAAACCGAGCGCATATGCATATTCTTTGATGGTAACAGTGTTTAACATGGACCTTGATGAGGGCGACCTCCAGGATCGCCCTTACTAGGGTGACGATCTCAATTCGTTATATCACGTTTTTGCTGGAGCCACAATGAGAGACCGATGAAGACGAGCAGGTAGGCCAGGAGTACGAGCGTGGCGCGCAGGTCGCTGATGGAACTGCTGGTGGCAAGTGAGGAGTTGCCAAAAAATTTCAGGTACTGGTCCTGATTTTGCTGAAGGGCACCCGTGTTGGCGCCGATTAAGTAATCGGGGACTGCACGCAGGAAGTCACCTGTAGCCCCTCCGATTGCTTCTCCAAGCAGTTCGAGAATAGTACGCAGGATGGTTTCTCCTAGCAACAGCCACGTAAGCGCCCCGGCGATACCGGCGGCGGTTGAACGTCCCAGCGTCGCGAGGAAGAGCGCGAGCATGGAGTAGACGAAGAGGCTGAAGATGGTGATGAGTACGTAGAGCAGAGCATGGCCGAACCAGGCGCCGGTGAAATAGTCGAAGTTATAGGGTAGGCCGGTGAAGAGATTGAAAAAAAGTCCGAGCAGAATGCCCAGAACGATCATGACAATGGTGCCGATGGCGCAGCAGGCAAGGGCAGCTCCTACTTTAGCAAGCAGGAATTGCGAGCGTGTCGGACCGCGTGTGAGCATGAGTCGTATGGTGCCGACGCCATATTCACCGCCAACCAGCGCACCAACCAGGATAACGATCAGCACCTGGCCGAGTATCAGAGTCGTCTGGGTGACGAGATAGAAAGCAAAAGGCGGAAGTAGTAGAGAAAAGTTAATAATCGCGCTTTTCTGAACGAGAAGCAGCGTGACGAACAGCACAACCAGGAATAGGAGAACGACCGCTACAATGCTGATGATGCCAAGCACCTTCGACATGGGGCGACGGCGAATTTTATAGAGTTCCATACCGATCAGGCGCAAGAGGGTGCTGAAGTAATCTCGCCGCCCGGTGATCACAGCGCGGTTTGTTTCGCCTGCATAGGCCGGATCGAATTCCGCTGCAAGTTGTGTTTGTGGCGTTGTGTTCATTGATTTCCTCGCGTTTGATTGTCGTTGGTTTGAGATGACGGGTTACCGGCAGGGGGCCAGGAAAGGTTGCTGGGAGTCACGGAGGCCGGTACACTGGCGGTGGGCGCGATCAATCGCCCCCCACGGGCTGCTGCGCCTATATCAGAGCCATTGCTGGGAGAGCCAGAGGTGAGCTCGAGATAGACTTCTTCGAGGCTGCCTTCGAATGGATGCAGTTCGGCGGCGTAGAGATTGTTACGCGCGAGCATGGCGTTGATTTCCGCTGAGCGTACTCTGGGGGCATGAATGCGCAACATTGGTTCACCGCGACGGTTGGTTTCGATACGCACCTCAGTTAGCCAGTCTGCTCCCTGTTCCCGGGCGGATTGCAGGACGTTGAATGCGGACTGCAGGTCTTCCCCGGTGTTCATACACACCATAATCTGTTCGGTACCGAGTAGCAAATCGCGGACGTTGCCCTGTTTGATGAGGTTGCCTTTTTGCAGGATTGCGACGCGGTTGCAGACCTGCTGCACTTCGTTGAGCAGGTGGCTCGATAGGAAGATGGTTTTACCGAGGCCTGAGAGGCGATGGATCAACTGGCGAATCTCGAACATTCCGGCAGGGTCGAGTCCGTTGGTGGGTTCATCGAGCAGGACGAGCTGCGGGTCGGTGAGCAGGGCCGCGGCGATGCCAAGGCGCTGCTTCATACCGAGCGAGTATTTGCGATAAGCCATTTTTGCCGCGCTACGCAGTTCGACGAGGTCAAGCACTTCGTCGATACGCCTGTGATTCACTGGATGCGAGACCATACCGGACGCGGTAGCGATGACGCGCAGGTTATCGAGTCCTGACAGATAGGGATAGAAGACGGGGGTTTCGACGATGGCTCCAATATGCGGCAGAATAGAGGACATATGCGTGCTGGTATCCATGCCGAAGATGACTGCGCGCCCGGCTGTGGGCTGGATGAGGCCGAGCAGCATGCGAATAGTGGTGGTTTTGCCGGAGCCGTTGGGTCCAAGGAAACCGAACACGTCGCCGCGCACTACCTCTAAATGCAGGTCATTGACGGCGACAAGCTTGCCATAGACTTTAGTCAATCTGTTAGTGGTAATAACTATATTGGAGTCGCGATCAGCGATACTCGAAAGGTCCGAGACGGCTGCTCCTGGGTTTTCTTCCATCAATAGCTGCCTTTCATAATTGATTGCTACAGAGCGTTCACAAGATGAAGATCAGTATTTAAAACGTTTGTGTTTCCAGGATTGTAATGCCAACCAATTATGACATGGTTTGCTAGCGATGGCAAGTTTAGATTACTTCATTTCACACTCGACAGTACATGAGATGTATGCTAGAATGCAGCATGGCTTACTGGCAATGTCATTATTTCATCTTTGTCGTTGGAGGAACGGAACTTAGGAGGAGTCTATCATGGAAGCTGTACTGAATGGTCCTTCGGGGCGAATCAATCTGGGGCCTGGCGAGATTACGGTTGGCCGCCTGGCAGATAATAAACTGGTGGTGAATGATCCAAAGGCTTCATCACATCATGCTATTATTCGCCCGGCCGGTCAAGGCTATAGTATCACCGATCTGGGAAGCACGAATGGCACGTTCGTGAATGAACGCAAGCTCTCACCCAATTCCCCGACGACCTTGAATCCAGGGGATAAAATCCGCATCGGCGATACGACCTACTCCTATGAAGTGGTTGGAGCCGCTCCCATCGCTCCGACCGTCTATGGAGGACCCGGAGGCCTGGGATACGACCCAACAGTTGCTGCTCCTTCCCCTTACGCAAATAACCCATCCTACCTGCCCACTGAGGCAGCGGCCTCCCCATACAGTCAGTACGAAGCAAGCCCACCGCCTGCCTACCAGCCGCCGCTGGATTACCAGGCGCCACCGGTACAGCAACCCTACGCGGCACCACCGCCTCCCGCTTATTCTCCATATGGAGCACCAGCCGCGCAACCTGCCTATGGCGCAGCCGTTGGAGCAGTTCCTGGCGCCGGCGCACCTCCCGCACGGCAGAGCCGGCGCACACTCTGGATCGTGCTGGGCGTGGTGGGTGTTGTAATAGTACTCGCAATCCTTTTGTTCGCGGTTGTGGCAGCAAATGCATCCACTCCCACGAAGACGCTGGATACATTCTGCAACGCCATTAAAAATCGGGATTATCAAACTGCCTACAACCAGCTATCCAGTTTCCGCCAGACCCAGATCTCTGAGGCTGACTTTGCCAATTTCTTCTCTTCAGCCACTTCATGCTCCTACAGTACCCCTGCTGTGAATGGTAGTAGCGCAACAACGACCCTGACGTTTTTCACCAATTCAGGGTCAGTTAACGGGGCAACCAATATGGTACAGGAGAATGGTACCTGGAAGATCGATGCCATTAATTTTCCAACGCAATAGAGGGAGCTAGAGTATGCAAGCAGCACTCAACGGCCCTATGGGAAGAACAGTCCTGGAACCGGCGGTTCTCACTATCGGAAGTAGTCCCGATAACCAGCTGGTACTGCATGATGCCAATGTAGCAGAATACCAGGCGGAGATTCGCCCGGATGGTCAGGGCTATAGCATCACTGACCTGGGAAGCGGCAGCGGTACGTTTGTAAATGGGCAGCGCCTGGCATGGGATATGCCCCGCAAACTGAATCCCGGCGATACGATTACCATCGGCGACACGACATTCACTTACGAGGCGGATAGTATACCCCCATGGCAAAGCAGTTCGGAGCAAATGCAAGAGGTTCCGCCAGCCGGAACTGCGCAACCAGAGGCCGAGGCGAATCAGCAACAAGAGATGCCCCAGCAGGATCACAGCATCTCTTCAGGTTTCTCTCCCGCCGTGCCTGCTGCTACAGAAAATACAGCGTATGGCGTAGCAATCCCAGAAGGAACGCCGCCGCCAGCTGGTGGACCGAGCTACTGGCCACCATTCCCGCAGCAAGGATATCCAGGCAGCAGCCCAGGTTATCCCTGGGCTATGCCAGCTCCCACTGTGGTGCCCGCGGCCCCGCCTGCACGTCGTCGCAGAACATGGCTATGGATTTCGCTCATCGTGCTTGTGCTGTTGATAGCAGGGGGAGCCGCACTTTTCTATTTCGCTCGCCCTACGCCTGAGAAGACGTTGGATGCATATTGCCAGGCCCTGCAAGCGCAAAATTATGCCGCGGCTTATAACCAGCTTGCGACTTCCTTACAAAATATGGAAACCGAGCCTCAGTACGCCGCCACCGCACAGGCCCTGGGCAAGACCACTTCCTGCATGCATAGTTCCGCCAATATCATTGCCAATACTGCAACCGCGACCTTGACGCTCGTTACATCGGGACATACCTATCATGGAACGGTCACGCTCTTACAGGACAGCAGCAACAATTGGAAGATCAGTATACTGCTTTCCTCACCTGAGATGACGATGACCACTTTTTGCAATGCCCTGGCAAGCGGTGATTACCAGACCGCCTATAGCACGCTCTCCAGCGATTTGAAAAGCCGAAACACGGAAGCGCAGTTTGAGACGGATTTCGCGGGTCTCACGTGTTCTTATAGTAAGATCATTGTCTCTGGAATCAACGCGGCAGCCGATACAACCTTTAAAAACGCGAGCGGGTCACCAGCCTCCGCGATCATCTTGCTCGTCGAGGATCATAATAGCAACAATGATTGGAAAATCAATGGCATACAATAATAAATAAAAGGAGCCGAACGTGAGAGCTGCTCTTAACAGCCCATCAGGTCAATTTATGCTGGGGCAGGATAGTGTAACAATTGGTCGAGGCAGGGATAATTCGATTGCTTTAAATGATGCCCAGGCATCATCACGGCACGCCGAGATTCACCCGCAGGGTGAGGGCTACGTGATCACCGATCTCGGCAGCACCAATGGAACGTTCATCAATTCGCAGCGCCTGGCGCCGAATGTGCCTCATGAACTGAAGCCGAACGATTTTATTCGCATCGGCAGCACAGAATTCTCTTACCAGACGTATGGGGCAGACGGTAATCAGGAGTCTGAAGCAACGATTGCCAACCCGAATGCATGGAGCAATCCGAGTTACGCACCCACGGCAGGGATACCGCCCGCTGCCCCAGCGCCGAATTATAATCCAAATGCCGGAGCATATCCACCGCCTGCAAACTATCCACCGCCCACTCCGGATTACCCGAACTACGGCACGCCACCGCAGCAGCCATATGCGCCACCGGTTCAACCCGGTCAATATAATGCCTATGGTCAATCCGGCACAACCTCACCTGGACTGCCGGTACAGCCTGCCGCGCCTGCAAGAAAGAGCCGGTTGGGATTATGGATCGGGCTGATTGTTCTTCTGCTAATCATCATTGGCGCGGCGGCAGCAGCTTTCTGGTATGTGAATCGCTCCACGCCGACCAAAACATTACAGGCTTACTGCAATGCGCTTCAGACCAATGACGCGCAGGAAGCCTATAACCAGCTCTCCTCTCAGTTTCAGGCGCGAGTAAGCTTACAGCAGTATAAGAACTCTTTTAACACCGGAGAGCAATTGCTGAATTCGCCAGTTCTGGGGGGAATCAAGAGCTGTACAGTGAGCAATGTGCAAGAAAATGGCTCCTCGGCGACCGGTACAATCGTGATTGCCGTCAATAACAGCAACAGGACATTTTCTTTCCCCACAAACCTTACCGATGAAAACGGGACCTGGAAGATCAACAACACGACGAGAACACCGACAACCTAGTTTCGCCAGGCGTTGAAACTATGCCGGTGTTCCAATTTAAAATAGCCAGTGCATAAGCACAGCCATGAGGCATCCCGAATTTCCCGGACGCATAACACGAACACGCAGCACACTTTGGCAGTGCTGCGTGTTCTTTCTGATATCTGATAGAGGTGCGACAGATACAGCTAGAAAATCATCGGCAAATTAAGCCCGTTTTCCTTCGCACACTCTATGGCTTCTTCGTATCCGGCGTCAGCATGTCGCATAACGCCGGATGCGGGGTCGTTGGTCAGCACCCGCTCCAGGCGTTTTGCAGCTGCTGGTGTGCCGTCGGCCACTATTACCTGCCCGGCGTGCTGTGAGAAGCCCATGCCGACTCCGCCACCGTGATGGAAACTGACCCAGGTCGCACCACTCGCGCAGTTGAGCAGAGCATTGAGTACCGGCCAATCGGAAACTGCATCGGAGCCGTCTTTCATCCCTTCGGTTTCACGGTTAGGGCTGGCGACCGAGCCGGAATCAAGATGGTCGCGGCCAATGACTATTGGTGCGCGGAGTTCGCCTCTGGCGACCATTTCATTGAACGCCAGCCCAAGCCTTGCGCGCTCGCCTAACCCCACCCAGCAGATGCGTGCAGGCAAGCCCTGGAAATGGATTTTCTGGCGTGCCATATCCAGCCAGCGGTGCAGATGCGGGTTATCCGGGATCAGTTCCTTTACTTTGGCATCAGTTTTGTAAATATCTTCCGGGTCACCGGAGAGGGCCACCCAACGGAACGGGCCGATGCCACGGCAGAATAACGGGCGGATATAAGCTGGTACAAAGCCGGGATAATCAAACGCATTTGTCACACCCGCCTCATACGCCACCTGACGGAGGTTGTTGCCGTAATCGACGACCGGAATTCCCTGATGGTAGAACTCCAGCATCGCGCGCACCTGCTTCGCAATCGATTCCTTCGCCCGCTTGACATAGCCTTCAGGGTCACGCTGGCGAAGTTCCGCCGCTTCCGCAAGGCTCAAACCGGCAGGAATATATCCGTTCAGAACATCATGCGCAGATGTTTGATCGGTGACCATATCCGGCTTAATTCCGCGGCGCACCAGTTCAGGATAGATGTCAGCCGCGTTGCCAAGCAGTCCGATAGAGAGCGGTTGTTTGAGATTGGTTGCTTCGCGAATCTGATCGAGCGCCTCGTCCAGCGTACTGGCGATTGTATCGCAGTAGCCAGTATGCAGACGGCGCTGGATGTGTTGTTGGTCTACCTCAACGGCAAGCACGGAGGCGCCTGCCATGGTGGCAGCCAATGGCTGAGCGCCACCCATCCCTCCCAAACCCGCGGTCAGTATCCATTTACCGGATAAGTCACCGCCGAAGTGCTGGCGGCCCATTTCCACGAAGGTTTCATACGTCCCCTGTATGATACCCTGGCTGCCGATGTAAATCCACGAACCGGCAGTCATCTGGCCGTACATCATCAGGCCCTTGCGGTCGAGTTCGCGGAAAACCTCCCAGGTTGCCCAATGCGGCACCAGGTTGGAGTTGGCGATGAGTACGCGCGGCGCGTCAGGATGGGTTTTGAACACGCCGACCGGCTTGCCCGATTGCACGAGCAGAGTTTCGTCTTCGTCCAGATTTTTGAGCGTCTCGACTATGCGGTCGAAACATTCCCAGTTGCGCGCTGCCTTGCCGATGCCGCCGTAAACAATAAGCTCGTCCGGTTTCTCGGCCACGTCGGGGTCGAGGTTGTTCATAATCATGCGTATCGGCGCTTCTGTGAGCCAGCTTTTGGCGGTGAGCGCCGTGCCACGTGGCGCACGCACAGTGCGCGGCCCACTTCCTGCCTGCGAATTGATGGTAGAAGAGGTATCACCGGTGTTGGGCATGGTTGATTAGCTCCTTTGCTATGCAAAACATAAAATAGTTCTTTTGCCTTGAGTATATCTTACGGGAATGGGAGATGAGAAATGCAGCGACTAACCAAACTATTCGCAATTCACTAAACACATCCAGGGCGTGATACTATATAATATCCCTACATTGATTTTCCGTTTTGATTCCTGTATCTCATTAACAACAAGATAGAAATCAAAGCGATAGCTAGATTTTTTAAAGCACTATTTTATGGACTTACACTCCCTTGTATCAGGTGTGCGTGACTACACACAGAAACACCTGCCACAGTATATTGAAGAGTTGCGCGAACTCTGCGCTATCGACTCGGATAGTCACTATAAACCCGGCCTCGATCTTATGGCTGTCAAATTGGGGGCACGCATGCGGAAACTCGGCATGCAGGTCAACATTGTCGAACGTGAAGCCTGCGGCAACGATTTGACCGGCAGTATGCACGGCGAGGGGAGCGGCAATGTGCTACTGCTCGGCCATATCGATACGGTCTACCCCGTTGGAACAGCTGGCGAACGCCCGCTGCGCATCGAGGGCGATATCGCCCTTGGTCCCGGCGTCTGCGATATGAAAGGCTGCATCCTGGCGGCCATCTACGCAATCGAGGCACTGCTGGCGATGGGGACACGTCCTTTCGCCGAGTTGCGGTTTCTCTGCGTCTCCGATGAAGAAATCCTGTACCGGCATAGCATCGATTTGATTGAGGCAATGTGCCGCAACTGCCAGGGAGCGCTGGTATTGGAGGCGGCGCGCGCAAATGGGGATATCGTCAGTTCCCGCAAAGGCAACTCCGGCTATACGCTGGTCGCGCGCGGTCGATCCGCACACGCGGGCGTTGAACCGGAGAAGGGATTGAACGCGATCACCGAAATCGCGCACCAGGTACTCCAATTTCAAAGCCTGAATGGTTGGCGCGAGGGCATCACTATCAACCCGGGTCTGATTTCGGGAGGAACAGCGCTCAATGTCGTCCCGGAACACGCGCAGGCACGCTTCGATCTGCGCTATTTACACAGCAATGATAGAAACGAAACCGAGCAGCGCTGGCAAGAAATGATGAAACAGAAACTCGTACCCGGTGTAGATTTGACATTGGAGGTTTCACCAGATGCTAAAGAACCGATGGTATCCACACCTGTGAGCTTGAAACTGGCAGGGGCCGCACAAGAGATCGCCGGCTTTCTCGGGTTTCCCCTGAATCATGTCAGTACAGGTGGTTCGTCAGATGGAAGCTATGTCTCACATTTCGGCGTGCCCGTTCTGGATGGCCTGGGGCCAATAGGTGGGCTTGATCATAGCCCCGGCGAATACCTTCTTTTAAGCAGCGTTGCGTCCCGTTCGGCTTTGTTAGGCGGCTTGCTTGCGATTATTGGTTCTCAGAATATGCATGAATAAATTCTACGGACTTTGTAATGGTGCGATATGCGAAAATAGAGCAAATTGCAACTACAGAGTTTGCAAAGCAGAAAAAAATATGTTATATACTAGATACTGAGTAGTGATCGCCGGCTGGGGGCTGGTACGATCTCCTGAGGCCTGCTCATCGAAATGTCGTCGTCAAGTGGATGTAGATCAATCACGTCGTCGGCACTTATTCATCTCGCTCACGCAGGCGACTTGGGAGTCGTGTGTAGCATTTCGCGTTGGGCAAGATGGTAAGAGAAAGAGGTGTCTTACTTGAAACGAAGAGCAAGCATTCTTCCTCTGATTCCTTTCCTCACTATTGTTCTTCTCGTAGTGGGGCTACTGCAACCTTTAAGCGCGAGCGCGGCGTCTATCAGCAGGACGCATTTATCAGCAACGCGTCTGGGAACGCACCAGAACGCTCATCCAAATGCAGGCTATGGCAACCTGCGCTACCACGGTGGCCCGGTAATGGCGGGTACTGCTTATGCATATACCATCTTCTGGGAGCCGACAGGCTCGTATGTCAGTCCCACGTATAACAGTCTCATTCTCAGATACTTCGGTGATGTAGGCGGTTCCGGGCTGTATCACAACAACACACAGTATACGCAAAGTGGCGGCGGTTATCCCAGCAATGCTGTTCTAGGCGGTTCCTGGGTGGATACAGCAGCTTATCCCAGCGGCACGCTTTCAGATGCGCAAATCCAGGGTGAAGTGACGCACGCGCAGAGCGTCAATCACTGGTCATCGAGCATCAATAACGTCTTCTTTGTCTTCACGGCCAGGGGAGAAAACATCTGTGATGGCAGTTCGTGCAGCTTCACAAGTTTCTGCGCCTATCATGGCTACTTCGGCAGCAACACGCTCTACGCCGCGATGCCCTATACGGGCACGAATCTTTCGGCTTGCGGCGTTTCCTACAGCCCCAATAATGATTTTGATGCCGATAGCACCATCAATGTCACCTCTCACGAGCAGATGGAGGCGGCGACCGACCCACTTCTGAACGCCTGGTACGACCTGGCCGGATATGAAATCGGCGACAAGTGCGCCTGGATTTTTGGTCCCGGCAACGGGGACGTCAACTGGAATGGCCATCCTTACGAGGTGCAGAAGGAATGGGACAACCACGTGCGCGGTTGCGTCCTGTCTGGGCCATAATCTTATCTTGAAAGTCTACATGGGCGTATGAAATTGCGCCCAGAGACTCAATGATATGGAGAACACCGGATAGTATGCAGAAGGGTAGGAGGAGCCTCAAGTCTGCCCTGAGACAACTATCCGGTGTTCTTAATGCCCTTTTATCGAATATAATGGAAAGGATCAGTTTTCAAAAGGCAGAATGGGGAATCAATCTGCCTTGTCCCTCATTCCCGCCTGTGCTATAATCTGATAAGAAACCACATATGCGTGGTATGTTTATCTTGCGCAACAAAAGAAATCATATACAGAACAAATTCCCGCCCTTCATCATCTTGCCTGAAAGCGAGACGCCGGTTGCGCTAGAGCGCGGACTCATCGAGCATGACGAAATGACCAGGCGGTAAGAAACCAGGCAACATGAGCAAGTGCCGAGATCCACAGTCAGAAATACAGGTCTATGCATTTGACGAGCTGGATACTCAGGAAAGGATTTTTCGATGATTGATCCCGATAGTGAGTTGGAAGCACGATACCAGTCGATAGTGGCGACGCCCGATTGGTATCAGACGAATATTCCATGCCAGGTAGGCTGCCCGGCACACACAGATGTATCTACCTATATCGGCCTGATCTCGCAGGCACGCTTCGATGAGGCGTACCTGCTGAACCGAAAGTGCAATGTCGTGCCCGGCGTGCTTGGTCGCACGTGCGCGCGTCCCTGTGAGCCTGTGTGTCGTCGCAACAAGATCGACGGCAAGCCGATAGCCATTTGCTGGTTGAAGCGCGCCGCCGCCGATCACCGCGAATACCGGCATCATGCCGAGCGGCCGCCGATTACTAAAGAGAAGAAGGTGGCGATTGTCGGCGCGGGTTCAGCGGGATTGGCCTGCGCGCGCGACCTGCGGGAAATGGGCTACCCTGTCACGGTCTACGAGGCCGACCCCGTTGCAGGCGGCGTGATGGTGAACGGTATTCCGGTATGGCGTTTGCCGCGCTCGGTTACATATGAAGAGTGCAACGAATACATGGACGACCTGGGCGTAGAGATGCACTATAATACGCGTGTTGGGCGCGATGTCATGCTTACCGACCTGCTGAAACAGTATGACGCGGTCTATCTGGCGGCGGGCTGCTACATTTCTAATCCTCTGACCGGCCCGGATAACAAGGTCATTCCAGGAGCGGACCTGAAAGGCGTGGAGGATGGCATCAAGTTGCTGGCCAAGACCAATTTCGGTGAGCCTGCCTTCATCGGCAAAAAGGTTATCGTGCTGGGCGGCGGCTTCACGGCTATGGACTGCTGCCGGACCTCGGTGCGCTTTGGCGCCGAAAAGGTCTACGTGTTGTATCGCCGTTCAAAAGAGGAAATGGGTTCCGACGAGTACGAGGTCGATGAGGCAGAGTTCGAGCATGTCGAGTTCCAATACCTCGTCACGCAGCTCGAAGTATTGAGCAACGATGGCATCCACGCCAGCGGCCTCAAATTGATTCGCAACAAGCTGGGCGATCCCGACGCCAGCGGGCGTCGCCGTCCGATACCCATTCCCGGCACCGAATTTGTGATCGAGGCCGATACGATTATCGCGGCATTTGGCCAGTATAGCGATGCATCATGGATACAGGCCGATGAATTGAAGCTGGAGGTCAACAAACGCTCAGGCGTACCGCTGGTGGATCGGGAAACCTGGATGACCAGTTACCCCGGCCTCTTCGCAGGTGGCGACTATACCGAAGGCTCGCGCAATCTGATCTCTGCCATCGGTGATGGGCGCGACGCGGCGATTGCCATCAATCGCTATCTCGGCGGCGAAGATAAGCCCGCTGAACCAGCTGAAGAGGTCGAACTGCCTGATTACCGGCGCGGCATGGTTGATGACTACGAGTCTATCCCGTTCCAGATGATGCCCTCTCTACCACTGAAGGAGCGCTACAGCAACACACGCGAGACTGAGACAGGCTACACGCCCGCGCAGGCGGTAGAGCAGGCCCGGCGCTGCTTGCAATGCCAGTTGAATATCATGATTGATCCATCAATCTGTATTCTCTGTTCTGGCTGCGTCGACATCTGCCCCTACGACTGCATCAGTATGGAGGGACTTTCGCGTGTGGTCAAAGGCGACCCGCTGCACCTGGGAACGGAAACCTGGCAAGGCGGCGCCGATATGATCATCGACGAGGAGAAGTGCATCCGCTGCGGGCTGTGTATCGTGCGCTGTCCGACCGATGCCATCTCTATGGTGCAATTCGAGGTGGCCAGCCCTAATGACCGCTGGACCGTTTCGAAGATACCGGTGCTGAATATCAAGTAATAGACTAGCAGGCTAGCAGAAAAAGTGCGCTCAATCTGGATTACGGTCCAGAGGGCGCGCTTTTTTGCAATATTCCACTCCTACTAACGCTTCTCCTTCTTTTCCTTCTTTTACACAGGAAAATCACAATCAGTAGAATAAAGGGTTGACTTTTATCAATATGTTCAGTTAAACTTGCCTGTGGGGGACAAGAAACGCTTGCATCTCCTGTTGTCAACACGAAGAAAAGGAGCATAGCCAACACATGCGAAAAATTACCTGGTCAGTACTCGTCCTGGCCACCCTGCTGAGCATCTTTGGTTCAGCGGCAATCGCTTTCGCGCAAAGCCCTTCGGGGTCGGATCCTCTCGCGCATCTTTTCGCGCATCCTGATTTTATTTTGAAAACCACGCATGGTACGCAGGCACCAAACATCTCAGGTTTTTCACCGCAGCAGCTGAGTAAAGCCTATGCTATCAGCCAGATCAGCAAGAAAGATAGCGGTAAGGGCGTTACCGTAGCCATCGATGACGCCTGTGGCAATCCTCACGCGCAGGCTGACCTCAATGCCTACGACAAGGCTTTTGGTTTGAAGAGTACCACGATTAAAGTTGTCCAGCCCGAGGGAACGCCCTGTTCAGACCCAGGCGGCTGGGGCGTCGAGACGGACCTGGATATCCAGATGGTGCATGATTTCGCGCCGAAGGCCAAGATCGTACTAGAAGAGGCGCGCAGCGCTTCCTTCAGCGACCTGCTTAACGCGGCCAAAGACGCTTACACAAAACAAGGTGCGACCATCGTTTCCATGAGCTTTGGTGGTAACGAGTTTTCCGGCGAGACCGGGTCAAGCGCTGATGGCATCTTCTCGACCGGCAATTCAATGGGTGTAAGCTTCACCGCCTCTTCTGGCGACAGCGGGTGCGGCGCCCAGTATCCTGCCGCTTCGCCATTCGTCACCTCTGTTGGCGGCACCAGCCTGTTTATCAATCAGGATGGCAGCTACAAGAGCGAGTCTGCATGGAATGGCAGCGGTGGTGGCACCAGTGCATTCGAAAGCCGCCCGTCCTACCAGAACGGTTTCAATAACAATTCGAAGCGTGGCATTCCTGATGTCGCTATGGTTGCCGATCCGAATACCGGCGTTGCCATGTATGACAGCGATATCGGCGGATTCATTGTCGTCGGTGGCACCAGCGTTGCTGCTCCTTTGTGGGCCGGTGTGCTGGCAAGAGTCAACCAGAAGCGCGCGCATAGCATGCAGAATGCCGACAACGAACTGTACAATGTGGCCAGCAATTCTAGCAAGTACGCAACCGACTACCATGACATTACGACTGGTAGCTCCGGTGGCATTTGCAGCGCCAAGACCGGCTATGACTTTGTAACCGGATTAGGTACCGAAGTTGGGAACGCGCTCGTTCCTGATTTGATCGCGGCTCCGTAATCCCGCAGCACCAGCAAGTGATGCCATTGCTGAGGCAATGAACGTATACAAAGATGGCCTACTAAGTGTTTTCAGAAACCGGGTGGGCCATCTTTCCCATTGCATTTCACTACAAAGGAGTAGCAAGCATGATACGCAAGATCAGCGCGTTAGCTTTCATTTTGACCTTCCTGCTGGGCATCGTTGGTTCGGGGGCGACCGCTTTCGCACAAAGCACGTCAGAGGCGGATCAATTCGATAACGCTATCGCCTACCCAACGATTATCCTGCAAAATGCTCACGGCACTCGAGCGCCCAATGTCAACGGTTTTACTCCGCAGCAGTTTCGCAAGGCTTATGGAATCGACCAGTTAAGCCAGCAGGGCGCGGGCATCACCATTGCCATTGTCGATGCCTGTGGCAATCCGCATGTCCAGTCCGACCTCGACCAGTATGATCAGGCATTCGGCCTGCCTTCTACGACCGTCAAAGTGGTCTACCCGCAAGGCAAAAAGGTTTGCTCAGCGCCATCAAGCTGGGGATTGGAGACGGACCTGGATGTCGAAATGGCACACGCGGTGGCCCCTCAGGCCACAATTGTGCTGGAAGTCGCCGTCAATCCAACGTTCAAGCGCCTTGACCAGGCGGCTGGCGATGCTTATGCCAACCAGGGCGCGGCCGATGTCTCGATGAGCTTCGGTGGCAAAGAGCGCCCCGGTGAAAAAGGAGCTCATGGCGATGCCATTTTCGCTGCCGGTAATGCTAAGGGAGTTACCTTCACCGCTTCGTCCGGCGACAGCGGTTGTGGAGTAAGTTACCCGGCCGCATCTCCTGATGTTGTAGCCGTGGGCGGCACCGTGCTCACGATTAAGCAGGATGGCACCTATGTTAGCGAGACAACATGGAGCGGCAGCGGCGGTGGCTTGAGCAAGTTCGAGCATGTTCCGTCCTACCAGAACGGCTTCAACAATAATTCCAAACGCGGCGTGCCGGACGTTGCCATGGTCGCTACCGGTATGGCCATGTACGATTCCGATTTCGGCGGCTTTGTAGAAGTTGCCGGTACCAGCATCGGAGCGCCTATCTGGTCTGGAGTACTGGCCGATGCCAATAGCGGGCGCCAGCACACATTCATGAACGCTGACATCGAGCTGTACAGCGTGGCCAGCAACCCGCAAAAATATGCTAAGGACTACCATGACATTACGACGGGTAGTTCGGGCGGCATTTGCAATGCAGGCCCCGGTTATGACTTCCCGACCGGGCTGGGGTCGCCTGTTTCTAACAATCTCGTCCCTGATTTGATCGCGGCTCCGTAGGTCAGGAACAAAATATTGAGTCGACGGAATTCCCGCGCAGGCCGATCAATCGGCGGTGGGCGCGATGAATCGGCCCCTACGGCAGAGCCGTGGGGCCGATTCGTTGGTATTCTTTACCGGGCAATTTGTCCAGGCCCATTTTTATGCCCGTAATTTTTCGCGCATGAACTCCAGCACCACACGGTCAATACGCGCATCCTCGAACCAGCGTTCCTCGAGATTTTCGCGCCCTACAAATTGGCGAAATGCATCGCGCGTAGCAGTAGTATAGGAGCCGTTGACACTGTCTTTATAGTCGCCACTGGTGGTGAGCAGTTCCTGCAATTCGCGGGCCAATGCATCGTCTATGGGCAGGATATCCTGGGGTGCAGGGGGAAACAAATACAGTTTATGCAATTGCAGAATGCGCTGCAGTTCCTCAATTGGCCGGGGATGATCATCAACCCGCAGGTCGATGAAACGGTCATTGAAGCCACTATAGCCGCCTTTTTCACGCACGATCAGCAACGCTGCCGATTGCTGCCCCCGGCTATCGCCCCCGGCAGCCTGACCTGCCGCGAGCGCGGCCATCAAGCGATCACAGAGATGCCCGTCTGTTTGCTCAAATGTGCGAGCCATAGCCAATACCGTTTCTTCTCCTACGAGAATATTGCCCTGACAAGCATAATGCTCCCCGGTATGACCACCGGCCCACGGAAAACAATCGTCGCCGGTAAAGGTAGCGGGTTCGCCATGCACGGCAACGATGCCTACCTGGCGATTGGCCCGTCCATCATCAGCAGCTGTAAGACGCGCAATGGTCTCTTGAGCGGATAAACCACGCGCCAGCAGCTCCAGGCCCGATGGTCCGTAGGTCGTATTAGCCCAGGCCTGTGTAGCAATCGCGCCTACTCCCGCCCTGGCCCATGGCACAACCGCGCCAACAGCCAGAAATTTAGACTGAACGGCAATTCCTAGTTCACCCGCGTTGGGGTCCCGCGCAACGATGGAAAAAGTCATAGATAGATACCTCCAGATAGAATGCAGCGCATCCCAGCATTGCTCTTTGGAGTATTATAGCATGCGCACGCTATGAAGCTCACTATGGTGTTTGCTCCGGTTGACGCCTTTTCTCCTGCTTTGCTGCACCAAATTGGTGATTACCCAGAAGTCCGTCGGCTCAGCTGCATGGAGGGCGCCAGGGATTCTTCGTTGCACTCAGAATGACATGGTGGGGCATGTCATTCTGAGTGCAACGAAGAATCCCTGGCGCGCTTATAGGTAATCACCAGGCACCAAAAACTTGACATTTCAGAGGATTTGCAGCAAAATTGAAAGAAGTCTTTCCTATGAGCTTTGTCCTGCTGAACATCCCTCATGGCGCGACTCCTTGAGAGATTTTTGTTCTAACAGACGTATAACTATAGTGAAGGCGAGAGCACCACCGATCAGATATGCTGCTTTTATCGTCGTTTTGACCTGGTAGGGATGCTGCACATCGACATAAAGTCAGGCAGGCCACCAGGGAAAGAGGCGACACTGCTAAAGAGGTGGAAGCAGTGTTTTGTTCAATACGTAAGCTGCATACTCAGATCCTTTAAGGAGCAAGTATGGTGCGACCAAACTGGTCAGATGAAGAGTTGGCACGGTTGCTGCAAGAACGCAACACTGAAGCCCTTGAGACTCTCATTTCTCGTTACTCGCGCGAGGTGTTTTATTTTATTCGCCTGGTACTTGATGGTGTGGGCGTCACCCAGGATGCGGAAGAGTGCGTCAACGACCTCTTTGTTGCCGTCTGGCAAGAAATCGAAACCTTCGATTCTGAACGTGGTACGCTACGTACCTGGTTGACGATGCGCGCAAAATATATTGCCCTGGACCGGCGCCGTCAATTATGTCGCCGCCAGACCCACAATATGCAATCGGCGGACGAAAATCGTCAATGGGCATCATCGGATGGAGGCGGGCGCAAAGGATATGGGTGGGGAGGATACGACAACGATACCCGCGTGACGCTTCCACCACATCCAGAATTTAGTATGGAACACCTGCTGGAGCAGAGTGAAAGGCGCGAAGAACTGCGCCTGGCCTTGGCGACGTTGCCAGAGCTTGACCGCTATCTTATTATCCAACGCTATTTTAAATTTGCCAGTACCGAGGAACTGGCAGCGAAAACTGGCCTCACACGCCACGCTGTCGATACCCGGCTCTGGCGCGCGCGGAAAAGCTTACGCGAAACGCTCAAGGAGCACGCATATGAGTATGAGCGAATTTGACACACAAATGAATAGGGAAGATGATGATCCCATCTCTTGCTTACTGCGCAAGGAAGCGATTCCGCCTGACTTCAGCGAGGAAGACCTGGCCTTCGCGCAGGAACTGAATACGCTTTTTTCTGCTGAGCAAGAAGAGCTGCCTCCTCTTTTCGTACAAACATTACTGCAAGCCGAAGACCCACGTTTTCGCCCCGCTGAACATGGCTTTGAAAAGAAAACAAGCGCGCGTGTCTTTCGTCGCCTTCATTTGCGACGGCGTCTTTTCACTGCGCCGCGCTCCGCAAAGGAAGTCATTAGCAGCAGCATACATGGCATCGTCGTCAATCGTTCCTTACTGGCTTTTGCGTGCGTTCTGATGCTCGTGATGCTTTTCACGGTAGCGTTTACGGCGCCATCATTTACTTCGGGCATGGCCCTTTTACTGCAAGGATCACACAGCGGTGTCTACCAGGTAGAGCATTATCCGACCGGCGTACACAGGCATCATGGTACATATGATTTTGATGCGCGCGAGTGGCCCCAGCAAATATCGCTATCACAGGCGATACAACGATTAAGTTTCCCGATGTACTGGCCGCAAATGATTCCACGTGACTACTCCTTGACCGCCGTACTTCTGGAGGATACAGGGCAGCAATGGGCGAATGGTCCCATTTTGGATCTGGTTTATACGCTCAACGGCCAGAAACCGGATGCGAATAATCAGATTATCGTGCGCGAATTCCTGCCCAATGAGGATGTGCTCCAGCTGGTGCAGGAGGGTGCAGCTCACCCGGTAGAAATCGATCAATATGGCGAGGCGAAAGCAATTTATGTCGATGGGCAATGGGCATTACAAGATGGTCAATCGCTGCCTCAATGGGCCTATGGCGGGCGCAGCGAGCTGATTTACCAGCAGAATAACGTTGTCTTCTGGATCGTTGGCAACCAGCAAATGGGCGTGAATGAAAAGATGTTGCTGACGATTGCCCAGTCGTTACAGATTTTCCATATCGGCCACCAGATGCATATGCTAAGCGATTCACGAGATGCGGCAGGCGTGACGGTGATTGACTGGGCGCCTGATCAGTTTCTGACGGATGTTGTAGTGGTCTTCCAGGGTGAAAACGGGAATAGCCCCTCGTACATACCGGTTAGCTCGTATCAATTGGTAAAAACGGCGCAAAAAATTGTGGCTACCGGTCACTAATGGCGCGTACAGCAGTAGGGGCAGTGCTTGCCGCGCCCCCGGTGCGAATGCTGCCGGTGCGTCAAGTGTCATGGTGGGCGCGGCAAGCACTGCCCCTACTGCTGATATGGCTGGTTGTCGCGTGTAGCACAACTCCATCCATGCCTCCATCGCCTCCTCACGGCTCAACCAGTGGCACGATTATCTTCGCAGACAGAGGATTTCCTGATGCGGTTAACCCTTTGTTTTCGGCCTCCGCGGTCGATCTTGAGGTGAGCGCGGCGCTCTGGTCTGCGCCCGTCTATTATGACAACCGGTTTCACATCCAACCCGACCAGTTGACTGAAGTGCCCCTGCCCGCGAATGGTGGTGTGAAGGATGATGGCAAGACTATCATTATGCACCTGCGTCACGATCTGCGCTGGTCGGATGGCCAGCCGATCCTGGCAAGCGATTTTCAATACTGGTGGCATCTCGACCAGGACCCAAATACTGGAGCGATCACCATGAGCGGGTACGACCAGATAGCCAGCATCGATACGCCTGATAACTTCACCGTGATCCTGCATATGAAACACGCATACGGTCCCTACCTGTCGTATCTGCCATATGCCGCTCCCCAGCACGCCTGGGGCAAGCTAAAAGACATCGACCTGCAAAACATGACGAGCGTCTACCTGGCCCCCACTGTAACCGATGGCCCCTACATGCTTGCCCACTTCGAGAATGGAAAGAGCTATACGTTGAAACCAGACCCCTACTACACTTCGACGACATTCTCCGGCCCATTTGTTTCACAACTCATTTACCGCTCTTACAACGATCTTACCGCGCTCACCGGCGCAGTCAAGCAGCAGCAGGTTGACATCAGCGAGGGATATATGGAAGATGATCTCTCAAGCCTTGTCCACCTTCCGGCAGGCGTGCAACTACGCGAAACACCCGCTGCCTCCTATGAGCACCTTGACTTCAACCTGGCTCGTCCTATTTTTCAAGATGTGCGGGTACGGCGCGCAATTCAAATGGCAATCAACAGGTGCGCCATCATTGAACAGGCGCTGCACATGCCAGATTGTTCGCGCCTTGCAGACCAGGTCGAGCCTCCTCCCTCGCTCGTCTATGATTCCAGCATTGCTTCGGCCCCTTTTGACCCCCACATGGCAAGGCAGCTACTCGCGCAGGCCGGCTGGCTTTCCGGTCAACATGGTTTACTGTACCGCCATGGCCAGCCGTTTGCGCTCCGTCTTGTTACAACCGCTTCCAATCCTCTGCGCGCCGCTGCTGCCCGGCGAATCCAACAGGATTTATTGGCAGCCGGCATTTCCATCCAGATTCTGTATTATCCCCTGAACACCTTCTTTGGCCTCTATAATCAAGGTGGTATCCTGGCAACCGGTGCCTATGACCTGGCCATGTTCGGCTATCAAAATAGCCCGGAACCCGATGATGAATATGCCGTTTTCGACTCCTCGCAAATACCAACCGCGGATCAACCAGGTCTGGGCAACTACGGCCGCGTCAAGGATCCTATCATCGACCAGGCCCTACAACAGGGAAGAAATACAGTAGGCTTTGCCGGTCGCGTAAAGTTCTATCACCAATTCTTAGAGCGCCTTGCAGACCAGGTCTACATTATTCCTTTGTATACCGGCCTCAATATCATGACCATCAGCGCTACGGTGCGGAACGTCGTCCCCAATCCCAACGTCGTCGAGAACAACTGGAACATCAGTGAATGGAGAAAAGGATGATGGCAAACCTGGCCATATTTTCTGCTGCGCTGGACATCACTGTGAGAAACTGGTATCATAAACAATGACGAATGATCTTAAAGGAAATTAGCTCACGTTGCAGCTCGACTCTGTTCCAGCAACGAAGCTGAGACGGTCGTTGCAAACCTCAAAGGAGAGGTCATAATGAAGCATCATGTCTTGAAACCGGGTTCCACTAAGCCGCATGGCTTACCACATCTACGCACCCTTCGCCAGCGCAAAGGGTTGAGTTTAGGCCAGCTTTCTGATATGACCGGTATTCGCCGCGATACAATCGCGCACCTGGAGACCGGTCGCGAGGACCCACAACCATATCAATTACGGTTGCTGGCGCGCGTGCTAGATGTCCCGCAACTTGAACTGGTCTCATAATTGCTGCTACATAGGCAGGTTTTGCCTTTCCCAAAAATTTGAGAGCATTTTGCGTTCTATCCCTCTTGACATTCCCCCTTTTCCTGGCTATACTTTCATTAAAATTAATCGGTCGGTCAATTAATTATAGGGACTAGAAACGATATCACTATATGGCACGCACAACGAAAGTGGTGGAAGATCGCCGCGAACAAATCATCGATGCGGCTATGCATGTCTTTGCGGAAAAAGGCTTCGTCAGGGCTACAAACAAAGATATTGCGCGCGAGGCGGGGATTACCCCTGGCCTGATCTATCATTACTTTGAGAGCAAGGAAGCATTACTGCGGGCCATTATCGATGGGCGTTCGCCTTTGCGTATTATCAATGCTCTGCCCCCACAGGCGCTGGCTCTGCCGCCAGAAGTGTTCCTGCGTTTTATCGTGATGCAGGTGCTGGGCATTCTTGAAGACGAAAATTTCATTCAACTGATCCGGGTATTTCTCCCGGAAGTTGTGTATAACCCTGATACAGGATCGACGATAAACGAGGCGATACAACAGGCCCTGGGCTTTCTTGAAGGCTACTTTCGGAACAAAATAGAGGCAGGAGAACTGCGCCCGATGGACGCGGCGCTGCTACCACAGCTATTTATCGGTAGCGTGATGGCTTTCGTACTGCGACGCAATATTCTCCATGACCCGCAGGTCTTGCATTATACACACGAACAGATTGCTGATGCGATAGTTGAAACGATGCTCAAGGGCCTTTTACCAGGTCGATAGTCAGGAAATCTTTAGCAGCGTTGCCCTTCTGCGGAGCGATACTAAAAAATTTTTGATCTGTTATTAATTGGCCGGTCAGTTAATATCAAAAGGAGGAATCTCCATGGCAGAAGCTACTTCCGATATTCACGAGGGACAGCAACCGGATAAGGCTACCGGTTCTCTCGTCGTCGTTATCAGCGATCTTGTCAAGCAGTTTGGCAAACTGAGAGCTGTCGATAATCTCAGCATGACCATCAATACCGGCGAGACATTCGGATTGATCGGTCCCAATGGCTCAGGCAAGACGACGCTGATCCGCATGATGGTCGGTTTGATGCGCCCCACAAGTGGCACGATACGCATTCTGGGCGAACGGATGCCGAGCGCAATAATCGCACCTCACATTGGCTACATGACGCAGTTGAGCGCCCTCTATCTTGACCTCACAGCCCGGGAGAACATGCAGTTCTTCTGCAACATTTATGGTTTGCGTGGCAAGCAGCAGAAACAGCGCATCGACGAAATGCTGGAACGGGTTGACCTTGCCGACCGCGCCAATGATATCGTCGGCAACTTTAGTGGCGGTATGAAGCAGCGCCTCTCGCTTGCCACGGCGCTGGTGCATCATCCCAGCCTGGCCTTGCTCGACGAGCCAACCGTCGGAGTCGATCCTGAACTGCGGCGTTCTTTCTGGGAATATTTCGCGCAAATGAACTGCGAGGGCATTACCATCATCGTCTCCACGCACCATCTTGATGAAGCCGCACGCTGCACACGCCTGGGCCTGATGCGGGCGGGCATGTTGCTGGCACAGGACACGCCCCAGGAGCTACTACGCCAATCCGGCAAAGATAACATGGAAGATGCCTTCCTTTACTTCGCCACGCGACAGCAGGAAGGATGAAAGAGAATGAAACATGTGCAAGGGATGTCAACACATATCGTCATCTTGAATCAGCCGAACACCATACAAAACAAGCTCTTATGGCTATAGGAAACGGAGAAGTATTATGAGTCTCGAACGCACTCTAGCACTGGCCACGCGCATTATTCGCCAGATTCTGCGCGACAAACGCACGCTGGGGCTGATCTTCATCGTTCCTCTCTTGATCATGACGTTGCTCTACCTGGTACTCACAAATACGAGCAGCGTTCACACACTGGCGATTGTGCGCCCCACCGACCCGGGCAGCGATACCATCAACACGCTGATTACCGACCTGCTGCCCGGAAAGGATAAACTGAACACCATCTATATTCCTGCCAATCAGGTAACAACTACACTACAAAACGGGAATGCCGATGCCGCGATTCTATTTCCCCCGGATTTCGCGCGGCAGGTCCTGGCGGGCCAGAACCCGGTCGTGCAGATCGAACTCGAAGGCTCTGACCCGACCGTAGCAAGCGCCATGCGAGACCTCACCGAGTCATTTACGCACCAGCTTGGTCTCGCGCTCTCGAGCTTGAAGGCGCAGCAAAACCAGGGTGGGCAGGTACCGATTACCCCGGCAACGCTCGCGGGACCTATACCTTTCACCATCAGCGAGCCACACTACCTGCATGGAGGGCCGCAATATACGTTCAACGACTCCATCGCACCCGTCTTCATCGGCGTCTTCTCTTTTTTCTTCGTCTTCATCCTTACTTCGGTCGCTTTCCTGCGCGAACGCTCGCAGGGCACGATTGAACGAGTAATGGTCTCGCCGTTGACGCGCCCCGAACTGGTGCTGGGATACATCTGCGGCTTTACGCTTTTTGCGCTTGTGCAGTCGGTGCTGATCCTGATTTTCGTCGTCTTCGTGCTGCAGGTTCATTACAGCGGCAACCTCGCCTTAGTGTTCCTGGTCACGGCGTTGCTCACCATTGGCAGCGTCAATCTCGGCATCTTCCTCTCGACCTTTGCGCAGAACGAATTTCAGATTGTGCAGTTTATCCCGCTGGTTTTTGGCGTGCAGGTCTTCCTTTCCGGCATCTTCTGGCCCATCGCTCAATTGCCGGGCGTGTTACGTCCCATTTCCTACATCCTGCCCCTGACCTATGCCAATGATGCCTTACGCGGTGTCATGCTCAAGAGCGATGATATCGGGCAAATCGCGGGGCAACTGGCGGGCCTGTTGATATTCGCGCTGGTTATGGTTCTGTTAAGCTCGTTGACGATGCGCCGGCAGATCGCGTGACATAAGAACCGAGCCGGACGTGTCATTCTGAGCGCAGCGAAGAATCCGAAGCACGCACCTGATCAATTTAGCTCATGTGAGATTCTTCGCTGCGCTCAGAATGACATGCGAGCCATGGCATGACACCAGGTCGTTATTCAAGATTTAGGAGGTACTAAAAAATGCAGAACGAAGTCGTTGCGGAAACAACACAGGCCAAACAAGTTGAGCAAACAACCTGTTGTATCGTAGGTGGTGGCCCTGCCGGAGCGGTGCTGGCGCTCCTTCTCGCGCGTAAAGGCGTTCCCGTCGTGCTGCTGGAGGAGCATATGGATTTTGACCGGGACTTTCGTGGAGATACCATTCATCCATCGACTCTGCAAATATTGGATGAAATAGGTCTCGCGGATCGCTTACTCCAGCTGCGTCACACCAAAGCATCCAGTATACCCGTACAGACCGCTAAGGGGAACTTGACGCTTGCCGATTTCCATCGCCTGAAAACGCGATTTCCCTACATCGCATTGATTCCACAGGCAGACTTCCTCTCATTCATTACGAGCGAAGCCGGCCGCTACCCGAACTTCCGGCTGGTTATGGGGGCCAGAGCGGAGAAGCTGATAGAGGAGGATGGCTACATTCACGGTGTTCATTACCGCGGCAAGGATGGCTGGCACGAGCTGCGCGCGGTACTTACTGTCGGAGCAGATGGTCGTTTTTCTCGTGTGCGCCGCCTGGCAGGTTTTGAGCCGATCCAGACTTCAGCGCCGATGGATGTACTCTGGTTTCGTTTGCCACGCAAAGCAGGCGATCCAGAGAAATCTGGCGGACGGCTTAGTGGGGGTCATATCCTGATCATGCTTGACCGGAACGAATACTGGCAGATGGGCTATGTCATTCCCAAGGGTGGATACCAGGAAATCCGCGCCGCGGGCCTCGAGCATTTGCGCCAGGTGATAGGAGAGATGCTGCCGGAATTCGCCGGCCGCGTGGATACCATTCAGGAGTGGAAACAGGTATCCGTGCTCTCGGTGGAATCGAGTCGCCTGCGCAGATGGTATCGCCCGGGCCTGCTGCTCATCGGAGATGCCGCCCACGTGATGTCGCCGGTCGGTGGAGTGGGCATTAATTACGCCATTCAAGATGCCGTAGTCACGGCCAACATACTCGGCAATGACCTCTTGCAAGGCAAAGCGCCAACCGGCGACCTGGCACGCGTACAGCGGGAGCGCGAATTGCCAACACGCATTATCCAGGGCTTGCAAAACCTGATACAAAAGCAGGTGCTGACCAGGGTTCTGACGACGGATAAGCCGCCGGCGATATCACCATTCTTCTCGCTGCTGTTACGCGTGCCGCTTGTACGCGATTTACCGGCAAGATTTATCGCCTTTGGGCCGCGCAGCGTACATGTTCAGGAATAGGCAGCCGGGATATTTTTTTATCCAGCTTTTCGCAATGCGCGACTCTATGTTGCCAGCAATGCGAGGCAAAGCAGGCTGGCCAGAAAGACAAGGATGGTCGGACGCGCACCGGCAACTTGCAAAAGCAAACCGGCCAGAAAGTAGCCGAGAGGCGGCGTTGAGAGAGCAAGCAGGCGATACGCGCTATTGACGCGGCCCTGGAGTTCATCGGGAATGAGCGCCGCCCGGTAACTGAATGGTGGCGCCTGTTCTCTGCCGGGTAAGCGCTGCGCCAGGCTTACGCGACTAAGAATGGAGTATGCTGCTGCATAGACGCAATTTTACAAAAGTTTCTGGATGGGATCAAGAGGAGGCTCCTGGTGATTACCCATGAGTGCGGTGGCTCAACTGAACGAAAGGGAACCAGAGATGCTTCGCTGCGCGCAGCGAAGCATCTAACCATGCTGTCGCGCCCTGTTAAAGTCAACTAAGCGCGAACCGTGCTGACCTGCTTCTCAAAATTCTTGAAGAATTGGCCGAGCGCCATCTTCATTGCCCCGTTGATGACCATATCGGGGGTAGCGGCGATCTTTCCTTCCATATCCGCGTGCCCACTATAGTTGAGCAGCGTTCCCTCGGCATCATCCGTGAGATCAATGGCGCAGGTGGCGCGGATGGTGCCAACTGAGCTGCTGGGTTCCGCTATGAAGACGACGCGCGACGGCGCAATTACTTCCCCTGTCTGCAAGAAGATGTTATACGGCCCTTTCAAGCCAGGAATATTTGGCGATACGACCAGCTTTAACTGGCGGCCCGTTGGGAAATCTACAAACTCGGCACTTTCGCAACCAGGCACGCAATTTTTGAGAACTTCAGGATTCAATAGAGCTTGAAATACTTGTGGGCGAGGTGCTTTCACCTTCTGATTACCCGAAACATCCATATGAACGTTTACCCCTCTTTATACTTAGAATTTTTTCTCTCACGGCTTCCGGCAATGAGATACTTTTATGTATGCCAGAAAGCGATGCGAGAGAATACGCTTTACAAGGCAGTATTATAGCCTGATGCATTTGGATTGCTCAATAGAACGGGTCAGAAGTACTAGGATATATGAGGGGCGTACTTCAGGGCGCGATAATGCAGTTAAACAGAATAGTTCGGTAATGGACGGAGGGCCGATCAATCGGCCCCTACACGCCCAGGGAAACAAGGATAAAAGTCCAGAGAATCAAGGCTCCCACAGCTAAGGGGATGAGGAGCAGAGCGGTGATGACCGCGGCTGCTGTGGCTTTTCCACCCGTCAGGCGATGGACGGCAACGTTCGCAAAGCTTTGTAGCACGATGCTGTAGACGAAGCATACGATAGCCAGGAAAGCCGACAGGAAGTTGCCAAAAATAGGCAGAATCCCAACGACACTGACGGCGAGGCCAAACGGCACAAGAAAAAGCAGGGTGGTATAACACTGTTGCAAGAACGTTCCGCGCCCACCATAGGCCCTGGCGAGCAGGTAGAGGATAGCCATCAGTAAGAAAAACAGAACGGGTATCAGGATAAAAAGCCCCAGCGTCGAGCCAAGCGTAAGCGCCCGGATTACGGATGGACTGCTCAGGCCTGTGGGGCTTGCCGGGTTGGGAGTAGCAGGCAGTGAAAAGAGCGAGACAAGGAAGGCAAGCACTGCGGCAATGATCGCATAGCCGAGCAATTGAATCCAGACCATGCTCCAACTGGCCTGCGCCATCTCTACCAGAAATGTTTCCGCGTATGGTTTAGTCACTACACGCTTATATTGTTCCGGCAACTGGCGAATTGCTTCGGCGAGAGGGAGAGGCGCGGCAGCCGGTGGAATAAAGCCGAAGTCTGGCCAATATGTCGGGTCGGCATCGCGTGTATCATGCTTTTTCGCCCCATTGGAAGCAGCCCCGGGGCCTCGCCCATTATTGTTCGATTTGCGACCAGGTATCCATGCCATAGGTATCACCTATCCCACAGTGGACATCATCAATACATTCTGGTTGGTTTGCGACGCCGCTCGTTGGGTAGCAGCACATCCAGCGCGTCATCGACGGTGACAACGCCTTCGAGAATGCCCTCGTCGCTCACGACAGGAACGGCCAGCAGGTTATATTTCGCCATGATCTCGGCGACGGTTCGCGGATCGGTATCCGGGCGGACGGTAATCGTATCCGTCTCCATCACTTCCTTTAGAGATAGCGTGGGATCGGAGATCAGCAGATCCCAGAGAGAAACGACGCCCAGTAAAGAACTTTCATCCGATGTCTCATCGGCAACACAATACACATAAGCGGCCCGTACATCCTGCTCGCTCATATAAGCGCGGACGGTATCGATTGCCTCGGCGACGGTCTTACCGGTATTGAGGGCAATAAAATTAGTGGTCATGAGACCGCCCGCCGAATCTTCTTCATATTCCAATAATTCCTGGACATCCTCGGATTCCTCGGGAGTCATCAGACGTAAGAGTTCCTGGGCGCGTTCTTCGGGAAGGGTCGCCAGCAAATCGGCGGCCTCGTCCGGCTCCATGGCTTGCAGGATATCAGCGGCCCGCTCCGGGCGAATGTTCTCCAGAATATGACTTTGCCGTTCGGTATCGATCTCTTCGAGCGCATCGGCGGCCGTCTCGTCGTCCAGACCTTCAATCAAACGCGCGCCCTGACCGGGAGTCAGTTGATGGACGATATCGGCGATATCGGCAGGGTGCAATTCCGCAAGCTGCCCGCTCACGGGGCGCAACGGCCCGGTTAAGCCTTCAGGCGTAGTACCTGCCGGAGGTTCCCCTTTGTCCTGCTCTTCATTCATATCCTCTTCAGGAGGGGGCGTACCAATGAGTTCGATACGATTCCACGGAATCAATTTGGCGGGGGAACGCCTGCTATTGGCGCCGAGCAGCCAGGAGGGCGCGAGCCTGCGCACCAACCCGAGGGAGCTATTATCGATGCCGAGAATGTGCCAGTTATCGTCGAAGCAGATATCGTTTACGCGCACGGCCTTCTTGCGCGCAAGATCGATGACCTGCTTATCAAGCACATCCTGTGCCAGGCTGATCAGCGGCGAAAATGTAGCAATGGACTGAGCAGAAAGCTGTTCTAGAGGGACACGCAGGCGCAGAACGTTGCCCTGCCATGCGACGGATTCAGCAGGCACGTACCAGCGCTGATCCTCCTGCCCCTCGACCAGCAAGATTGTGCGGGGCGCAGGCTCTTCCTGCGCTATGAATATATCAGCGATTTTCCCTACTCGCGCACCCTCCGAATCCTCGATGGGCGCGCCGAGCAGTTGACTAAGGTACTGCATAGTTTCTATTATATACTATATTTCGACGCGGGAGTCTGGTTGGTGAGGAGCTTGAAACGTGTTGCGCGCACCCCGCTCCGTATAGGGCACTCCGACCGTTTCCCGCTCGAATGCCTGATCAGAGAGATTCTTCGCTTCGCTCAGAATGGCATGCTCCTCTTGTTTTTCGTTCTCCAGGCGCACACAGGCGCCGATGAAATCGCGGAAGAGCGGGTGCGGGCGCGTGGGACGACTCTTAAATTCAGGGTGGAACTGCGACGCGACAAACCAGGGATGATCCGCCAGTTCAACGACCTCAACCAGGCTATTATCGGCAGAACGACCGCTCACTATAACGCCATTGGATTCCATACGCTTGCGGAATTCATTATTAAATTCATAACGATGGCGATGGCGTTCAAACACGATAGGCTCACCATAAGCGGCATAGGCTCTGGTGCCGGGAGTCAGACAGCAGACCCAGTTACCAAGGCGCATTGTGCCACCCTTGTCGGCCACCTGGCGCTGCGTCACCATCAGGTCAATGACAGGATTAGGCGTCTGGGGATCGAATTCCGTACTGTTAGCGCCTGCCAGACCCAGGACATTGCGCGCATACTCAATCATCGCCACCTGCAAGCCCAGGCACAGGCCCAGGTACGGCTTGTTATTACGGCGCGCAAAGTTAGCTGCCTTTACCTTTCCCTCGATGCCGCGATGACCGAAGCCGCCGGGAATCACGATACCGGCCACATCTTCCAGCAATTCGGTATATCCCTCGCCCATGCTCTCCAGGGCCTCGGAATTGATCCATTGAATATCTATATCAACATCGTGATACCAACCGGCATGCCGCAGCGCCTCGGCAACCGAGAGGTAGGCATCGTGCAGTTCAACATACTTACCGACGAGACCAATCTTGATGCTGCGGCGCGGGCGTTTGATCTTTTCTACCAGTTCGCGCCATTCCTGCATTTGAGCGGGATGTTCAGGCAGACCAAGCTCCTGCACCAGGTATTCTCCCAATCCCGCCTCTTCCAGGATCAAGGGAACCTCATAAATCGTCTCGGTTGTGAGCAGGGGAACGACCGCCCGCTCTTCGATATTGCAGAACAGCGCGATTTTCTCGCGCAATTCATCGCTGAGGGGATAATCTGAGCGACAGAGGATCACATCGGGTTGAATACCAACACGTAGCAACTCTTTGACGCTGTGCTGGGTCGGCTTAGTTTTTAGCTCTTTGGTCGCCATCAGGTAGGGCAGCAGCGTGACATGCATATACAGGACATCACGGCGCCCGACATCCTTGCGCATCTGGCGAATAGCCTCTAGGAAGGGCTCGCCTTCGATATCGCCGACGGTACCACCGACTTCGACAATGACTACGTCGGCATCGGAACGACGGGCCACATTGTGGATGCGTTCCTTAATCTCGTTGGTGATATGCGGGATGACCTGGATGGTGCCGCCGAGATATTCTCCACGACGCTCTTTAGCGATAACAGAGGCATAGACCTGGCCGGTGGTTACATTATTGGCCTGTAAGGCAGGCTCATCGGTAAAACGCTCATAGTGGCCAAGGTCCAGGTCGGTTTCGGCGCCATCATCGGTGACAAAGACTTCCCCATGCTGGTAGGGCGACATGGTGCCAGGATCAACATTAATATAAGGGTCGAGTTTCATCAGGGAGACGGAGACACCACGGTTCTTGAGCAAGCGGCCTAGCGAGGCGACCGTTATACCCTTACCCACCGATGATGCCACACCGCCCGTTACAAAGATAAATTTTGACATGCGATCCTCCTTACCCGTAGTCACGAGCCCGAGCGATGCTGCCGATATGGCCGGTGGATGGCTCCAAGGGTTCCATCTCGCATCCACATCCACCTCTCGCTCCTACGGGCTTGTAGGTAGAGTTGCCCTACATTGATGAGACTTTTAAGCGCGCTTCTAAAATGACGATTTGCATTTCAGCAGGCACGGTATTACGCGTTATCACTAATTTCGGCTGTGTCGTCACAGTTTCAACGCCCATCTCACGACAGAACTTGTCGAGAGGGTCGGGACTTTCTCCTGAGCCGGGGCGATAGTGCATAGGAATAACGATCCGCGGTTCTACCTGGCTGATCACCTCCGCAGCCTGAGCTGCATTGAGGGTATGCTGCCCGCTAATCGGAATCAATAGCACATCGGCATCGGCGACCTCTTCCAGCTGTTCCTCTTGCAGGATATGGCCCAGGTCGCCTAAATGACAAATTACTATTTCATCCATATGAATGACATAAATGGTATTGCGCCCCAACTCCTGCCCGCGTTTATTATCGTGATAGGAGGGGACGCCGGTAATCAAGACATCACTGATCTCATATTCGCCTGGGCCGCGCACAACATATGGTTCCCCCGCAACACCCTGAACATAATTATGCCCGGGATGGTTATGACTGATGGTGACGATGGGGGCATTGACCTTACCCAGCGAGTAACCCGGCTGAGGAGAAAAGGGATCGGTGATCAACGTAACATTTTTGCCACGCAACTGAAAACAGGAGTGGCCAAACCAGGAAATTTCCATACAGGTTAAGATTCGCTTTTCTCAATAAGTTCGGGCGGGGACTACTGTCCTCGCCCGAATTCTATTGTACCACAAGGATAGATGTTCTACAAGGGGATAGCCAATATTGGGATATGGTTCACTTTCTGTCTAAAGCACAACCTTGGGAGTTCTTTTTTGCAGTTCAGGCATCAACAATTGTCCATTCTATGCGCTTCCCTAGACTGGCCGCATAGCGCTGTAACGTCGATAGTCGTGGATCAACGACCCCGGCCTCTAATCGTGCAATGGCCGGTTGCGAGGTTTTGATGCGTTTTGCCAGGGCGCTTTGTGAAATTCGAGAGCGACTCCGGACATTAGCCAGCGCATTCAATAAAGCTCGCCTCTGGCGTGCTTCTTCCATTAATGCGGGGAATTCAGGATTTCGCTTAGTTGATTCGTCGATCATTTCGTCAAGGAAATCTTTTTCCATGCATCTTCTCCTTCTTTTCATAAGAATCTCGAACGGGCTTGCCAGATCATTCAGCTACAAGCCAACATAAGCCCGAGCCTATCGCATGGAGTTTCAATCCCCAACGGGCTTCCCAGACATTTTAGCTTGTTTTTAATAAGTGGAGAAGCTTCATTGTTGAGGTGTTTCAATCCCCAACGGGCCTCCCAGACATTTTAGTCTAATGCTCCTGGCTAGCTCGTTTTGCTTCCCCGCGCCTTCGCCAATCTGCTAATCTTTGTTCTGCTAATTTAATATGGTTCCTGGGTGTTTGCTGCGTTTTTTTCTGAAATCCTTCCAAAGAAAGGAGTATGTGTTGATAGCGCCCTTCACAAGCAAAAAGGATACGATAAGCTTTCGTGTTGTAGGTAGCACGTACTTCATAGATATCCTTATGCAAATGGCGGGCTACTGCTTTACCGTACTTGCGTACATGCTCCATTTCTTCAAGGATGGCAGCACGATCTTCATCGGTAGGGCCAGTAAGAAATCTTTTATGGGTCTGGCTCCATTTTCAGTTTGATAGTCGCGCCACTGTCTTTTATGTTCGGAATGCTCACTATTCATTACATTCCTCTGTTTGAAGTATATCAAATATGATATGATTTTTCAAGCTGGTTGATAAATATAAAAAGAGGTAAGCCAGCAAGTGTTGTATGCTGGCTTACCTCTTTTTATATCCTGCTAGATTTCATTATTGGCCGTGAAAGCGGCCAATATCGCTTCATCGACAAGCGGACCGGTAACTGTCATACCACCGTTGGGGGCCTTAGAGGCAAATGTCAGCGAGCTGTGAGCTACCGTCACCCTCACCTCTCTGCCTCGCGCACCGACGCGCACAGTACTGCTCTCTACTATTTTTTTGATGCGCTGGGCGACAATTTCCGCTCCATGCTGGTCGGCGCGAATAACGGCCGTCATGATACCGGGACCATTGATCGAGAGCCGGTCCTCTTTGCGAATCCTGGTGCGCAGGAGCGGCAGGAACTTGCGCGCGGCTTCGGTCGCCTCGCGATCCTCACGCTCGCGATGCACATCGGTATGTTTCGCGCCCTCGAGGATGAAGCGGAAGACGATCACGCTCTGGGCGTTGCAGATGCGGCGTACCTTGCGCTCACCGGCCTCCAGGTCTTTTGTAGACTCGACGGCCTGCCAGATATGGTGTTCGCGTTTGCGCCAGTAATCGTAATTACCCTGCATGCGCGCAATGCCTTCCAGAGCGATGGCGCCCAGCGTCCACATCGCCTGCTTTGGACTACTCATAGTAAAATCGCGACAGGCAATGAGCTGGCGAGCAATGGGCGTGACTTTCATTGTCGAGGCTTCGTAGTTTTGCTGCTTGAGCACTTTTAGATGGCCCGCGTAAATGCGGCGGCGCTGTTTGAGGAAATCGCGCACCGTGACGGGACCCTTGTTGTAGACGACGCTATTAGGTTTATACAGGAGCTTAAAGCCAAGCTGGGAGATCAGGGCTTGAATGGAGATTTCATCGACGGCGCTATCGACCGGGATGCCCGAGATAACATTGCGGAAGGCAATTACCTCGCCAAGTTTGGGATGAATGCGAGCAACTCGATCATGCAGGCGCCACAGGAGATGCACGGTATGCCCCATAAAGGTTGATGGATCGTTGACCGGCACGGGACGCCCGCCGACCATACCGACGGATGGGTCTTTAAAGGGGGCACAGAGATTTTCTAAGGATGAAGTTTCAGGAATGATATCGGCGCCAATCAGGATGACCACGGGACTGGTTGCCTGTTTGAGAAAGAGGTTGATAGCAGAGGCTTTGCCTTCGCGCTTCTCCTGCACGCACAAGCGCACGCGCGGCTCTTGCAGAGCAATTTCAGAGACGATGGGCACGGTACGATCGGTACATCCGCTGGCAACGACGATGATTTCTTCAAGCTGGAAAGAAGGGCCTGTCTGTTCAAGCACTGCCTTTATCGTGCGAGCGATATTAGCCTCTTCATTATATGCCATTATGCCGACGCTGCATCCAATACTCTCATTTGTTTCTGATTCCGGCTGGGGGAAACAAGCCGGTATTTGCTCTAATTGAACTTCATTCACGACATTAGTTGCCATCAACGGCATCTCCTTTTGCGAGATTGATATCGGGGATATTTTCTGTAGATACAGCTAGAGAGGCAAGTTCTCCTGATAGCTTGAGAACTTGCCCTCGTATCTACTTATTCTTATTTAGAACTCGATACTCATTTCCAGTGACCTCCCCTTGGCTCAGGAGAGAGCATACCATTGAGATGCTGGTGTTCCAATAGAAATCGGGTTAAGATATGGTTGTGAATATTCAAATGTAGTTATGAATTTCTGTTTTCCCAGGACACACGATGTGCGGTAGTCCTGGTTTCAAGCCTGCCTGCTTATGACCGGTCTTGACCCGATCTTGCTTCAGGGTTTATACTTTTCCCGCCAGAGACGCATGAGTCTATTTCTCTCATAAGCAATGAACGTTTGTGAAAACAGGATTTCCTTGTTTGCTCGAAAGGTACTACTAGAGGAATGCAGATACAGGAACATGTGAAATTATCGACCGCGGCGGCCGTTATTGCGCTACCCGTGCTGAAAAAAGATGTCTGGATACCGCTGGCCGCGAGCGTCCTTATCGATGTGGATCATTATCTATGGCACGCCGTGACACATCGCACATTGAGCTTGCGCGCCGCGATACGCTATTTCGGGCAGGCCGATCCACCCCAGCGGCCAGAAGCAAGGCTGCTCCACCACCCGATTGTACTGGGAGCATTGCTATTTCTAGGCGTGCGCATGCGCTCGCGCCTGTTCTTACTGATCCTGTCGGGCCTGCTGTTTCACGTCAGCCTGGATGTGATCCATACCTCCCAGATGCGCGGGTTGAAACGCTCGCTCAGCGAGCAGGCCGGTTTTACCTGCCCGGTATGTGGGAAATACGACGAGGCGCTGCAGTTACACACGCTGCATTTCGCGCGCAATATATTCGACCGCTACAATTCCCGGCACTTTGTGGTATTATGCGCGACCTGCCATGAGAAGGCACATGCCAGTAGGGGCGTGGGCTTGCCCCGCCCACATGACGCCGAACAACTCACAAAGATAGGATAAGCATCACGATTCGACAATAAGAACATCCGTAAAAAGCTGGTGATTTCGCAGAAGTCCGCAAGCTCAGACAAGGTGGCTCGGCTGAATGAAAGGCGGGCAGAGATTCTTCGCTTCACTCAGAATGACATGATGAAGGACCGTCCTTCATCATGTCATTCTGAGTGAAGCGAAGAATCTCTGCCCCACTTCTGGAGAATCACCTGATAAAAAGGTCTCGACGCCTGGCACATGATATGATATAATCTCGCTCGATAATGATGTATCATGCAATGAACAGCATATCCCTATTGGGCTGAGATACGAAAGCGAGGAAACATTTGTCTAACTGGCTTCCTGCACTGCAAACAGTGCAAATTATTCTGGCCATAGCCGTCATCATTTTTATCCTGCTGCAGGCGCGAGGCGCCAGTTTGGGCAGCGCCTTCGGCGGCACAAGCGGAGCGGTCTTTAAGACGCGCCGCGGCGTAGAGCGCCTGATCTTCAATATCACCATCGTCTTCATCATCCTCTTTGGCGCCGTTTCTATCATCAGTATGGCGCTGAAATAGGAACTCTCCTGTCTGGCTAGCCGCTTGCAGCTGTTGAGTAGAGCTTGTTGAAGATGAGAGAACCGGGGGAAACGACGAGATAGTTACTCTCAATCGTTCATTATCTAAGATAGAGTGACAATTTGAAGGCGTACCGGCTATGTACCCGTGCATACATAGGTAAGGAATACGCCTTTATCTTTCTTTCCACTGCTCCCCTGGAGGACCCGAAAAATGTGGCAAAAACTCTCAGCGCGTGCCAGGTACCTGCTTCTCAGCGCGGTGCTCCTCTTTACAATCTCGCTTGCGCTCGCAGCTTGCAGCGGTGGCAGCAATGGAGCTAACGCAACTCCTACCGCGCAAGGAACAACTCTCGCGGGTGGAAACGCTACTCCCAGCGCAACACCATACATTGGCCTGGGAACACGACCGTGTCCCGACGCGGTAAAAGCTCCATCCCATTGGGACCCGATTATTCCCACCCAGAGCAATATCTCTAAAGTAGAGACGGTGAGTTGTGGCAACCTCATCGGCAATGCCACCTTGCAGGCGCTGGTGACGGTGCGCAACTCCGGCAGTGGGGGCATCCTGGATGTCTATGTGTATAACAACATTACCAGCCCCAATCCCACGCAACTCTTCAAATTACTGTCTCTGGCGGAGGGTGACGCGAAGATCAGCGTATATAACACCATCCTGACCGGTGAGGTGGATGCGAATTCCAGCATCAATAAGGGCAAATCCGACGCCCAATTGACCCAGGACCTGTTTCGTGAGTTCAAATGGTCCGATGGCGCCGGCACTTTTGTACCAATATCCTTCCCCGGCATCTTTCCCGATATGACGCGTTTCCAGGCCGAGCGAGATCAGGCATTAGTAAACCGGGGACAGGATGCATGGAAACTCGATCCCGCCATGGTCACCGATCACATGGTCTCTAACCCGAACCTGCTGAACTGGCCTGCCAACTCCCCAACCACGATTGTAAGCGGTGGCGGCAGCCATGATACGGAGGCGGCCGTGTCGGTGAAAAATCCGGATACAGGAGGTGGTACGATCAAAGTCACCCTCCAGCGTTTAGAAGGAAATACGAACGGCGGCATCTGGGAAGTCGTAGCGGTTGAATCCAATGGCATGGCTATTACTGCCCCACAGAGCCGCGATCTCCTCAGCAGTCCCGTCACCGTCAAGGGGACCGGCAATGCATTCGAGGGGAAGATTGGCCAGGTAGCAGTTCTCGATCACCTGTACACCAACATTGGTCAGGCCAGCGCCACAGGAGCGGCAGGCAACGGTAGCACCACATTTTCCGTCAACGTGAGCTTTACCACTACGTTTAAGGCCGGCGACGAAGACGGCCTCGTCGTTCTCTACGCTACAAATAACGCGGGTGACCCAAATGCGGCGGCGGCCGTGATGGTGAAAGAATTACTGAGCTAGACCAGGTCAGGACAGGGACAAGCTACTATCCCTACCGGCTTTCACAGCAACGACAATATCGCGCCTCTTGATGACACGATCAACTGTATGCGCCAGTTGCGTATAGGGCGGTTCATTGCGTACATGCATGTGCGTCTCTCGTTCCACAAGCTCGATCATCGCGGCGCGTTCGATGCGCGTGGCATTCCAGGCCAGGGCCAATGTGCCACCTGCTAGAAGCAAGCTCTCCCAGGCAGGCAACGCCTTGCCGAGCAAACTGGAAATCTCCCCAAAATGCTGGATGCCATACGGCAAATCGGCAACGACGGCGTGCATGCGCGGCCCACCCGGAACCTCCTGCATGTGCAATTGCGCCTGGGCAGTCTCGCCATGCGCCAGGACAAGTGCGCGCGTCGCACCCTTGCGTCCGACCTCGAACTGGTAGCGTCTCCCTGCCCTGCGCCCGCGTTCATCAATCTCCTTGAACGGAATGCCCTCGCTTTTGAGATACTGGCGGATAAAGACGGCGGTCGTCTCGATGTCCTGCCGTTCATGGTCAATGCCAAAGGCATCGTAGCCGTTCGCCAGCGCCAGGAAGAGTGTCGTACCCCCACCCGCCAGGGGATCGAGTATTCTCAAGCGCCCCGTGAATTGCCCGGCATAGGCGCCCGCGAAAATAGCCACATTGAGCATTACCCGTGTGAAGATTTCGTTAGTCTTGCCTTTATAGCGGCGCACCTCGGCCATCTCTAAGGGCACGAAAGGGACGAACTGGGGGCTTAACGGGCGCAAAAACGGTCCCGGGGTTTCGCCAATCTGCTCGAAATACTCGTAGACCTCGCTTGTGGCTCCTAATCGAGAGAGAATAGGCAGCATATCAGATAGGGGAAAGGACGGGTCCTGTTCGTCGAATGTGGCTAACAGATATTCCTGGCCCGCTAATGTAGCCGGTTCGATCTGTGTGATGGCAGGGCCAACGGAACTGGCAAGCAGTTCGGGTGCGGCCAGCGCCTGGGTCATATTCGCGTACTGCGTGCTGCGTTGTGGTGTGATTTTGAGCGCCAGTTTCATAGTGGGAGTATAGCATAGTCTTGCGAGGTCGTGTAGATCTCTACTCTTTTTGGGTTTTCATCCTCTTTCCCTCAATTGACGGAGCGCCAATTAATAGCAGAGAGATTGACAGATAAGCAAATATTGGATTATTATATGGATGAGCGGGAAATTATCTCAAGATAACCTGGAAAATTAATTATATAGTGAAGTTAATATTTTGAAACGAGCGCATAGAATGGACGAAGGACCTATGACTAACTACAGGTCAAACCCTCATCCGAATATATCTCTCATAGCTCGAATCACTATCTTGTTAGGAGTTTTGAGCATAATATCTGTCTTGTTCGCTCTTTCGGCAGCTTTTCTGATTATGAGGGCAGGTATCTATACCTATCTCCCACCTGGTCGTGAGTACCTTCGTCCCGATTCCATGGTCACGTTTTGGACTCGCCAGTCACCGGGTAAGGATAGCCATCAATTAATTCATAGCGATGTTCAGGGTCACGCTCAATAAAAGCCAGGAATTCCTCAAGGCTCATCCCCTCTGTGGTTGATTGTGCTGAATTGCCATTGATTTTTCTCCAGTTCGAGCAAATAGCTGCCTTTTAATAGGTTGGCCTCATTATATTATAGGAACCACCCCATCCATCTTGTGCTACCATAGCAGAAGAGCTACAAGCTTGCATCACTAGCATCATGAAATAGGAGTAGATACTATGGCATTAAGCGATCTGGCGAGTATCGCCATTATTATTCAAGGGGTTCTTTTCATCGTCTCCATTGTGCTGGTATGGTACCAGCTGCGGGAGAACACCAAACTGGTGCGAGCCGCTAATACCCAGAAGCTCGTCGAGTTATCCACACCTTTCTATTTCCAGCTGGCCCAGGACCGTGGGTTGATAGAGCTCTGGAGCCAGGCAATGCAGCGATTCGACGAGTTAGATGACATTGATAAGCAGCGCTACTTCAATTTATTGACGTGGTGGTTAATGCTGCACGAAAACATTTACCATCAATGGAGGAGCAGGTTGATAGACGAGGATACATTCAGCTCCTGGACGCGCGATCTGGAGTATTTTGCGAGAAGACAGCGGCTTGGGAACCATTGGAGCCGCCTCAACAGCTATTTTGAGGCATCATTCTCCGAACACGTGACGGCGATCATTGCCAGTCAGGCGAAAGAGATGCAATAGGCCCGAACCCTTCCCTGATATCCGCTTACGCATTACAATGATGTATAGCGAAACAACAAAGCAAACACCGATCTATAGAGCCAGGAGAAAAGTTATGTACATCGTGACTGTTGATGAAATGCGCGAGCTTGAACAGCGAGCCGATAGAGAGTATGGCCTGACTTCCGCTATCCTGATGGAGAACGCCGGCAAAAGTGCGGCGGAAATTCTATTGCAGCACATGCGCCACCATCCTTCGGTCAAAGGGCTTGAATTTTTGATTCTGGTTGGCCCCGGCAATAATGGCGGCGATGGGCTGGTGATGGCACGCCACCTGGAAAAGTGGGGCGGGCTGATCAGCACCTATCGCTGGAAAGAGCAAAAACTAACTATTCACGGTGAGGATGTTCCCGAGCAAGATACGCCCGCGAGGCTGGAGGAGATCATCCAACGCGCCAGCTATATGTTGGATGCGCTGCTGGGAACGGGACGCTCGCGCCCACTTCCCGATAGCATGCGAGAACTGCTGGGCCGCGTTGGCAAGGAGCGAGAGAAGCGAGATTCGCTGCGTGTGATAGCAGTCGATCTGCCAACGGGCATGAACGCGGACACAGGCGAGGTTGATCCCGGAGCCATTCACGCCGATATGACGATTACGCTGGCCTGCCCGAAGCAAGGCTTTTTCTTTTTTCCTGGTCGAGATTATCTTGGTGAGATGTACGTGGGCGATATCGGCCTGCCTGCTGAAATGGAGCTTCACCTGCGAACAGAGATGCTGACGGCGTCCCTGGTAAAGGGTCTGCTGCCTGAGCGACCATTGCAGAGCAACAAAGGCACGTTCGGCAAGGTAATGCTACTGTGTGGGTCGCCACCGTATCCAGGCTCGGCATTTCTAGGAGGAAGCGCGGCAGGACGTGTCGGCGCGGGCCTGGTAACGCTGGCGGTGACTGAACCGATGCTGCCCATCTATGCCGGCGCGTTCCACGAGGCCACGTTTGTCTTGCTGCCGGAAGAGAGCGAGGGCAGTCTTGCACGCGTCAATGCGCTGGTGAATCATCTGCACGGCTATCGCTCGCTGCTGATGGGTCCTGGCCTGGGGCAATCGCCATATATTCGCGAGGTGATTTTGCAGGTATTGGAGGAGTTGCGCACCATGCCCGATGAAAAGCGTCCCCAGCTGGTTATTGACGCGGATGGTCTGAATAATCTTTCCGCTCTGGAACGCTGGTGGACATTGCTACCTGCAGGAACGGTGATTACGCCGCATCCTGGCGAAATGGGGCGTCTCTGTGGAGGAATAAAAGTATCGGGTGGCAGCATCGAGCGCCTGGAACTGGCACGCAGCAAAGCAAAAGAGTGGCAGGTGACGCTTGTGCTGAAAGGGGCCTGCACGATTATCGCCGAGCCGGATGGACGCACGCGCATCAACTGGCTGGCGAATCCCGCGCTGGCGACTGCCGGCACGGGCGATGTGCTGGCCGGCATGATCGCGGGTTTTCTCGCTCAGGATATGACACCTTTTGACGCTGCCGGCGCCTCTGTCTACCTGCATACGGTCGCCGCCGATCTTGTCAGCACCGAAATCGGGCATGCCGGACTGCTGGCCTCTGACCTTTTGCCGAAGATACCACGCGCGATGGTGAAATGTAATGTCGCGTCAGGGCGAGGTGATTAGCCGGGCACGAAGAAAAAGACCACGCAGGCCATGATATAGATCGCCACCAGTTGCACTCCCGCCAGCCACGATGACTCACCATCGAGGCTGACAAGCGCAAAGAGGATGGTTGCCAATCCGAGAACCACCAGTTCCAGGGGCTGGAAGACCAGGCTGAGCGAGGGTGTAAATAGGAGGCTGACCAGCACCAGCAGCGGCGCGACGAAGGTGGCAACCTGGATCGATGAGCCAGCCGCGATTGCCATGCTCAGGTCGATGTGATCGCGCAAGGCGATGTAGACGGCGCTGGAGTGTTCGGCGGCATTGCCTATAATGGGGATTATTACCACGCCAATAAAGACCTGCGACAGGCCAAGCTGCACGGTCACAGGTCGAATCGCGCCGACCAGCAATTCGCTATTGATGGCAGTGCCAACAGTCGCGACGAACAGGATGAGGGCCGTTAACCAGAGTTTAGGAGGTTTTTGCGTTCCGCGCTCTTCAGGGGCGAGTCCGCCTGTAACCGCCTCAACCTCTTCATTTTCAGTGGATTCTGCCTGTGGAGCATTTCGGTGGCGTTTGGGGCTGCGCCGCTCAGAACGAATATGGAAGACATGTGTCGCCAGGTACATTGCATAAACGAGCAGCAGGATGATAGAAATAGCGACGCTGATGGCCTCTATATTCGTAGAGATTTTTAATGCCAGCGAACCGGTGGTTGGTATGAGCAAACCGGCCACCGCGAGTACCATCATCGCCGAATACTGGCCCGCGTCACGCGCATTGAAGTATTGTTTGCCCCAGCGCCATCCCCCCAGCGCCAGCGAACTGCCCAGCACCAGCAGCGCATTGCTAATGATAGACCCTGTGATCGAGGCTTTGACGACGGAGATCAGGCCTTGCTGCAACGCAAAGATGCCGATGATGATTTCGGGAGCATTGCCGAAGGTAGCATTAAGCAACCCACCGGCGATAGGGCCGACGTAGTATTCAAGATTCTCTGTAGCCTGCCCGATCAACGCGGCCAGCGGTATCAGGCCAATAGCAGAGCAAATAAAAACGGCCATCTCTTGCTGTTGCCCCCAGATCAACGCGACGATGGGAGCGGCGACGGCCATGATTAAGAAACTATAAAGCCAGCGCTGCATAGGATTCCCGTACTTGTGAATACTCAGTTCGCCTTGCGCGGAGATTCTTCGCTTCGCTCAGAATGACATGTTCGTGAGCGGAAAGATTCTTCGCTTCGCTCAGAATGACATGTTCGTGAGCGGGGAGACTCTTCGCTTCGCTCAGAATGACATGTCACTCCTACAAGGCGAAATGAGAGGGCGGACCTGGTGCCGGGATGCGAGGTGCCGCCCAGTCTTGCTTTTTATTGGTGTATCAGGTGTATTACTCGACGGCGGCGCTTTGCGTTTCAGGAGCGCCGGCCTGAGCCTCATCGATCACATTAACAGTAATCTTTGGCTCCAGTTTCTGAGCGACCTTGACAGGCACCATGAACGTGCCGACGGAACGAATCGGACTCGCTAGTTCGATCATACGCCGGTCGATGATGATGCCTTCGCTCTGGCGCAGACCTTCCGCGATATCCTGGCTGGTGATCGACCCATAGAGGCGTCCTTCTCGACCGACGCGAGCCTTAAACGTCAATGTCACCTGGCCCAGGCGCTCTGCTCGCTGTTGATTCTCTTCAGCCTGTTTCTCCAGCCTGCGCTTCTCGGCAGCAATGCGTTGATCGCGATTGGCAATCAAGGTAGGAGTCGCGGGAGCCGCGACGTGACGGGGCAGCAGATAATTGCGGGCATAGCCATTCGCCACTTCTTTTAAATCGCCGGCCTTTCCCAGGCCTTCAACATCTTGTAATAGAATTACTTTCATTGCACATGCTCCTCACAGAGGAAGTTATACCTGGCACCCGCGCGGGTGCCACTACATCTCCCACTCAAAATTCGACCAGTGGATAGCAGAAATGCGACGGCACCCTCGTGGTGTGCCGGATAACCCACTCAAAGTCTCTATAATACGAGGCTTAGTATACATGTTGCTTGACGCGAACGCAAGTTTTGGACACAGGAGAAGTTCTCTATGCTACGGGGTAATGTGTCGAGCATCTTTTGACCTTTCGCTACATCTACCCATTGCAGCATATATCATCCTCACCTATAATGGAGGAAAGCGGTATTCTCGAAAATTACTTTTATGAAGGTGTTCTTATGGAGATCGAAGGAACTTATACGCTTCAGGCATCGCCGCAAGAGGTATGGCATAGTTTGATGGATAGACGTACCATGGAACAATGCATCCCTGGAATAGAGCGACTCGAGGCGCTAGGTAATCATACGTATGCCTTTTGTATACAGGTAAAGCATAACCCTTTAAAAGGTCAGTACACGGGGCGTGTGCGCATCATTGAGCAGGATTATCCGGCATCGTACCGTTTTACGATTGAAGGCGACGGGCAGCAGAACAGGGTTGATGGGGAATGGACGGTGCAACTGAGCGATCTGAATGAAAATACTGTCGTGGCTTATAAAGGCTCACTTCATTTTGATTCGATGAGCATGCTGGTGCCGGTGCCAATGGCTAAAGGCATTATCAAGGTTCTTATTCAACAATTTTTCTCCGCCCTGACCGAGCACATACGCACGACAAGCCGCTTCACCGGCGACGTTCCGGTGCATATAGGCGAGATGGCGGCAGTAGAAGACACGAGCGAGGAAGATACACTTGCGCTAGCCGGCACCAGGTGGTCTACCCTGCTGCGCAACCTGGTTCACCAACTGGGATTGGGCAATGGCGACCCGCTATTAGAGGAGCAATGGGCGAGGCGCTTGAAACGCATGAGTATGATTACGGCGCTGTTGCTACTCGTATGGGTGGGTACGCGCCTGCCAGGCAGGTTATTCACCCAGCATTGAGCGCAGGCGGGCTTTCCAATCATTGTCATCAGATGCTGCTTCTTTGCCGTTTTCGTCGTTTGCGTCGATGGTCCAGCTGCGCGAGCCATCGGCATTCCTCACGAGTGTCGTCTTGCGCGCGCGGGGTTCTCTAGGAGACATGCTTCGGAGGGCGGTTTGCGCCGCTCTGCGCACTTCTTGCACAGGGTCCTGTAACAATGGGGTAATCAACGCTCTACTCTGTTCGGCGCCCAGGCGGCCGAGTGTACGTATGGCAGCAGCGCGCTCCTCGGCAGTCGGCGCAGTAAGCAAAGGCTCTATGTCAGGAACGAGGTCCACAAGCAATAAATCGGCAATCAAGCGCAGTAAGCGGCTGCGGCGCATAGGGTGAGTCAACGTGGCTAACGCCTTCCTCACATCGGCGTATACCTGTTCGATGTCACGGATAGTGCCTTTTTCTATTGCTTCGGCCACTGCCACATCGACTGGAACGGGCGATGATCCGCGCAGGAACGGTTCAATCCAGGTTGCAACAGGCTTGAGCAGGTTCGCATTATCGTACAGTTGTAAGACGGCAGGGAAATATTCGCCCAGCCAGGAGTAGAGAGCAAGGGTCATCTCGGCATCGCGCGCGGCATAGGCGATCATAGCCGATGGCAACGGGCGGCGCGTCCAATCGGTGCGCTGCAAGCTCTTATCCAGGCGCACATGAAAGGCCCGCTGCAACATGGCCGCCAGTGACGACTCGTGCTGCCCAAAGATGGAACGACTCGCGGCTTCCAGGTCAATGTAATGGGCGATATTGAGCCCACGCTCGGCCATCACGCGTAAATCCGCGCCCGCACCATGCAGCAGGATGATGGTATTGGGATCATCAAGGACAGCATTCAAGGGCGAAAGATCGTTCAGGCGCAATGCGTCTACGACGAAACATTTGCCATCAATGGCCAGTTGTAGAAGCGCCAGGCGCTGTGTGGTGGTAAAGGCATCATTCTGCGTGCGCAAACGCACCTGCGTAAATTCGGCATCGACGGCAACAACAGGTGATTGCTTCAGCGTGTTGACGGCGGCAAGCAATTGCTCAGGTCGATCAACCCAGATGCGCTCTCCCCGTGCCGCCAGCTGGCCAACGGGGGGCGATATACCCAGATAGCCCGGTTGTACAGTATTCGATTCGGCCGGTTCCTCCGGCGGTGTTGCATCGTTCAATGTTGCCCCTCTACATTGAAACAGGTTCGATTTATTGCAGCTAATCATAGCAGATTTTGGGGCAAACGTATACAGGCTGAGCCAGATTTTTCAGGCTTTATTTCTCACAATCATTGTTCCAGCCCCCTGATCCGTGAACAATTCGCGCAATAAGGAGTGTGGGTCTCTACCATCTACGATATGCACGCGCGAGACGGTAGAAAGGGCATCCAGGCAGGCAGCAACCTTGGGAATCATGCCGCCATGAATAGTACCATCGGCTATCAGTCTCTGCGCTTCTGCCTGGCTGAGTTCTGAAATCAACGAGCCATCTTTGCGGCAGATACCGCTGACATTGCTGAGGAAGATCAGCTTTTCGGCATGCATGGCGCGCGCGATATGCGAAGCCACGAGGTCGGCATTAATATTCAGGCAAGGCGCGCCTGGTCCCTGCCCAAGAGGCGCAACGACAGGGATATATCCCTGCTCAATAAGGAGTTGCAAAAGGCTCGGATCGACCTCTTCAATCGCGCCAACAAAGCCCAGTTGTTCATCGGCGACACGCGCGCGTATGGTGTTGCCATCGGTTCCACTCAGGCCGATGGCTAGCCCTCCCATTTCGATCAGAGACGCCACCAGGCCCTGATTGACCTGGCCCAATAGAACCATACGCACGATATCCAATGTCCCGGCATCTGTGACGCGCAGTCCATTTTCGAAACGCGCAGGCACATTGAGCTTTTCGAGCCATTCATTGATATAGGGCCCTCCGCCATGCACAAGCACAGGACAGGACCCCAACGAGCGCAGCAAAACAATATCCTGCAACACATGTTTCTGATGGGTCAGGGTACTGCCACCCAGCTTGATGACGAGCGTTTTGCCTTTCAAGAAGTTGATATAGGGCAGCGCTTCGCGCAATACGTGCGCGATCAGTTGATACTCATTGCTGATGTTGTTTTCAGATACCATTTTTGAAAAAGTTGATGTCATTATTTCGCCCCTAAGGATAGACAGACAGCGCCGGCAGGCCCGTTGTCTCCGGCAATCCTGCGAGAATATTTGCGTTCTGTATCGCCTGGCCCGCGGCTCCTTTGATGAGGTTATCCAGGCAAGAGATCACCAGGAGACGCCCGGTGCGGTTATCCACCAGCGGATAAATCAGGCAGGCGTTGCTGCCGTAGGTCCACTTCGTATGCGGCGGCTGGTCTACTACATGCACAAATGGCTCGCCCGCGTAGTACTCGGTGTACAGCGCGCGAACCTGCTCCGTTGTCGGAAGTCGGCCCATCTCATCTTGCTTCAAGTCGGCATAGCAGGTCGCCAGGATACCACGCGTCATGGGTATCAGGTGCGGTATAAAGGTGAGGCGCAGCCCGCCTGCTAAGGATGCTGCTTCAAGCTCCTGCGTGATCTCGGCGAGATGGCGGTGCCCTGTTAGACTATACGCGCTTACGTCCTCATTGGCTTCAGCATAATGCGTGCCGAGCGTAAGGCCACGACCCGCGCCGCTGATACCGGATTTGGCATCGATGATGAGGCCGGGTGCGACGATACGCGCTGATACGGCGGGCAACAGCCCCAGGATAGCGGCGGTAGCATAACATCCCGGATTTGCTACGAGCGAGGCGCTGGCTATTTGCACGCGATAGCGTTCGCACAGGCCGTAGACCGCACGCTCCAATAAGGCGGGCGCCGGATGTGTATGCTTATACCACTCTTCATAGGTGGCGACATCGCGCAGGCGGAAATCGGCGGAGAGGTCTACTACCTTTATACCACGCTCCAGCAGGGGCAGGATTGATTCGGCGGCGGCGGCATGGGGCAGGCATACAAAAGCCAGGTCGGTCTGCTCAGGCTCTTCAGTAATAATGAGGCTGGCAGCCCTGGCAAAGCCAGATGATGCGGCTATGACAAGCTGGGGAAACACTTCGCCCAGCCGTTTCCCGGCAGCGCTGCGCCCGGTCACCGAGGTCAGCTCAAATTGTGGATGCTGAGCCAGCAAGCGCAGCAATTCCAGGCCTGTGTAGCTGGTGACGTTGATGATTGAAACTGAGATCATGGCGTTCATTGACCTATGAATGGGTTGCATTCCGGTATCCGGTAGAAGCATATTCATAATAAAAGAGGCTCTCATCCTATGAAACGAAGGACGAGAGCCGCATTGCTACATCGTTGTTCTCTCAAGATAACAGAATGCAAGCGAATTGTCAAACGCACGTTGCTATGCTAAACTGAGGCAACGAGAAATATGATATGGTCTGTACGGACATATATAATGAATTTTTACCAGCAAAATCGGTAAGTACCCTGGCCATGTCATTCTGAGTGAAGCGAAGAATCTCTAGCACGATGGACACGGATTCTTCGCTTCACTCAGAATGACATGCCCTGAGCCACTCGGATAACCGGTTTTGCTCGTGAAAGTTTATCATCAGGAAGCAAAGAAAAAGGTCAGGTTACTATCATGGAGAAAAAGACACCGATTACAGTCGCATACGGGGATGGCATTGGGCCAGAAATCATGGACGCCACCCTGCACATTATCCAGGCTGCCGGAGCGCGCATCGAGATCGAGCCTGTCGAGGTGGGCGAGAAGGTCTACCTGCGCGGCATCGCTGCCGGTATCGAGCCTTCGGCGTGGGAATCGCTGCGCCGCACGCGAGTTTTTTTGAAGGCTCCCATTACGACGCCGCAGGGTGGAGGTTATAAGAGCCTCAACGTGACGACGCGCACGATGTTCGGCCTGTATGCCAATGTGCGCCCCTGCGTTTCGTATTATCCATTTGTCGACACGAAGCACCCGACGATGGACGTGGTGATTATCCGCGAAAACGAGGAAGACCTGTACACGGGCATCGAGTACCGGCAAACACACGAGATGGTGGAGAGCCTGAAGCTGATCAGCCGACCGGGCAGCGAGAAGATTATTCGCTACGCCTTTGAGTACGCGCGCAGTCATAACCGTAAGAAGGTGACCTGCTTCATGAAGGACAACATCATGAAGCTGACGGATGGCCTCTTTCACAAGGTTTTCAATGAAATTTCGCAAGAGTATCCCGATATCGCCAACGAGACCTGGATTGTTGATATCGGCTCGGCCAAGCTTGCCGATACGCCGGAGGCTTTCGATGTGATTGTGCTGCCTAACCTGTATGGTGATATTCTCTCGGATATCGCGGCGCAGGTTGCAGGCTCGGTCGGGCTGGCAGGTTCGGCGAATATCGGCGATAGCTGCGCGATGTTCGAGGCTATTCATGGGTCTGCTCCGCGCCGCGCCGGACAGAATATCGCCAATCCATCAGGTTTGCTGCTGGCGGCGGTGATGATGCTCGTACACATCAACCAGCCGGACGTGGCGGCACTGGTACATAACGCCTGGCTGCGCACCATCGAGGATGGCATTCATACCTATGACATCTATGTAGAGGGCGTGAGCAAGGAAAAGGTGGGTACGCGACAATTTGCCGAAGCGGTGATCGCGCGCCTTGGTCAGAAGCCGCAGATACTGAAAGAGGTACAGTATACTACTTCTCCCCAGCATGAAGAGTATAAGCCGGTGGCGATGAACCAGCCAGAGGAGACAAAGGAACTGGTTGGCGTGGACGTGTTCCTTGATTGGCATAAGGGAAGCGCGAACGAGCTGGGCGAGACATTCCGGCAGGTGAGCGGTGATGGCCTGGAGCTGGTGGTAATCACCAATCGCGGGGCAAAGGTCTGGCCAGAGGGATTGCCGGAGACGTTCTGCACCGACCACTGGCGCTGCCGCTTCATGGCCCCGGAACATGGGACGCCAATCGATCACGACCAGGTGATCGAGTTGCTGCGCCGCGTCAACAATGCCGGTTTCGATTTTATCAAGATCGAGAACCTGTACAACTTTAACGGCAAGCCGAGCTATTCGGTGGTCGCGGGGGAATAAGATGGTAATTGATGAAATCCTGGCGCATAACGAGCAGTTCCTGCGCCAGCCACCGCTGCCCATTATCGGACACGCGCCCCGCAAACATATGGCCGTTGTAACCTGTATGGATTGCCGGTTGGTGAACATGTTTGAGCAGGCGCTTGGACTGCAACGCGGCGACGTACTCGAACTGCGTACCGCTGGAGCGACCATCTCCGAACCTGAGCGCGAGGGAGGAGCGAGTGACTTGATTCGCTCGCTTGCTGGCGGCATCTATTTGCTGGGGGTGCGCGAAGTGGCCGTAATCGGTCATACAAACTGCGGCCTGGCGAATGCGAACTCTGATGCTGTGATAGCGTCGATGCAGGCATTGGGTGTCGATCCGCAACGATTGATCGAGCAGGAGAGCCTGGGGAACGTCCAGGGCCTGGTGCGCTGGCTCGGCGCATTTTCCGACGTGCATGTGAATGTTGGCGAAGTGGTCAAGGTTATTCGCAACAGCCCTTACCTGCCCAGGATTCCGGTGCATGGCCTGGTAATCAATATCGAAACCGGCAAATTAGAAATGGTCGATAGAGGGTAAATAAGGTAAACAAGAAGAGTTCAGCGCCGGCTGGCTTCCGCGCGGAAGCCAGCCGGCGCTGAACTCTTCTTGTTTTTTTTTATTACATCGTTGTCCAGCCAACAATCGACAACTGCGTGCCGTCCGAGATGGACGCGAATGTAGTTGGCGTTCCACCGTTCAGCGCACCGAACAGCAGCGATTGCGTTTTACCGTTAGCGCTGCTATGTTGCAGGGCGTACAGGTTTCCATCGCGAGAAACATTTGACCAGGGATACTGCGAGAACATGTTGAAATTGCTCGGCCCCCCGGAAACTCCCGCGCCATCGCTGGTCAGGCGTGCCAGACCACTGCCGTCGGTATTGACTTTCCACAACCCGTTATTGCTGGTATCGGCGTTTCCGGTAAAAGAGGCGTTTTCAACCAGGAACAAGAGCGTGGTCTTGCTGATGGCCCGCACGGCGGTAATAGCCATGTTCGCGTTGGTGAAAAAGGTATGCGGTGAGCCACCGCTGGCCGCGCGCACGTTAATCATGCTGGGGCCGCGCTGGTCGCCGATACCGGGGCCATTTGGATTCGGGTCGGTCGTGCATTCGGCGGTATACAATTGCGTCCCATCATAGCTGCTGTCGGAGTTCCAGCAGAACGTATTGGTAGGAGTGACGACTACCGGCAGATTTTGCGGGTTCTGATTGGCCCCTTTGCTGGTATCGAGCAGGTAGAGAGCGCCCGAAGGAGCATCTACCTGAGGCCCCAGCAGGTACACCCTTGTCGTATCCAGCCAGGTCAGGATCGGATAATCAACGCCTGTTCCGCTCATAAAGATGTCCGCCTGCACGCTACCGTTCTGTGCATTCAGCACATAAACACCGCTGCCACTGCTGGTATAGCTATCAAAAACGATGAGCTTCTGATCGGAAGACCACTGCGCATCATGCAAGGCGCTACCGGTATTGGCGCCGTTGGAGGGTGGCGCGGCACAATACAACGTTTGTAACCCCTGACCATCCATGCGCACCAGTTGCAACTTCGCCTGACCGGATGCAATGGCGACAAAGAGAATCCATTGTCCATCCGTCGAAACCTGGGCCTCGCTGATTTCTGTCCTGGGAAGGTTGAGAATCTCAGTTTTACTACCGGTCGTGACATCATAGCGCTTCAACGTGGCAAGTGTAGGCGCATCCGCCGGCCCCTGATTGACAATATAGACGATATTCTGGTCGCTGCCCAGCGCCAATGGCGCAAGCACGGCCGCTCGTCCGCCGCCCGAAGCGGGACAACTGGTCTGTGTTGCCGGCACCGGAGCCGTGGTAGAAACCGTTCCGGGATTTCCATTCCCATTTCCCTTTGGGGTGGGAGTAGAAGTCTTTCCTGCCGGTGTTGGGTTTACAGTCGGTGTCGTGCCACCTCCGGGTGTCGAACCTGTGCCCGGTGATCCACAGGCCACGACCAGCAACGCGATACAGCACAAGAAGAGAGCAATGAGCATTGGATGAGAACGCATACGATACATAATTTTTTCCTTTCAAATCAGACATTCTTTAGAATATAGTTGCTTTCTGATCATCATAAAGGCGCAGGAGACCCCTGGCTTCAGCTATGGGAAGGAATGCGCCCTCTCCTTTCCAGAATGTTTGACAAAAACCTGGTCTATATGACATACTTTTCGCATGAATAGAACGATAATCGTACAACTCAATCCGACGCCAGAGCAGGCGCAAAGTCTGAAGGCAACGCTTGAACACTATAGCGCCTGTTTTAATGCTGTTGCTCAGGAAGGTTTTTCGACTGCCTGTAGCAATGGCGTGGAGTTGCACAAACGCACGTACTATCCGCTGCGTGCCCAGTTTCCTGATCTTCCCGCTCAATTGGTCTGTTCGGCCCGTCTCAAGGCAACGGAAGCGATCAAGTCTGCCCTCACGTGGAAGATCAAGAAGGAAAAGGCCTATGCCAGCAAGGTTGAGAAGGCCAGGAAAGAAGGCAAGCCCATTCCTGTCTTCAAGCCTGTCCGCTGTCCCCACAGCGAACTGGTCTGTATCCGCTATGATCAGCGTTCGTACCGGGTCAAGTGGCAAACGCTCAGCTGTAGTCTTGCCACAGTCAACGGGCGCGTAGAAATGCCTTTCAAGGTGCCACCTCACCTCATGCAGTACGTTGGCTACAACGTGTGTAGTGCTGACCTGTGCTTGCGCCAAGGACGCTTCACGCTTCACATCGTTGTTTCCTTTCCTGAACCCGTTGTTCCTCCTTCTCAGGACGTGATTGGAGTTGATCTGGGTCTCAATCGCCCGGCAGTCACTTCCAACCGACAATTCCTGGGAAAGAAGCGATGGAAAGAGCAGGAACATTGTCTCTTCCGCCTCCAGAGAAAACTGCAAGCCAAAGGCACTCGTTCGGCGAAGAAGCACCTCAAGAAGCTGAACAAGAAACGGTTTCGGCAACGCAGAGACCACGATCATGTCCTCAGTAAACGGATTGTGTCCACTTCCCCTGCAGGCGCTACCATCGTTCTTGAGAATCTGACCAACATCCGAGAGACCTCCAGGATGGGAAGAGGTAAAAAGAACAAGAACGTGAGCAACAAACGACGCTTGCATAGCTGGTCGTTTGCGCAATTGTACTCGTTTGTGCAGTACAAAGCACAGGCACGGGGTATTGCCGTCGTCAAGATTGACCCGCGGCACACCTCGCAGACCTGTTCGCGCTGTAGCTATCAGCATCGCTCCAATCGTCGCTCGCAATCCGTCTTTCACTGCCGCTCCTGTGGCTATCAACTCAATGCAGACCTCAACGCTGCTTACAACATTCGAGAGAAGTACCTTACTTTTCTTGCTCAGGATGGTAGACCCGCCCTGAGTGGGCCGACCTGTCAGGCGGCCTCTCGTGTCGGCTCTTCGGGGCCAGATGCAAGCCCCCGCCTGTAGGCGTGGGGTTCACCTGACTTATACGCTATAAAGGCTAGAATTTATGGGTTCTCCCTCTAATGAGGGGCTTCATAGCAGTCTAGCATGCGGCTTGTGGGAAAACTGTGAGGTGGATCACAAAGCACGTGATACAATATGATGTACTATATTTGACTGTATGCTCGAAAGCCGGTGATCCGCTAGAAATACAGACTCCCTATGAAGAAGTTTATCCGCGGGTGGTTCTTCCGCTGCTTTTCAATATCCGTACTGCTGCTCTGCCTGGCACTTTCAGCTTGCGCCGCGGGGGGCAGTCCGAACGTTACCAGCATGACGCATCCGGCCTCACCATCCCTTACCGCGACTACACGGTCGGCTCAAAGCCAGACCTTTCAACGGCCCATCACGTATGTCGCGTTGGGGGCTTCCGACGCGGTTGGCGTTGGCAGCAACGTGCCAGGATCGCAGGGATACGTGCCATTGATAGCGGCGCATTTGCCAAAGGGCTCGCGTCTGATAAACCTGGGTGTGAGTGGCATCCGGCTGCACGATGCGCTGACGGAAGAATTACCGCTGGCAATTTCGACATCACCCGACCTGGTAACAATCTGGCTGGTAGCCAATGATTTCGTCGACGGTATTGCTTATAACGACTATATGCAAGACCTCAATACGCTGCTGCACCAGTTGCATACGAGGACGCACGCGCGTATCATAATGGCGAATTTGCCTGACCTGACGCGTCTGCCCGCTTTCGCAAACGAGACGACCGCACAGAAAGCACAGATGCTCCAGGCCATTCAACACTGGAATGCTGGTATTGCTCAGGCGGCGGCAAGCTATGGGGTGACGTTGGTGGACCTGTTTCGCCAGGGGAGCAGGCTAACGGCACATCCCGAATATATCAGCTCGGATGGATTTCATCCCAGCGCCGCCGGGTATGTGCAGTTAGCCAACCTCTTCTGGCAAGCGATTGATGGGTAGGGGCCAGATTGATCGCGCCCTATCCCCTGGCCTCAGGTTTCTGAACGCTGAATACTCGTTTCTCCCTTGAGGATGAAGACGATGCGCTCGCAGATATTGGTGCAATGATCGCCAACGCGCTCTAGCTTATGCGCAATCCAGAGCAGGTAGGTGGCGCGCTGCAAGATGCGGGAGTCGTTCTGCAAGGCTGGAATGGCGCGAGCGCCTTCCATCAAGGTCATCAGATCGTGGCGCACGAGATGATAGCGCACATCTACAACATCATCTTCCTCCCAGATATGACGCGCGGCATCGACATCGCGGTTGGCAAATGCGGTCATGGTGCCTTGCAAGACCCGCCGTGCTTCCCGTCCTAATTCAATCATATTGTGTAAGATCGAGGCTTCTGTGACCTGATCCTCCTTGCCATCGCCGCTAATCACTACCTGGGATGCGGGCGTGCCTCGCAGCGGCGTCATGCGCAGGATGATCTGCGCAATCCCGGCGGCGCCATCGCCGGCTCGCTCAAGATCGCCAGCAATAGAGAGCGCTGAGGTGAGGAAACGCAAATCGCGGCCCCCTAAAGGCTGTTGCAGCGTCAATAAGCGAATGGTATGCTCTTCGATGGCCATACGTAGACTATCGATAATGGCATCGGCTTCAATCACCATACCGGCCTGAACCTGGTCACCGGTCTCCAAAGCCTTGAGAGCCTTTTCAAAAGCATTATCTACGTCATTGCCCAACTGTATGATCTGATCGTTCAGTTCCTGTAATTCTCTATCCAGTACCGTTCTTGGCATGCAGAAGCTCCTCCTTATACTCTATTACTTTCGCTATTTTTACCTTCCATATCGATCATAGGAAGGGGTCGATTGACGTGCAGCTCCTCAGGACGACCACAAAGGTTTACTTGTAGGGTCAGGGCCTGGTGCCTGTCCTGCTACCGGACTAGGACAGGGATAAGCCGTCGTCCCTACAGAAGAATATACCACATTTCTTGCAGAAAAGATAGAGTGATATTGGAAATAGTTGTTCTATTCTAAAAGGATAAGTGCAACAAATCCGCGCTCATTGACAGGAAATCCGTCCAGGTGTTAGAGTAACACTGTAGTCTGCCGTTGAACGGCAAAATTATATGAAAGCATGGAAACAATGTCAACGAAACGATTATTAGGTCTCTTCGCCCACCCCGATGACGAGGGGACGATGAGCGGAGCTTTTTTACTATACGGTGCGTCCGGTGTAGAGACAGGGCTGGTATGCGCGACACGGGGTGAGGTTGGTGAGATTGCCGACCCCAGCCTGGCAACACCTGAGAATCTGGGACAGGTGCGCGAGGGAGAGATGCGAGCAGCGGCCCAGGTACTGGGTCTGAACCACCTCTGGTTCCTTGGTTACCGTGATTCGGGCATGGCGGGAACGCCTGAGAACCAGGACCCACGCGCATTCGTCCAGGCTAATCGCGCGGAGGTAGTGGCCAGGCTGGTTGAGATCATCCGCCAATTTCGACCGCATGTGATGGTAACATTCGATGAAACCGGAGGCTATGGGCATCCTGACCACATCGCGATCTATCGTTATACGACGAGCGCCTTCTACGCGGCATCCGACGCGGTGCAATATCCTGAGCTTGGACCTGCGCATGCCGTCTCCAAGCTGTATTACACAGCGTTTCCACGCAGCGCTATAAAGGCTATCGGCGAATGGATGAGGTCGCAGCCACAGGCGCAAGAGATGCAGAGTTCTTTCGCAGGACTCGATCCTGAGAAGCTGGGATTACCCGACGAACAGATCAGTGTGTGGCTGGATGTCGGGAAGTGGCAGGAGGCGAAAGACCGTTCCTGGTCGATGCATCGCACCCAGGCAAACTCTGGCGCGTTTATGGCGCAGATACCGGAGGATCTGCTGCGCAAATGGCGCGGCTACGAGTGCTACCAGCTGGCGGCATCACGTGTCGGGCTAGATGTGCCGGGAGAGAATGATTTGTTCGCGCGGGTACAATAATAGCCGTGTATTGTATTACTTTCTTCCCAGCTTTGCCTTCACAGCACCCACTACAAGATTGACCTCTTCCACCCTCAATAGCAGCACGCTGCCGGTGTAGACAAGGCTCGCCAGTCCGCCTGCTATGATGACTGTGAGCAATGCGCCTGAGAGCCGGTCGAGCGAAAAGAGCGCGATGTGTCCAAGCAAGAGCTGCATTGCCCAGGCTATCGCGCCCATTGCGGCGGCGGCGAGTAGTATCTTGAGAACAGTCGGCAGCATCTTGCGTATGTGTAGGGAACCCATGATTATTCTTAAGAGGATCAGAAGAATAATGGGATGAAGTGAGTTCTGTACGGTGTTGGCGAGGGCAAGCGCGGGCATGCCGACGGTACTCCAGAGGGGCAGGGCGACGGCAAGGTAGCCCAGGATGCTGACGACCCCGATTGTTACCGGAATGATGGTGTTTTTACGCGCATAGAAAGCGGCTATCAAGAGTTGATCCAGGGCCACAAAAGGGAGCTGGTAGGCGTAGTTTTGCAGGGCAATAGCGGTGCGAGCAGCGTCCTCGGCAGTGTAGTTGCGGTGGCGGAAAAGCAGGTCGACGATCGGTTGACGCAGCACAATCAGGCCGACGGCGGCAGGAACCATGAGCAACAGCCCAACGCGGAATCCTAACAGGAGTGTCTCTTTGAAACGCTCGTTGTTGCCCTCGCGCGCGTGCGCCGAAAGCGTGGGCAGGACGGCAAATGAGAGGGCCGCGGCGACTAATCCGACCGGGAATTGTATGAGCGTGGTTGCCAGGCGCATGGCGGTGTAGTTGGCAGCGCCGCAGGTTCCCGGGTGGATAGGGAAATTCGCGATGATGCCGCAGGGAGTGCGCGACGCCAGGTTTTGATCCAGGTAGATCAGGCCCATACTGACTAAAAAGCTGAACGCGACCGGGATGTAGAGTTTGACGATACGGCGCAGGGCAGGCTGTTTCAGGTCGAGTACGAACATGTAGGGCAGGCGCTGGTTGCGTATGCCGGGCAGGAGCAAGGCAATTTCCCCCGCCGCGCCAACCAGGACTCCGATAGCGAGGCCCAGGTAACCATAGTAATGCGCTCCAAGCAGACTACCGGCGAGAGCGCCAAGGATGATACCGACATGATAAGAAGCGGTGGCAAAAGCGGGCCAGCCAAATTCTTTCAGGGCATATAATGCCGCCAATAGCACGGCAAACGGCCCCAGAGCCAGCAGCGAGAAGAAGATGATCTGCGCGAACTGCAAGGTGAGTTGCTGTTGAGCGAGCGGATATCCGGGCACCAGAATAGTATCGACGAACCAGGGCGAAATAAAGACGAAAGCGACTCCGGCACAAAACATAACCAGCAGGACAAGGTTGACGATAGTAAAGACGAGGCGCCGCAGTTCATTGCGCTTTTCGGGCGCAGCGTAATCATTGAAGGTGGGGATCAGGGCGCCGGAGACGGAGCCATTCACCAGGAAGTCATTGAAGGTCTGGGCCGGTAACAACGCGGAGTTGAAAGGGCCGGCTACCCCGGTACCAAATGAGGCGACAACGATCTGGCGCACCATACCCATAATGCTGCTGCCCAGGTTGCCAAGCATTACCAGCGAGGCCGATTTCGCGATTTCACGCCGCTCGCTTGGCGCGGCTTTTTCCGGTGGACCCTCTATAATCGGAACGCTCTGTTCAGATATTCCTGTTGAGTTTAATGGGATAGCTTCAGGTTGTTCATTCACAGATTCTTTGGCCATTATGTATTGTTCTCCACTACGGTAGAAATTTTTTATTATGCATTCGTAGGGATTCTTCGCTGCGCTCAGAATGACAGGCCTGCGGCATGCCATAGGCCTGTCATTCTGAGCGCAGCGAAGAATCCTTATAACGATTGGACGAGGGAAGTTGCTTGATGGTTGCGATTAATTTTGTCGTGGAATGATCTGGTAGATAGGCGATCAAACGCACAACTCCCCCGTATTGCTGCACCACTTTTGCCTCAGGCAAACGGCCGGTATCCGGCACGCCGCTCTGTTCCATGCCATAATCGCCGCCCTTGACGTAGATCGCGGGTCGCAATAGTGCGAGCAATTCGCTGGCCGTCGGTTCGCTAAAGATCGTCACATAGTCTATACACGTTAAAGCTGCCAGTATTTCGGCACGTTCCTCTTCTGGTACCAGGGGTCTACCCGGTCCCTTGAGCACGCGGGTGCTGGCATCACTGTTCAGTCCCACAATGAGAAAATCCCCCAGGTCGCGCGCCTCTTCAAGATAGCGCACGTGCCCCAGGTGCAGGAGATCGAAGCAGCCGTTCGTGAAGACGCCTCGTTCGCCCACTTCCTGCCTGCGCCGCACTTCAGCAGCAATTTCCGGCCGGGCGAGTATTTTTTGACGGGCAATATGTGCCTGGTTCACACAAGAAATCCTTTCGCCTTTTCAGGCCTGACTTTTCGGCTAGTATAGCATATCTATGCTACTTTGTTGTATTTGAAACCGGAGATTCTCCGCTTCACTCAGAATGACTTGCCCTTGTGCTGTAGTTCAAACAAGAGATTCTTCGCTTCGCTCAGAATGACACGCTTGCGTGCAAGCGTGTCATTCTGAGCGAAGCGAAGAATCTCTCGCGCACTCCTGGGTGCTCACCAGATGCCACTTTGTTGCATTTAAAATCGGGTGCTGGTGACATCCACACTAGCAGCTTGCTACATGTCAGATGAATATATGACTATTCTCCCCGCTATTGCGTTTTGCTGAGAATTTTTGTTATACTTGCAATAAATGTGAGTCGGCAGATTTTACATAGTGTAGAGCTTTGGTCAGGCCTCTTATGCATTGCACGCGGCATACGAAAAGATGCGCAGGCCGCCAGTTAAGTTATGTAACGGAGGTATTTCTTATGAGTGATAGCGCTGTACAGACTACTACGACATCACCGCACATATCTATGCACGGCACCCGCTCGCATGGTGCTCTGGATGCCGATATCATCATCAAAAACGCGCCTGACCCCGTTTTCGTTTCTGACCTGGAAGGAAAGATTCTCTCGGCCAACGATGCCGTCTACGAGTTGTTGGGCTTCCGCACCGACGAAGTGCTGGAACAATCCCTCTCGCGC
>Ga0209581_1000424_pt1 | contig 92784 bp, 72 predicted proteins | sample Coa_R2_FD_187160 | JGI IMG/M metagenome (GOLD analysis project Ga0209581, IMG submission 187160) | Surface soil microbial communities from Centralia Pennsylvania, which are recovering from an underground coalmine fire - Coalmine... | ecosystem: Environmental > Terrestrial > Soil > Unclassified ...
TGGGATTAAAGGCGTCAGCGAACCCATAGCGCCCGTAAATCTTCCGGCCGTACTTCAGCAGCATGGCCCGCAGCGCCGGAATGCAGATGTTCGGAGCAAACATCACCGAACCCGCCGCAGCGCTGGGAACCACCGTCCCGTCGATCCGCGCGTCGTCGGGCGAGCCTCCCCAGGCGACATAACCCTTCGCGCTGTCAGAAGCCGTAATCCCCCAGATTTTCTCCGAATAGCCGCGGTACCTTTGCGAGAGATCGATCCCCAGCGCCTGCTGTGCGCGCGTGGCGACAATGGCGTTTTGAAAAACGTTCACCCGCGGCACGATCCGGTCCTCGCCCGGCACTTGAGTGTAAGTACGGTTTCTCAGATCGAGCCACGCCTGGGAATACTGCTGAATGAAAATCGGTCCGCCGCCAATGTAGGTGTATCCCGCCGAGTGGACTACCGGCAGCTTCCAGCCGAACCATGAGTCGGGAGAGATCGGGTGCGTCGGCGAGCCGATGGCCAGAATATAAAGGATCGCGGCCTCGCTGTACGTGTCCCAGCGGTAAGGAAGAAATCCCGTTTCCGGCTTCCAGCCGTGCGAGAGGAACAGCGGGTCGCCGTTCAGCATCCACTTGAAATCGACGCGGTCGTAAATCAGGTTCGCCAGCCTGACGATTTCCGGGTCGTCGGGAAATGCCTGCCTGGCGGTCAGGACTCCCGCAAGCAGCAGGGCTGTATCAATTGAGGAAATTTCGCTTTTCCACACGCGCTTGCCTGTTTTTGCATCCAGAAAGTGATAGAACCAGCCGTGTTCCTGCTGCGCGTGATAGGCAAAGAAATTCAGCGTCCTGCGGATGCGCTGGCGCGCCACCGCGGGGCTGATCCACCGGTGCTCGGCGGCGATACAGTAGGCCGTCAGACCAAACCCGGTGGCCGCAATGCTTGAGACATCTTTATGATCGCTGGTGTCCCCAGGACGCCCGTCAAATCTCGCGCGGTCGAGCACCAGGCCCGTGCGCGGGTCGGTGTTCTGCCAGAAATAGCGAAACGACCGGCGCGAAATGTCGTCCAAAAGGTCGATGTCAATTTTGCTGAGCGTTTGGGCCGGTTCCAGCTTTACCGGCCCGGTAGAAGTCTTCGGAGGTGCGCACCATGCTGCGGCGGCAAACAACAGCAGAAAACAGCTGACAATGCTAGATTGCTGGCCTCGGGGCGACAATCGCCTTCGCCGCGGGCCGCCGGAAGAGGTCACGTTCCCGGCCAGGCCTTTACCACTCAATATCCTTGCTTCTCCTGTATGTAATTATAACCTAGTGCATTCACCCCGTTGTCACCAGGCGGATACACGGTGTTTTGGGGACGGCCTGCGCTTCCCCAGCGGGCCGGAACCTCGAAGCACCTTTAAAAACAGGCTTCCATGCTGTTCCATGAGTGATAGAATTCATCCCTGCTTTCCCCAATTCCGGGGCGCGGGCGCCATCCCAGAACACGCGGTAGCCTGCGCTATTGCAAGTAGATTTCCAACCGCCCTGCCGCTTCGACTCGCAGGGCGGTTCCAGCAGGATTAATCTCTCTCGTTCGGAGGCCGATGTGCTTTATTCAAGAAGCCGCAACTTATTTCTCCTGTCAGCCATTCTGACCTGGACATTTTCATCCGGTCCGCTCCGGCCGCAGACGAATCCGCCCACCCCTCAGGTGGTCCACACAGGCACGCGCTACCAATTGCTTGTGGATGGGAAACCATTTTTGATGCTCGGCGGCCAGGCGCACAACTCCAGCGCGTCGAACCCTCGGGACCTCGAACCCGTCTGGCGCTCGCTCACGGCCATGCACGCCAACACGGCAGAGGTTCCTATTTACTGGGAATTGATCGAGCCCGAACCCGGCCATTTCGATTTCCACCTGATCGACAGCGTCATCCAGGGCGCGCGAACTCACGGGTTGAAGCTGGTGCTGCTCTGGTTCGGCACGTGGAAAAACGGCGAGATGACTTACACGCCATCGTGGGTCAAAGAGGACCCAGTGGAGTTTTTCCGTGTGCGAAATGAAGTCGGCCAGCCCATGCAGATCATTTCGCCCTTCTGCGCGGCCGCGCGCGAGGCTGATGCAAAAGCTTTTGCCGCTGTCATGCAGCACATCAGGAGTGTTGACCAGTCCGAACACACCGTCATCATGATGCAGGTGGAAAACGAGACTGGACTCCTGGGCACGGACCGCGACTACTCGCCTCAGGCCACGCAGGAATACAAATTGCACGTACCGCAACCGCTGATCACTTATCTCCAGGCACATCGCGGCCACCTGATGCCCGCGCTCGAACAGGCCTGGGCAGCAAGCCACTATGCTGCTTCCGGCACATGGGAAGATGTTTTTGGCGATCTTGCGCCCGAAGCGTTCAGCGCCTGGTACGTGGCCCGCTACGTCAACGCTGTAGCGGCAGCGGGTAAAGCTCAGTATCCTCTGCCCATGTACTGCAACAACTGGCTGGCCGGCCCGGGAGCAGCGCGCGCGGGCGACTGGCCCAGCGGCGGCCCGACAATCCACGTGCTCGACATCTGGAAAGCGGCCGCACCTTCAATTGACATCCTCGCGCCTGATATTTACATTCCGGAATTCCTTGAGACTTCGGCCGAATTTCACCGGCCGGACAACCCGCTCTTTGTGCCTGAGACCGCTTTTGCTCCCGGATTCGCCTCATATGTATTCCCGACGCTGGCCGAATTCAACGGCATCGGCTTCTCTCCCTTCGGCATCGATTTCGCGGTGGGCGCGGATGGAAAACTCAATGCCCAGGGCCAGGCGCTTGCAGAAAATTACGCTCTGCTTCAGCCGCTCCTGCCGCTGATCGAAAAGTATCAGTACTCCGGCAAGTTGTTTTCGATCGTTCAGGGTGTTGACAATGCCAATGTCATCAAGCTGGGGCACGAGCTTGCCGCCGTCGTGTCCTACAGTCAGGGGCCGGGTTTTCCGCCCGCTGTTCCCGACACTTACCGGGAACCGAGAGCAGGCGGCATCATGATCGAACTGGCGTCTGATGATTACATCGTTGCAGGCTCCGGCTTTCGGGTTGACTTCCGCAACCTCAGAGGTCCGTCGCGAAGCCCGGAATTTCTGTCGATTGATCGCGGGACCTTTAGGGGAGACCAATGGCAGACCGAACAGCGCCTGAACGGCGACGAGCAGCATGTCAACCTGCTGCGCCGGCCTGGCATTCTGCGTGTCCGGCTCTACAACGTGAAATAAACCCGCGCGCAATTGCGCCGCAGCTTTCGCATTTCATAGTTGCGGAGTGCCCTGGAATCAGGGCGTCGCAAACCGGTCCGGCCTAGGGATAAAACCGCGCCGGTTCGATTTGCGGGGCCTCTTCTCCAGCCTCGACCATTCGGGCGATCAGCCGCTCGCGCAGGCGCGCCGCAACTTCTGGCAGTGATTGGGCACCGGCAAAATGCACAAGGTCAACGCGGTCCTTGCGTCCGGCCAGGTTCAGCAACTGGTGGGGATCGGCAGCAAGGTTGTACATTTGATATTCCTGGTAGCGCGTGCTGCCAGGGTCGTGCCCGCCGTTGCCATCAGGAGCTACCACGCAATAAGTCCACTGATCCGTGCGCAGCGCCCTCGCCACCATCGATTCACTGATCTGGATAAAAGCCTCCTCCCGCCACTCGGCGCGCGCCCCGGACTTGGTAATCAGCGGCAGGAAGCTGCGCCCGCTCATCGTATTCGGGACAGCGATGCCCAGCGCTTCAAGCAGCGTCGGCGCGACGTCCACCATACTGACCAGTTCCCGCACTTTGCGCGACTGATTCAGCCCCGGCCCCTGCATCATCAGCGGAATGTGGATTGAGCTCTCGTGCGGGCTGCGCTTGTACTCATTGTTGCGCGTGCGGAAATGGCAGCCATGATCGCTGATGAACATTACGATGGTGTCGTTCTCCAGATTTTCCTCAGCCAGCGTCTTCAGGATCGTTCCCACGGATTCGTCGATACTCTTCACGTCGCCGTAATAGCCCGGAAGCTGCGCCTGCCAGTCGCCCGGAAAGAAGCGCAGATCCTGCGGCACAAACGGGTTCTGAAACCGTTCGGCGTAGCCTTTGGGAGGAATAAAGGCGTTGGCATCGTTCTGGAAGTGCGGCTCAAGCTGCGAAATCACCAGGAAAAACGGCCTGGTGTGCCGCTGCTTCAGGAAATCTACGGCCAGACCGGTGAGGTAATCAACGCGATAGACGTCCTTGAAGTGCATCGGCTTGCCGTCGCCGTCCCAGATGGTCCCTTCGTAAGGGTGTGACGTCAGTTCGAGTTCATTCGACGCCTGCCACAGGTCCCGAAAGCCTCCGCGATATTCGGGAGGAACATAGCCGTGGCTCGCGGGCTCATCGTGGGAATTCGGTGCCAGGTGCCACTTGCCGATGTAATTGGCCGTGTAGCCCTCGCTGCGAAGGATAGTTGCGAGCGTCACGGCATCAGGCCGCAATCCCGGACCGAGCTTCCAAACTCCCGTCTGCGTCGCGTACTGTCCGGTAAACAGGCACGCCCGCGATGGCGAACAGAGCGGCTGGTTCGTTACGGCGTTCTGCATGCAGACGCCGCGCTCGGCCATCGCGTCGAGGTTCGGCGTCACGCTCATTGGGTTCAGACCGTTTGCGCCTGCAAAGTCCCAACGGAACTGGTCCGCGATGTAGATAATCAGGTTGGGCTTTTTCCGTGGCTTGCCCTGCCCGACTTCATCCTGCGATGCGACAACTGTGTTCGGAGCAATCGCTGGCGCCGCCATCGCCATCGCCGAGCGCTTCAAAAATTCCCTTCGCGCAGCAGAACTCGGATCACGCTTGTCTTTCGTATCGCCCATGGAATATGTGCTCCTTTTGATCGGCGCAATGCCTGGCGGCGGCCAACAGACATCGCTGCTGCAACTCGCCTCGGCAAGAGGAACGATCATACATCAGACCTGCGGGCTCTTGCAGGCCGATCGCTGCCTGCGCGGTTCGGCGCATTCTCAGCTTTTCGCAATGAGCTTTTCGAGGTAGGCCATGTCGTCGCGGATTTCCTGGTCGCGCCGGCTTTCGCCCAGCACCGGTTCAATCGTAATCGGCCCGGCATAGCCGAGCTTCTTCAGGCCAGCGATTAATCGCGGCCACCCGACCTTGCCCTGCCCGCACGCTACCTGTCGACCGATATCGCGCGGGTTCGTGGGATAGAACCCGTCCTTGGCGTGCACCCCGATGACGTATTTTCCGATCACGTCGAGCGCGTCCACAGGATTGCCTTTGCCATAGAGAATCAGATTGGCCGCATCGAGCACCACCTTGACGTTGTCCATGCCGGTATCCTGGATCGTGCGCAGAAGCGTCACCGGGGTTTCCTGCCCCGTCTCGTTCACGAAAATCTGGCCGTTGGCTTTGCAGTGCTCCGCGATTTCGCGCACGGCGTTCACGGTCGATTCATACAGAGGGTCGCTTGGAACTTCGGGAATGAAACCCCACTGATTGAACGTCACCGGAATGCCCAGTCGTCTGGCGAAATCCGACGCGCGCTTCAAATGGTCCACGCGCTCGCGCCGGTAGCGCGAAGGCACAAGGCCGAAAGTTAGCGGCCCGTCGTACAGATCGTATTTCTGCTCGCCTGGACCTGAGGAAATAAGCACCGTGGCCTGGATACCGTTGCCGTCAAGCGCCGAGCGGAGCCGCGCCGCCGCAGCCGGCGAAAAATCGGAAGTGATCACATGCACCGTGGGAATTCCAAGTTCGCGTACGTGCGCCATCACTTTTTCCGGCTCGTTCGTAGCGCTGACCAGCAGCCCCATGCGCATGGGCTTCGCCTGCGGGGCGGCCGCCTTCGCCAGCGCTGCGCTGCCCGTAATCACAGCCGCCTGCAGAAACTCCCTCCGGTTTAAACCTTGCATTGCGTCCTCCTCCTGATCTCTGGGGTGTGGGACCCATCAGATTTCATGTCCGTTCATTCAAGCAGGCTGATCTTATCACGGCCTTATTCTTTAAAATGGCGCGACCCTCGTTCGACCCGCCTTCCACCCTGGGTTAAGGATATGTGCACGTTACTGAATTCTGCACCTGCGGTCGAGATCGATTGTGTGCGCCCGGTTCAGGTGCTAGACTTCCCTCACACCTGTCTCAAATCTGGAGTGTAGGAGGTTAAGATGGCTACAGCTCCAAAGACCAAGTTATCAGGGCAGGACCCCGCCAAGGTTGACAGCAAACACTACAAGGTCGAGTTTGAAGACGACAAGGTTCGCGTGCTTCGCGTTAAATACGGGCCCGGAGAGAAATCGGTGATGCACTCGCACCCTCGATTGATTGCAGTCTTCCTGAAGGAAGGCCGCGCAAAATTCACCATGCCGGATGGAAAATCGGAGGAACGAAATTGGACGACCGGGCAGGTCCTCCCTATGCCGGCGGAACAGCATCTGCCTGAAAATACTTCGGGCAAGTCCATTGAACTTGTGCTCATTGAGTTGAAGTAGGAAATGCCTTGCCCGTTCGCTGCGATTGCGGGGATGACGGCGGACTCGATTGACGGCTTACGTCGGCTTTGTGGCCGCCCGGACGCCATCCCCGCAATAATCATGGTGAAGGGACACAAGCAGGCTGGGTGGTATTTGTCATCCCCTCCATTATCCGCATGGCCTGGGGCGGCAACGCGATTTCGCTTGACAAAGCAGCGCTAGTGTGCTAGCCTTGTTGCGGTGTTTGAAAGCGTACTGCGGCGTTGAAGCCGAAAAATGCCGGCCGCAGAAGGGGCTGGGGTATATTGGTGCGCGCTGCATCACATCCGTAGGCTCTCGGTCTTTGGGAAGCGATTTTGCATGGGACAAAAATACTCATTTTTGCAAAAACGAACCGGAGAAGTTATTGAAAACAAATGACCGGCTCCCCAAAATGGGATAAAACGAACCGAAAAACGAAGCGGAGAAGTTGTTGAAAATACACACCTGTGAGAAAAACAAACCGAAACGCACCCAAACACAGAACCGGCTAACTTATTGAAAATACGTATTGGGCGGAGGATGAAATCGTGTCGGACAAAACCTCTCAGATCGTTTCTCAGTCTGTCGAGTTATACATACCAATGTAGCCTTCTAAATTTTACGGCCGGGCGGTAGTTCCTCCCCTGCCTGCCACCTCACGGCTTTTCGGGTGTAAGTTCCAGGTAGTCTGTTTCCGTCACAGCAGCCGGCTCCGCCATCGCCTTCAACATCTCGAGATCAAAGTCCTTGTAAAGGTCCAGGCAGAGGATGTCCGGCGTGTCCGATGAGCGCATGGGCTTTTCGAGGAGATAACTCAGGCTGCGCATTCCCTTATGGATGGCAACGCTTTTAAACAGCCCTGGTTTGAGTGCCGCCGCCACGAGCGAAACCACCTGCATGCGCGGGCCCTCGCTTTCAAGTGTTATGTCGGATGGATGCCAATGCTCTTCCGCCCAATGCGTGATTCCGATCAGTTGTGCGGCCTCAAGACCGAGCGGCGGCGCCCCGACTGCATTCATCATGTAACCCATGCTTGCGAGGTCACGTTTGGGCGGGTTGTCGTCGCCCGTGAAGAGGATCGAAAGCGCCAGCACTTGCCGCCCGGTCTCCACCAGGCGTGCAGCCCTGGGCGAGTGGTCCCATACCTCCTTGTTGATGCCCATGCGGCCTTCGTCGTTAAGCATAACGACCATCGGTGCGTTGTCCGGCGTCCAGGTGGATTTTGTCCAGACGCCCGTAGCGCTCAGGCCATTGCTCATGGCGAACCGGAGCGAAATCGACTCAACGGTGCTGTGGTTCGTGTCCGCAACGTACCACGGATGCTCGACGGTTACTTGATCGTAGTGCACAATCCTGCTCAGCGTGGCGCGCTCGGAGTTTGCCCACTCGGCGCGTGCGCCCTCGTCCGACGGCACCGGAGGGTGGTGAATCTGCGAGGCGAAGCGCTTTGCCAGGTCAAGGATCGTCAGGTTATCCGGCGGCAGACCGGCGGCAAGTTCGCTGTAGCTCTTGACGTACTTTTCGACTGGAATTTCGTCGGGTTTGTCCGGCAGGTGGAACCATTTCGAGAGGAAGCGGTAAGCCTGCCGGCGGTTGTCACGCTGGTAATTGTGCGCCGAGACCGTCGTGTTGGTATAGAACTGAAGCGCATCCTCCTTCCCGTAGAGGGCGAAAAACGGCCTGATCGGATCGAAAATGTCGGGCTTGACCAGCGGCGCGCGGAAGCAGCAGGTGTCTTCCGCGTTGTTGATTTCGAGCGTCGGACGCGGCGCGCGCAAGGCTACGAAGGTCTCATAGCCCTGGCCGTCGAGCAGACCCGGCGCGAGTTGCTCGTAATCTCCCGGCTCGCCCGGCAGGCGTTCAAATCTGCCCTGAAGCGAAGTAAATCCCGCCACTGGAATCGACACAAGCACTCGCGGATCGAGTGCGCTCAGCATGATCGTCTGCCAGCCGCCGCCCGAAAGGCCCGTCACGGCGATGCGATCCCGGTCAACGTGGGGATTGTTGTAGAGATAGTCGAGCCCGCGGCGCATCGCAAGGTAAAACAGACCCACGCCGTTCACGCCGACGACATCGAGGCTCGAGCCGAAGTAATGCTCGTTGCCTTTCAGGCGAAGTTCACCCATGTCGATAAATTCAATGCTCAGCGCGATCATCCCGCGCAGCGCCTGATTGATGCACAGCTTCTGCTCAAAAGGCGACGACAGGCCCTCTGGAAAGTGGCCCAGCACATCGAGCACAGCGGGCACTTTTCCCTCCAGGCGTTCCGGTTCATACAAGACCGCCGTGGAGTAAAATCCCGGCACGACTTCGTAGCGGAACTTGCGCAGGCGATAGCCGGCGCCGGAAGGCAGGGGAACTTCCCCCATGTCTTCAAATTTCGGCGGAGAATCCACCCAATCCTTTGGCCAGCCATGGTAGATCACGTCCGTCAACACGTGCTGCCGGATGCGGTTTGCTTCCGCAGTCCATTGCGCGGCGCTTGCAGGATGCGGGAGCGCTGGAGCGTGCGCCATCAGAAACTGCTGCATCTGATAAGTCACCACGTCAGGCGATTGCAATGCGTTCGGCAGGAACTCGTCCAGCAGTTCCTGCGCGCTTTGCGCTCTGGCCATCGTGCGTGTCAGCAGGATAAAGGCAATCAACAGCAACCTGGATTTCATGGGCACTCCGCAGTTCATGAATTTGGATTCAGCTTCTCGATACTGATCAGCGCTGTAAACACCGGCGAGAGTGAAGCTTATCGTTTACAGCGACGGTGTGCAGCTTTGCAAGTGTTTTTCTACGCAGGCCAGGTTCGTCCGGTACATGGCGTTGTTCGGCTCGAGGCGCTGCGCCGCAGCTACTTCCGCAATGGCCTGGCTAAACCGGCCGGCCCGTGCATAGGCCACGCCCAGCGCGTTGTGCGCGTGCGCGTCGCTCGACTTCAGGCCCACGACTTTCTCGAGGCTGGCGATGGCCTCGTTGTTCAACCCCTCGCCCAGCAGCGCCAGCCCGAGGTAATAAAGTGCATCGGGGTCGTCGGGAGAGGCTGCAAGATATGTCCGCAGTTCCGTGATCGCGTCCGGAAACCTTCCCTCAAGGAGCAGTGCAACGCCAAGGTTATAGCGGGCAAAGCTGTCTTCGGGGTTCATCTGCAAGGCCTGCCGCAGCTTGGCTTCCGCTTCTGCGGTCTTGCCCTCGCTCAGCAGGCGCGTCCCTTCATTGTTGTAGGCTCTTTCAAGCGGGGTATTTTTCGCCTTTGCCGTCAGTTCCTGCGCCAGTTGCATCTCCTTCGCGGCCTCGTCCTGCCTCCCAAGCCGTTGCATGAGCCGGGCGAGCATAAAATGCGGCTGACTGTCTTCTGGAAGCAACTCTGCGGCGTGTTGCAATGCCCTCACGGCTCCCTCAAGATTTCCCTTCCGCTGCAAAACGGCGCCCAGTTCTCTATACGCTTTGCCCGCTTTGGGATCGAGGCGAATGGCGCGTTGAAGGTCCGCTTCGGCCGCTGCGAGGTTTCCCTGCTGCGCGAGCACAGCGCCCAGGGCCGCGTAGTATTCCGGGCTGTTCGGTTCCAGGCGCACGGCCTTTTCGAATTCGCTTGCGGCCTTGTCCAGAAGGCCGTTGTTCCGGTAAAGCTCGCCAAGTTCAAAATGCAACGGGCCCGTCTGCGACAGCTTGAGCGCAGTGGAATATTCGTTCTCGGCCTCTTCGCTTCGGCGCTCCGCTGCGAACAGACGCCCGAGTTCCTGGTGGGCGCCAGGGTTGGCTGGATCAATTTCAAGGGACTTGTGCAATTCCGCTTCTGCGCCGGAAAAATCGCGCGCACGAAAAAGAAGAATGCCGAGGTTTCGATGAATGTCCGCGTCGCGCGGAGCGAACCTGGCGGCCTCCTGAAGCTCGGCGATCGCGTCGTTCAATCGCCCTGCCTGTGCCAGTGCCAGCGCAAGGTTGCTGCGGATACGCGGATCTTCAGGGCGTATTTTGGCCGCTGCGCGAAGGAAATCAACCGCCTCGCCGGCCCGGTGCCTGCGTCGCAGGACGACGCCCAGATTGTTGAGAGCATCAATATCGCGGGGATTGATTTCAAGCGCTTTCCGGAACTGAGCTTCAGCTTCAGACAGCCGCCCGCTGTTCATCAATGCGACGCCCGCGGAATCAATCGCAGAGGAGGGCGGGGTCTTTGCCACCTGAGATGAAAGCAGAAGGCCGGCCAATAAGATCCCATGCCACATTGTCGATTTCCGGGTGCATCAGCCGCCCGATGCGTATGAAGCGCGGGGACGTTTGGAATTCCGATGACGCCCCGTGGAGAAGTGATTATACGCCACGGGCGCTGCGCAATCGATCACCAGAAAGGCGGAGGTCCCGGAGCCGGCCGGGACCTCCTTTGACGCGGCTGAATACACTCCGGCAATCAGAAGAGGACCTTCAGCGCGAACTGAAGGATTCTCGGATCACGCGCCGAAGTGATCTGCCCAATGGTCGAGTCGGCAACGCTGTTGTCCGGCTGACCAAAATTCACGTTGTTAAACAGGTTGAAGAACTCGGCGCGGAACTGGAGCGTAGTGCGTTCGGTCATGCGTGTGTCCTTGATCAATCCGAAGTCCGTGTTGAAGTATCCCGGGCCGCGCAGGATGTTCCTGCCCGTGTTGCCAAACGTGCCTACGGCGTTCGGAACAAACAGCGCGGTGTTGAAGTACTCCTGAATGAGCGCGCCGTGCGAGCGGTTGGGATCGAGCCGCGCCTGGCTCAGGCTGGTCCCAATGAAGTCGGCCCGGTCGATCCCAATACCGCTGAAAGAGTTGTCTGTGCCGCTGTATATCTGGAAGGGGAAACCACTGTGCCAGGTGACGATTCCCGTCGTCCTCCAGCCATTGACAAATCCTCCGGCAATGCCGTGAAGCTGGGACTTCGGCAGGTCCCAGATCCCGGAAATGTGAAAGACGTGCGTGACATCGTCATTCGATACGGAGCGGTCGAAATTTGGGTTGAAGGGATTCGTGTTCTCGCCGCCGAAGGGTCCGAAGTTATCAATCATTTTCGACCACGAGTAGTTGGCGAGAAGCGAGAGGCCGCGGCTGAAGCGCTTCTCCATGTTGAGCTGCAAGGAATTGTAGTTGGAATTGTAAAGCGAGCCGTAAATTCCAACCGAGCCGAAATTGGGGTTGATGCGGCGGCCCTGTGTGTTGTCCGCCGTCGACTGGCCGGGAATGTAGATGGCCGGATTGCCCTCGTTGGCCCCGCCGTCCACGGCTGTCGAAAGGTGTGTCCCTTTGTTGCCGATGTAGGCGGCGCGCACGAGCCAGTTATTGCGGAACTGGCGTTCGAACACCAGATTCCACGTAGCGACCTGCGCCATTACCCAGTTCCGCTCGAACGTCCCGTAAATCGATACAGGAAGGGTGAAGGTAACGTCCGGCCCCGGGAGCGAAGGTCCGTATTGTGCCGGAAAAGGATTCGGAGTAATCCCCTGGCTGCCGAAGGGATCCACAAAATCGATGTTGCCCGTGAGGTCGAACCTTGGCCCGAACGGCGCCGTATCAACAAAGCCGTTGGAAGCAACGGTCGAGGGCGGGATGTAGTAGATGCCGGCACCGCCGCGCAATGCCATCTCGGACCCCAGCTTGTAGGCAAAGCCAAGGCGTGGGGCAAAATTACCGACATTATTGTTGACCCCAAAGCCCGCTGGACAGCCTGGGTCATGGTTCGGCCCGCCAAAGAGCATCCAGGCGGGGGCATTCGGGAACCTCGAAGACTTCGCCCCGGGGACGTAACAGACGACGCGCCCCTTCTCTTCCGTGTACGGGAAGAACGGGTCCCAGCGAAGCCCGAGGTTAAGCGAGAATTTCTGCGTGACTCGCCAGTTGTCCTGGGCATAGAGACTGTAAAGCACGCCGTGCATGTCTTTGAACTCTCCGCCGCCCTGCAGAAACTCCGACGCATGGCCAAGGATAAAGTCCGTCAGGTTGCTGCCGGACAACTGGTTGCCGAAGGTGAATTCGCCGGACATGGTGAATTCGTTGGTCAGGTGGTTTTTCAGCCGCACGGCTTCGCCGCCAAAGTGGAGTTCGTGATGCCCGCGCTGGAGTGTAACGTCCTCCCGCAGGGTCCAGTCGCCGCGATTGAAGTCGCCCAAATGGTTCGTGCTGAAGCCAAAGAAGCCATCGACATAGAGCGACATTTCCGGAGGAGTCGGGGCCGCGATCTGAATGCCCGCGTCCGGGAAGCCGAACGGCGCGCCCGAAAGCGAGCCGCCCGTCTGCGAGTCCCACCCAAACCACGTGTTGAACAGGAGAGTGGGCGAGTAGGAGTACGTATGGTTCAGAGAGAGGTTTTGGACCTTGACGCGATTGCCATTGCCATCCGCGGCCAGGATGTTCGTCTGCGCGGCTGCAATGTCCGGAGGCTCGTTAAACCTTGTCCAGAAGTAGCTGCCGCTCAACTGGTTCTTCCCGTGGATCCAGTCAATCTTGGTCATCCACTGGTCATCATTCTGAACGATCGATGGGCCCGCATAAGTCAACTGGCGATCGGGGCCGTTCGGGAGCGGAATGTGCGAGAGGAAAAAGTTCGCCGGTGCGCTGAAATCCGATGTAGGGACCTGATTATTGGCATAGGGGATTCCTGTCGAAGGATTTACGATCTGGTTCGGGATGTCGGAGAAGTCCCCGTTTCTCTCAGCCGCCGTGGGAACAAAGGCGATCTGGCCCTGCGCCGCGCTGCGGATGCGGGTCCCCTGATACGTCCCAAAATAGAAAAGCTTGTCTTTGACGATCGGGCCGCCGATGCTCCCGCCGAACTGGTTGCGCTTCAAAGTGTCCTGAGTAGGCGCGAAGAAGTTCCGGGCGTTCAATGCACCGTTTCGGAGAAACTCAAAAGCGTCACCATGAACTTCATTGGTTCCCGACTTGGTGACGATGTTGACGACAGCTCCGCCTCGGCCATATTGCGCCGAGAGGTTCTGGTCCTGAACGTTAAACTCCTGAACGGCGTCGGGATTGGGAAAAGGCAGGTTGGCGTTCAGATACGTGTCATTGTGGCCCGCGCCGTCCATCTGATAGTTTACGCCACGAGTGCCGAGACCGCTGACGCTCGCGTCCTGCTCACCGGGATACACGCCGCCTTCACAATTGGCGAGGCAGTAACCGGGGCCAACCCCCGTTTCATTCACCGTGCCTGCGGCGAGGAACAGCAGCGACTGCGCTTCACGGCCATTCAGCGGCAGGTCCACTATCTGCCGCTGGTTAACAAGCTGTCCGACGGTGGCTGTGCGCGTCGTCAGGATTTCGGCATTGGCGGAGACATTGACTTCCTGGGTTACCGCGCCAACCTTCAGCGTGACTGTCAGCGTTGCGGCCTGATTGACCGTCAAGACAATCCCTGTCTGCACGTAGGTCGTGAATCCGGCCTTGCTTACCGTCAGCTTATACTGGCCGACGGGCAAGGAAGGAAAGAGAAACTCTCCGTTGGGAAGAGTTGCAACCGTCCTGGTAAATCCCGTTGCTTCGTTCTGAACTGTTACCGTGGCCTCTGGGATCACTCCGCCCGCAGGATCCCGGACCGTTCCTCCAAGGCTGGCAGTCGTGTACTGGGCAGCCAACGGAAGACCCGCCAAGGTAGCGACCAGCACAAGTGTGAAGCAGAAAGTTTTCAGACTTATACTTGGGCATCTGACCCGGGACAAGTGGTAATAGACGTCCTTACTGAAAATCATCAACCACCTCCATTGATCAATTCGGAAGCGAATTCCCCTGTTCGAACTCGGACGTGCGTTGCTCAACTTGTATCACCGGACAAGGGCAGATGTCAATCAGGAAGTTTTCAGAGATAGAGATAATTGCCGAGTCGACTTACACGTAATAAACGTTATCATTCATATTTAATACGCAAATATTTAAGCTATGTTTCTGGTTATAAATGAATATTTTCAGAACTTGGCAACAAAAGGCGGCAATATGATCCACATTTTCAAAGCATCCCGACAAATGCCATCGATTAGGGAGGGCTGTGCTTGCTCCAACGGTAGCGAAGAACACGAGGCAGCTCCCTGGCAGATATGGGTTCTCCTGCGCGGGCCGTTATTGCGGGAATCGCTTCTCAGCATCGAGGAACCGCTTTTCAGTCAATTCGCTGCGCAAGGCGTTCAATTGCTGTTCCAGTTCCTGCACTCTGAGCTTCAGGAGTGTGATCTGGCTTTGCAGGTCTGAAACGATGGAATCAGTCCGGTGACGAAACCACGCCCAGCCTGCCGCTGTGGCTGCCATGACGATGGCCAACACGGACAGAAGCTGATACATGCCGGTGGTCTCCGTATGCTGGTCGAATGCCCTCTAATGCGGCACGATACAGGGTCGGTGGAAAGGTATCAACCTGGAAGCAGGCTGCGCCTGCGCGGGCAGGATGCCGGAGCTTGCCGGGCGGAATTAGTACGAGATTTCGCTGGGCACGGGGGCAATGCGCAGGAGCGCGCGCAAGCGGCCGGCGAGATCGTTGGTCAGGCTGCTGGGGCGCACCCGGAGGAGAAAATAGCGCTCGACAAGATCGAGAGTGTCCGGATCATCTACCTCCCCGGTGATCACGAGAACGCGGCCCATCAGGCTTGGCCGGATGTCATGGATTCCGGAAACCACTTCGTCAGGCGGCAGCGCGGAACTTCGCAGGTCGAGCAGCACGGCGTCAAAGTCATTTCGGCTGACCATCGCGAGCGCCTGCATCCCGTCGGCTGCTACTTCACCCTCGCATCCCAGCCGGTTCAGAAGGACGCGCAGCGCCTTGCGGGATTCGGGATCGCTCTCGATCAAGAGTACTTTGCGATTTTGAGCTGGCAATGACATTACTGAACCCGTTTAAAACCCATCTGCAATCATGCCGTGTGATTTACGACCGCGCCGGCGGCGTCCATGATAGTGACTCTTTCGCCGACGAGGTTCGCAAAATGGTGAAGCACCGTCGTGAGCCTGATCACAGATTGCTTTTCATGAAAGTGAAGTGCGTATCGGACCGGGAGCAGGAGAAAATGCAACCGGAAATAATTGATAAGCAGCTTCTCCTGCCAGGAGAACCTCCGCCGGCTCAGGTCCCCGTTTTTCAAAAGATAAGTGAGCGTGAAAAAGTCCATCTTCAAGGCCAGCCGGATTTGCGAATAACTCACAGGCGCATTGGCTTCCAGCGCCTGACGCAGCCGCGGGAACTCCAGATCGATCGCGTTGAGAACGTCCTGAAAATAGGCCCGGCCAAACTCGCGTCGCAGCACCTGCTGGCAGAGCGTCTGAATGTAGAAGATGAAGAGCGCCGTCGAAAAAACCAGGATTGCAACCGATGTGATCATTCCCCTCCCTTGATCTCGAAAAGTCGCTTCATTGCTTACCAAGGGATATGGTATTCGGATGCACGACGGCGGGCAATGTTACGATGGTACTATCACCCGGAGAATGACTGATACTTTAGTGGTAAGAGCAAGTCTTCCACCCCTTAAGAGCATGACAGACATTAGAGGGACTTCATGATCTCGGGCCTGCGGGCCGCGGCACTCGCCGTGGCGTTAGCCGTCGTATGTCGCGACAAATAAAGGAGATATATTTAGCGAGCATCGCGAAAAAAGTCCCCTCAGGGCGGAAAAGGGCCGCTACTCCGGCCCGAAGCGTGAAACCTCTTGTTTCGATTTTAATGAATTGACATAATATGCAAAGTTTTTCTTACCCGTGAGGTCGAATGGGATCGTTTCCGTCGCTAAGAAGCAGATGGGTCGCAGCCAGCGAATCACAACGCGTTGAGAGGTTCCTTGCTGCCACACGGGCCCTGCTGGCGCTCGCCTCGTTGTTTGTCGTCTGGCTTGATCCCACAGAACCCCGCTATTACGCCACGGCCGTTTATGGACTTCTGGCTGCTTTTGTGTTTGAAGCAGTCGGTGTTCTGACCCTTGTTCGTACACAGAGAGACTCTTCTCCACGCTTTCGGCTGGCCGTCCATTCCATTGATGTTCTGTGGCCGGCCCTGATTGCCGTATTTACCGCCGGCCCCAACAGTCCGTTCTACCTGTTCTATACGTTCGTCCTCCTGGAGGCCGCGTACCGTTGGGGGCTGCACGCAACCCTGATGACGGCGCTCGCCTCGACGGCGCTTTTCATAGTTCAGGCTTTTATTACGCTGGTCATGGGAGACACGATCTCTTCGCCCTTCAAGGGGGCCTATGATTTGAACTCCTTCGTGATGCGCGGCGTGTATCTGCTCATTATGGGTTATCTTCTGGGTTATCTGGGCGAGGAAGAAAAGCAGTTCCGCGAAGAAACGGGCTCCATCGCTAAGGTCATGACAAAAGCGCGGGCCGAAGCGGGCGTCCGCGGCACGCTGCAGGCAGTGTTTGAAGAAGTCCTGGCTCTCTTTCGCAGCCGCCAGGCGGCTCTGGCCGTGCTTGATCATAATTCGGGACGCGCGTTTGTATGGAACGCCCTTCGCAGCGATTCGCCGAGGAAAGTGACTCTATCGACCAGGGAAGTTCATGGACAGCAGGGTGGAACCAGTCTGTTTGATACTCCGGGGCATGTGTGGTATGCAAAACGCATCGAGAAAGGTCCGAATAAAGGGAAATACAGCATCTATGCGTTAGATGAAGATGGCAAAAGGCTCTTCGAGCAGGAATGGTCCCCGCCGCTTGAACTGGTTGGCGACAATATCCTCCGCTCATGCCTGGGGGCCCGCGCCGTGTACGCGGACGAGTGGTCCAGTGTGATGCTCTTGTTTGAGCCGAAATTCGCTTCAAGCCCTGAGGCTGCCGTGCGCTTCATGCGGTCCCTGGTCTTGCAGGTCAGCCCTGCGATCTACACCGCATTCCTCACGTCCCGTTTGCGTTCGAGAGCAGGTGAACTTGAGCGCGCGCGAGTGGCTCGGGAACTGCATGACGGTGTAATTCAGTCGCTGATCGGCCTGGAAATGGAAGTTGACGTCCTCCGCCGGCAGGAAGATGCGCCTGCTGCCACGATTGCCGAACGTCTGGGCCACATCCAGCGCATTCTCCGGCAGGAAGTCATCAACCTGCGCGAGCTGATGCAGCAGATGAAACCTGTTGACATTCGCCCCACACAATTGCTGGACTATCTGGTAACGATGGTGGACAGGTTTCAGCGCGATACGGGAATCTCAGCCCGGTTCGTTTCCACTTTGCAGGACATTTCCCTGCCGCCTCGCGTCTGCAACCAGTTGGCGCGAATTGTCCAGGAGGGGCTGGTGAATGCCCGGAAGCACAGCGGGGCGCAGAAAGTGCTGGTGCAACTGGGGCAGCAGGACGGCAAACTGAAGCTGGCCATTGATGACGATGGACGAGGTTTTGACTTTACGGGCCGCCTGGCTCTGGCCGAACTTGATGCCATCCGTAAAGGGCCGCTCGTCATCAAGGAAAGAGTTCGCGCCATTGGGGGCGAACTTGTCGTAGAATCAGTACCCGGCAAGGGGTCGCGCGTTGAGGTCAGCGTGCCCAAGAACACTTATGAGTGAAACGTCACAACCAGTTCGCATTCTGGTCGCTGATGACCATCCGATTTTCCGCGACGGGTTGCGAAAGCTGCTCGAAGCGGAAAAGGACTTCAAGGTCGTCGGCGAAGCCTCCGACGGCGGCGAAGCCATCGAGATGGCGCAACGGCTCAAGCCGGACGTGCTCCTGCTTGATCTGGCGATGCCGCGCGTTCCGGGTCTTGAGGCAGTTCGCCAGCTTGGCAATTCTGTCGAAGCCATCAAGGTGATCCTTCTGACCGCCGCCATAGATCGAGAACAGATCGTGGATGCGCTGCATCATGGCGTTCGCGGCGTGGTCCTCAAGGAATCCGCCACGCAACTGCTCCTGAAGAGCATCCGGTGCGTGATGGCAGGTCAATACTGGGTGGGCCGAGAGAGCGTCTCCGATCTGGTGAGGATCGTTCGCGACCTCTCGGCGATACCCGAACAAGGAACACGGAAACGGGCCTATAACCTCACTCCACGAGAACTCGATATTATTTCCGCCATCGTTGACGGTTACACCAACAAGGACATCGCTGAGAAGTTTCAGATTGCAGAGCAAACCGTCAAACACCATCTGGGAAACATCTTCGACAAGCTCGGCGTCTCCAACCGACTGGAATTGGCGCTATTCGCCGTCAATCATCACCTTGTGGGTGAAGAGTAGCTTCTTCGCCGGCCGTCGCTTTGAATAGCCCGGCGAGGACATTCTCCGGGCATTTGCTCCTGATGGCTCCTGCCCGCCCTTCAGCGTTCGTCGGCGCGATTGGGCCTGAAAGATCCCCGCAGATGCGGCTCGGCGGGCCTTCACATCGGGATGTGACGATCATCACAGTAATGTAGAAGCCTTCAATATAGAACCAGTACAAGATTGGATCACCAAGCTTTGAACGATCCCGCCATAGGAGGCGCATTTTGGGTGTCATTATTGGCCTCGATATCGGTGGCGTCAGCGCAAAGCTTGCCGCCATCGGCGGCCCTACCGATGGCCCTCTATTTGCCTCTCTGGCTGAAAAGTCGGAATGGTTTTTCAGCCGAATGTGCCCGGAGAACTCTTCCATGCGCGGACGCCCCCTCCTGCTCTCGCGTCACCGTCGCGTGGCGGGAAACCCTTCGCAGGCAGCTATGGACCTCCTCAATGAATTTCATTCCTCGATTCCGAAGCATCGCCTGGCCGGCCTGCGGGTCACCGGCAGCGGCGCTTTGCTGATCTCAAGTCTTCTTGAATGCCGGGAGGAGAACGAATTTCGCGCTATCGCCTCCGGGATCCACCTGTTTCATCCGGAAGTTCGCACGGTTTTTGAAATGGGCGGTCAGACTTCCAAGTACCTGCGTATCGAGGGCATGGCCGGGTCAGATCGTATCGGGATCGTCGATTACCAGGCAAGCGGAGAGTGCGCGGCCGGAACGGGTTCATTCATCGACCAGCAGGCGGCGCGCCTGCGATATTCCATCGAGGACGTCGGACCCGCGGCGTGCAGCGCAACCTGTGCAGCGAGAATCGCCGGGCGCTGCTCCGTGTTTGCCAAAACAGACATGATCCACGCGCAGCAGAAGGGTTATTCAACGGAACAGGTGCTTCGCGGTCTCTGTGAAGCAGTGGCGCGCAATTTCAAATCGAGCATCGTGAAAGGGCGACCCGTTGTGGCGCCCGTAGCCTTTATCGGCGGTGTGGCGTTGAATGAGGGCGTGCGCAATGCAATGCGCGATATTTTCAGGCTGGCGGAGCAGGACTTCATTGTCCCTGAGCTTTATATCTGGATGGGAGCGATAGGAGCAGCCTTGCTGGAAGCAGAGAATTTGGCCAGGCCGCTTCCCAAGCGTACGCGAGTACAACCACGCCCGGACCTTGGGGAATCTCCTGCACACAGCAGGCCGCTCTCGTTGGCAAACGTCCTGATCCTGCGTGACCACACAGGACTGATTGGAGCGCCCCGGCGCGGAGAAGTGGTCAGGGCCTATCTTGGTGTTGACGTCGGTTCGGTAAGCACGAACCTTGTTGCAATCGATTCAGCAGGAAAAGTCCTGAAGGAAATTTATCTCTACACCGAAGGCCGGCCGATTGAAATCGTGACTCGCGGACTTAAAGAAATCGCGGCTCACCTCGGAGCGTCCATCGAGGTCTGCGGCGTGGGCACAACCGGCTCCGGCCGCGAACTGATCGGCGAACTGATTGGGGCCGATACAGTCAATGACGAGATTACTGCGCACAAGACGGGTGCCATGTTTGTCTCAGAACAACTGGGGACCGGGCCTGTTGATACGATCTTTGAAATCGGCGGCCAGGATTCCAAATTCATTCGAATCGAAAACGGCGTCGTCATTGATTTCACCATGAATGAAGCCTGCGCCGCCGGCACCGGTTCTTTCCTCGAAGAGCAGGCCGCCCGGATGGGGATCTCGATCAAAGGCGAGTTCGCGTGTCTGGCCCTGACTTCGTCGAGCCCGGCGAATTTGGGTGAACGCTGTACGGTCTTCATGGAACGGGACGTGATGGCGCTTCTTCTCAAGGGGGCAAAAGTCGGCGATCTGGCGGCTGGTCTTGCTTATTCCGTCGTCCTTAATTATCTCAACCGCGTGGTGCGCGGGCGCAAAATCGGCGATGTGATCTATTTCCAGGGCGGGACCGCTTACAACGATGCTGTAGCGGCGGCTTTCTCACAGGTCCTCGGCAAAAGGATCATCGTTCCTCCACACAACGGAGTCATCGGGGCCATCGGCGCTGCCCTGATCGCCCGCGACCGCATGCAAGGCACTGTTCGTCCAAGCCGTTTCCGCGGCTACGATCTTGGCCGTGTGAAATTCACCTCGCGCGATTTCGTCTGCCGCGCCTGCTCCAATTATTGCGACATCAAAGAGTTCACGATTGAAGGTCAAAAGACTTACTGGGGCGACCAGTGCTCCGACAAGTTTCGCAAGCCCGCACACTCAGACCGCAGGCCCGTGATCGATGATTTGATTGCGTACAGGGAAAGTTTGCTGAACTCCGCGGCGACCGCAGCGACCAAAAGCCGTCGCTGCGTGGGCATTCCGCGCGCAATGTTTTTTTATGACACGTTTCCTTTCTGGAATGCGTGGCTCCGCGCCCTGGATTTTGACGTGGTTGTTTCGTTTCCGACCGACCGCAAGACCGCGGCCGCTGGTGCGGAAATGGCCATTGCGCAGCCATGTTTTCCCATCCAGGTTGCTCACGGGCATGTGCGAGAACTCGTTTCCAAACAGGTGGATTTCATCCTTTTGCCCAACATCGTCAATGCAGAAGCGCCGAAGTCAAGCGTCCCCTCTCATCTCTGTCCGTGGAACCAGACTCTGCCATTTGTCGTACGCGTTGCGCCGCAACTGGAAGGATTTCGCGGTGAAGTGCTCGTGCCGACGGTCCATTTCCGAAATGGCCAGGACTTTGTCCAGAAAGAACTCGTTCAGTTCGCGCGTGAACTTGGCGTTCCATCGCAAAGGGCCAGGCTTGCCGTGCGCGCAGCTTTCACAGCCCAGCGCGAATTTGCGTCGGCACTGCTGCGCGCAGGCAAGCGTGCTCTCGACACGCTGCGGCAGACAGGCGAGCCGGGCGTCATCCTCGTGGGACGACCCTACAACATCTACGACGGCAGCGTTAACTGCGACATTCCGCGAAAGCTGAGGAAGTTGTACGGCATCAACGTGGTTCCCATGGATTTTCTGCCGCTGGACCAGGAGGACATCGCCGGTGTTAATGACAATATGTTCTGGAACTCAGGCCGGCGGATCCTGGCCGCCGCGCAAATCGCCCGCCGCTTTGCAAATCTTCACCTGATTTACATCTCCAATTTCAAATGCGGGCCCGACTCTTTTATCAAATCGTTCTTGAACGAGGCCGCCGGCAAGCCATCGCTGGTGCTGCAATTTGACGGTCATTCGAACGACGCAGGCTTCATCACCCGCTGTGAAGCCTATCTTGAAAGCAAAGGGATCCTCAGATGTTCATCCGTCACCGCTGCCGTATGACCACGGCGATCGACGCCGGCCATCCGCTGCATGGCAAGATCGTATATTTACCGGTCATGGCCGAAGGCGCGTCTGAAGTGTTTGCAGCTGCGTTCCGGCGGCTGGGAGTCGATGCGCATGTGACCCCGCCTTCCAGCCGCCGCACCGTCGAACTTGGCGGCAAGTTGACGCAGGGCGATGAATGCTATCCAAGCAAGATTGTATTCGGCGATCTCTTCCAGGTGATCGAGCGGCCGGGATTCGACGCGCACCGCACCGTCTTCTTCCTGCCCACGTCCGATGGTCCATGCCGCTTTGGCCAATACGTTCCCTACCTCAGAAAGGTCCTGCGCGACGCCGGCCATGGGCAAATTGAAATCATATCCCCCACAGACAAAAACAGCTACGCGGGACTCGGCAACATCGTCAACACCTTTACCCGCATGGGCTGGAGGGGGATTGTCGCTTCGGATTCGATTCATCGCCTTTTGCTTAAAACGCGGCCGTACGAGACGGTGCCGGGCGCCGCAGACCGCGCTTATGAAGAAAGCCTGAAGGACCTCTGTGAAACGATTGAATCAGCCTGCGACGACTCTGCATGCCAACTCCAAAGCATGGTCGCATCGCTCAGGAGATCCCGAGACCGTTTTCGCGCAGTCCCTGCGAAGTACGATCGCAGCCTGCCGCTGATCGGAGTTGTCGGAGAAATTTTCTGCCGCATGAATGCATTTTCAAATGAAGATATCATCCGCCGCATTGAGTCCCTCGGCGCAGAGGTTTCGCTCAGTCACATTGCCGAGTGGGTCAGCTACACCAGCCTTGAGCAGGAGCGCCAGCTTCGCATTGGCGGCCGGACTTTCTCACTCGAAATGCTGGGCGCCAAAGTGCGCGACCATATTCGCCGCACCGACGAACGCGCGCTGCTGGAACCGCTGCGTGAAGACCTTGAAGGTTATGACGAGCCTGACGTGGAAGAAATCGTCAAACGCGCCTGGCCTTATCTGCCGGCCTCGGGAGTGGTCGGAGAAATGGTTCTGAGCGTGGGACTCGTCGCGTATCTCGCCGAACACGGCGCCGACGGCGTCATCGACGTCAGCCCGTTTTCATGCATGAATGGAATTGTCAGTGAGGCGATTTACCCCAGGGTCAGTCGGGATTATGGAGGCATTCCCGTTCGCAGCTTCTACTTCGATGGAACGCGGTCGGACCTCGACCGGGACCTGGGCGTCTATCTTGAACTCGTTCATTCCTACCGGGCAAAGAAGCCTTTTCCCCGCACGTATCCTTCATATTTCAACTCGCAGGCGGCTGCTGGAACTGTTGCACAAACGAGTTTCAGCAGTTAGCCGCCTCCTTGGCGGGATGAAGAACACCAATCCTCCAAACGTCAAGCGACAGAGCACGGCCGAATTCCATTACAGCGACGGCCAGAGCGATTCCCAGATCTTGAATTCGGTATGGAAGCCCGACTCTTCCGCTCGCACAGTTCTTCGGCCTGAAGCAACGTCAATCGTGTGCTCGAAGATTCTTTTACCCACGGCCTCGACGGATTCATCCCCGTCAAGGATGCTCCCTGCGTTGATGTCGATATCGCCATTGTGATTTGAAAGCTGACTGTTCGACCCGATCTTCGTGACAGGGCCAAGCGCGCAACCGATGCCAGTTCCCCGCCCTGTTGTGAATAGTGCGACCTGCGCGCCGCTCAGGAACAGGGCCGGAGTTGAAATCTGGTCGTAGCCGGGCGTGTAGAGCACGTAAAGCCCCTTTCGCTCGCCCAGCCACTCCCCATATTCCACGAGGTCTTCAACGATGGATGTCCCGCCCTTGGCCTTCACGCCGCTCGATTTCAGGAAAATGTTGTACAGTCCGCCCTTTTTGTTCCCAGGCGAAGGATTGTCCCGAAAATCGTCGCCAAACATCTCAACATATTTCTGATAGCGCTTCACCGCGTGCATCAACTTCCGTCCCACCTCCCGCGTGCGCGCGCGCCGGACAAGGTCCAACATGGCGCCGCCTTGGAGTTCCGGGATTTCCGGAAGAAACACTGCCGCACCGGCTTTGACAAACATGTCTGCTGCCACTCCGACCGCCGGGTTCGCCGTCACGCCCGACCAACGGTCCGAGCCCCCGCATTTAGTCCCGACAATCAGCCTTGAAATCGGAACGGACTGCCGCTCATACTCATTTGCGACTTGCAGCATCTTCTCGACAATGGCCAGGCCTTTTTCAACGGTCTTGCGGCTGCCGCCCGCCTGCTGGATCGTGAGGTTCACAACCCGCTGGTTATAATTCTGAATTTCTTTTTCGAATACCGGCACGGAACATTCTACGCAAGTCTTCCCGCAACCGAGGTCAATGTAAATCGCTGCGCCGAGGTTCGGATGGCGCAGGGTATTGGTCAGAAGCCGGTTCAGAATGGCGACGGCTTCTCCTTCCGGCATCCCGCAGCCCGATTCATGAACGATGGGGACCACGCCATCAACATTGGGAAATTTCCGGCGGCTGTAGACCTCGCGCATTGCACGCGCAGCTATTTCGCGGGCTTCGGTAGATGAACACATTCCCGAAGTCACGATGGCGACGTAATTGCGGACTCCCACGCTCCCGTCGGGCCGGACGAAACCTTCGAAAGTTCGTGCGGCAAGTTCGGAATCGATAAGTGTCGGTGCAGGGTTGTCGCGATATTTCACCCTCAGTCGCGGCAATCGGTGATCGATGTTGGTTTCATCGAGCGGCTCACCCGCAGATACCGGACGCGAGGCAAGCCCGATCGGGTCGCCCAGCGAAACAAAAGGCTGGCCCTGCCCGATATCTTTCGTGGCAAAGCTCTGCCCGTGCAGCACGCGGCCCGACAAAGTTACGGTCGTCCCGTCGAGTTCAAGCTGCGCTCCCTTCTCAACGTAATCTGCCTTCACGACAGCTATATTGTCCTTCTTCGGATTCACAACGATCGCTACTTCTTTCAGGCTCAGAACCGCCATGCTGCAGTTGCTCCTCTGGCTGAAATGTACGCATGCCCGCAGTATTCGGACCGTAGCTTGCTCCGTCGCCTTGGCAACAGAACCCAGCGTCCGCTCCTACGAACCGCATTCCCGGCCGCCACACCTTACACTGATACAAATCAAATCTCGATCTTACACCGAACCCAAAAAACTTCGTCTAATGTTGAAAGCTGCTTAAAATACCAGGCGCGTTTGTGTTAGACTTTTTTGAGTGGAGCTGTCGAAGTTGCCACCCAGCGGTGACGGGCCGTTAGCTCAATTGGCAGAGCAACTGACTCTTAATCAGTAGGTTGGGGGTTCGATTCCCTCACGGCTCACCAACCCACCCTTGAATTGTACAGAGGCAGCTTCATCACTCTCGCCGGCCGGCAATGATGATGGACTTTCCTTCTGGTCATCATTTGTCATCTGCTATCACATGCTGAAGTTGAATCCTCGCCGGGCTGCGTTATGGTCTTCGCGTTGCCTTCAGCCGATGACCGGTTTAGCCCCCACATTGAACCAGCGGCGCCTCAGCGGCGGTGCGGTGATCCGATCAAACGTAAGCTTTTCCTCGGCCCACCGTGCCAGACGCACAAAAGGCAGCCCCAGCAGGAAATAGATCACGGCCGTCAGGATTCCGACTCCGATATAGTCATAATAGGTTGATGCCAGTTCGCCATAGACTTTGGTCAATTCAACCATGGTGATAACTGATACAATGGAGGAATCCTTGAACAGCGAAATAAAATCGTTGGTTACGGGCGGGATGGCCAGCCTAATTGCCTGGGGCAGGACCACGTGCCGTAACGCCTGCGCCCGTGTCATGCCGAGCGAGAGCGCAGCTTCCATCTGGCCGCGCGGGATAGCCTGAATGGCTCCACGGTAGTTTTCAGCTTCGTAAGCTGCATAGTTCAGCCCCAACCCAATAACTGCCGCAACCAGCGGGCTTAATCGGATTCCCACCGAAGGGAGACCGTAAAAGATCAGGTAAAGTTGTATCAGCAGCGGCGTTCCCCGCACTGCTTCAATAAATGCGCGTGCCGAACGGGCCGGCAAAACAGGTCCATAGAGGTTCGTTAAAGCCAGCAGCAGGCCGATCGATACGGCTACTGCCATCCCAAGAATTGAGATGAGCAGTGTCATCGGAGCGCCGCGGCCCAGCAGGATCGGCAGGTATCCAGCATACTGGAGCAGGCGCTCGTGCCACGTGAGTTGCCGGGTTACGCTCTGCATATAATTCTCGTAGGCCTGGGGATTCGAACCAACCTGCGCAAACAACGTTTCGGTTGCTTTGTCCCACAGACCCCATTTGTCATAAATGCGCTGGAGTTCTCCCGACCGGATCAGATCCGTCAACGCCGCATTCAACTGCTTCAACAACTCTGTGTCCTGCTTGCGAACTCCGATGCCGTACTTGATCTCGCTGATCGGCCCGCCAACGAATTTCAGTTTTGGATTGGGTTTGCTGTAATAGAGGGCGATCGGCCAGTCCATCAGGACGGCATCCAGGCGGCCGTTGGCCAGGTCCTCGTATGCATTGATCTGGCCATCATAGGTGCGAACGTTGATTCCGCCTTCGCGCTCAAGCACACGCTCGGCCAAAGAAAATCTGAGCGTACCGACGGTCTTCCCTTTGAGGTCAGCCAATGAGTGGATCGAATGGTTGTCCTTCCGCATGCTTAATTGTTCTGTAGTGGCGTAGTAGGGGATTGTAAAGTTGATTTCGCGTTCACGGTCCGGGGTAATTTCCAATCCATTGAGCGCGATGTCATAGTCGCCGCGCTCCAGCCCGGAAATTAAACCGTCCCACTGGTTCTGCACGAAGACGGCGCGACGATGGAGCTTCTGCGCCAGCGCGTTAGCCAGATCGACCTCAAACCCGATGGTCTTCTGCGGGTCCCGCGGATCAACGAAGACGTAGGGCGCTCCGCCCTCCGCATCTCCGCCCCACCGAAGGTATTGCACGTCGCCCCGTGCGACAGGCGCTTTCACCAGGACCAGTATGCTGATCACCGGCACCAAAAGATGACGTCTCATTTTTCTGGACCTCATTCAACGAAATCGCGGAGAAAACGACGCGTGCGTTCGTCGCGCGGGGAACTGAAAAAGACTTCAGCCCGGCCGGACTCAACGATCTCGCCGTCATACAAAAACAGGATGTTGTCCGCCGCCTGTCGTGCAAAGCGCATTTCATGAGTGACCACGACCTGCGTCATTCCTTCGTCATCCAGCTTGCGCATGATCTGCAATACCTCATTCACGAGGCTTGGATCGAGGGCGGACGTCGGCTCGTCATATAACATCACCTGCGGGGACATGGCGAGAGCGCGAGCGATAGCCGCGCGCTGCTGCTGGCCGCCGGAGAGTTGCGATGGGTAATAATCAGCGCGGTCCTGCAGGCCGACCTTGACAAGCAATTCCGTCGCCTTTTCCACAGCTTCTTTGCGCCCGATCCCCTTAACAACCATGGGAGCACGAACGGCGTTTTCCAGCACGGTCAGGTGTGGAAACAAATTAAACCCCTGAAAGACCATCCCGACCTCCTTTCGGAGTTCGCGAAGGTCCTGATTCAAACCTCGGTGCTGCGGATGATCGTTGCGCTCAAGCGTGATATTGCCGATTCGCACGCGCCCGCTGTCAAACGTCTCCAATCCATTCAAACAGCGGAGGAGTGTGGACTTTCCGCCGCCCGAAGGGCCAATGATTACGGTCAATTCCGATTTGGAAACCGTGAAGGTGACATCGCGGAGAGCGGCAACGCCCCCAAAGTGCTTATTCAGCCGCGATACTTCAATTATCTCGTTCATCGTTACAGACACCGGCCACCGGGATTCCGCTTAGCGGGCAGGAGGCAACGCCTTTTGCAATTCCTGGCACCACGACAGGCTAAGAAACTCCCGCCAGCACGTCATTATTCCCTGCGGCACTCCGCGCATCATGCGGGCAATGACCATCGGCGCACCCCGCAGCAGGCACGGGCGAGGTTATTGTAGCGCATTGCGGGTTCGCGGTCAGAGCGTCAGCCGCCCAGAGCGGCGCCTTAAGCCCGGATGGCCCATGAGTTTGGTGTGCACCGGCAATACGACACGTGCCCGCACGACCGGCCCGGAAGCTTTCAGCACGCAGCTTCACTTTCGGGGCACGAAGTTCTGAACCGCTTGCCATGCGCGCAGAATTTCAGCAACGGTCCAGGCTTGCGCAATGCATCCACGCGGCGTAAAAGGAGGATCGCCATCAAAGATTTCGCTGGCTGTGCCAAGACCGTGGATATTCAGGTGTGCCGCCATCGGCTCGAGGAACGAAGCAGCCAGCGCCGCATCCCTGTAAACGCGGAGGTGTGCAAGCACGAACGGCCCCAGTAACCAGCCCCACGCTGTCCCCTGATGGTATGCTCCGTCGCGCTCGCGTGGGCCACCGCCATAACGGCCCTGATAACCCGGCTCGCCAGGAGCCAGGCTGCGAAGCCCGTGAGTCGTCAACAGCCGGCGAGCACAGATGTCCACAACTGCCTGCTGCTGTTCAGTGCTCAGCGGGCTTTCAGGAAGCGATACGGCGAAAAGCTGATTGGGCCGAAATGATGGATCGTTTCCGTCAGGCGCATCAATCACATCGAAACAAAAGCCCCTAGCATCATTCCAGAATCGCCGAAATCCGCTTCGCGCTTTTTCAGCCAACGCATTGAACTGTTCAGACGGCTTGCCGAGCAATCGCGCAAATTGCGCCATGGTAACAAGTGCGTTGTACCAGAGCGCATTTACCTCGACCGGCTTGCCGATGCGGGGAGTCACGACCCAGTCGTCCACTTTGGCATCCATCCAAGTAAGTTGGACGCCGGGTTCGCCGGCGTAAAGAAGTCCGTCAGCCGGGTCAACATGAATGTTATATCGTGTGCCTTGAGCGTAATGGTTCACAATGTCAGCAAGAATCGGGAACAGTTCTTGCAATAAGCTCTGGTCTGAAGTTGCGGTGAAATACTGGTGGACAGCTTCAACGTACCAGAGTGCTGCATCCACGGTGTTGTATTCGGGCGCCCCGTCGGCATCCGGGAAACGGTTCGGAAGCATCCCGCCGTCCACAAACCTGGCGAAAGTCTGCAAAATCCTTTTTGCGATTTCGGGACGGTCCGTTGCGAGCGCCAGGCCGGGCAGCGCGACCATCGTGTCGCGTCCCCAGTCACCGAACCAATGGTAACCGGCGATCACCGAATGACCTTCTGCGTCGTTGAGTAAAGGCCGCGTGACGATAAACTGATCAGCGGCGAGCACAAGCTGGTGGATCCAGGCGGGAGACTGATTCGCCATCTGCGGGCTTGAATTGGACCATCGCTCAATCAGAGATTCTTCACGGTTGCTCTTTTCCCTCCAGGCGTTATCGCCGTCCAGACCAGCATCAGGGTCCGTCGTCGCAACAATCGTGACCGATTGGCCGGCTCCGAGCCGGAATCGAAAGTTGCCCGCATGCAGGTGGTCTTCGTGGTCGCCAAGACCGCGGTACCGCTCCACGACCAAATCAAAATTTCTGTACCATTCGTGGACCGGCTCGGGGCGCGCGTTTGCGCTCAACAAATAGAACGGCGTCGCTCCCTCGAACGCCTCGATACGCAGGCCGCGCTCCACCGACTGCACGCGCATCCGCCAATCACCTGCGTGAGTGCTGGAATGAAAATCGCGATAATTGACAAGCGCTTTGGCGGTCAAATCTGCAGGGCGCGTCCCGCGAATCATTTTGTATTGAATGTAAGTCGTGTTCTTGCCCTGCTGCATCCAAACGCGCTTTTCGAGGAGGGCGTCCGCAATGGCAAACGTCCAGACGGGTGATGTGCCATCAAGCCGAAATCTCTCGATATACCGGTATCCCTGCGGATCAAGCGCGCCGCCGACCCAGCGATCCGTCGAGAGCGAATATTCCGCACCGTCATATTCAACAATCTCCTCCAGCTTTGAAACCAGCAGCGTTCGGCCGAGCGGCGGCTTGAGCGCGCCAAACAGCAGGCCGTGATAACGCCGCGTCAGTGTTCCCGCCACCGTGCCGGAAGCGAACCCTCCAATTCCGTTGGTTTCCAGCCACTCGCGCTGCTCGCCTGCTTGAAGGTCACCGCAAATATCGCGGCCGAATTCCACTGCGGACTTTGTTCCCACCGCGCGACCCCGCCTTTCCTTGAATACTTGAAAGCCAATGGCCATCTTAATTCAATTCGAGTTGGTGTGTTTTCTAAAAGCCGGTGTGCGTGATGAGGCGCAAGTGCGCTCTTCAAACTCCCAACCCGACATAGCCGGAACCAAAGAGGTCTTTGGTGCCAGGTGTTATGATCCCATTCGAGAAGGTTCAGGTCTCCGATGGGATTACCAATATTGACCGAACGCCGCCGCGAGCAGATTGCCGGCTTGCTTTCCTGCTACGACCGAATCTTGATTCAGGGTACCTTGCCTGGGCTCTGTTATGCCGAAGGGATGACGGCACATCTCTACGCTCGTCGGATTCGCGTCTTCGACTACGCCCAGTGGGCACAGCCGCTGCACGAGACGCTGCGGGAGAACGCCGAGCGCCGGGTTCTTTGCTGGCGGCCTTGGAAGTCCAGACGGGCAAAGTTCAAAGCCGCTGCGTGGCCCGTCACACCATGGAGGAGTTCGTGCGCTTCCCGGGTGAGGCGGTGGTCGGCCAGCGGCGAAAACAGATTCATCTGATCCTGGACAACCTCTCGACGCACAAGACGGCGGCGGTGCGAGCCTGGATCAAGCGTCGCCCTCAGGTGCAGTTCCATTTCACGCCCACCTACTCGTCCTGGCTGAATCAGGTGGAAATCCGGCTGGGCATGACCACTCGCGACGGCATCCGTCGGCGTGTCCTCCGAACCGTTCCCGACCTGGTCAGCAAACTGATGGCCTATGTCCGGCTCTACAACCACCAAGCCCAGCCTTTTCGCTGGACGTACCGCAATCCTCGGAGCCAAATTCATGTTTCACCTCTTTCGGTAACGGGACACTCGAATGGTGTACAATGGGGCGGCGTAATCGAGATTCGGACGCACTTATCCAGTCGTGAAACAACAGGGGCCTCACTAACATGGACAAGATGATCATCGGAGTTGACGTGGGTGGGACAAAGGTTGCTGGAGGATTGGTTGATACAAAAGGAAGGCTTCATAAGTCGATAACCGTCCCCACAAAAGCGGATGGTGGGTTTGAATCCAGTCTTGGGCAGATCCTGATTGTCATTGAGCGTTTAATTAACCAAGCTGGCGGAAGGGATTGCATCAAGGGAATTGGAATTTGCGCTCCCGGGCCGCTGAATCCGCGCACCGGCCTTGTAATCAATCCGCCGAACCTTCCGGGATGGAGTAACGTCAAGCTTACCGCACGCCTGGAAAGGGAATTTCACCTGCCGGCACGCCTTGAAAATGACGCTAATGCTGCGGGCCTGGCAGAAGTTCTCTTCGGGGCCGCCGTTGGATACCGCGATGTCTTTTACGTCACAGTTTCAACCGGGGTAGGCACCGGCATCATTATTGACAAGAAGATTTATCACGGCAAAAACGGCGTTGCAGCCGAAGGCGGCCACGTCACCATTGATTATCACAGCCCTTATCGCTGCGGGTGCGGAACATATGGATGTATCGAAGCGCTTGCCGCCGGGCCCGGCATGGCCCGCCGCGCCCGTGTCAAGCTGGAACAGGAGCATACGCTGCCCAGCCTGCTCCGCGAACGCACTCAGAACAATCTCAGCCGCATCACGCCGGAATTGATTGAAGAGACCGCGGCTGAGGGGGATGCTGTTGCAAAAGCAATCATCGATGAGACCGGCTTCTTTCTCGGTGTATGGCTTGCCTCCATGATCACGTTGCTTGATCCGGATGCTATTGTGATCGGGGGCGGAGTCTCCAGAATCGGCAAGCCATTGTTTGACAAGATTCGCGAGACGATTCCCCATTACACGATTAACCGCTTCGCCAAACAGACTCCCCTGCTGCCGGCGAAGCTCCAGAAAGATGTCGGTATCTACGGTTGCGCCAGCCTCTTCATGCAGGAAGGCGAAGAGGCTGAAAGGCCCTGAGGCGTTCGGGGGAGGACGCTGATGAATACTGGTTTTCCGGGTGAAATTGGAAAGCTGCTGATCATCGTGGGCGGTGTGCTCATGGCGGTCGGCCTGCTATTCATTCTAGGTTCCAGATTTTCCTTTTTCGGCCTCGGTCATCTGCCGGGTGACATCCGCTACAAAGGCAAGAACACAACGATCTATTTCCCGTTGACGACTTGCATCATTCTCAGCCTCGTGTTCACACTGATTTTTTGGTTGATCTCTTACTTTACGCGGCATTGAGCATCTATTGGAAGGCGTACATTCAAAGAAATGAGCCAGCTTCCGCTCAATCTGGTTCCTGAAAAAAAGCTTTACACTGTTGCCGAACTCAGCTTCGCGGTGAAAGATCTGCTTGAGTCGAGCTTTCCGGATATCTGGGTAACGGGCGAAGTCTCAAACTTTCGCGCCGCACCCTCGGGCCATTATTACTTCACCCTCAAGGACGACTCGGCGCAGTTGCGTGCCGTTTGCTTCCGAAATCAAGCGCGATATCTCAAATTCAAACCGCAGGACGGTCTCTCCGTCATCGCACGCGGCCACCTGAGCGTTTATGAGGCGCGCGGCGAATATCAGCTATACGTCGAATATCTGGAGCCCGCAGGAGTCGGTGCCCTTCAATTCGCCTTCGAGCAATTGAAGCAGAAGCTCGCCTCCGAAGGACTATTTGACCAGGCCCGCAAGAGGCCTTTGCCCGTCCTGCCGCGTGCCATCGGTATTGTGACGTCACCCGTTGGGGCCGCTATCCGCGACATCCTGCGGGTCATCAGACGACGGTTTCCCAACATGGACGTTTATCTCTACCCGGCTACAGTCCAGGGCGGCAGCGCCGCGGCGGAAATCGTGGAGGGCATCGAGTACTTCAATCAGAACCCGATTGTTGATGTCCTGATTGTCGGACGCGGCGGCGGCTCGCTCGAAGACCTCTGGCCGTTCAATGAAGAGATCGTCGCAAGGGCCATTGCCCGGTCACACATTCCCATCATTTCAGCCGTTGGGCATGAAACCGATTTTACCATTGCAGATTTCGTCGCCGACGTGCGGGCCGCCACGCCATCTGCTGCGGCCGAACTTGTCGTTCGCCGCAAGGAGGATTTTCTCGAAGACGTCAGAACCCGCATCCGGCATATGGCTCAGATCATTCGACTGCGGCTTTCTGAAGCGCGCCACGACCTGACAGAACTGCGAATGCACCGGACGTTCCTGCATTTTCCCGCACGCATTGCCGAGCGCGGCCAGCGCATCGACGAGGCGGTAACTGACATGGAGCACGCCGTTCGCAGGCGCCTTGAGGTCGCACACCGCCGCCTGCTGGAACTCACCGCACAACTGGTCCGCTTTGAACCCAGGCGGCTGATCGAATTGCGCTGGGTGCAGATTCAGCAGCGCAAGTCCCACCTCGGACGGTTCGAATCTGAATTAAATATGCTGATTGGCGAGCGATTGCACTCCTGCCGCGAGGCGTGGGTGAGAGGCTCATCAGCCATCACTCGGTATGATCTGCGCGGAGTGCTTCGGCTGAAGCTGGCGGCCGTTCAGGAACGCGAAGCCGGCTTGCAAGGAAGCGTGCGCCGCATCCTCACCGACCGGCGCCATCGTCTGTCGCACTACAAGTCCTTGCTCGACGAACGCAGCCCGCTGACAATCTTAAACCGGGGTTACTCGATCACGCGCGACACCGAAGGCGTCATCGTTCGCGATGCCGCTCAGGTTGAGATTGGAGAGGGATTGTCGATTCGTCTGGCACGAGGCGAAGTTGGCGCAACAGTGCAGACGAGGAAACCGTAGAGTGATCTCGTAAAACCCATATCCGGACACAGCAAACGCAGCATAAAACGCTGATGCCGGCAAGACCTACAGCTTATATCCAATCTTCCGCAGCAGTTCCTTACGGGCCTTGATGTCCTCTTCACTCTCGATGCCCCTGGTTTTAACGCCGTCGATGACGCCGAGAATGCCACGGCCGTGCTCCGTTTCAGCCACGATGACTTCCACGGGATTTGCCGTAGCGCAGAAGATGCCGCAAACTTCAGGGACATTTTTCACGGCGTTAAGGATGTTTATGGGGTAGGCCTTTTCCATAAAGATAATGAAGCAGTGTCCGCAGGAAAGGGCGAGCGCGTTTTCCTGCGCCAGCCGGATCAGATTGGGATCGTTCCCGGCCCACCGAATCAGTGCCGGGCCAGACGACTCGCAAAAACCTATTCCAAATTTAATTCCCGGCACAGTCTGCACAATGGCTTCATAAAGGTCTTCCACGGTCTTGATAAAGTGCGACTGCCCAAGAATGAAGTTCATGTCAGCCGGCTTGTCAATCTTTACAGTTTTCAGTTCCACGCAATTCTCCGTGAGATGACGTTTGAGACGATTCTAGCATGCCATCAGTTCCGGATGATTCGTTTGGATTGAAACCGCAAGTCCGCCCCCTTGCCGGGCGGGAATTGGCAATTTGGACTCCGTCATTTCTAATTTCAAGTGATGCGTGTCAGCCGATATTCGGTGAATTTGTTATTCTGACACTTTCAGGACAGCCAGGAACGCTTCCTGCGGGATATCAACTTTCCCCACGCGCTTCATACGACGCTTCCCTTCCTTCTGCTTTTCGAGAAGCTTGCGCTTGCGCGTGACATCGCCGCCATAGCATTTGGCAAGAACGTTCTTGCGCATGGCGGGCACGTTTTCGCGGGCGATAATCTTGGAACCGATGGAGGCCTGGATGGCCACTTCAAACAGTTGGCGCGGGATCAGCTTCCGCATCTTTTCGCAGAGCGCCCTGGCCCGTGGCTGCGCGCTGTCCCGATGGCAGACGAATGAGAGCGCATCCACAACCTCGCCGGCCACGAGCAGGTCCACCTTTACCAGATTGGATTCCCAATGGCCTGAAAAATGATAATCAAGAGAAGCGTAACCGCGTGAAACAGATTTGAGGCGGTCATAAAAATCCAGCACAACTTCGTTCAGCGGCAATTCATAAGTCAGCAGTACGCGCTTTGGCCCGACATACTCAAATCCCCTCTGAATACCGCGCTTTTCTTCCGCAAGGGCCAGAATGCCCCCCAGATAATCATCCTGCGTCAGAATCAGCGCCGTGATCACCGGCTCTTCGATTTTGGCAATTTCAGCCGCATCCGGAAAGCGCGTTGGATTATCGATTTCATGGACCTGCCCGTCCTTGGTCGTAACGCGATAACGCACCCCGGGAGCAGTCGTAATCAGATTGAGTTTGAATTCCCGTTCCAGCCGTTCCTGAACGATTTCCATATGGAGCAAACCCAAAAAACCGCACCGGAAGCCGAACCCCAGCGCCGCGGAATTCTCCGGCTCGTAGAAAAGCGACGAGTCATTCAGGCGCAGTTTTTCCAGTGCGTCGCGCAGGGACTCGTACTCGCTGGCCTCTACCGGATAAAGTCCGGCAAATACCATGGGCTTGATGTCTTCAAAGCCGGGGAGCGGTTCTGCGGCGGGCCGACCATCTTCGGTGATCGTGTCGCCGATTTTCGTGTCGGACACCCGCTTGATGTTGGCGATCACAAAACCCACTTCGCCCGCGTGCAGGCTCTCCACAGGGACGGCCGCCGGGGTCAGGATGCCCAACTGCTCAACCGTATAAACCTGGTTGTTTGACCACAGCCTGATCTTCATGCCGGGAACCAGCGTCCCCTGCACCACCCGCGCCAGAACAACCACTCCGCGGTAGCTGTCGAACCAGGAATCGAAAATCAGCGCCTGCAGCGGCGCTTCCGGCGAGCCACTGGGTGGAGGGATTCGCGCGACAATCGCTTCCAGGACCTCTTCAATCCCTGTCCCCTGCTTGGCGCTGATCAGCAACGCATCGCTTGAATCGATGGCGAGTGTCTGCTCGATCTGGCGGCGTGTTTCCTCGATGTCCGCACCGGGCAAGTCGATCTTGTTGATGACCGGCACAATCTCCAGGTTGTTGTTCATTGCCAGTTGCGCGTTCGCTAATGTCTGGGCTTCGACGCCCTGCGAAGCGTCGATAACCAGCAACGCACCTTCGCAAGCCGAAAGGCTTCTCGAAACCTCATAGGAAAAGTCAACGTGCCCCGGGGTATCGATCAGGTTCAGTTGATACTCGTGGCCGTCGCGCGCCTTGTAGATCAATCGGACCGCATGCGCCTTGATCGTGATTCCGCGTTCGCGCTCCAGGTCCATCGAATCGAGTACCTGTTCTGCCATGTTTCGTTTGGCCACAGCTCCGGTCAGTTCCAGAAGCCGGTCGGCGAGCGTGGATTTCCCGTGGTCGATGTGAGCGACTATCGAGAAATTGCGAATATAGCGTGCTTCGGTCATTCTGTCTTTGGTTTGCCTCTACAGACGGGAACCAATCTCAAAGACTGCTCGCGGGGCGGTAAAAGCGGCAGGTTTCCCTTAAAACTGTCATTCGTGAACCCTTTGAAAATGTAACAAAACCAAGCTGTTCTGTCAATTGACGCAAATGCCGTTATAGCGCCTCAGCATAGCGCTGCCAATTCAAGTGGCAACTGCGGCCCGCCGATTTTTTACGCAAGGGGACTGTGGTGTACAAGACAACAGGGATTGGTCAGCAACACAGACACGTCGCTGCCACTCCGGACATGGTCTGCGGGTATGCGTAACCTGGACAAACTCCTTCAGAAAGCCGAGAAGCTCCTCCAGAAGCAAAAATTCGATTCAGCCCGTGAGATCTATCTTCTAGTCTTTAAGGACCAGCCCCGAAACGAGGCCGTTCTTCTTAACCTGGCGGATCTCTCCGTGCGGCTGGGAAAGACTGAGGATTCACTCCGCTTTCACCGGCTGTTGGCAGACCTCTATGTTGAACGCAGGGACTTCCCCAAGGCTATTGCATCCTGCCGCAAAGTTCTGAAGGCCAACCCTCATGACGCGGCAATCCTCTCGAAACTGGGGTCGCTCCTTAAAACGGCACGGAAACCCACTGAAGCCGCACAAGCCTTCCGAGAAGCGGCAGCAGCCCATCGCCGCAACGGCAGCCCGCGGGATGTCTATGCTAGCCTTCGGCATCTCGCCGACCTGGAACCTGAGAATCTGGAAGTTCATATGGAACTCGCCGAAGCCGCCCTCGCCAGCGACAAGCCCGGGCACAGCGCACTAGCCCTCTTGAAAGCCGCAGGAATCGCCCGGTCGAAAGGGATGCAGGATCGCTGGGCCGAACTCGCTGTGCGTGCCTGTCAGCTTGACCCGTCCAACAAGGCGGCCTGCGTGGCTGCGGCGGAAGTTTACCTGTTCCGCAGCAACAATGCCGAGGCCATGAGGTTGCTTGAACCGATATCGCAATCCGACCCAAAGAATACGACTGCACTTAAATTGCTGTGTCAGGCCTACCTTGCCTCAGGTGATTATGTCAAGGCCGAACCTGTTTGTCTGAAACTCTACCAGGCGCATCCCGAAACTCGCAACCTGACGGAGCAGCTCATCCGCGGACTGCTCCGGGCCGGGGAAACGGCAAAGGCCCTGACGATTGTCGAAGGAATTAAAGACCAGATGTATCGCCGCGAAGAAAAACGGGCCGAATTTGTCGCTCTGATCGAACAGATCTATTACGCTGACGAGAACAATCTCGATGTTCTTGAGCTTCTTCCCCCGCTCTACAACGACCTCAACCGCGAGGGCGATTTGCGCCGGGCATTGACTCGCCTGTTCAATCTTTACCTCGCTGCCGAACAATACAACAAGGCGGCAGAGACCCTTGAAAGCATTCTGGATGCTGATCCCTATGGCGCAGCCCATGCCGATCGGCTGCTAAATCTTGAGGGACACATTGACTCAATCTGGTACAGCAATATTGCCAACCGAATTTCGGTATCAGGAACAGGAAGGGGCTCCGTTCCAGGAGCTTCTGGAGAAAACAGCGAATCGGCCACGACACCCATGACGCTCGATGATCTGATCGTCGAAGCCGAGATGTTCAACCGCTATCATCTGAACACAAAGCTCCATGAAACTCTCCAAAAGATCGACCGGCTTTACCCCGGCGCCCATGAAGAGAACCGCCAACTGCGCGAATTATATGACATGGCGGGTTTCCATCCGACACCCGTGGTGAAGCCGCTCGCTTCGGGAGCGGCAGTAGCTCAGGATACAAATTCTATGTTGTCGGTCGAGGAACTGGCGAAGGTTTCTACCATCACGACCGCTATTCATCGGCAGAGTGCCCCTGAACGTATCCTGAGCGTGGCGGCGGAAGAACTTGCTCGCCTTCTGAAGAGCAGCCGCTGCTGGATCGCAGTTGGGCCACCCGATTCAATCTCCCTAACGGCCGAATTCGTTGCGCCCAGCGCTTTCCCCACCGACGCTCGGCGTGCTCGGAAGCTTCATTCGTTTCTTTTGTCCAAGATTTCTGCAAATCCGGAAGGCATTTCAATAGATGATGTTCTGCAGGATCAGCGCGCAGGACCAGTCGCTGCCGAATTGCACCTGCTCGGTGTTTCCTCTTTGCTTGCAATACCCCTTGCGGAAAAGGACCCGAATGCAGGCCTCATGCTTCTTGAACAATGCGACGGTCCACGCCACTGGAGCGATAGCGAGAAGGCCCTTGCGAGGGCCGTTGCATCCCAGTTGACAATTGCGATCAACAACACGCGGCTGCGGCGACTTGTCCGGTCGCTCGCTGGCGTGGACACCGTTTCGGGACTGCTGCCACGCAGCGCATACATCGATTGCCTGCTGGCCGAAGTGGAGCGCGCCGAGGAGCATATCCTTCCACTATCAGTGTGCCTTGTCGAACCTGCGGGCGTTCCCGACCTGGTCGGAACACCAGGCGAAGGGGACATGCAATCCTGCATTCAAAGGATGGGCAAGGCCATCACTGCACACGTGCGTCAGAATGACATTGCCATCCGATATGGCCCGCATACAATTGCGCTATGCCTATCGAACACGCCGCTGGCCCAGGCGCGCATCCTCGTGGAAAAGCTGCGGACAAGTCTTCCGGAGATTGAATCCGACGGCAGGGTATTATCCAATTTCAGAGCAGTGGTTGCACAGATGTCTGCCGTGAAAGGTGCCGATCCGGCCGATTCTGTAACGGAACTCATTAACCGGCTTGAAGACACGCTGGATATAGCGCGGAAGCACGGGAATGCGGGAATTATCCTTGCGTGATTTGGACGAAGGGTGCGGCCAACACGCATGCTGCGAGAGGTCGCCAGCGCCCTTTGGCGGTTTCCTGCTTCATTTCAAGGCGTGCGCGCGGCCGCAATTCGGCTGTGGAATGGGCCTCATCCGATCGAGCCCGTGCGTTTTGAACTTGTTCGAGAGCGGAATTGCCTGCCTCGTACGTCGCTGCCATCTTTGTCGCAAGAATGCGGTTTACAACGTTTGAAGTGAGCCGCTAGAATGCTTTATTGGCGTACGGGCGGCATTTGTGGCAAGTTAAATGAAGCAGGGCTTGCCGTGCTGTCTCCACTTGAGCGGCAGAAGCACTATCTAACGGACCTTCTGACCTCAAGCAAAGACGAACGACCTTTGTTGTCCTGGTTAAATTCATCAGGGATCCTCTGAGTGACATGTTGCAGGGGTCCTCAGGGAGTAGCGGGCGCGCCCTTCTTTTCGGGCTATGTCAGATATTCTCGCGATCTATCCGGGTTCCTTTGATCCGATCACAAACGGCCACTTTGACCTGATTGAGCGGAGCAGCCGGATTTTTGACCACTTGATCGTTGCCCTGCTGACGAATGCAGAAAAGACGCCGCTTTTCAGCGTTGAGGAACGCGTCGCGATGCTCCAGGAAGTGACGCGGGATATGCAGAACGTGACAGTGGATACTTTCAGCGGCCTGCTCGTGGACTACGCCGTGCAGAAGAACGCGCGAGCCATCGTGCGCGGAATCCGGGCATTTTCTGACTATGAATATGAAATTCAGATGGCCCTGACCAACCGGAAACTCCAGCCGAAGCTGGAAACGATTTTCCTGATGCCCGCAGAATCGTATGCCTACATCAGTTCGCGCCTTGTGAAAGAGATCGCCCGGCACGGAGGGTCAGTGAAAGGCCTTGTGCCGCCGGTGGTGGAAGAACGGTTGCGTGAAAAACTTGTTTCAAAAGAGGTCTAATCGTATGGAGTTTTCTCAGCGTACATCGCGAATTTCGGTTTCATCTACGTTGGCCGTGGTGCAGAAAGCAACACAGCTTAAAGCAAGCGGCATCAACGTGGTTGACTTTGGAGCGGGCGAGCCTGATTTCCCGACTCCTGAAAACATCAAAAACGCCGCGATTGCGGCAATTCACGGCAACTTCACGAAGTACACGCCGACGAGCGGCATCAAAGACTTGAAAGAAGCCATCGTCGAGCGTCACGCAAAAGACTTCGGTTCGAAGTACTCAATAGAAGAGTGTCTGGTAACGGTGGGCGGCAAGCAGGCCGTATTCGAGGCCGTGGCCGCAACCATTGACCACGGCGATGAAGTCATTCTGCCTGTCCCGTATTGGGTTTCTTATCTGGATATTGTCAATTATGCGGGCGGGAAGGTGGTGCCGCTTCTTACGCGCGAAGAAGACAACTTCGAACTGCGCGCGGCGGAAGTGGAAAAGTTAATCACGCCGAAAACCAAAATGATCATCGTCAATTCGCCGAACAACCCAACCGGCGCCGTGGTCCCTCCCGCGGAAATGGAAAAGTTACTGGCGTTGGCGGTGCAGCATAATATTCTGCTGATGTCCGATGAGTGTTACTGCCAGTTTTTGTACGACGGCCACAAGCCGTTTTCGCTGGGGCGTTCCGGTAACCGCGAGAACCTGATCATCACCGGCTCCCTCTCGAAGACGTATGCGATGACGGGCTGGCGCGTGGGCTTTGCACTGGGCGCAAAGAAGCTTTTGGGCCACATGCTGAATCTTCAAAGTCATTCCACATCAAACACTACTTCGATTTCGCAGAAGGCGGCGGTGGAGGCGCTGCGCGGGCCGCAGGATTCGGTGCAGGTCATGCTGAGGGAATATCAGCGGCGCAGGGACCGGATCGTCGCTGGTTTGCGCGCCATCCCGGGAATTAAGTGTGCGATGCCGGCCGGAGCGTTCTATGTCTATCCCAACGTCGGCGCATACCTGAAAAAGAATGGGGTTGCGGATTGTCAGACCCTCGTGGACAAGCTGCTGGAAAAGGCGCATGTAGCTGTCGTGCCGGGACCGGGTTTCGGCACCGAAGAGCACATCCGCATTTCCTATGCGACTTCGATGGAGAACATCGAGGAAGGCCTGCAGCGTATGAAGAAATTCTTCGCTGAGCTCTGATCAAGCGCTTGAGTTTCGTCGCCTGTTGTTGCGGGCAATCCGGTGGCTTCAGTTGCTGTGCCCGCTGAGCACAGGCAGGGTTTTCGCGGGATATTTGTGAGGCAAACTGCCGTTTTGATTTGCTTGCTTCCTTCGGCATCCTGCATTGAGACCTATGCCCAAACTCGATACGCCGCTCAAACTTTCTCCGGTCTATAAACCCAAGATCTGGGGAAGAGACGATCTTTCCCCCATCTTCAGCTGGCCTGATCCTGCGAGCGGCTTTGATCCCGGTCCGACGGCCCCTCCACAGACGACAGAATATTGCCTGATCGGTGAAGTTTGGATAACGGACGAAACTTCGAAAATACTCAACGGCCCGATAGCCGGGATGACGCTGGGTGAGGCTTCTGCGAAGTTGCGAAGCGAGTTGAACGGCTCCGGGTGGAAGGACCGGCGCTTTCCAATCCTGTCCAAATACATTTTCACCGGCGACTGGCTTTCCCTTCAGGTCCATCCTGACGACCGTTATGCGCAGAAGCATGAGCCCGGCAATCGGGGCAAATGCGAGATGTGGTACATCGTGCACGCGGAACCAGAAGCAGAAATCCTGCTGGGACTGAAGCCCGGGGTAACACTCGACATGCTGCGTGACGCTTGCGAGCACGGCACGAGCAAGGATCTGCTCAACCGGTTTCATCCGAAAGCCGGCGAAGCTATCTTTGTGCCGCCGGGGACGGTCCATGCCCTGGGGCCTGGCCTTGTACTCTTTGAAGCGGAGGAGAATTCGGACATCACCTATCGCCTCGACGATTTCGGCCGATTGGGGCTCGACGGTAAACCGCGTCCACTTCATCTTGATAAAGGGTTCGACGTGATCGACCCCGATTTGCCCGCGCTGCGCAATCTGCCCCGGAGGACGGTCCGTGAAACATTCGGCTCACGGCGCTACGTCCTTGCCTGCCCGCATTTTGCTGTCGAAGAACTAACATTGCAAAAGCCAGCCAGGTTCAGTGGGACGCCGCAGCGTGTAGAGACGCTTTCGATTTTATCGGGCCATGGACGCGTGGAAACTGCGTCGGGATGGCTGGGCTACCAGGCCGGCGATGCATGGGTGATTCCACCCGAAAGCCGCCATTATCGCCTGGCACCGGTGGAGAAAACCCGTATCCTCAAGTTTTACGTTCCGGATATCGAACGAGACTTCCGCCGGCCTCTGGCGCGTCGCGGTTTCAAGGCGGCGCAAGTCAAAAACATCATCTTTGAATGAAAGGCTCATGGGCAAAGCAGCGAAATCGCGACGCTCCATTTTGGAACATGTTTACGCTGTGATCATGGCCGGCGGAAGCGGCACTCGCTTCTGGCCGTTGAGCCGGCGCAAAACTCCGAAGCAGTTGCTGGACGTTTTCGGCGGCTCAACGCTGCTTGAGCAGGCGGTTAAGCGTGTTGAAGGAGTCGTTCCGCGCGAGCGAATTTATATCTTTACCAACGATCTGGTGCGTCCCCACATTGTCCGCCTCCTGCCGGAGATCCCCAAACGCCAGATTGTTGCGGAACCCGCACAGCGCAACACTGCTCCTACTATCGGTCTGGCAGCGCATGAAATTCTGAGGCGTGATCCTGAAGGAATCATGGCCGTGCTTCCCGCTGATCATGTGATTCGGAAGCCTGGAGCTTTTCGGAACGCGCTTCGGGCCGGCTGCCGCTGGGCTGCGATGGAGGGGCGGTCCGTTGTTCTGGGCATTCAGCCAACCCGCCCGGAAACGGGATATGGCTACATTCGACTGGGCGGGTTGGAAACAAAGGTTGCCGCGGAGAAGATATTCCGGGTGGAGAGGTTCACTGAGAAGCCTGCGCTGCCCGTTGCTCGTCGGTACATACAGTCGAAGCATTACTTGTGGAACGCTGGGATGTTTATCTGGCGCGCCTCCACGCTCCTCGATAATCTGCGCCGCTTCCAGCCTCGGATGGCTTCGGACCTGGAACGGATTGCCGAGGCCGGCGGCATTGACAATGCCCGCACTCTCAGGCGTCTGTTCCCGAAGCTTGAAAAAATCTCCATAGATTATGCCCTGATGGAAAAAATCAGAGACGTGTATGCCGTGGCGGCCGATATCGGCTGGAGCGATGTCGGAAGCTGGGCGGTAGCATATGACCTGAGCGCGAAAGATGCCGAAGGCAATGTGAGGCCCGCAAACGCACTTTGCATCGATTCCAAAGGGAACATGATAATAGCCAATCGCAAATATCTTGTCACCATCGGCGTTAAGGACCTGGTGATTGTCGAGACCGGCGACGCACTGCTGGTCTGCGCCCGTGAACAATCGCAGAAGGTCGGCAAGGCCGTGCAGGAACTCGAGCGGCTTGGTATCAACAGGTTGTTGTAGGGCGGAGGTGCTACCGGCTGAAATGGCTGAGGAGATCAAATTCGGAACTGACGGCTGGCGTGGCATGATTGGCGACACGTTTACATTCGCGAACGTTCGCCGCGTAGCTGCGGCAATCGCACGCTATGTTCGCAGCGAGGGCGAGCCTGAACGCGGCCTCGTCGTGGGGTTCGACACGCGCTTTCTCTCCGCAGAGGCAGCCCGCGAAGCCGCAATGCAGGTGGCGGCCGCAGGGGTCCCGGTGCAGCTTGCCGACCGCGCCACGCCCACGCCCGCAGTCAGTTATGCCGTTGTGGCCCGGAAAACCGCAGGCGCGCTGATGGTCACGGCAAGCCACAACCCATACATCTGGAATGGGATTAAATTGAAAGCGCCTTATGGTGGCTCCGCCTCGCCGGCGATCGTGAAGAAGCTGGAAACATACCTGCCGGCGCAGGACCCCGGAAAAGAACATGCTTTAAAGGCTTCCACAGCCCGGATTGAGACGACAGATCTGATCACCCCGTATCTCAACCGCATCAAAACGATGGTTTCGCTGGAGCGTATCCACTCAAGCGGAAGAAAGTTCGTGATCGACCCAATGTATGGTGCGGCGCGGGGATGTCTGGCGCGCCTGTTCGACGAAGCCGGTGTGGCCTTCTCTGAAATTCACGGCGAGCACAACCCATTGTTTCCCGGAATTAATCCGGAGCCCATTGATCCTCATCTGGCTGATTTGAGCACCGCCGTCGTGAAAAGCAAATCTGATGCTGGATTTGCAACGGACGGCGACGCCGACCGCATCGGCGCTATTGACGCACACGGTAACACCGTGGACTCGCACAAGATCTTTTCGGTCCTGTTGCATCATCTGGTTGCAGTCAGGGGACTGAAGGGCGAGGTGGTCAAGACGGTTTCCACTACGCAGATGATTGACAAGATCGCCGCGAAATATGGCCTCCCACTGCATGTTACGCCCATCGGCTTCAAATATATTGCCGAACTGATGCTTAAGCGAGACATCCTGATCGGTGGCGAGGAGAGCGGAGGGATTGCTGTGCGCGGCCATCTGCCGGAACGCGACGGAGTTCTGAATTCATTGTATCTTGCGGACATTATAGCGCAGAGAGAACAAAACCTGGGTGAACTGGTCCGCGAACTCGAGGAAGAGTTCGGCCCGCACTATTACCGCCGGGTGGACATGGAAATCGACAAGGCTGACGCACACCACGTCGTGGAACAAGTCCGCAACGGAGCGCTGAGGTCTGTTGCGGATTGCAAAGTTCTGTCGCTTGATGACAGGGACGGAGTGAAAATGATTCTGGGTGACTCGACCTGGGTGCTTGTGCGGACCTCTGGAACTGAGAATGTTCTACGGCTTTACGCAGAAGCCCCATCGCGCGAAAAGGTGGCTGCGCTTATCGATTCCATCGTCGATTTCGCCAGGCGACAATCGCAATGACTTGCCGCCCCTGTCGGGCCTCCCTTCTCTAAACGCTCTGCCATGGACGAATCAGCGCGTGTCAGACTTTACCATCGCACAAGACGGATCCTGAGTGTTGCAGGATTCATCCTCGACCTGGCCCTGCTGCTGGCCTTGATTTTTGCCGGGTGGTCCATCAGCCTGCGCAACTTTGCCGAGCGGGTAACGCCCCATCCCCCGCTCGCGCTGCTGATTTACCTTGTCCTTGTCGGGCTCATCTTTGATGTTCCCAGCCTTCCGCTTTCTTACTTGAGGGGTTACTGGCTTGAGCATCGCTATGGTGTGTCAAACCTCACGTTCTGGAAGTGGGTCAAGGATGAATTGAAGGGGCTCGCGCTGGGGGTAACGCTAGCCGTCCTCGGCATTGAGCTGATTTACTGGACAATCAGAAACTGGCCGGACAACTGGTGGATTATCTCTGCAGCGGCGTTTGTGACATTTTTCATCCTGTTGGCCAATCTTGCTCCTGTCCTCTTGTTTCCCATTTTTTTCAAATTCAAACCTGTTGAAGACCCAGCTTTGACGGAGCGGCTGATGGAGTTATCTCGCCGAGCAAGAACTCGCGTTCACGGGGTCTTTGAGTGGAAACTGAGTGAAAGGAGCAAGAAGTCTAACGCCGCACTTGTGGGACTGGGCAACACGCGGCGGATCATCCTATCCGATACGCTCCTTGCGAACTTCACGGGAGAAGAGGTGGAGGCGGTTCTCGCGCACGAATTCGGGCATCACGTTCACCATCACGTCTTTCGATCGATTGTCATCCAGACCGTGACCACGTTCCTCGGTTTTTATCTTGCGAACGTGTGCCTGGAAAATTGGGGGCCGGCGCTCGGTTTCCGCGGGGTTGAAGATTTTGCAAATCTGCCGCTGTTCGTGCTTGTCAGCATGGCGCTTTCGCTGGTCCTGTTGCCTTGCATCAATATGCATTCGCGCTGGCTCGAACGGCAGGCAGACGACTACGCGGTGAACAACATTGCCAACAAATCAGCCTTTATCACCAGCATGGAGAAGCTCGCCGAACTCAATCTGGCAGAGCGCCGACCGGCCGCCTGGATTGAATTCATCTTTCATTCCCATCCTTCGATTGAAAAGCGCATTGCTCGCGCTCAAAGCATTGCAGCCTGATTCACCGTGGCGCATCAGACTTTTGGTTGTACCTTGAGAAGGGATTTCCAGACTGCGTCAAGCACACCATTCACAAACTCTACGGAATCTTCGCCGGAGAATTTTCTCGCCAGTTCGATCGCCTCATTAATCACCACGATGCCCGGTGTTTCCGGATAGTGCAGCATCTCGTAGAGGGCCATCCGAAGAATGTTGCGATCGATGGCCGACATGCGTTCCATCCGCCAATGCTGAGTGTGCGCGGCGATGGTCCCGTCAAGGGAAGCGACTTCGCCGACGGTGCCTTCAAACAGGGCACGTGCAAAAGCGTCAACGTCGGGCGCAAGCTTGCGTCCGTGCATGAAAGTCTGCTCCACATAAGCGGGCGGGTGTTTGCCTACTTCCCACTGGAACAGCATCTGAAGCGCCAATTCGCGCGACTTTGTTCTTGATCCCATGAATGACTCGATTAGCTGGTCGCGGTACAAAACTCTCTATTCGCCCTTAAACTGCGCTGATCGCTTTTCAAGAAATGCCCGGGTTCCTTCCTTCATGTCCGCCGTCGTGCATGACAGACCGAATAAAGTGGCTTCGAGCGTTTCGGCATCGCCTTTCGACATCTCGACACCACGGTTAACGGCTTCCAAAACATAGCGGACGGCAACAGGTGCGTTGCTGAGAATTTTCCGAAGCATCGTCTCGGAAGTATGGATGAGATCTGAAGGGCTGACCACCTGGTTAACCAGCCCGATTCGCCACGCCTCCGCCGCACTGATCGGTTCTCCGGTTAGCATCAATTCGAGGGCGCGCCCTTTCCCCACCAGACGCGGCAGGCGTTGTGTCCCTGCATACCCGGGGATAATGCCGAGCTTCACTTCCGGCTGGCCAAACAGGGCGTTATCAGATGCCATTCGCAGAGTGCATGCCATAGCAAGTTCACACCCACCGCCGAGCGCAAACCCATTAACAGCAGCGATGACCGGCTTGCCGAGATTTTCAATGGCATTCATCAGGGCCTGCCCGCGCAGGGACATCTCCCGCGCGTCAAAGGGAGTTAGGACGGCAAGTTCGTCGATGTCGGCTCCCGCTGCAAAGGCTTTTCCGCCGGCGCCGGTCAGGATGACTCCCTTCACTTCGGGATCGGTTTGGATGGCTTCGAAGCAAGCCTTGAGTTCCTCAAGGGCTTTGCGATTGAGGGCGTTCAGCTTTTGCGGGCGATTGAGCGTAACATAGGCGATGCCCGCCCGGACTTGGTACAAAAGAGTTTCGTAATCCATGGGCTTCCCTTCAGAGCACTTCGAGGCCGATTCAGACGCAAATGGCGCCTGCCGGCGGGACCTCAATCCAACCAGCGGCGAAGGCGGCGAAAGTAACGCAGCTTCTGCAACCGCGTCAGGCTGCCGTTGCGCCCACTGGTTGATGGGAGAACGTAAATCCGCGATTTTCCGAGCCAACCGCGTTGCGCACCGAGTTCCGCTTTACGGCCCGCAAACCTCTCATAAGCTGTCTTGCCGTTAAAGGCAATGACGCCGGGAGAGACTTGCAGAAGTTTCACCTTGAGGATGGGGATGCCCATCTCAAAGTCTTTCGATTCCAAGTCACTGCTTGACCTTGACCAGCGTTTGACAAGATCGGTAAGCCCGAAATCAAACTCAAGCAACCGATAATCTTCCTCCGGCTTCAAGCGGATCGGCGTCAACCCCGATTCATAGAGAAAGTTCCAGAATTGGTTTCCTCTTCCAGCGTAATAATGCCCAATTTTGGCGGAGCGCTCGCCGGGATTGAAGCCGACAAACACCAACCTCAGGCCTGGCCGCAAGTAGTCCGGCAACTCTCGATACAATTTTGACTCCCTGCCGGGGGATCTTCATAAACGTGAGCAGATTCATCAGCCGGTGACCATCCGCTTCGCTGCACGATCTCTGCAATGCGCAACAAACCGCTCAAAAATGCTTAACTGCTCAGGGTGCGCTGCGACCATTTCCTCGGGATGCCACTGAACAGCGAGGAAAAATGGATACTCTTCCGCCAGTTCTACGGCTTCCACCAAACCGTCCTCGGAGTGCGCGGTAACCTTCAAACCTCTGCCCAGGCGCTTGATCGCCTGGTGGTGAAGGCTATTGACAGGTCGCTGGCCTGTGAAGATACCGTGCAGCAATGAATCAGGGTCTGTCACGGTTACAGAATGCGTAGGCTCGCTTCGGCTTCCCTGCTGTTTGTGATTGCGATCGAGGCTCGTATCGCTTTTCAGGTCCTGATAGAGAGTGCCACCAAACTTGACGTTGATTGTTTGAATCCCGCGGCAGATCCCAAGGACCGGCACGCGTGATTTGATGCCATGGTCGAGCAACGTCATTTCAAACTCATCGCGGGCGCGGTTGGTCTTGACGCTCGGGTATTTAATCGGCTCGCCATATAATTCGGGATCCACATCTTCCCCGCCCGCCAAAAGGATGCCGTCAAAGTCGTCGAGTGATGGGGGCCGTGGCCCGCCGGGCACGACCATTTGAATTTCTTCCGGCCGCGCGCCGGCGGCAACCAGTGCCTTGAAATAAGGCGATTCCGGCCCTCTGGCGACCTCTTTTTGTGCAACTGAAAGTGCAATTTTCATTGCTTCAATAGCTGCCCCGCCCGCACTCTTCTCTTGACCCGCTTTCTGTCGCTTAACGGGCACTATTTTCGCTTGACAGGACCCGGCAATTCAAGTAAAAACATATTTATGCGTTCAATGCATAAATATTCTTTTCGGGCAAATAAGTGAAGGCGATAACCGAGGCCGAGACCTTTACCACTCCAGGCAAACACGAACCGACACACCGCGTGGTCCGCGTGGCCGTTGCAGGCGCGACAGGCTATGCAGGATTGGAACTTTTGCGTCTGCTGGGGCGTCACGCACACGCTCGTGTGACTCGCCTGATGTCTTCCGGGCGCAGTGGTAAGCAGAAGTTTCCAATCGAGCAGTCTCATCCTTCACTGCGCGGAAAGTTCACGGTTCCCTGCCAACCGCTCTCTCTCGATGGACTGGATCCTGCTGATGTTGATCTGGTCTTCCTTGCGACGCCGCATGAGACCGCGCTCGACATCGCACCTCAACTCCTTGAACGGGGGCTGCGGGTCGTGGACCTGAGCGGAGCCTTCCGGTTGAAGGACCCTGCAGATTATCCACGCTGGTATGGATTCGAGCATCACGCGCACGCTGCCTTGAAGGAAGCCGTTTATGGCCTGCCGGAATTGAACGCGGAAAACATCTCAAAGGCGCGCCTGGTGTCAAATCCAGGCTGCTATGCCACGTCGGTAATTTTGGCCCTCGCGCCTGTATTGAAAAGTGGCTGGGTTGATACAAAGGCGGGCATCGTTTCCGACTCCAAATCCGGCGCCAGCGGTGCAGGCCGTGCAATGAACGAAAAGCTGCATTTCGTGGAGGTCAATGAGAACTGTCGCGCATACGGCTTGTTCAACCATCGTCACGTACCGGAAATGCTGCAGGCGTTGGGGATTGAAGAAAAGGATTTCACGTTTACGCCGCATTTGCTGCCCATCACACGGGGCATTCTAAGCACGATATATGTCCGGCTATCAATGCCGCGCGCACATGAAGAAGTTGTGGATCTCTACCGCGACTTTTACGGCCACGCACCCTTTGTTCGTCTGTTGAGTGCAGGCGTGCCGGAAGTCCAGAACGTCGCCAGTACCAACTACACCGATATCGGCTTTTCGCTTGACCGCGACGGCGTCCGGATGATTATCGTCTCTGTCCTTGACAACCTGACAAAGGGGGCCGCAGGACAGGCCGTCCAGAACATGAACCTGATGTATGGCTTTGACGAAGGAACGGCGCTCGAATGAAAGTTGTCATCAAGATCGGTGGGCAGTCGGCGGAGGAAAAGTCCCGTCGGCGTCAACTGGCCCGGCAGATTGCAGAATTGTCGCATGCGGGCCATCACGTTGTCGTGGTTCACGGTGGGGGAAAGGCCCTGACGGAAACCTTACAGCGGATGGGAATCCAGACCGAATTTCACAACGGCCTGCGAGTCACCGACGCCGCTACGCGAGATGTGGCCCTGATGGTTCTGGCGGGAATGATCAATAAACAGTGGGTGGCTGAGATTGAATCACAGGGCCAGGCTGCGATCGGGATCTGCGGTGGCGACGGGAAAATGGTGACCGCCCGCAAGCTCACTACTGCGACGGCCAACGGCACAAAAAAAGACCTGGGCTTTGTCGGTCGCCCTGCGAGAATCAACACGGCGCTTCTGAATATGGCTTTCTCCAAGGGCCTTGTGCCAGTGGTTGCCAGCCTGGGCCTTAGCCCCTCGGGCGAATATCTCAACATCAACGCGGACGACCTTGCCGCAGCGTTGGCGACGGCGATCGAGGCCGACCGGCTCCTCTATCTCACGGAATCGGGCGGCGTGTGGGACGCCGATCGAAACCTGCTGCCGCTCGTGCGGGCAAAAGACATAAGACGCATGATTCACAAAGGAACCGTCCGCGATGGAATGATTCCAAAACTGCTCTCCTGCGCCCGAACCCTTCGGCATGGCGTCCATGAAATCGATATCATTTCTCCCGACACGCAAAACTCTCTGCTGCGGACCGTCATCAAACGTGAAAGCGTGGGAACGAGAGTCGTAAGAACGTAAATGGATTACGAACAGATTGCACAACTCGAAGAACGCCGGCTGGTTCCAACTTACAAGCGTCTGCCCTTTCTGGCTGTGCGCGGCGACGGCTGCTACCTCTACGACGACCAGGGCCGGGAGTATCTTGATTTTCTCGGCGGGTTGGGAGTGAATGCACTTGGCCACAATCATCCGGAAATGATGGCCGTGCTGCGTGATCCTTCAGAAACTCTGCTTCACGTTTCAAACCTCATTTACCATCGTTTCCAGGCGCCGCTTGCCGATAGACTGACCCGACTGGCGGGACTTGACCGCGCATTCTTCGCCAATACTGGAACGGAAGCCGTCGAGGGGGCCATTAAACTGGCACGGGCCTTCGGCCGCGAACGCTCGCCTGAGCGTACCGGTATCCTTGCGGTCGAGAACTCTTTTCACGGGCGAACTTTGGGCGCTCTGGCGGCGACCTGGCCGGAAAAGTACCGCAAGCCGTTCGAGCCGCTGCCACCCGGTGTCCAGTTCGTTCGCCAAAATGATATCAGCCACCTTCAAAGCGTTTTTACGCCAAACGTTGCCGCCCTGCTGGTTGAAGTTATCCAAGGCGAAGGCGGAGTGGTCGAACTCGATGAGGACTTTCTCAGGGTCGGCCAGGACCTCTGTCACAAGTATGGTGCCCTTTTCATCTGCGATGAGATTCAATGCGGTCTCGGCCGAACTGGGAATTATTTTGCGTTTCAGGGTCTTGGCCTGAAGCCGGACATTGTCCTGGTCGCAAAACCGCTCGCCGGCGGGCTGCCTTTGGCCGCCATCCTGGTACGAGAGGATGTCGCCCAGGCGTTCCATCCCGGAATGCATGGCACAACGTTTGGCGGCGGGCCGCTCCAGTGCCGCATGGCATTGAAGTTTGTGGAAATTCTCGAACGGCCTGGATTCATCGACCATGTTCGGGAGGTGGGATCCTATTTCAAGAAGCAATTGCTGGATCTTCAGGTCGAGCTTCCTGTCATCCGCCAGGTTCGGGGCCAGGGGTTAATGCTCGCTGCGGAACTCACAATGCCCGGCAAAGAAATCGTCCAGCAGGGTGTAGAAGCCGGGTTCCTGTTCAATTGCACGCAGGAAAATGTTCTTAGATTTCTCCCTCCACTGATCATCGAGCGCCGGCATGTCGATCAGTTGATCGAGGCACTGCGCTCAATTCTGGTTTCTGCCTCAAGCATTGAAAACAAGGGGGTACGCGCATGACGCCCGTAGCAACTATGGAAAAACAGGAACAACTCAGCGTTCACGACTTAATTGCAGACCAGGACCTCACAACAAGCGACGTTCACATGATTTTTGACCTTGCCGGCCGCGTCAAGGCGTCACCTGCGGCATTCTCCCGCGCACTTGCCGGCAAACAACTGGCGATGATCTTTGAAAAACCGTCGCTTCGCACTCGCGTGACATTTGAAGTGGGCATGACCAGCATGGGCGGTTTCGCCGTTTATTTGGACCACTCGAAGCCACGCCTGGGCGAGCGCGAATCGATCAAAGACGTCGCTCGCAATCTCAGCCGCTGGGTTGACGGGATCGTCGCACGGACTTATTCCCACAAGTCGGTTGTCGAGTTAGCCGAAAACGCATCGATCCCCGTGATCAATGCTCTGACGGACCTGTTGCATCCCTGCCAGGCGCTCGGCGACTTCTTCACGCTTAATGAAAAGTTCGGACGTTTGAAAGGCCTGAAACTCGCTTTCGTCGGTGACGGCAACAATGTCTGCCATTCGCTGATGCTGACCGGCGCCAGGCTCGGCGCAACTATCCGGGTGGCCACTCCCTCCGGCTTTGAGCCGAAATCAGAAATTGTCGATCAGGCCGAAGCCATCGCGCGCTCCACCGGAGCGAAAATTCGACTGTTCAGAGACCCGCGAGAGGCTGTTAACGGGGTTCAAGCTGTGTACACCGATGTATGGGCCAGCATGGGCCAGGAGTTTGCCGCTCACCTGAGAACTCAGGTTTTTGCCCCCTATCAGGTCACGGAAGACTTGATGCACGACGCAGGTCCCGACGCAGTCTTTCTGCACTGTCTGCCCGCACACCGCGGCCAGGAAGTCACCGACGCAGTGATCGACTCTGCGCGATCGCTTGTTTACGACCAGGCTGAAAACCGGCTGCATGTTCAGAAAGCGCTTCTTCTGCTGCTCCTGCAATCTCACTCATGATGGAACTTGTTACAATTCCGCAGACTCATCAGGAGGACCCTTTGGCGGCCCGAACATCCGGGAAAAGTTCCAAAGCGCCTGTCCTCCGCAAGGCCCGACTCCGTGACGTACCTGCCGTTTTCAGGTTGATCCAGCAATACGCGGCCCAGGAAGTGATGCTGCCGCGCGCATTGCCGGAACTTTACGAGAACCTCTGGGAGTTCACGGTTGCGGAAAAAGACGGGAAGGTGGTGGCCTGCGGCGCGCTTCGCTTATACAGCGAAGAACTCGCTGAGATCCGCTCGTTGTGTGTTGAGCCGGAGCACAAGACTTCAGGCCTGGGTCGCGCGGTAACTCAACGGCTGATTCAGGAAGCGAAACGCCTGGGATTAAAGCGCGTCTTCGCGCTCACCGTGGTCCCGGGCTTTTTCTCGAAGCTGGGCTTCTATCCCGTCGAGCGCGGCACGTTGCCGCAAAAAGTCTGGCGCGATTGTCTCCAGTGCGAGAAGTATTTCCGCTGCGACGAGATTGCAATGGTTTTCGATCTCGTGCACATGGACGGCAAACGAGCTCACGGTCGTTCCGAAGCCGAATAGGCTTTTCAACCGGAAGACGATTTCGCGCCATCCGCAGCGTCCGTTGGTAATTCCTTGTGACCGCTGATCGGGCGTCCCGTTGCAAGGTAAATAATCACCATCCCAAGCGTCGCGCCGATCGTATCGAAACCGCAGTCCACAATAGACGGCCCACGACCCGGCACAAATCTCTGATGAAATTCGTCCGTCAGCGAGTAAAGCCCTGCGAGCAGAATGCACGTCAGGGCTTTGCGTGAGTTCCAGGCGCGACGATGCCCGTCGCCGATCGCGTGGTAAAGGAAAATAGCAAAAATAGCGTATTCGGTGAAGTGTCCCAACTTTCTGGTTCCCAGAGCCAGCAGATGAAAAGTGTGAGGAGAAACCTGCAAATGGAGGATGTTCAACACGTCATTGAGCAGCCGGTCGGTGAAAGCGGGCCCAAATGTCTTGGTGGACATCCAGAAAATGACGCCCGCCCAAATAATCACCGGCAGCCACCACAGAAACGCTTGCAACCGCGATACAACCCTGATGCTCGGAGGGACGCTATTCGAGGCGATAGTTGGGGGCCTCCTTCGTGATGATCACATCGTGTACGTGGCTTTCGCGCAATCCGGCGCTCGATATGCGGATAAAGCGCCCGCGCTCCTGCAATTCGGAGATCGAGGAGCACCCGCTGTAGCCCATACCGGAACGAAGTCCGCCCACAAGCTGCTGCACCATGTCGGCCAGCAGACCTTTGTATGGCACGCGGCCTTCAATGCCCTCCGGGACCAGCTTCGACGTGGCCTCTTCCTGACCGTAGCGGTCCCTTGATCCCTCCTGCATGGCTCCCAACGAGCCCATTCCGCGGTACGATTTGAAGGTCCGACCCTGGTAAAGAATCGTCTCGCCCGGGCTCTCTTCCGTCCCGGCAAAGAGGCTTCCGATCATCACGACGCTGGCACCTGCGGCGATGGCCTTCGTAATGTCCCCGGAGAACTTGATTCCGCCATCCGCGATCAGGGGGATGCCTGCCTTGCGCGCCGCACGTGCACATTCCGCAATGGCAGTAATCTGCGGCACACCAGCGCCCGAAACCACTCTCGTCGTGCAGATCGACCCCGGGCCGATACCGACTTTCACCCCTGCCGCGCCAAGTTCGATCAGATCCCGCGCCCCTTCGTAACTGGCTACATTCCCTGCAATTACTTCCGCATCCGGCAGTCTTTTCTTGATGGCTTTCACAGCTTCCATCACACGCTCAGAGTGGCCGTGGGCCGTGTCCACGACGATCACATCCGCCTGAGCACGGACAAGCTCCTGCGCCCGTTCCAGGTAATCGCCGGTTACCCCGACTGCCGCTCCAACGCGCAGCCGGCCCTGCGCGTCTTTGGCTGCACGCGGGTACTCGATGCGTTTCTGGATGTCCTTTACGGTGATCAGCCCCTTGAGCATGTAATTCTCATCCACCACGGGAAGCTTCTCAATGCGGTGCTGGTGGAGGATCTTTTCCGCTTCGTCGAGCGTGGTTCCTACGGGAACTGTGATCAGGTTCGCCCGTGTCATTCGCTCTTCCACCCGCAAATCCGTGCGTCTTTCAAAGCGTAGGTCCCGGTTGGTAAGAATACCCACCAGCTTGCCGTTTTCCGTGACCGGCACGCCGGAAATCTTGTAGCGGGCCATGATCTCGAGCGCTTCAGAGATTTTCTGCCGGGGACCAATCGTCACCGGGTCAACAATCATGCCGCTCTCGGAACGCTTCACCTTGTCCACTTCAATGGCCTGGCGGTCCACGGGCATCGAGCGGTGAATAATGCCCATGCCGCCCTGCTGCGCCAACGCGATGGCCAAACGGGACTCCGTCACTGTGTCCATGGCTGCGCTGACAATTGGAATGTTCAGGGTGATCCGGGAGGTCAGTTGCGTGCGCGTGTCCGCGGTCGCCGGCAAAACGCCCGACCGGGCTGGCAATAAAAGAACATCGTCGAAAGTGAGTCCTTCGGGGATCGGACCGTCGAGCATGTCGCCTCTAGTCACTCTCCAGTGGGGTGGATAAAGCTCTCATTCTAGTTTGCTTCACGAGGAGCGTCAAGAATAGCCGGCTTTGGGGCAACTGGAACAGTTTAATCTGAGATTGGCGTCGGGTGCGTGCGACATTTCCCCGTTCCACTCCCTGCAGGGCGATGACGGCACCAAGGTGGGGCGCACAGCACGACCGTGCTTGTGGTGCTCCGCTCCTCCACAAAGCGTGCCTTCGAGACGCCGACAAATCGGGTTAAGTAACAAACCGCGTCGGCTCGTTTGACTTCGTCTTTACCGCCAGAATAACATAGGGCCAGAAAGTGGTGTGAGCGCAATGCGTAAGACACTCAAACCGGGCAGCGAGAAAGCCGGGGCAATAAAAGAGCGCCAGAAGGAATTCACTACCACGTCGGGCGTTTTAGTTGAGCCCTTTTACACCAGCGAGCACCTCAGGAATTTCAGTTACGAGCGCGACCTTAGCGATCCCGGCTCCTACCCTTACACTCGCGGGATTCACCGTACGATGTACCGGGGCAAGCTCTGGACGATGCGGCAGTTTTCGGGCTTTGGCAGCCCGGAGGACACCAACCAGCGCCTCCATTATCTTCTGAAACAGGGCCAGACCGGCCTTTCCATCGCCTTCGACTTGCCTACGCTTATGGGCTATGATTCCGACCATCCTCTCGCCGAAGGCGAAGTAGGCAAGTGCGGCGTCGCCGTCTCCTCGCTCGCCGACATGGAAACGCTTCTCGCCGGGCTTCCCCTCGAGCGCGTCTCGACCTCTATGACCATCAATTCCCCGGCGGCGATGATCTGGGCCATGTACCTGGTGGCGGCAGAAAAGAGCGGGACGAACTGGAAGCACATTTCCGGCACGATCCAGAACGACATTCTTAAGGAATACATCGCGCAGAAGGAATACATCTTCCCGCCTGCTCCCTCGATGCGCCTGGTCGTGGATTCAATCACCTTCAGCGCACGGGAGACGCCACGCTGGAACCCGATTTCCATCAGCGGCTATCACATCCGGGAAGCCGGATCGACCGCAGTGCAGGAGCTGGCCTTCACGCTCCGCGACGGAATCGAATACGTCGAATGGGTGCGACGCGCAGGCGTGGACGTGGACGAATTCGCCCCGAGGCTCAGTTTTTTCTTCAATTCGCACAACGACCTTTTTGAGGAGATCGCCAAGTTCCGCGCGGCGCGCAAGGTCTGGGCGCGAGTCATGCGCGAGCGTTTTGGTGCAAAAGACCCGCGGTCGTGGCTTTGCCGTTTCCACACGCAGACGGCGGGATGCTCCCTGACTGCGCAACAACCGTACAATAACGTTGTTCGCACGGCGATCCAGGCGCTGGCCGGCGTGCTGGGCGGCACTCAATCACTGCATACAAACTCACTGGATGAAGCATGGGCGCTCCCCACTGAACACGCCGCAACTCTGGCGCTGCGGACCCAGCAGGTGATCGCGTACGAAAGTGGCGTGGCCAATGTCGCTGACCCGCTGGGCGGCTCATACTTCCTTGAAAAGCTGACGCTCGACACCGAGCGCGCCTGCTTCGAGTATTTCGACAGGATCGATGCCATGGGCGGCATGGTGGCCGCTATCGAAAAGGGTTTTCCCCAAAAGGAAATCCATGACGCCGCTTATGCCTATCAGCAGGCCGTTGAGCACAAGGAAAAAATCATCGTGGGTGTAAACGATTTTGTGGCCGAAGAAGATCGGCCGGTTGATATTCTGGTGATTGATGAGGCGATTGCTGCTCGTCAGCGGCAAAAACTGGTGGAACTCAAAAAGAAGCGCGACAATGCGCGAGTCCGGCAAACGCTCGACGCGCTGGGCGGCGCCGCCACAACCCATCGCAACCTGATGCCGTATATTCTCGAATGCGTGCGCGCTTACGCCACGCTCGGTGAAATGTGCGACGTCCTGCGCCGCGTGTTTGGGACGTACGAAGAGCCGGCGTTCCGGTAAGTTCGTCGCTGATACCAATGGCGCAATCAAAAATCACTCCATGATCCAATGACCGAGATCGATCGAAGAATTCGCGTAATTGTTGCCAAGCCGGGCCTCGACGGGCATGATCGCGGGGCCAAAATTGTGGCGCGCGCTCTGCGCGACGCCGGCATGGAAGTGATTTACACCGGCCTTCGGCAGACCCCCGAGCAGATTGCCAGTGCTGCAGTCCAGGAAGATGTGGATGTCGTCGGGATTTCGATCCTCTCCGGAGCGCACAACACCATCATCCCGCGCATCTGCCAGTTGCTGCGTGAAGGCGGCATGCAGGATGTTCTGGTGGTCGTGGGTGGAATTATTCCAGATGAAGATATTCCCCGGTTGAAGGAAGCAGGCGTATCGGCAGTATTCCAGCCGGGCACTTCGACACAGGAGATTGTCGACTTTATTCGCAACAATGTGCGCCAACTGGCATAAGTGCCTGGAAAGCACATGCCAGGGTCCGCTCAGGCGCAACACGGCAAGGACAGAGTTCATGACGCTCAAATTCACGACATCGTATTTGCAGGACTCGGTCGAGTTGCTTCGCTATTACAAGCAGCTTGCAGAACGCGCTATGGCGCAGATTTCAGATGATGCCCTGCTGGCTACACCCGACGCGGAATCAAACTCGATTGCAATTATTGTGAAACACCTGGCGGGAAACATGCGCTCGCGATTTACGGATTTTCTCACGTCGGATGGCGAAAAACCTGATCGCAATCGCGATAGCGAATTTGAAACTCCGCCCGCAACGCGAGCGGAACTGATGGCCTTATGGAATGCCGGTTGGGACTGTGTTTTCCAGGCGCTTACGCCGCTCACTGAGGCCGACTTTACCAGGACGGTCCAAATCCGCTCGGAGACGTATTCTGTCATGCAGGCCATCAATCGCCAGGTGGCCCATTATTCTTATCACATCGGTCAGATCGTCTATCTGGCCAAGCATTATGCCGGGAGCAACTGGACGGCCGTGACGATTCCAAGACGAAAGTCGGAGCAATTCACACACCGCGTGAAATCGGGAGATGCTTCGCAGCGCTGATTGCAGCGGCCGGCATCGCTTAGGCCGCAGCCGCCCAGCAGAGGACCAATCAAACTTGCCCAACGACATCCTCAAAACGCAAGTCAACACGAGTTCGAAGGAATTTCTGGAAAATACCCGCCGGATGAAGGAACTTGTGGGCGAAATCCTCAACCAGGAAGAGACCATCCGCGAAGGTGGCGGTGCAAAGGCCGTTGAATCCCAGCACAAAAAGGGGCGCCTGACGGCCCGTGAACGCATTGCCCTGCTGATCGACCCCGGCACGCGCTTCTTCGAGCTTGGCATTTTCGCTGCGTTCGAAATGTATGAAGAATGGGGGGGCGCGCCTGCGGCGGGCGTGATCACGGGCCTTGGGCGCGTGCACGGACGGCTTGTTATGATCGTGGCGAATGACGCCACTGTGAAGGCGGGAGCGTTCTTCCCCATGACCGCCAAAAAAGTCCTGCGCGCACAGCAGATCGCTATCGATAATCACATTCCGACGATTTACCTGGTAGATTCGGCAGGAATCTTTCTGCCCCTTCAGGAGGACGTTTTCCCAGATATCGATGATTTCGGCCGTATCTTTCGTAACAACGCCGTGATGAGCGCCATGGGCATTCCACAGATCACGGCCATCATGGGCATGTGCGTGGCCGGAGGCGCTTACCTCCCCGTGATGTGCGATCACATCCTGATGACCGATGGCAGCGGACTCTTCCTCGCCGGGCCCGCCCTGGTTCAGGCGGCCATAGGACAAAAGACTTCTGCAGAAGAACTGGGCGGAGCCAAAGTGCATGCGCAGATCAGCGGAACCGTGGACTTCCGTGAGCCAGACGATAAAAGCTGCCTTGCAAGAATTCGAGCGTTAGTTGATAAGACCGGACGCAACCCATTGATTGTATTTAACAAAAAAGAAGCGGAGCCACCTGCTTATCCGATGGAAGAAATCTATGGGATTTTCTACGGAGGTCCCACCGCTCAGTACGATGTGCGGGAAATCATCGCGCGCGTTGTGGATGGCAGCCGGTTCGAAGAATACCGAGCCGAGTACGGCCGGACGCTCCTTTGCGGCTACGCTCGAATCGGCGGCTGGGCTGTAGGCATTGTGGCCAACCAGAAAAGGGTGGTCCAGACCATCTCCCGTGAAAGCGGAGAAAAGCGCGTGCAATTCGGCGGCGTGATTTATACAGATTCGGCGGAGAAAGCCGCCCGGTTTATCATGGATTGTAACCAGAACCTGGTTCCGCTGATTTTCTTCCACGACGTGAATGGCTTTATGGTGGGCAAAGAGGCCGAATGGAGCGGCATCATTCGCGCCGGCGCCAAGATGGTGAATGTTGTCGCCAACAGCGTTGTGCCCAAAATCACGGTAATCTGCGGAGGAAGCTTCGGGGCCGGCCACTATGCAATGTGTGGAAAGGCATACGATCCGCGGTTCGTCTTTGCCTGGCCGACCGCGCGTTACGCCGTCATGAGTGGAGATTCCGCAGCAAACACGCTGGTGGAAATCAAAGTAAAACAACTCGAGCGTGGCGGGAAAAGATTAAATGAAGAGGAAAGAAAGGAGATCCTGCGCTCGATCCAGGCAGCATACGACCACCAGTCCGATCCACGATACGGGGCGGCGCGGTTGTGGGTTGATGCCATCATCGATCCCGCCGAGACTCGCGAGGCTCTGATCTGGGCGCTGGAAGCAGCGGCACTCAATCCGGAAGTCAATGAATTCAAGACAGGCGTGTTGCAAACTTAGGCAAAGCTTTACGCAAAGACGCAGAGGCGCGAGGCGCTGCCCGGCAGGCAGCCCCTTAAGTTGCCTGTAAAAGCATCAACTCGCTGCTTTGCCAAAGAAGCAATCGGCTGGATTTCTCGTCGCGACTTAGCGTCTTGGCGCGAAAATGCCCTTGGTGCCTGTTACAGCGTGCGGGAACGCTCTCACGCGAAAGCCCAGAAAGGCAAAGGTGTAAAGAAGCAAAAGAAAGGACAGCATGGAAAACGTGAAGATCGTTGAATGTCCGCGCGATGCCTGGCAAGGACTCCAAAAAATCATCCCGACGGAGGTGAAGGCTGACTATCTTGCCACGCTGCTTCGCGCGGGCTTCCGCCACCTGGACGCGGTCAGCTTCGTGGCCCCGAAGATGGTCCCTCAGATGGCGGACAGTGAGCAAGTCATGGAAAGGCTGGCCGAGGTCCTTCAGTCTGCTACAAACGGCACAACACCGGAAATCATCGGCATTGTTGTGAACGAAAAAGGACTGGAGCGCGCGCTGAAAACTCCCGGTGTAACAACGCTGGGTTACCCTTACTCCATTTCCGCGAATTTCCGTCGGCAGAACGCCAACATGTCGCTTCGCGAATCTCGCGAACTGGTGGAAACTCTGCAGCAGGAAACTCAGAAGTCCGGGCGTGGACTCGTGGTTTATATCTCGATGGCGTTTGGCAATCCCTTTGGCGAGCCTTGGGGTCCCGAGATTGTCGAAGACGCACTCGATTGGCTGAAGGGGTGCGGTGTGAAAACCGTATCACTTGCTGATACTGTCGGCGTGTCGACAGCTAAAGAAGTAGGTGAGCTTTTTACGCACGTGAAAAAGTTCGGCAACCAAATGGAACTCGGCGTCCATCTGCACAGCCGGCCTGAGCAGACTGCGGAAAAAGTCCTGGCCGCGTATAACGCCGGTTGCAGGCGTTTTGATTCCGCACTCACGGGCCTGGGTGGCTGTCCGTTCGCCGGCGACGAACTTGTCGGGAACGTTCCGACCGAAATCGTAATTTCAACCCTCGCCGATCAGGGTGTACAGGTTGGCATCGATTCAGATGGACTGGACTTGGCCGTCAAGGCTACGCAGGCAATTCGCAGGCAATATGCGTAGTGAGTTGGCTGAAAGAGTTCTTAAAGACTTATTTTCAGGACCCGCGTGCTCCCACGACTATCCGAGCAACCCATCACTTTTGCGGACGTTCAGCAGATTCTCTCCCCAGGGCTATTGAATGCTAATCGGACGATGCTCCGCCTCCAGGAAGGCCTGTGTTAGGATGGTGCCGAGAGCGCCCGTTTCACATTGGTGCGATGGATAACGCCAAGGACAGCGTGATCAGCGAATCAAACGCCGCTCTCCCTGAGGATGGCTATTATGCCCTTCGAAACCCTGTCACTCAAATCTGAAGACACAATCTCAACCCTCACCTTCAATCGGCCTGAGAAGCGCAACGCCCTTTCTCCTCTGATGATAACGGAGTTTTGTCAAGCTTTGGATGAGGTTGCAAAAGGGCCTGCGCAAGTTCTCATCCTGACTGGCGCCGGCAAAGCTTTTTGCGCTGGGATGGACTTAAGGGCGCTCAGGGATTTTCCTGCACAGACTGACGAGGACATTGTCGCGGACGCCCGTCGCACTGCCACACTCTTCCGGCGGATTTACGCCTTCCCTAAGGCCACCATTGCAGCCGTCAACGGCGCGGCGATAGCCGGGGGATGCGGTATAGCCAGCCTTTGCGACTTCACACTGGCCGTCCCGGAAGCGAAGTTCGGCTATACGGAGATCCGAGTAGGCTTCATTCCGGCTATTGTCTCCTCTTACGTCGTGCGACAGGTGGGCGAGAAACGGGCGCGCGAATTATTGCTATCGGGGCGCATCTTTGATGCCGACGAAGCGCAATCGATGGGAATTGTTAATGAAATAGTTGAACCCGGTAAACTGATGCCCCGAGCCCGCGAACTGGCGTATTCGCTCGCTGAAATGAGCCCGGTCGGCCTGCTCCACACCAAGCGCCTCCTGCTGAAATTCACGGAAGAGGAACTCGACCGCGAGACCGAGATGGCCGTCCAGGCAAGCGCCTGCGTGCGTGCTACTGCCGACTTCCGGGAAGGATTGTCGGCATTTTTAGAAAAGCGCAAACCAAAGTGGACTGGTGAGTGATCTTCCTCAACGACCGGCGCCGATGTCTTTTCCTAACCAGTCAACGCTCGACATCAACTCCGCCAGCGCAGCACGGTAGGCCCGGGGATGGGGTGTTCCATCGGCTCGCCGGTGCGCTTAGCCTTGATGTAGGCCGCTTTCAATGCAAAGTACCACTTGGCCGGCCGGTCAGCATCGTCGATCAGCATCATTGGAGGGTCGTACAGAAGACCGCGCGCCTGCTTCTCCATAGTTCGCCGGTCCTGCTCGACAAACATGTTGCCGAAAAAGCGCAGGATGGCCGTCATGAATGGCACATGGCGGAAGGCGTTCCAGGCGGCACAGACGTCGATCCTGCAGCGCGATGCCGTGATGGGCGTGACGGTGGTGCGGCTTGAAAACCAATACTTGCCGCAATGGATTTCTTCAAAGCGCATGTTGGGCAGGACAAACTGAATGGTGGTTGTGATCGGCTCGCCGTAAACGCCCAGCAGTTTGTATGCAGCGCTATTGGCCGAAGGCGAATGAGCTTTGATTCGAAAGCCATTTGGAATCGGCTCAAAGGTTTTTTCTTTTTCGTGAATGCTCCCGCGCTTGCGCCACCACCATGCCTGATGCACAAACGGCCCGTGCGCAGGATCCATCAGCCCGATAATACCGTGATCCACGTGGCAAGGCAGTTCCGCTTCAAGGTGCGCGAGCCGGTAGCTGTCGCTGAAGGTCGGCAGGCGCGGCGCAGGCGGGACGGGTTCATTCCGGCGCTCCGGATCAGGAATGTAAACCCAGAAATACCCGTCGCGCTCTTCGCAGGGAAAACTTGCGGCAAAGATGCGGTCAACTTTCAGCTTGTCGCGCGCGGTGAGCGATGGGATCGTCTGGCACTGACCGGTCTTGCCTGCGAAGACCCAGCCGTGATAGGGGCATTCGATGTTTTCGCCGTCGAAGCGACCCTCAGAGAGCGGCATACCACGGTGCGGGCAGGCGTCGCGCAGGGCAAATCCCTCCCCTTTGGCGTTGCGCCCGATTACGAGCGGGATACCCAGCAGCATTGCCGTGCGCAGATCCCTGCCCCGTACGCGGTTGCTCCTCAAGGCCGGATACCAGAACCCGCGCATCAGACCGTCATCATGTGAGTTCTTTTCGGTTACCCCAGAAGAGCTATCACCCATATAGACCGTTAATATAGCAGATGTCCTGAGAAGGTAGAAACGCCGGAAACCTGGCATACACACCTGCTAAACGGGTCCCACGTAAATAGCCCAACCCACGAAACAGAGAGGATCGCCGCCGAGATATTTACCGCTACATAAATGAAATTAAAGAGACCCTCCGCTGCCTTCAGGATGCCGAGAACGAGCTACGCAATGACAGAAAGGCTTGCGCAGATGACTTCAGACATACCTCACGTGGCCCACATTGAAACCTTCCACAAGAATGCGCGGTCTCTCTCCGCGAGTGTCTGCGACTGCCAGTTCCGCCTCGATACTTTCCACTTCACCTGGCATCAGGCAGATATAATTATCGCTGTAGATGGCCGGGAGGATACGGTTTCCTGTCTTTTCACCAACGGCTTTCACCCTAACCATCAGCGCGGGGTAGCCGGACCGGTTTCGCAGATTGGTTGCCATAATCCATTGGTCGCCCTGTTGCCGGATGGCGGTTGTCGCTTCCAGACCGACCTTTGGCAGTTGGCGAATGGCGCGATAATTCCCGGCTTCGCGGGGGCGCAGATAGAAATTTCTTGAAACAACTCGGCCTTGGTGCGTTAAGCGAAGCCGGAGAAAATGTACCGGCGTCAGACCCGCCGGATAATCCATCCTGATGCAGGAAACAGTGCTGTCTTCTTGACTGTCGAGTGACGCGGACTTGCTCCACTGCTCGCTGCCGTCCATGTTCAGTATCTGAGCATGGGCGGTAAGGCCCTGCACATTTCCAGCGCTGTAATTGACTACCTCGATGCTCTCCGTGATGGGGTTCCACTGGATATGCAATGGCTCGCACCCTTTCTTTGCCCCGAAGTAGGCGGCCGTCGGCTCGAAGTAGTAGTCGTAAGTCTGCCAGACAAACGATGGCCAGCACGAATGGCTCATCCAGATCAGCAGGCCCATTCGATATTTGCTCTGGCCCTCGAACATGGCGCGGTAGCCTTCGTAGTTGATGAATTGTGCGAGCCCCACCCATTCATCCGCGTTCGTTGCGCCTCCGTAACCGTTTTCGATGATTTTCCTGTAGGATGCTCCGTTCGCCGCGCCCTCGAGACAGAAATCGTGCAGACCCCAGTCGAGACCCTGGGGCCACATCGCCGGTTCCGAAATCATCAGCCGGACGCTCTCCATCGGCGGGATGCACGGCATGCCACGCTCGCTGTGGAGCTTTTTGTTTGCCCCCTGCCCAAAATAGAAGCCAAGCGGCATCACGCCATAGGGGCCATGCCCGCTTACAGACCCTTCGGCCGAGTTTGGAATGTAGTGTACCTCAGGGGCCAACTCGGCCAGCATTGCAGTCAGCCCCTTTTCAAGAGCAGGCGGAGGATTGCCCTCGTTGCGCCCGCAATAAAGTCCGATCGATGGATGATTGCGGATGCGGAGGACAAAATCCCGCGCGTTTCGCAGGAACATCGAATCGTCTTTCGGATCCGGACCGTCCCAAGGGTTCGCCAGCCAGAAGTCCTGCCACACCATCACACCGTGCCGGTCGCAGGCTTCGTAGAATTCTTCGTCACCGGTTTGCCCCACCCAGTTGCGGATCATATTGAAATGCATTTCGCGGTGGTAGCGCACTGCTATATCGTATTCGCGGGCGCGATAACGCAGCATGGACTCACTGAAGCCCCAGTTGCCGCCCTTGGGAATAAAGCGACGTCCGTTGATCCAGATGCGCAGCGCACCGCCCTCTTCGCTGTATGTCATCTGGCGTATGCCGACTTTCAATCGCTTCGTGTCCGAAATGCGATGGCGAGCCTCGAAAGCCAGCTCCACGTCATAGAGGTTCGGTTCACCATAATCGACCGGCCACCAAAGTTTCGGATCGTTCAGGCGCAGCCCGGGATGTGTGGATGGGTTCAGCTTGACCTGGATGCTCGCAGATGGATCGATCCTGATATTCTGCTCAAATTTCACATCACCGAATCTTCCGCGCAGTCTTCCTTTCACGCGCTTCGAATCGTGATTGACCAGGTTGACCTCGATGCTCACGTCAGCGTATGAAGTGTCCGGCAGCGGCAGCGCGGTGGTCACATACGGGTTTTCGATGGTCACCGGCCCGCTCGATGAGAGATGGACGTCATTCCAGATTCCTGTGTTCCGACCACGGATAGTCGATATCCAGTCCCAGCCGATGGAGGCATGGAACGTCGGATTGTCGAGCCCGAGCGCGCCGCCGTTTCTCCCCGCTGAATTGAAAGTTTTCTGCTTCACGCTTCCGGGCGTGTCGTTTTTGATAATGCGGACCGCCAGCGCATTCTTCTCGCCGCGAAGCAGATTTTCGGTGACGTCAAATCTTCCTCGAATGAAACTGCCATCGATCCGGCCCAGACGAGCGCCATTCAGGAAGACCTCGGCCTTCCAGTTGATGCCGTCGAAATTCAGCCACACACGACGGCCGGGTTCAAACCTGGGAACATCAAATTCGGTCCGGTACCAGAAGTCGGAGTAAAAAAACGAGTCCGAAATGTAGAGTTGGTTCTGCCCGAAATTAGGATCAGGAATTGCGCCGACATTCAAGTAAGAGGTGAGAATCGTTCCGGGCACCGTAGCAACCACCCAATCCGTGTCATCGTAGCCGGCTTTTGAGAGCGTCTCGCCATCATCTTTCACCAGCGAATCGCGCTGCAACCGCCAGCTTCCTCCCGCCAGATGGAGTTCTCCGCCGTCTCGCGCCGGCGGGGAGGGCTTCGGTTTCACGATGAAACCGCCGCGTCCGTAAACTTCCATTTCACTTAGAATGTAACCGACTGCCGAAGCAGGCCGTGTCATCAGGAGGCGTACGTATCTTCCTTGAGCGGGTCGCACGAGCCTGATATCGTCCCTCAGGTCAGGGCCGCCGGGCAGCGGCTGAAGATCGCGCCAGTTCTGCGCGTCATCCGAGACCTGAATTACGCCTTCCACCGCCTTAGCGATCCAATAAAGCGCAACGCGGTCAAACTCGCACGGCGTGCCAAGATCAACGTAAACCCATTCCTCGCCCAACCCCGCGCTCATCCAGGCGCTTGTAAAGTTGTACGGGCCGCCTGCTTCCACTCGCTGGTTGTGGTTGTAGAACGCCACTGATCCGATTCTCCACTCGACTCCAAACGACGCCAGCAGCGTGTTGGCAATCGTGCATTCAATTCGATAGTAGCGGCTTTGCGATGCCGGGCTGAGCGGAATAGACGGCTTGAACAGGTGCCCTGGAAACGCGAAACCAAAGGGATAGCCATCGATTGAAGCCGGCTGTAAGCCTGTCACGCTTCCTGCTTTTTTCCAATTCCATCCGTCGTCCGAGATGCACACAACCAAGCCAATATCTTCGGCCTTCACGTTTCTCGCGTTCACTACGACAAGCAGGTCAACCCGGTCAATCAACGGAACGGTCTTTCCACCTCCAAGCCGGACCTGCACCCACTGGCCGGAACCTCGCAGTTCCACTGTGCTCGTGGGATTGTGATCAAGCAGAAATTCGCGCTCCTCTTTAGGGAACACACCAAGCAAGCTTGCTGATGTCTCCACCCATGAAGGAAGGCTCGATTCTCTGATGCCATCGGTCACAAGTTGTGCCGTAAGGTTGTAGTCGTAACTGCTGGAATGATACGCAGGCCGAAGCAAGGCGAGATTGCGGTAGGCATTCGAATCATCCGCTACCAGTATCGGAGAGAAATCTTCATTCGGATCGCCCGGGTACACGCCAATCCCCCGCGTGTAAGCCGCCGCATCGGTCGCAGAGAGCGCACCGGACTGGTCACTGACCGATCCTTTCCTCGAGGGTCGGCCGTCCACTTGAGGTCCGTCTGTTGCGCCCATGACGCCCCGAATCTTGGTAAGTGCGATCGCTGAGCCGGAGATCGTCCGCTTAAGAAAAGTTCGCCTTGAGGTGGGGGATTCCATTTTGTCCTCCTGGAAGGCACGTAGTATACACCCGATATCTTTCGCGAGGCCTTTAACGAAGTGATGCACAGGAGTCGCGCACCGGAGTTAGTTCACGAGAACTCCGCATTCTTCATAGCCTTCTGGTATAGTTTCCTGTTTAAACGTGTCTGACAGGCCATCCATTTCAAAGCGGGCAGCACGGCGATTGATCCAGCAGGCGTTGGTCCTGACGGGGCGCGACCGTTCGGTCCGCAAGCAGATTCGCGAAGTCCGGATAGCAACACTCTGGGTGCTGGAAGACTGGAATTTCGAGTGGACAGTGGGAATCGACCATGGCAAGCTCTGGTTTGAGCGGCGCCCGGCACGAACCCCCGACGTAACTCTGACATGGCCCAGTGCCGATGAGTTTTTTACGAGCATCAGTGAGGGCCACATGCCTGACACTCACATGGCGGTCGAAGGGACTGTGGCCCATCGAGGATACGTGAACATCGTTTACAGAAGCTTTTGCCGGCAGCTCGAACAAGTCATAAAATACCCTGTTGATGACAGCGGAAACCCATTGATGTAGCACATGAATAGTCAGCTCTAATTGACTGATCTGACAGGCACTATGTAGCTTTGGATAAACCTGTCGGCAACAACCGATCCGCTGGGAAGGGGGCCTGTTGATTCCACAATGGCTGAGGAAGGTTCGATGACAATTGGAATCCCAACGCCATGGTCAATGACAACCCTTCGTGTCCGCTACGCTGAGACGGACCAGATGGGCGTGGTCTATTACGCCAATTACCTCGTTTGGTTTGAGGTTGGCCGGACGGAGTTTTGCCGGCAGCATGGCTTCGAATACCGCGACATGGAGCGGGAAGACGGCCTCTGCATCATTGTCGCGGAGGCGCAATGTCGCTACAAAGCGCCTGCCCGTTATGACGACGAAATCTTGATCAAGACTCGCCTTACGGCTGTGCGGCGGCGCGTCCTGGTCTTCGGATATGAGATTTACCGGCAGGCCGACAATCTGCTGCTGGCTGAAGGCGAGACCACGCACGTTGTCGTCGATCACGAAGGCCGGCCCTGTCCCCTGCCCGAGAAATATCGTGAACTTTTTCTGGCAGAGGTGAAAATAGCAAAGGAATGAATCGCTCCTCTGCGAAAACGGCTGGGTTTTCCAGCCTGAAATTTGGTCTCGGGCTGTTTATTCAGTCGCAAAATCCGTCATCGCGCGCCCGAGACAAAGTCGGAGGGTAATTTCGGGTTGCAGATTCACGCCTGCCGGCCGAATCTGACGCCAAAAGATGCCGCCCATCTCCGCCACAATCATCACACACAATGAGGCTACAAACATCGCCCGCGCCATCCGTTCGCTCGATTGCGCCGATGAAATTCTTGTGGTGGATTCAGGCTCGACCGACGACACGGTGCAAATCGCCGCAGGGCTTGGAGCGCGGGTCATTGTCCACCCATGGGAAGGATTCGCCGCGCAAAAGAATTTTGCGGTGCATGAGGCACAATACGACTGGGTGCTCAGCCTCGACGCCGATGAGGAGCTCGATGAAGAAGCACGCGAGGCAATCCGCATCTGGAAAGAATCAGAGCCTCGAGCGGCAGCTTACCGCCTCGCCCGGCGGGCACGGTATCTCGGCCGATGGATTCTCCATTCGGGGTGGTATCCCGATTGGAAAATCCGGCTCTTTCACCGCGGCCACGCCCGATGGCAGGGCGATTACGTCCACGAGTCGGTCGTGGCCGATGGCCCGGTTGAAACAATGCGCGGCGAAATCCTCCACTACACGTGCGATTCGTTGGACGAGCATCGAAAGCGGATCGAATTTTATACCGACCTTGCGGCGCACGAAATGCATGGACAAGGCGCTCGTGCTGGAATTGCGCAGCGGCTGCTTATTCCTCCCTGGGTGTTTATTAACACCTACTTTTTCCGCCTCGGGGTGCTCGACGGCGTGCCGGGATTTCTGATCGCCTGGATGGCGGCGCGCTATGTCCGCCGGAAGTATGTTAAGCTCGCGGCGCTCGAGCACAACAAAGGAAGGTCGTGAATCCGTCGTTGCCCCTCAAAATCGCCCACTTAGACACCGGGTTGACGCTTCGCGGCGGCCAGCGGCAACTGCTGCTCCTGGCCCGCGGGCTGCGCGCGCGTGGTTATGAGCAACTGATTGTCTGCCCGGAAGAGAGCGACCTTTGCGCGCGCGCCGAATCCGAAGGATTTTCCGTGCTCCCGCTGCCACTGTACGATTTCCGCCATCTGCGCGGCGCACAGCAATTGCGGCGGCGAGTGCATCAAGACAAGCTGACGGTTCTCCATGCGCATGATGGAGTGGGCCAGACAATTTCCTGGCTGGCAACTCTCGGAACCGGGGTTTGCCGGGTCGCCAGCCGGCGGGTCACTTACCTGCCGCGGCGGCGCATCGACTATCGGTTGAAATACAAATACACGTGCCATGCCGTCATCGCGGTATCTCAGTTCATCGGCAACATTCTGAAGAGCGCGGGCGTCCCGGCAGAGATGATCAACGTCATTCCCGATGGGATTGATATCCCGGACCATCTGCCGGACGCAGCAGCGCGCCAGGCAACACGAGCCAAGTGGGGAATGAGCGGCCGCGAGTTCGTTGTGGGACATCTTGGCAATCTCAGCGCAGAAAAGGGGCTGGATATTGCCATGCGAGCGTTTGAAATCCTTGCCGAGCAAGTGCCCGAAGCGAGACTCGTCCTCGGCGGAGCTTTGTCCGCAAATGACATCGCTGCCGTGGGTCTCGCAGGCCCCTTGAGCGGCGGCCGGATTTTGTTGGCAGGCTATCAGGACGATCTGTTTGAGTTTTTTTCCGGCCTCGATCTTTATATCATGCCCTCGCGGTCTGAAGGGCTCGGTTCATCTGCGCTGCTGGCAATGGCCCACGGGCTGCCTGTGATCGCCACAAAAGTTGGAGGACTTCCAGAAATTGTCGAAGAAGGTAAAACGGGATGGTTGATTGAAGTCGAATCACCCAAAGCGCTCGCCAACGCAATCGCCGCAGCGGCGGCAGATGCCGGGAGGCTCACAAAGATGGGCTGCAACGCGCGAGAGCGAGCGAAGGATTTTTCGGCCCAGGCGATGGTGGAACGCACGGAGGCCCTTTACAATCGGTTAATCGAATTTTCGGCGAATCATCGGGCGGTGAGCAAAGAGTGAGCGCGAGCGGATCCATGATCAAAATCATTGTGGCCCTACTCGGATTGATATTCGGAAGCTTTCTGAACGTGTGCATCGTACGCGTGCCGCGGCGCGAGTCTGTGGTCAGCCCCGGATCGCATTGCCCGTCCTGCGGCGCCCCGGTCCGATGGCACGACAATATTCCAGTGCTCAGTTACATCCTTCTGCGCGGCCGCTGTCGCAATTGTGGCAAGCGAATTTCCATGCTCTATCCCACGGTTGAAATTCTGACCGCCGTCGTCTTCCTGCTCGGTTTTGCGCGGTACGGCCCAACACCGGAGTTCGTGAAAAACGTCGTTTTTGCCATGTTGATGATCGTCCTGATCTTCACCGACCTGCGCGAGCGCCGCATTCCGCACAGGATCACCGTGCCCGCAATCGCGCTGGGCATCGCCCTCAGCTTTTGGCTGCCGGTTGATGATCGCCCTGTCGGCTGGCTCCTCTCCCGCTGGGGCGTCTTCCCTTCTCCGGTTCTTCTATCGCTGACCGGTTCGTTGGTGGGGGCGCTGATCGGTGGCGGACTGTTGTTCGTAGTCGGCGAAGCGTTTTACCGCCTTCGCCACAAGGAAGGATTGGGCTTCGGGGACGTCATGCTGATGCTCGTCGTCGGGACCTTCCTCGGCCCCCCTCTTACCCTGATGACCATCCTGTTGGGATCTCTTCTTGGATCGCTGATTGCCATTCCTCTCGCAACTGTGAGTTCGAAGTTTCGCAACTATCAATGGCCCTACGGCACCTTTCTGGGCATTGCTGCCATTTACACCAGCATCGGCGGCGAAGCGCTCCTGCGCGCCTACCTCGAATGGGGCGGGTTCCGATGAACAAACGGTGGATTTCGGCACGACTGAACTCATGCCTCTTCACATAACGGGCCTCAACGTTTGAGGAAGCGGACGAGGTTCTCAAACAACTTCAGGCCGTCCCGGGAATAATGGGCGGGAAGCGATGCGCGTTCGGGGTGCGGCATCAGGCCAAGGATGAGGCCCGTGTCGTCGGTGACGCCGGCGATGGCGTCCGGCGAGCCGTTGGGATTTTCGGGATACTCCAGCGTTGGTTTTCCGCATTCGCCGGCGTATTGGATCGCCACGCGCGGTTTTCGAGTGCCCGCGCTTTCCGGAATCACGGCGCGGCCTTCGGCGTGTGCACTGGGCATTTCGAGGATACGGCCTTCCAAACCCTCTGTCCACAATGATTTTTCTGCAGAAACAAGCAACCGGACTTTGCGGTCTTCAAAGTGCGACGACTGATTTTCGAGCATCGCCATGCCGCGCACTCCCGGAGAGCGGTCCGGAAGAATACCGGCTTCCGTGAGCACCTGAAACCCGTTGCAGATGCCCAACATCGGCCGTTTTGCTTCCAGAAATTCCATCAACTGGTCGCGCAGCTTTGCAACGATCATCGTCGCAAAAATGCGGCCTGCGCCAAGGTGATCGCCGTAGGAAAAACCGCCGGGGACAATCGCGGCGTCGTAGTTCGTCAGTTTGTCATGCCCGGCAATCAACTCGTGAAGATGAAGCAGCGTGGGCCGGCCGCCCGCGAGTTCTACGGCTGCCGCGGTCTCCTCGTGGCAATTTGTCCCCGGAGCGTAAAGGATTGCAATGCGGGCCACGATTATTCCACCACCTCACGAAAAGTTTTGCTCCAGGCTTCGGCAAGCTCTGCCGTGCTCTGCTGCCAGAGCACGCTGCCGCCATCGGAAACAACAATCTGCGGCTGGGCGATCACTTCGCCAAGCGTCAGGTGCGGAACGCCCATGTCAGCGAGATCGCGCTCGACTTCCGGCGCGACTTCCACGAGCATCGTGCCGATGAATTCCCCAAAGAGGAGCGCGTCTCGCCGCAGGCTTGTCTCGGGACCTACTTCGATGCGCGCGCCAAGGCCCGAGCCGAACGAAGCTTCGAACGTCCTGAGCAGCAATCCACCTTCGGCAATCGCTGAGCTGGAAACATACCGGCTGTCGGCGTGAAGCTTCCGCGCCGCGTCCCACACCCCGCGAACCGCAGCGGCATCGCCGGGATCGAACAAACGGTCGCCGCGCTGGCTGTGAGTGTCGGCATAAACGCTGCCGCCAAGGCCGTCCGCGTTGACGGACCCCAGCAGAACCAGCCGATTGCCCGCCCGCTTGAAATCCTTCGTCACAATCTTCTTCACGTCGGGAATACGCCCCATGGCCGCCACGGCAAGCGTCATCGGAACGTCAATCTTGCGCCCGTTGGATTCAAACGTTCCCGAACTCGAATCTTTGCCCGAGATGAATGGAATCCCGAGTTCGACGGAAAGCCCGGCAATGGCATCCACCATGCGAGAGAGGTCCCAGGCTGTTTCCGGCGTAATGCGCGGGGTGTAGAAGTTGTCGCAGAGGACGATTTCGCGATAATCCGCTCCCGCCGCGACCGCCTTCGTCACCGCCTCGATCATCATCAGGCGGGCCATGCCAGCCGGATCGACATCACCATAGAAAGGATTGAAAGCGAGCGTTGTTATCATGCCGTAGGGTTTGCCGCGAAGAGGTGCGGAAACGAATATATTGGTAGGCATGCGATGGTTTCGCCCGCCGTAAGGGCCTACAGTCGTTCTGCCCTGGACCGTGGTATCGAACCGGACGCCCGCGGCACTCTGGTCTGCGCAGTGGTAGTGTGATAGAACGCTTTCGACGGCTTCGCGCCATTGCTGCCCGGTCTGCGGTTCGGAAATCGACAACGGCTTGAGCGTCCGCCTGGGCTCCTGCACCGTGATGGGATCAATCGGGCAGCCTTTCCACAGAAAAGCCATGTCAAGGTCCACGACCAACTCCCCGCGCCATTTGGCCTGCAAACGGCGCGTTCCGGTAAAACGCCCGAATTCAACGTGCGACACCTCATAACGGTCGAGAATTTCACGCGTCTCGTCCAGCTTTTCAATTGGAACAACGATCAGCATGCGCTCCTGCGATTCTGAAAGCAGGATTTCCCAAGCGGTCAGGCTGGCATCTTTCAGCGGCACGCGGTCAAGGTCAAGCTCAACGCCGGTCTCCGCGCCGATTTCACCGGCTGCGGAAGAAATCCCGCCAGCGCCGAGGTCTGTGATGGCGCGAATGCAACCTGCATCGCGCAGCACGGGAATCGCTGATGTAAAGCGCCGCTCTGTGATGGGATGGCCGATCTGCACGGCGGCAAATTCTTTTTCGAGCGTTGCGCCCGTCATGCCGGTTGAACTGGCGGTGGCGCCGTGAATGCCATCGCGGCCGGTTTCTCCGCCGATCAGGAGAGCAATGTCGCCCGGCTGGGGGGAATCCTTTAGCGCGTCCTTCCGGGGAACCAATCCGACGGAATGTCCCAGCGCGAAGCACTTGGCGTAGCCCGGATGAATGCGATAGACCGGGTGCATCATAGGAATGCCCATGGGATTCACGTAATAGGCTGTCGCGCGGATGGATTCCGTCACGATCAATTGCGGATGCAGAGCGCCGGCGGGAACTTCCTCATCGGACATACGCGGGTCCATGGTCCCCATCACCGTCGTGCCTCCGATCGGATAGGCTCCTTTGCCGAACCCGAGCGTGTCGCGGATCACGCCGCCGTGCTTGGTGGCAACGCCACCAAAAGGAGCTATAGAGCTTGGGAAATTGTGGGTTTCTCCCTTGATCGTGATCACCCAGCCGTCGTAGAACTCCATGCCGCCGGCGTTGTCCTTAAAGGCCGAGACAACCAGAGGATGATTGATGCGCGCAGTTGCCTCGCTCAGGCGCTTCAGCAGGCTGAGGCTTTTCCATGTGGTGTGGTAGCAGTGGTCGCTCCAGCTCTGGACGAGGATTTCAATTTCCGCATCGGTGTGCGGTCTGCCCTGCTGGATTTCGTGCGCCTGGATGGCCTTCATCTGCGAGAGCGGAGCGTACCACGAGCGCGCGACGGAGAGATCTTGTAACTCACTGTCGCTCAGGCCGTGCAACGAGATGCGCGCGACGGGGTCCGGTTTGCCCGTGGGATGAAGGGTCGCGACGGTTTCGCCCGGCTCGCGGACGCGTTCAACAATTTTGTTGTAGAGGAAACGAGCGGCGAGTCTCCGCGCTTCAGCCTCATCAAGCCCCGGAAACTGGTAGCGCCGGCTGAGCCGCGCGAATTGCAGGCCCGTTTCTCCAAGTGCGAGTGCGGCTTCCAGAATGGAGGGAGTCTCCGGGTCAGTCACGGCGGGACGATAAGCGATCTCAACAATCGGCCCCTGCGCCGGATCAAGCTGGGAGCGGTTGGATCCCACCTGGTAGATAGGATTGATCAGCAGCGGCTCGAGTCGGCGGACATCGATGTCGCCTTCAAGCCAGTAAACTCGCTCGATCGTAAGCCCGCGCAACTGTCTGTAACCGTGCCGGTGGAAAAAAGCGACCCAGTTGCGGGCTTCCGGGTCGTCCCGGGAGATTGTATAAACGGTGTGAATCGCCATGAGGAATTCAGCCGCGGGGCTGACCCATTATTATAAGCGAGATAGTGAAAAGCGACGAGGATTACAGACGTCGCACAGCTTGCGTCTGCGCACGCATGTGGATTCCATGCCATTCTGGAAAGTCGCGAGCGGCATCGAGTCCCGCGTGATCTTCGTTCTTTCCGATATCGGCACGCCGCGGAAGTTACTCTGCGAGAAGTGCGCAGGTCTTTCGCCGGCTCAGCGTGAGAAGGCCATGCGCGCAGCGAAGCACACTCACGACGACGGGCGTGAAGCCATGGGCCACAGGCGCTTCTTGTACGCCAGGATGAAATAGCCGATAATGCCTGCGCCGATGGTGACGAACGCGTACGCCATGAACTTCCATCCTCCCGGCTGGAACGCCGGGCTTGCGAAAATGAACAGCCAGCCAACCAGTGCGAGAATTGCCGGAAACGGGTAGAGCCACATCTTGAAGGGGAGCTTGACCGGCGGTTTCCTGGCTCGCAGGACGAACAGGCCAATCGTATGACCGACAAACTGAATCAGGATTCGCGCTACCATCAGTCCGGTGATGATGTCACCCAGGCTGAAGAGGCTGGCAATGGCCGACAGCACGCCGACCATTAACAATGAGCGGTTAGGAAATTCGTGTTTGGCGTGAAGCGTTCCGAACCAACTGAAGAAAAGGCCGTCACGCGCCGCAGCATAAGGAATCCGCGAATAGCCGAGCATCAGGGCGAAGACAGAGGCAAATGCGGTGAACAGAATCATGGCCGTCAGCACGACGGCTCCCCAGTGGCCGTAGATTCTCTGCATAAAGACCGACGCCACGGCAAGGTTTGCAGGCGAGCCGGGCTTAATCATGTCCCGCCAGGGAACAACGGAAACGAAACTGTATGAGAGAAGGAAATCGATGACCGTCACCGCGAGGATTGAAATGATCACCGCATAGGGAATGGTGCGCTCAGGCCGCTTGACCTCGTCACCCAGATAGCACACCTGGTAGTAACCGAGATAGTTGTAAATCACCACGATGGTCCCGTTGCCGAGGCCGATCAGGAACGCCCAGTTCAGGTTGAACGCCCCCGGCGGAAAATCAAAGGCGATGCGGTAATTCATATGAATCAGCCCGGTGACGATCACCCATCCTGTCGTCACCAGCATCGTGATCCAGAGAATCAGCATCAGCAGCGCCACGTCATGGATTCTGCGATAGAGCGAAATCATCACAATGACGGCGATCGACGCTGCAACAAGTTTCATTTCCCATGGATGCCGCGCCAGACCTGTCCACAGGTAGCTCATGTACTGCGTCATGCCGACAGTCCCGGAGGCGATCTCAAGCGGGCCGAAGAACATGAATTCCCATGCGAACAGCCACGCCATCAGCTTGCCCCAGTTTTCGCGGTTGTAGCTGTCTCGCAGAAAGACGTAAGTTCCGCCCGACCCGGGCAGCGCCGCGCCCAGTTCTGAAATTACCAGACCGTCCGCAATGGCCAGAATCGCACCGGCAAACCACGCCAGCAGCGCCTGCGGTCCTCCCATCGTACTCAGGATGATCGGCACAGTAATGAATGGCCCGATGCCGATCATATTGGACATGTTGATCGAGGTAGCGTTCAAGATCCCGAGCCTGCGCCGGAGTTGCGGGCTCGACTGGTCGGTACGCGGCCCCTGATGAGTGGCGTGCTCGCCCTGGATAGAGTTTTCGTTTGTGCTCATTTATTTCACCGGACACGCTCGTGCTTGGCCCGGCACTGCGCTGCTCCAGCGTCACAATGGAACGCGACGCCGATCGGGAACCTGAAATCTATATGCCGCGTGCCGAAAAAAACGAATGATAACGACGGAAGACAGCAATCCGGAAAGGTCTCTCTGGCGTCAATCCGATGCTACCTGTTCGTGGAATCGACGTACCGCCGGTTTTCATCCAGGTGGAAAGCCGTTTTGAGCGCGCCCTGCACGGTGACGGCCACAGCTTTTTCCGCAGGAATCCCATCCACGCCCTCAACGGTCAATTTGACGTTGTAATCGGCTGCACGGGTGAAAGTGTGGCTGACGGCCGGCCCGTTGGCGCTTGTCCCATCACCGAAATCCCAATGGTATGCGAGGGCGGGCACGCCGTTATCGGCCGTCGTTGCCTTGAGCCTGATGGCGACACCGGTTTCCGCCGATGATGGTACGTCCATGGTGACCGACGGCGCCGCCGCGGGCACCGAAGTGTCAATAATCTTGATCAGCCTGACCGAGTGTGGCGGCTGTTGTGAGATCACAAGGCTGCCGTTATTGATGGCCACAGGCACGTCCGCATGGAGCGCGTCATACGCTTCGTAAGGATGCCCCTGGGGAACCCCAAGCGCGCTGAGTTCAATCGTGTGCGTGCGCGGGTATTCGGTCCAATTGAAAATTGCCAGCATCGATTGGCGCACGTCCTCTTTCAGAAAGTACTCGCTCGGCATTTCGTCCTGCGGGGAAAAACTCATCAGGTCGAGCGGGAATGCGGCGCGCCTCAATTCCACCATGCTTAACAGGTTTCTGTTTTCGACAAGGGCCAGTCGGTCCGGCGACGCAGCGAGCGTCGGCAGATCATCGCCGATGTCATACATCCCGCCGGCAACGGCCGCCAGCACAATCTGCACTTCAGCTTCATTAAGGGTGAGCGGCTGCTTGCGGTTGTGCCAGGATTGCTCCGGCTCAACCTCCGTGGAAACGCTGAAGGCATCTGGGTCGCTGATGTAGAAATTTCGGTTCATGTAATAGCGTGCGGCAATGTTGGGGTCAGCGTCCCTGCTGGCCTCAAATGAATGTCCCGTGTCCGGGGCGATGCGGCCTTCATCCACCAGACCCACGGGAGCCAGCATGGCGCTGCCGTCCTTATCAAGAAGCACATCGTTGCCGACAGCCTCGCGGATCACTTTCAGCCCGATGCGCTCCGCTTCCAGCGCCGTCGTGTGCGGGCGGTAGTAATAACCCTCGATCGCCGAAGAATCCATGAAGTCGAGCTTGATGTACCGCACACCCCACTCACGCGTCAGGGTCCGGTAGGTTTCGCGGAGGTACTCCTGCGCCCCCGGGTTTGTAGTGTCGAGGACGTAGAGTGGATCCGCCTTACGTGCGACGTAGCCAATCATGATGGGTTGCCCCTTGGCGTCATGCACCAGCCAATCTTTGTGGTGCTCATAGACCCAGGCACGCTGAGACACCTCAAAGGGCGCAGTCCACACAGCCAGCTTCAGACCCATACGCGTGATTTTGTAGCCCACCTTGCGCATGCCGTCCGGGAATTGCGTGGCGTTCGCCGTCGTATATTCACCGCGCGCGTAATCGTATCCCTCATCAAGATGGCAGTAATTGAAACCAAGCGACTTGAGGTGCTGAGAGAGCCACTTGGCGTTGGTCAGCACTTCACCCTCATTCATGCCACCGTAAAATGCCGTCCAACTCCACCACCCCATCGGCGGCAGGCTGGAAACGCGCGCGTGGTGCAGCCGGCGCACCGCCGCGCCATAGACTTCGAGTTGCGCATGGTAATCCGGCCCCGCCGCGAACATCACGGTTTCCGAACTCAACTCCTTTCCGGGGGAAACGGGCAAACTCAGCTCAATCTGCTGCGCGGGATCAATGTGGTCTCTTTGAAGGACGGCTTCGGTTGTTCCCGTGGAATCCACCGTCAACGCGCTGATCGTAGAAGCACCCATTGGAGGTTGATTGACTTTGAGGTGCAGCGCAGTCATGAAACGCTGTTCCGTCAGCGCCGCGAGCAGGAGACTCTGCTTGCTCCGCAGATTATAGATCAGTCCGTCGCGCACGCCGAAGTAAGTCCCCTTCGGCGCCTGATCCAGCCCGCCGATATGGATGGTCGGATCTTCAGTGAAGCTTTCAAACATCACGCGGTCGGCGCCTTCCGTTGCCCCCAGATTAACGATCGGATTTCCTATGGCGTCCACAACGCGGATGGCCTCAACCGAGACAGGCTTTGCCGTGTGGTTCGCGACCGCCACTTGCACCGTTCCATATGGGAGATCGTTGTAAAGGCGCAGTGTGCAGACCAGATCAGGTTCGGAAGCAAGTCCGGAAAATGTGATATTGATCTGCCGGCCCGCGCCCAGCGAGTCCTGGAAATCGTTTTGCGCCGTTTCAAGATGCGCATATTCGCTGGACTTAAGCCAGCGGTGGTTGACTTCGGCTCCCACGCGCGCTTCGAGCACCGGAGACTGCAAAGCAGCGGCGCTGATGGCGTACGATCCATCCCGCGGATTGACGGAAACCGACAACTGCGAGTTGTGTAGCGAGGCGGCAACGCCTGATCGCGGCAGAATTGCACATCCGAACAACAACGGCAGAAACAGGAATCGAAAATAATGCAGGGATTCCCCTTTTGTAAACTTCATATTTGTCCCCTCCGATCTTCCGACTCAGGCTTCGCCCGTGGCGAATGCATTGAGCATCAGGGCTGATGTTCGGGATGATTGCAGGCACCCGGGAATGATGTATTGTATCTATCGCCTTCGTACTGCAGTTCCTCGTCCAATCCGATTTTAGATGTATAGTACCCTGCGATCGTCAGTCCCTTGATCAACTCAAAAGCCTTAACGCCCGCCTCGTCCTCCGCCCTGGCTTTTGCCGGATCAGCAATCGTTTCAAGAATCGACGTCTGCTGCTCCTGCGTGAGATTAATAAAAGGCTTACCGTGAAGCGACAAAGCGCGGCCGTCAAACCACGCCAGCGCCTGGATCAACTCCCTCTGCCGCTCAGCCGGCTCCTCGGTGTAAAGCAGGTCAACGTAACGGTTTACGAGTGCGGCTTTCGCGCCGGGAGTGTCGGTCGCGGGAATGATCAAGTCGGACAGAGTGATCATCGTTTCATTCTGGTGATCGTCGAAAAACTGCGGCTTCCAATTTGCGCCGGTCTCGGCGATGGCGTCGGTATCGGCCTGCATTTCCATCGCGGGCATACTGGCGCGGGCGGTTTGCGCCTGGCCGAGGATTGGCAGCGTCGTAAGCCCGCCGGCGCCGATTACCAATGCCTTCAGCGCTTCGCGGCGTCCCCGATGGGTCTGGTTTTCATCTCGTTTTGACATGGTATGGGCCTCCGTTTTCATGAGTGCGGCAGCCAGTTCTATCCAAACGCTCCAGTCCGCATCTGCTCTGCGATGTAGTCCGCAGTCCTCATCGCAAGAGCGAGGATCGTCAACGTCGGATTTTTCTCCGAAGAGTTGACGAAGCATGATGCGTCCGAAATAAACAGGTTCTTGATGTCGTGCGATTGGTTGAACTTGTTGAGATACGACGTCTTCGGATCGTTTCCCATGCGTGCTGTTCCAGCCGAATGGATGCTCCATCCAGGCGGGAGCGGCGTAGTCCGTTCGCTGATGATTTCAATTCCCGCCTTTTTGAACATCTCCCTTTGCGTGTCGATGGCGTCCTTCGCCATGGCGAGTTCGTTCGGCCCCCATTCGATGTTGAACTTGAGGACCGGAATGCCCCAGGCGTCGCGCACAACAGGATCAATCTCCACGTAATTCTCAGCTCGCGGGAGCACTTCACCAAAAGACCCAATACTGATCACCGTCGCGTAGTATTTCTTGACTTCTTCTTTGAAGGACGCCCCAAAGCCGGGAATCTTCATAGCGAAGCCTGGAAACTCGCTGCTGCCGCCGCCCCCTTCAAATCCGTAGCCGCGAATAAAGTCCTTGCGCTTTTCCTTGAGGTTGCGGAAGCGCGGAATGTAGATCCCGCCGCCGTCCGGCCGCGCATCTCCCCCGCGGTTTGTGTTGCCTTTCAGCCGCGGGATGAATCCCGAAATGTCCCCGGCCATGATCTGTTCGCAGAAATACTTCCCCAGGACGCCGCTGGAATTGCCCAGACCGTTTGGGTGGTCTTCGTTTTTCGAGTTCAGCAGGATGCGCGTTGTGTCCAATGTCCCTGCGCCCAGCACGATCACCTTGCCGTAGACTTCTTCCACCTGCCGCGTGATACGGTCTATAAAAACCACGCTCTTCGCGCGATTTTCCCTGTCGGTTGTAACTTTCCACACAACGGCATTCGTGCGCAGCGTCAGGTTTCCAGTTTTTTCAGCGATCGGCAATAGAACGCCTGCGGAACTGAATGAAGCCGAAACGTTGCAGACGCGCCCGCAGTGGCCGCAGTAGTGGCACGGCGCACGCCCGTTGAATCCCGGCTTGGTCACCGTCGCTGAGCGCCCGTGAATCACATGCCGGTCTGAATAAGCCCTCTCAATGGTTCCTTTGAATATGTTTTCGGCGCATGTGAACGGAATGGGGGGGAGGAAATGACTGTCCGGATTGTTCTCCAGATGATCGGCGTAGCCGCACACGCCGATCATGTCCTCGACGCGACTGTAATAAGATTCAACGTCTTCGTATGAAATCGGCCAGTCTTCACCGTAGCCGTCGTAGCTCGCAGCCTTGAAGTCGCGGGGACTAAAACGCAATGAGACCAGGCCCCAGTGCAGAGTCTTGCCGCCCACGGCCTGCGCCCGTACCCACACGAACTTCTTGCCTGTGTACGGATTTTCAAGCTCGTTGACGAAGTGCGCCTTGTTCCATTCGTTGGCCGTGTAGTTGTACATCGCCCGCTCAGACGGCCGGATGCGTCCGCGAAACCGGAAAGCATAAGGCTTCATGTGATGGTCGAAATCGGTCGCGGTATTAAACTTCGGTCCCCGCTCGAGCATGAGGACCTTCAAACCCTTCAGGCATAATTCCGTTGCCGCCATGCCCCCGGCAGCTCCTGAACCGACTACTACTGCATCATAGATTTTGGCCATTCAGGCCTCCCCTGAATATGATTCTGTTACTTGTTTATTAGCCCCGATGAAACCTCCCAGCCTACCATTGAGCACTGGTTCTCAGGCAACAACGCAGAATGCCTCGAACCAATCGACGGCTTCCCTGTCGCTGGCCAGGAGATGCGGTCCCAGCGGCGATCCAAGGAAGACGAGCGTTCCCTTGCCCACGCGCCGCCGCGCTCCGACTGGTTGCCCGTCAAACCAGGCAATGGCCTCAGCGTTCCTGCATGCCACCGGAATTATTCTGCTGAAATCGCGTACCTTGGTTTCAATTGGCCAACCGTAGTCGATATACGGCGAATTCCTCACCGTATCGCTGGGACCCCACAGGCGGACGGAAGTATGAAGGCTTAACCCGAATACTGAAATCATGACCCGCCGGTGGAAATCAAATTCCTCGTCGCTCAGGAAACCTGCCGCTGATTCAAGCAAAACCGTTGCCCCTCCTTCGACGCGAGACTTCACCAGGATCAGCTTTGATTGATCAGCAATAGCCGACGCGGGCAGTATGATCTTCCGAGCATGAGGCAATCGTTGAAGGCCGGCCCGCCTGAATGAAACCTTTGCTGAAGAAAGGGCGGATTCATAGCCGGCCATCGACTCGCGCAGCAGGCATGAAGGCCCGGGATCAGCCAGCACAGTTTCCTGCGGCACGCCGCTGTTTGGGGGCAGCGCCAAGGCCCGTCGCAATCCGCCGATGAATCCGGCCATCGATCCGGCTGCTGCATATCCCAGAAATCCGCGTCTTGAAACTGGCATTTCAGACCCTGTTGGCAATCAGGCGGTCAAGGGCCGCGGCCGTGTCGTAAAACTGCTGGTCCGGCGCGTACTGGTAGCGCCGCTCCATCTCCGCAACCAACCAGCCGTCATACTTCACCTTGGTCATGGCGGCGCGAATCGCTTTCCAGTTGTTGTCGCCGAGGAATATGTTGGTATAAACGCTGTCGCAGCAGCGCCCGCGCTTCTTCATCACATCCTTCACGTGGATGCGCGTGATCTGGGGCCCGAGCATTTCAATCCACTGTTCGGCAAACCCGTCTTCGTGGATGTTGCCTACGTCAAGATGGATGCCTACCGCAGGATGATCAATGTCCTTCAAAAAGAGCGCAAACTCCCGCGGCCCCATCAGGAACCGCTGCTCCGAGTTACAGTTCTCGCAGCCGATCCTGACGCCAGCACGCGCCGCGTCCGGAGCAAGGGCCTTCATGGCTTCAACGCAACGGTTGTAAACTTCGTTGTACGGAACTTCTTCGGTAACCAGACCGGCCACAACCAGTATCGCGTCCGTCCCGAGCATTTGCGCCGTTTCGATTTGCCGCCTGACGATCCGCATTCCTTCTTCGCGGACCTTCGGGTCGCGCGCCGAAAGCGGATACCGCCAGTGGAGACCTGTCGAAACGTTTGAAACTACAAGTCCGGCGTTTTCGACCTTGCGGCGAAGTTCCTGCACCTGCGCGTCCGTAGTGCTCATCTGGAACCACGGCACGTCGCCAAGCCAGAGTTCGATCCCGTCGTAACCGGCCTTTTTGACAAGATCGAGGCCCCGCTCAAACGTCCAGCTTTTGGGGATTTCGTTATCGCCGATGGACTTCTTCACTGCAGTTGCCCCTTACCCTTCTCTGAGCGAAAGGACCTTGGAGAAGGTGAATTGAGTATCACAAACCCCGGACAACATCAAGGGTCACATGGCCCTCGGAATAAACAGGCCTCTATTCGCCAAGCACCTGCACCAGATAGGTTCGAAGGAGCGGGCCATCGTATTCCATGAAATAGATGGTCTGGCGGGAGCCGCGGACCATCTTGCCGTCCTCAATCGGAAAACTGCAACTGATGCCGCCCAGAATGCTCTTCAAATGCGTTTCGGCGTTGAAACCAAGCCGCCCATCGTAATCAAGGTAACGGTGGTGATGATAATCTTCGTCTTCAGGAAGAAGCCGCCGGAAATGCGTGAGGATGTCTTCTTCCAGGCAAGGGATGCCTTCGGTCACGAGCAGTCCCGAAGATGTATGCGTGGTCATCACATTGACGAGGCCGCGCTTCACACCGCTCTGGCGGATGACTTCCTCGACTTTCGCCGTGATGTTGATTGCCTCTTCTGATTTCCGCGATTGGACTTTGATTCTTTCAAGCTTGATAATCATGGCCCTTTCCTGCCTTGCGGCCGCCCTCGGTGAACAACGTTAATCATCCAGCCTCAGCAGCCGGCGCGGATTCTCGTCATAGATCTTGTCCAGGCAGCCTTCCGTCAGCGCCAGCGATTCCAGCGCATGCACCATGTTCTTGATTTCCACCCGTGGATAATTCGACCCGAAAAGCATCTGGTTGCGCAGGCTGCGTTCAAGCACTGTTGTAGGAACCTGCTTAGAGAAGACAAACTGGAAAAATTCTTTCGGGCTGTCGTAATAGAGACATGAAGTGTCCAGATAAACGTTGGGATACTTGAGCGCCAGCGCAGTGGCTTCCCACACCCACGGCCAGCCCCAGTGCGCGAGCACAAAGTTGAGGTGGCGGAAACGAGCGATGGCTTCTTCAAGAAGCATCGGATGCCCGCGCTCGATAAGGGTCCCCGGCGCCCAGCTCATTCCCGTATGGACGAGCACGGGAATCTGCAGCGCAGCAGCCGCTTCATAAAGCTCATACACTCTGCTGTTCCGAAGCTCGAAGTCCTGCAAGCCCGGATCCAGCTTCAGGCCCTTCAGTCCCATCGATTTGACAGCGTGTTCCAGTTCCTTTGCCGCACCTTCCTTCAGCGGGTCCACACTGGCGAAGCCGATGAAGCGCTTGCTGATGGAGCACAATTCCGCCACCTGCTCATTCGAACTGACGGCAAGCCCGCGCGCCCGGGCGCAATCGATCGGAAGCAACACGGCGCAATCAATCCTCGCAACGTCCATCTGCAAATAGAAAGTCTCGAGAGGCTGAAAGTTGTTGCCGATTTGAAACACTTCCCGGGCCATCCGCGCGTAGTCGGGATACTTGTCCACCATTTCCTGAATCAGAACCGGGTGCGTGTGGAAATCAATTTTCATTCTGCCGCCTCATCCCTGTGCAATTGCAAAAAGTCCTGCCATTTTGAACGGTCGCGGAACGCCTCCGTTCCACCAGGCCGCGTGGTTGAGAATGCACCCGCCAGGTTTCCCCATATCAGGCATTTTTGAAGGTCCGCACCGCGCACGTACTGATGTATAAAGCCCGCATCAAAGCTGTCGCCGGCGCCCACGGGGTCCACCGCGCTGACAGCGAACCCGCCGTGCCTCCATTCCTGCCTCCCACGCCGCACGCGAGCGCCCCGCTCCCCCTGCTTGATGGCCAGCACCGGGACCCTTTCCGCCAGCTTATCTATCGCCCGCTCCAGGTCGTCCTCGCGGGCGATCCTGCACGCTTCGCGCTCGTTGATGAGAAGGACATCCACAAAGCGAAGGACCTCATCCAGGCCTTCCCATTGATCGTCCGGATCGTCATTCGTATCGAGCGAAGTCCCAAGCTCGGCACGCTTCATCTGCGCAAACAACTCCGATAGACGAGGCCGCAGCGCGCGGTGAAGGTAGAACGAGGAGAGATGAAAATGCTTCGCAGTGCGAAGGTAGTCAAGGTCGATGTCATCGTAGCTCATCTCGAACATCGTCCCGGGATAGGTGAGGATCCTGCGATGGCCAGTTCCGGCCAGGATTACGGTCAGGCCCGTCTTAACCGGTCCCTCGACGCGTCGCACTCGGCTGACGTCCACTCCGCTCGCGCAAAGGCGCTCAAGCGCAATACCTCCCAGCGCGTCTGCGCCGATCCGCGAAACAAAGCCGACTCTGTTACCGATCACTGACAGGTTGTGGGCGAAGATGGCCGACGAACTTCCTAACGTGAGCGCCAGATCATTCGCCAGAAGTTCCTTCTCCGGCTCCAATTCTTCCGGCAGGCCGTAAAGGATCAGGTCGAGATTCAGTTCGCCAACAACCGTCACATCGAATTGCGCCATCCAGCGTCCCTAAACGGTTTTTTCCTTGAGTACAACCACGCGGCTCAAATTCCGAGGCTGGTCTGGGTCGAACCCTCGCTTAAGCCCGAGATACAGTCCCAGCAGTTGCACTGGCATGACATAAGGCGCCAGCCGTGCCACTTCCGGAACATCGAGTTCCAGTTCGATCGTCAGATCAGCCGCCCGCCGCACCCTTTCATTCCCGTGGTTGACAATTGCCAGTGTCGTTCCGCCCAGTTCCTTCATCTCTTCAAGCACTTCCTGTTCTTCCGCACCCGTGCTTTCAGCCAGGAAAAACACGAGCAGTGTTTGCGGGCTGACAATCGACTTGGGCCCGTGGCGGAATTCAAGCGTGTGAAAGACCTGGGCGTATGAGCAGGACATTTCCGTCACTTTCAATTGCCCTTCTGATGCGATCCCGAAAAACGGCCCCTGGCCCATAAAAACGTAGTCGGCAAATTCGTTCCCGCCGGCAAACTCTTCCACCAGCGGTTGCAGCCGCTCGAGCGCCCGCTGTGCCTGCGCCGGCATCTGCTTAAGACCTGCCAGAAAATCGTGCCGCCCGGCTGCCCAGCCAGCCAGGGCCTGCAATCCCAGTAGCATAGTGCTGAAGGAACGTGTCATGACCGTGCTCTTCTCATCGGCGGCCGGCAGAAGCAGAGTTGACGTCGCCCGCTTTTCAAGTTCCTGCCCTGTGGCACAACTTACCGCAAGCGTTTTGATTTTTCGCTCGCCCTCGAGGAAATCCGCGGCCATCAGCATTTCTGTCGTGGTACCCGAACGCGAGATCAGCACGGGCTGGCACTTCGATTTCCCCAGCACGTGCTCCGGATAAAACAGCAACTCCGATGCCGGAACAGCCTTTGCTCGCTGACCCGTCACCGCCGTCCAACTCCAGGCGGCAGCCTGCGCGGCGTAGTAGCTCGATCCGCATCCGACAAACACCCATTCCTCCGCCTTGTCCAGCGGCTTCAGGACCTCTGCATAGCTCCCATGCGCTTCAAGCTCCTGCAACGTTGACGCCCAGACGGCGGGCTCCGACATGATTTCCGTATAACTTAACTGCCCTCGACCTTCTCTGCTTTCCGTCACGCACTTCCTCCTTACAATGCTCAGGCGGTTGATTAATAATTAAAGGCAAATCCTGCGTAGAATGCGCACCGCCAACCGGCGCCTTTGCAGTGCCGTCGGGACCTGTTACGGTCGCTTTCTTTTTTATATGGAATCCTTTCGTAAGTCAAAGCATTTTTACGAATAACTTTGACCGCAAAAGGTCTGTTCCGCATTTACTGCGCCACAACGTCACTGCTGAGACGGTCGCGCTTTCTCCTGGAAAATGACAGTCCATCAAAATCGGGCCCTGTCGCCACTTGTCTGCGACAGACCAACCAAGCGTGGACACTTTGATCTGTCAGAATTATCGGTTGAGCCAGGGGGCCACGGGAATCTGGTATGGCTTTTTGGGCTTGTAAGGCCACGTGACGCGTTTCCCGGTTGCAGCCGACTCGTACGCGGCGTAAATAATTTCGAGCGTGGCACGGCCGTCCTCACCGGTTTCCATGGGCTGCGCTTTCCCAAGCACGCAATGGGTGAAATGGCGCATCTCATGGGGAAAACCATACAGGTACGGCTCCTCGAAGACTGTGAAAGTCCAGCCTTTCGTGTCGCCTGCTTTCTCCACAGCGTAGCCATAACCTTGTCTGCTGTACGTTTCCATCGCGCTGCCGCGAAGGAGGTCGCAGTGGATCACTCCCTCGGTGCCGTAAAGTTCCACTCGGTCATCCATACCGCCGTGGCGCGCCCAACTGTCTTCAATCACTGCGATGCCGCCCCCTTCGAATTCGAGAATAACCACGGAATTGTCGTCTCCTTTGGTTCTTCCCTTGTGAAGAACCAACTGACAATGGGCCGAGACACTCCTGACCTTTCGCTTGCCGAACATCCAGCGAGCCCACTCGATTCCGTGGCATCCCATATCCATCAGCGCCCCGCCACCCGAACGCTTGACGTCGTAAAACCAATCGGAGTGCGGCCCCGAGTGCTTTTCACCCTGCTTGGCCATGTAGAGTTCGCCAATGGCATTCTCCCCGACGAGCTGTTTGGCGCGGGTGTACTTGGGTGAAAAGCAGATCGTCTCCGCGTACATCAGCAGCACCTTATTTTTTTTGCAGGCGGAAACCATGGCGTCGGCGTCTTCCAGAGTGTGGGCGATGGGCTTTTCAAGAATCACGTGTTTGCCGGCCTCAGCCGCAGCCACAACAACTTCACGGTGCAGATAGTTGGGAATGCCGACGACCACCACATCGATGTCGTTGCGATCCATGATCCTGCGGTGATCGGTCACAGCCGAAGGGATGTTCCACTTGCGCGCGAAACTTTCGACATGCTTTTTATTCGGCGAACACGCCGCCGCAAGCTCCGCTTCCGAAACCTCTCGAAAGGCTTCTGCATGAAGATTTGAAACGAACCCTGAACCAATAATGCCCACCCTTGCCTTCTCCATCGCCGACTCCTTCAAGAACAGTCTGTTTCTGTTGTGATTTGTACTTTTTGAGGCACCCCAAGCCCCAGGAAATCGAAAAAGACAACCTGACAAGATATCATAAGCGAGGCCGGACGCCACGACGAATCGCAATGCAAACATTCGGAACCGCAGCCGGGAACGACAGCGCTGTGAAATTAAGCGAGGGGAACTTCCGGCAGATTTCTGTTGCGGGCGAAAGTACTTCAGGGGTAGCATCCAGATTCTTTACATTAACAGGGGAAAACAGTTGCGCCGCAACGGAGTTGACATTGCAGGTCTTGGACTGAACGCCACGGACACGGTCCTGATGGTCCGGGAATTCCCGCCGCTTGGCGGCAAGGAGCGCGTGGTGTCGCTATCCCGGCAAGCGGGCGGCCAGGTCGCCACAGCCCTTGTCGCCTGCCAGCGTCTGGGTCTTCGCGCGCGCTACATCGGAAAAGTCGGCGACGACGAGGCCGGCAGGTTCCAACTCCAGAGCCTTCGCAGCGAGGGCATTGATGTCGGTTATACGCGCGTCAGTCGCGGCGCAGCGACACAGTTCGGATTGATAGTTGTTGATCAGAAAACAGGGGAGCGCACGGTTTTCTGGGACCGCGACGAGCGGCTGGCGGTTACGCCACAGGAATTGAAACCCGAAGCCATCACGACCGCTCGACTCCTTCACGTGGATGGGTGCGATTCAGACGCCTGCGCCGTGGCGGCCAGATGGGCGCGCAAGGCAGGTATTCCCGTGATGGCGGACCTCGATACGGTGTATAAAAAGGTCGAGCAGATTTTCCCGCTGATTGATTATCTGATTGCCTCCGCCAACTTTCTGCCCGCAGTTACGGGACATAATGATCCCTTTCGCGTGCTCGAATACATGGCTCGCGAGTACAACATCCGTATGCCGGGCATGACGCTGGGCCGCGATGGCGCATTGATCTACAGTGGCGGCAAGTTCTATTATTCTCCCGGGTTCGTCGTGGAGACCGTGGACACGACCGGCGCGGGCGACATCTTCCACGGCGCGTTTGCGTATGGGCTGCTTGCGGGTTGGACTATCGAACGAATCCTGGACTTCTCAAACGCAATGGCAGGCCTGAATTGCACGCGGGTCGGGGCGCGCGGCGGCATCGCTACTCTGGCTGAAGCTGAAAAGCTGATGGCCACCGGAGCGCGACACCGCAATCCCGATTATGCCAGTTCGTCTCGGAAGGGTATGAGTTTCTCACGGCGTCGAAAGAGATCCGGTGCCACAATTGACAGACGACATGTCAAAGGATAGCTATGCGCTCATTACCGGAGCATCGAGCGGCATTGGCGAATGCTTTGCGCACGCTCTCGCACGACGAGGGCATAATCTTGTGCTGACGGCAAGATCGGAAGGCAAGCTGAGTCACCTGGCGGCGAAGCTTGCCGGCGAGCATTCGATCAAGGTTGAGGTGGTTCCTGCCGACCTCAGCATTCGCGATGCCGCCCCGCAACTTGCTGCGATGCTGAAGCGGCGAAACATATTTATCAGCCTGCTCGTCAACAACGCGGCCTTCGGCGGACGGGGGGAATTCTGGAAGCAGCCGATCGAGCGCCAGATGGCCATGGTGCGATTGAACATCAACGCTCTCACAGAACTGACCTGGTTGCTTCTGCCTGAGATGATCAAGCGAAAGGAAGGCGCCATCATCAACGTCTCCTCCACAGCGAGTTTCCAGCCCATGGCTTACACGGCCGTGTATGCCGCGACCAAGGCTTTTGTAACCAGCTTCTCAATGGGAATTGCAGAAGAAGTTCGCCCGCACGGGATTCGGGTGGTAACGCTCTGTCCCGGCGGGACGCGCACCAACTTTTTTGAAGCCGGCAATTACGGCGTGCGCAGCATCCCGGGTGGACTCCAGCCGCCCGAGGAGGTTGTTGATGAGGCCCTCAAGGCGCTTGATGCCGGCGGGGGACTGGTCGTTCCCAGGCTCCTGAATAAGTTCACGGTTGCTGTGCAGCGGTTCCTTCCACGCGCTCTTGTCGCGAGAGGGGCCGCCCTGGCCTTCCAGCCGAGGAATGTGGGCGACTCAACTTGAAGCCCAAGTGCATGGCTGAACCCTCATCAATATCGGGAGGAAATGAATCCATGAACCTGACAAATCTGATCTCCGGCTTGCGACAGGCCCGCATGGTGGACCTGAGTCAGACGCTTGAAGAGCACATCCCGAACTTCCCTACCCACTCAAAGTTCTTTCACGATATGTGGGGTTCGTACTGGCACGGTGATCGCGCGCTGACTTATCAGCTTGTGATGAATGAGCACAACGGAACGCACGTGGACGCCCCTGCGCACTTCATCAGCGACGCCACGCCGGAAGCGCACACAACCATCGAGCAGATTGAGCCGAATCGCCTGATCGGGCGCGGGGTGCGCATCGATTGCCGGGGCCTCAAGGAAGGCGATTACCTGCCGGTCGCCCATATCAGGGAATGGGAATCAAAGCACGGCGCCATTGAAGCGGGCGATATTGTGTTGTTCAACTTTGGGTGGTCGGAACATTGGGGACTGCGTCCGGCGAACCGGCGCTATCTGACCGACTGGCCGGGCGTCAGCATGGAGGCCGCAGAATATCTTGTCAGCAAGTCCATCGCGGCCATGGGAGTCGATTCACTTTCGCCCGACCCGCCTGCGGCGCTGGCAAGCAATCCCATCCATCGCATGGTCCTCGAAAAGCAGGTGCTGATTATCGAGAACCTTACGCGACTCGAAGAGCTTCCGGATTTCTTCCTGTTTATCGCGCTGCCTCTGAAGATCAGGAAGGGTTCCGGCTCACCCGTTCGCGCGATCGCGCTTATATGAGGCTGCGTCTTATTCTGCCGCGCGAAGATAGCCCTCCACGACGGGCTTCCATTTGCCTTGTGAGTCCAGAATGATCTCAACCACTTCGCGGATGGCGCCGAGGCCGCCGGGAGCCTTGGTTACGTAATGGACGTGGTTCCTGAGGAACGAATGGCCGTCCCGAACGGCAATGGCCAGCCCCGCGCGCTTCAGGATGGGCAGATCAACCAGATCGTCGCCGATGTAGCAGACTTCGCTGTCTTTCACTCCGGCCGCTTGCAGGATGCGTTCATAGGGCGGGATTTTCTGCAGGCTGTTCTCCTCGACAAAATCCAGCTTCAGTTCGGCCGCGCGGTAGCGGACGGTCTCCGATCCACGCCCACTGATAATTCCAATTTTCAACCCCGCTTCGCGCGCGTAGCGGATGCCGATGCCGTCCCGGGAGTGGAACGTCTTGGTCTCAAACATTCCACCTTCAGGACGCGGCACATAATAGATTCTTCCGTCAGTCATGACCCCGTCAACGTCAAGCAGCAGCAGCTTGATTTTGCTTGCACGCCTGCGCAATTCAGTTTTCGTTACAGGCATGTTCCTCCATACAGTCTCATGGGACTACGTTCAAGTTTTAATGCTGAACTTCTGTCAGAGGTCCACAAAGCAATGCTCGCCTTTCTGCGAACCACGAAATAGCGCCGAAAGGCGGCTCCTATCCGGAAACACTTGGCTTAAAACATCTGCGTGCGCCAGAGGTCATGGATGTGAACGACCCCTTCGAGCCGTCCGACGGAATCAACCACCATCAGCGACGTAATACGGCGATTCTCCATGAGGTTGAGGGCGCGCGTTGCCAGTTCTTTGCGTCCGATGGTAACCGGCGTGCGCGTCATCAGATCGGCCGCACAATGATCGAGCGCGCGACTGCCTTCGCGCTGGAAAAACCGCCGCAGATCGCCGTCAGAAATAACGCCGGCCAGCCGCCCCTCCGCGTCCACGACGGCGGCATGCCCCAATCCCATCTTGCTGATTTCATAGATCACATCCGGCAACATAGTTTCGGGGCGAACGCGCGGGACCTCATCCCCGGTGTGCATAACATTTTCGACACGCCGCAGCCGGACGCCGAGCCCACCGCCCGGATGCAGCGCCGCATAGTCTTCTTCCTTGAATCCGCGCTTTTCAAGCAGCGCCATAGCCAGCGCATCGCCGACAGCCAGCATCGCCGTGGTCGAAGCTGTAGGAGCGAGCCCCAGCGGGCAGGCTTCCTCGCTGATGCTTACGTCAATCACGACGTCACTTGCCTGTGCGAGGGTAGAAGCCGGTCGCCCTGTAAGAACGATCATCTGGATCGCCAGACGCTTCACGGTATCGAGCAGACGCAGCAATTCTTCCGTCTCGCCGCTGTAAGAGAGCGCCATCAGGACATCGTTAGGAACCAGGCGGCCGAGATCCCCGTGGAGCGCTTCAGCGGGGTGAAGGAAAAATGAGGGCGTCCCCGTGCTTGAAAAAGTAGCCGAAATCTTCTGCCCGATCAGGCCTGATTTCCCCATCCCGGCCACAACAAGGCGGCCCTGACAGGCAAAGATAGTATCAACCGCACGCTCA